>Ga0070690_100001641_pt1 | contig 11763 bp, 9 predicted proteins | sample KBSS33HmetaG_FD_64671 | JGI IMG/M metagenome (GOLD analysis project Ga0070690, IMG submission 64671) | Switchgrass rhizosphere microbial communities from Kellogg Biological Station, Michigan, USA - KBS S3-3H metaG | ecosystem: Host-associated > Plants > Roots > Rhizosphere ... | reverse complement strand
TGGGGCCTGATCGATTGCGGGCATGGCCAGAAGCTTGAGCGCTACGGGCCCTACAAGGTCGTCCGCCCCGAGCCGCAGGCGATGTGGGTTCCGGCGAGCACGGATTGGGACGCGGACGCTACGTTCGTGCCGGGCTCGGACGAGGAGGGCGGCGGCCGCTGGGTGCAGCATCGGCCTGTACCGAGGCAGTGGGAACTGTCGCGCGGTAACGTGAGGTTCAACGCATCTCTCACCCCCTTCCGCCATCTTGGTTTCTTCCCCGACATGGCCCCGCAATGGGACTGGATGCGGGCGCGATCGGACGGCGCCGACGTGCTCAACCTCTTCGGCTACACTGGCGTCGGTACCTTGCAGCTGAGCGACGCCGGTGCGCGGCTGGTCCACGTCGATGCATCCAAGAAGTCGGTTGAGCAGGGCAAGGAGAACGCGCGCCTGTCCGGCATGGACGACCGGCCGATCCGCTGGATGGTCGACGATGCCGGCAAGTTCACCGCGCGCGAGGTACGCCGCGGCCGGCGCTACGACGGCATCCTGCTCGATCCCCCGAAGTTCGGTCGAGGCCCCGAAGGAGAGGTGTGGCGGCTGGAGGAAAGTCTCGCACCCTTGCTCGCGGATTGCCGCAGGCTGCTCGACGCGGACAGCCGCTTCCTGGTGCTCACGGTTTACGCGGTGCGGATGTCCGCCCTCGCGATAGGAGAGCTGGTGCGCCAGACGTTTGCCGACTTGGGCGGGACAGTTGAGTTGGGAGAGATGGCCGTACGCGAGGAGTCGCGCGGACTCCTGCTTCCAACCGCGATCTTCGCGCGATGGTCTAGGTCCTAGAAGCGCGGATCGCTGCGCCCGCGACGAACGGCGCTCCGGCCAGAAGCAGGATGGAAATCGCCGCTTCCAGCGTGATCGCCTGCCTGCTGCCGTTCGCGCAGAACGCGGCGGCAAAGATCAACAGCGGAACGGCGAGGGGCAGGAGGATCAGGCCCGCGATCGAGCCAGATCGTGGAAGCCCGGCAGTCAAGGCCGCAACGGCGACGGCCAGCGCCGCGAGCCCAGGCGTTCCGATCCCAAACGATACTAAAAGCCGTGCCAGCGACTGGCCGTCGATGCCGAGCAAGGCAGCGGCAGGAAAGGCAGCGACGAAGAGCAGTGGCCCGAAGGTGAGCCAGTGCGCGGCAATCTTGCTGGCGGCAATCGTCTCGTCGGCGATGCCATGGAGCCTGAGCTGGTCCAGCATTCCGTCGGCGCGGTCAGGTTCGATCAGCCGCTCGATCGGCAGCAGGGCCGCAGTCAGCGCCGCAATCCACAGCGCGCCGGGGCCGATCCTCCACAGTAGCCTGGCGTCGGGGCCGATCGCGAAGGGAACGAGCGTCGCCACCAGCAGGAAGAACGCGATCGGCAGCCAGGCGCCGCCGGTGTAGCCGCGGCGTATGTCTCGGAGAATCAGTGCTCCGATCATGCGCGAAGCTCGATCTTGCGCCATTCGCCGCCGAGTCGCTGGTGCGAAGCGGCAAGCACCGCTCCGCCGGACTCGAGGTGACGCTCGACCAGCATTCCAAGCCGCTTGGCGCCGTCGCTGTCGAGCGCGTTCAGCGGCTCGTCGAGTAGCCAGAGCGGCGCGCCGGATGAGGCCACCCGCGCCAGCGTCGCTCGCTTGAGCTGACCCGATGAGAGCAGCCGCACGGGCACGAGGCCAAGCTGCGTGAGCCCCAGCGCTTCCATTCCACCCTCGGGCGACGCGTTCCAGAACTGTAGCGCCCGCCCCAGCGGCAGCTCGCGGTCGAGCGCGATCGCGTCGTCGGCGAGCGCAAGCCCCGATCGATCCACACGTCCTACCTCGGCCTGGAGCAAGCCCGCGGCCAGGCGGATCAGGCTGGACTTGCCGCAGCCATTGGGCCCCGTTGCCTGGAGCCGCTCGCCAGGGCCGAGCTCGAAGCTCAGATGCTCGAAGAGGAGCCGCCCGCCCCGTCGCAGCGACACATTCTCGAACCGCAAGAGCGTGGTCACTCCGCCTCGTCCTCGAGCGCGTGCATGTCGTCGTCGGAAAAGCCGAAATGATGTCCGACCTCATGGATCACGATATGGCTGACCAGCTGCTCCAGGCTCACTCCTGTCGACCTCCACTCCGCAAAGATCGGCCCGGAATAAAGTGTGATGCGCTCGGGCAATGTGCCCGATTGGTTGACGCTGCGGCGGTCGAGCGAAACGCCTTCATAAAGGCCGCTAAGCTGCATCGGATGCGAAAGCCCCAGGCGCCGGGCCATCTCGATGTCGGTAACCGGCTCGATCCGAAGCACGACGTCGTCAAGGCTCTCGGCGAAGGGTGAGGGAAGGCGATCCAGCGTTCGGCGCGCAATCTCCTCGATGTCCGCTTCGGACGGCATTCGGCCCGACAGGCGCTCGGCTGGGGTCATGCGACCCGAACTAGGGACGGTCGTTACGACCGGCAACCTTGCCCACCGGAAGAACGCCGCTTAGATGCGCGCCTTCCAAGGCAAAATGCGGAGCGGTGGCCGAGTGGTCGAAGGCGCTCGCCTGGAAAGTGAGTATACGGCAAAACCGTATCGAGGGTTCGAATCCCTCCCGCTCCGCCATCCTGCAATTAGCGCTTAGGCGACGATCCTGAGCTTCCCGCGCTTGCCGGGGGCAGCGTAGCAGACGACTCCGAGCTCGGCCTGAAGCCGCGCGAGCTCGCGCTCCTTGGCCTCCCGGGCTTCGTCGGAATAGCGTTTTTCGATCTCGGCTTCCTCATCGGTCTGCGGACGGAAGTAGGAAATGGTGATGCGCCGGCCGAACACCTCGTCGCCGCGCAGGCGCAGCTCGGCATCGCAATCCTCAGGCAGGGCATCGCGTATCGCGGTGAGCTTTTCGATGAGCTCGTCGATGGACACATGGTCCGCGACGTCGACATAATCCTTGACGCGTCTACTCATTGCGACCCTCCCCGGCCCCGGGGCGTTTGATACATTTCGTGCGAATCCGCACGCAATCGGTTGGAGGGACTTATCCCCAGCGAAGTTTCAGGCGCGTGAATCTTATCGACAGGAAATCGTCAGAAACGAGTAGCAAAACGATACTGACATCTGTCGACGCGCGCTGCGCGATTAGCGAAATAGCTCTCGCCTTCAGGTTGAAGCTTCGGGATTGCTTTTATATAGCCCGCGGCTCTTGAGCCGTTCCCGGAGACGTGGGTGAGTGGCTGAAACCAGCGGTTTGCTAAACCGCCGTACGGGGAATTCTCGTACCGAGGGTTCGAATCCCTCCGTCTCCGCCAGTCGCGATCAGCGACCGCTCCCGTTGGCTTCTTGCCCGTTCGCGAGCATTCCGTGCATGCCGAGCCAACGAACAAAGGCGTCGAACCAACCGGTGCTCGTCGTCTCCTTAGGATACATGCCGAAGCCGTGGCCACCTTGCTCGTAGAGGTGGAACTCGACCGGCCGCTTGGCCGCGGCCCAGCTCTCGATCAGGCCCATGCCCCGGCCGCCGAACAGGGGATCGTCGGCCGCAAGCGCCACGAACATTGGTGGTGCGTCGGCGGGTACGGTTACCCGCTGGAGCGGGCCGTAGATGATGCCGATGAAGGCCGGCTTCGCCTCGGGTGTCCGGAGCGCGGTTTGCAGCGTCAGCATCGCCCCGGCGGAGAAGCCGACCATGCCGATGCGCGCCGGATCGACGTGCCATTCCGCCGCTCGTTTGCGCACCAGCGCAAAGGCGGTGCGCGAGTCAGCCAGCTGCGGCCCCAGATCCAGTGAATTTGGTGGGGGGCCGCCCGCCCCGGCGAACATCGCGGCCATCGCTCGCTCGAAGCCTGGCAGGTCGGCCGGGGTCTGGACCAGCCGATATTTGAGGACGAAGGCCGCGATGCCTTTCGCGGCAAGGGCCCGGGCCACGTCGGAGCCTTCATTCTCCATTGACAGCGACCGAAAGCCACCGCCGGGCGCAACGATCACTGCGGTTCCAGTCGCCATTGCGGGATCGGGCAGGAAAGGCGTCAACGTGGCGACGGTCACATTCCGCGCAAAATTCTTGCCGTATTGGTGGTGCCAGCTCTCGGGCGCCGTCGCGCCGGGCAGCGGGCCAGTGCCGAGCACGATGGCATCTTTCTGAGCTGGAGTTGGGATAGGAACCATTGTGGCGTCCTGCGCCCGCGCAGTCGCGGCCAGTCCGCAGGCGATTGCGAGGCCGAGCAATGCACGCTTCGAAAGTCTCACAACCACTCTCCCCATCTCTTATTCAGGCAGGACAACAGGTCGATCGATGCCGAACTCAGCGGACTGCACGGGCACGCCAGTCCCAGGCTGGCCTGAGCCGACGCTGACGCGGTACCGGCCCGCCAATACTGTGTGCACACCCTCCGGCGTGACGCTGCTGAGGTCACGCGGCGACAGGTCGAACACGGCCGTCTGCGTCTCGCTGGGCTGCAGCGAAAGGCGGTGGAAACCGCGAAGGGCGAGCCTAGGTGTTCCAGCCGCGTTCGGGAAGCTCAGGTAAAGCTGCGCGACCTCGTCACCGGAGCGGGAGCCGGTGTTGCGAACCTGCGTCGCGACGCGCATCCCACCATTGGGCAGCGCAGACACGGCGAGTGGCCCATAGGCGAAGGTCGTGAAGCTCAGGCCGTAGCCGAACGGATAGACTGGCGTGCCAGTGAAGTAACGATAGGTGCGCCCGGCCATGTCGTAATCGTCGAATGGAGGCAGGTCGGCGACACTCTTGTAGAAGGTCAGCGGGAGCCGCCCGCCGGGGTCGCTCCGACCGGTGATGACATTCGCGACGGCAAGGCCGCCGGACTGACCCGGATACCATGCCTCCAGGATCGCGGCGGCGTTCTGCTTCTCCCAGCTGAGGTTGATGGGGCTGCCGTTCATGGCGACGACAATCAGCGGCTTGCCCGTCGCTTTCGCCTGTTCGAGCAGCTTGCGCTGGTCGGTAGGCAGGTCGAGCGTCGTCTTGTCCCCGCCGCGGAAGCCGGGGAGGTCCACGGCCGACTCCTCGCCCTCCAGGTCGGACGTCAGGCCGACAACGGCAATGATCACGTCGGACCTGGCCGCAGCTGCCCTAAGGTCGGCCTCAGGCTGGCTGGAGACGCGCTTCCAGATGAGGCCGATGCCGGGGCTGCCGTGGACGTCCGCCGCGACTTCGATTGGGTAGCGGTGGCCCTTCACCATTTGCACCGTCTTGAGCTTGGGAAGGCTGCCCCAGGGCGCATTCACGAACTCGACGAGGGGCTTGCCGGCGAAACGCAATCTGCCGCTTTGCCATCCGGACAGCCCGAGCCGATAGCTACCAGTCTCGGGCGCGGCCACGAACCCGCTCCAGACGACGCGATGGTCTTCCTTGACACCCACCGGACCGTTGCCGCCGCCAAGACCCTGTTCAATCGTCTCCGCCGCCGGCGTGGTCGAGACCTGCATCACCTTGCCGTCTTTGCCGAGCGCATTCGGCACAGCGTTGTAGAAGCGCGCAGTCAATCCCTGCTTCCCACCGGTGGTCTGCAGGACGGTTGGCGGGACAGGGTCGCCGTCCGTCATCGACTCTCGCGCAGGCGCGACATTAATCTCCGCGCCAGGCAAGACTCGCCGCAGTCCCTCGAGCACGGAGATCGGCGGCGCCGAGGCTGGCGAGGAATAATTGCCCCGCAGCGCCCGCGTCGCATCGGCAAGCGGACCAATGACCGCGATCTTCGTGCCCGGTTCCAGCGGCAGCACGCCATCGTTCTTCAGGAGGACAAGGCTTTCCTCTGCGGCCTTGAGCGCAAGCGCCTGATGCTCCGGCGTGCCGATCGCCGAGACGGGCACGGGCGCATCCAGGCGGGCGCCGCGCAGGTCGCCATTGCGGAAGCGCGCGGCAAAGAGACGGACGAGCGCACGGTCGATCTCGCCTTCCGTGATCAGGTGCCGGTTCAAAGCCTCGCGATAACGCTCGCCAAGCGGCGGCGGATTGGGGCCGAGGGTCGCGGTATGGCATTCGTTGTCGACGCCCGCGCGCATCGCCGCCGCCACACCCGCGGCAGCGTCGGGTGCGTAGTGATGATTGTCGCTGATGTCCTTCACCGCATCGCAGTCGGAAACGACGTAGCCCTGGAACTGCCAGGCTTCGCGCAAATGATCCTTCAACAGCTCGTCGCTGGCGCATGCGGGCTGGCCGTCGATGCGGTTGTAGGCGCACATGACCGACTGCGCCTTCGCCTCGACGATCGCCGCCCGGAACGCCGGCAGGTACGTGTCTTCGAGATCGTGGCGGGAAACGAAGACATTGGCCTTGTGGCGTGTCGATTCGGGTCCGCTGTGCACGGCAAAATGCTTTGGCGTGGCGATGACGTTGGGGAGGTTCGAGTCCGGCCCCTGAATCCCGGTCACGAAGGCGACTCCCATGCGGGAGGTCAGGTACGGATCTTCGCCGTAGGTCTCCTGGCCGCGGCCCCAGCGCGGGTCCCGGAAGATGTTGATATTCGGCGACCAGGTATCGAGGCCGGTGCCGATCCTGCCAAGATTGCCCGTCGCACGGCCAAGTGTGTGCAGGCCTCGCACCTCGGCGCCGATCGTCTCAGCGACGTCGTGCACCAGTGGCGCATCGAACGTTGCGGCAAGGCCGATAGGCTCCGGGAAGTTGGTCGTCGGTACCGCGCCGATCGCGCCGTGCAGCGACTCGGTCCACCAATTGTAGGCCGGGACGTCGAGCCTCGGGATCGCCGGGGCGACATTGACGAGCTGGCCAAGTTTCTCATCGAGAGTCATCTTTGCAACCAGCCGCGCGGCCATGTTCTCGGTCTGCTGCCGCTCAGCCGAGCGCGCGTTTCCTGCCTGGCCGACATTCGCGGCGCCCACGACGGCGGCCAGCAGCGCAATGCGGACAAGCAGGAACGTGCGGCGGCGCATGATCGACCTCTTGTTCTGTTAGCGCTAACGTAAAGTGCTAAGGCCTCGCAAAGCAACGGGGAGATTCGGGAGTATGCATGTAAAGACGGCGGTCCGGCGCACGGCGGCCTTTGTCACCGCAGCTGCCCTTGTCCTTCAGCCCGCTTCCGTCCTTGCCCAGCAGCCCGCGCCGGTCCGCCTCCAGGTCCGGCTTACCCATCCCGGCCCGACGATCAGCCGCGACATCTTCGGCCAGTTCGCCGAGCATCTCGGCACCGGCATCTACGGCGGCATCTGGGTTGGCCCGAACTCGAAGATCCCGAACGTCCGCGGCATCCGCAGCGACGTTGTCGCCGCACTTCGCGCCATTCACGTCCCGAACGTCCGCTGGCCCGGCGGCTGCTTCGGCGACAATTATCACTGGCGCAACGGCATCGGTCCCCGGGTGAAGCGCGCGGCGACGCTCAACCCCGACTGGGGCGGCGTGATCGAGCCCAACAGCTTCGGCACTCACGAATATTTCGATTTCCTGGGTCAGATCGGCGCGGACGCTTTCATTTCTGAGAATATCGGTTCCGGCACGGTGCAGGAGGCTGCCGACTGGCTCGAATATATGACGTCGGACAAGCCCACCACGCTGGCGAAGCAGCGCGCGGCGAACGGGCATGCAGCTCCCTACGCGGTCAGATATCTCGGCCTCGGCAACGAGAACTGGGCCTGCGGCGGAGCGATGTCCCCGGACCATTATGTGGAGGAGATGAAGCGCTTCACTCGCTACACGCGGAACTACAATCCCGCCCAGCAGTCACCTGCAACCGCGATGAAGCGCATCGCGGTCGGATGGGATAGCGGCAATGACGATTTCACCGACGCAGTCATGAAGGCGTGGAAGGCGAAGAACTGGGCATGGGACATCGAGGGCGTCTCGCTGCACGCCTACACCATCCCGAACAGCTGGGAGAAGAAGGGTCCGAGCGCCGGCTTCGGCGAGGATGAATATGCGAAGGCGATCCGCGCCACGCTCAAGATGTCAGAGTTGGTCGCCCACCAGTCCGCGATCATGGACAAGTACGATCCCGACAAGAAAATCGGTCTCTACGTCGATGAATGGGGGATCTGGACCGACTCGAACCCTGGCACCAACCCGGGATTCCTGCAGCAGCAGAACACCCTCCGCGATGCGATCATCGCCGCGCTGAACCTGGACATCTTCATGCGCAATGCGGACCGGGTCCGCGGGGCGAACATCGCCCAGATGGTCAATGTCCTGCAGGCGATGATCCTGACCGACGGCCCAAGGATGGTCCTGACGCCGACCTACCAGGTCTACCGCATGTACGTACCGTTCCACGATGCGACGGCCGTCCCGGTCAGCTTCGATGCAGGCACCTACGCATTCGGGGACATCCGCCTGCCGCGGGTCGATGCGATCGCCGCGCGCGCACGCGACGGCAAGCTGTGGCTGGCGATGGTGAACGTCGATCCGACCTTGCCGGCGAACATCTCCGCGGCGATCGAGGGAACAATTGCGACAAGTGCGAGTGGGGAGATCCTCACGGCTGCCACGGTTGATGCGCACAACACATTCGCTCGTCCCACGCAGGTCGTGCCGCGTCCTTTCAGCGGCCGCGCCTCCGGTTCGGAGTTGACGTTCGACCTTCCTCCCAAGTCCGTTGCAGTGGTTGAGGTCCGATAGCCGCCGGGGGCCGCGGCTAGGCGCTTGCGGCCATCACGGTCCCTGACGCCATCCCCGCGTCATTAAGATAGTCGCGCTGCATGGGCATCGACGCCGCCGTGCTCGCGACAACCTCGCGAATGTGGTTGAGTCGGCTGAGCGTCTCGGCGTCGGGCAGCACGTCCGCGACCGGATGATATGCCTCGGCCCGGATTCCCTGGCCGACCATCACTGCCAGCCAGCTCGTTTCGGTGAACAATTCCTCGTGCTCGCGAATGACGCGCCCGGTGCGGCGAAAGATGTCGATCTTGTTCGCCAGGCTGTCCGGCGGTTCGAGCGTCCGGCAATAGTTCCAGAAGTCGGAGTCGTCGCGCTCCGTCGCGCTATAATGCAGCACCAGGAAGTCGCGGATATCGACATATTCCTGCACCGTGAGCTGGTTGTAACGGTCGATCTGCACCTCGTCGAAGCTGCGCGTCGGAAACCAGGTCATCAGTCGCGCGATGCCGGTCTGGATCAGGTGGATGCTGGTGGATTCAAGCGGCTCGAGGAATCCGCCGGCAAGGCCGATCGCGACCACGTTCTTTACCCAGGCTTTCCTGCGATGGCCGGCGAGGAAACGGAGCGGGCGAGGGTCGGCCAGCGCCTTTCCATCGAGGTTCGCGAGCAGGGTCTCGGCGGCCTCGTCGTCGCTGACGTGCGCGCTCGAATAGACGTAGCCGTTGCCGGTGCGATGCTGCAGCGGGATGCGCCATTGCCAGCCGGCGGGGCGCGCGGTCGAGCGCGTCAGCGGCTGCTGGTCGTCGCTGAGTTCGCACGGCACCGCCATCGCGCGGTCGCAGGGCAACCACTTCGACCAGTCTTCGAAACCCGCGCCGAGCTTCTGTTCGATGAGAAGGCCGCGGAATCCAGAGCAGTCGAGGAACAGGTCGCCGGCGATCTCTCGGCCGTCCTGCAAAGTAACCGCTTCGATGAACCCGGTTTGGCCATTCTGCAGGACGTCGACGATGCGGCCCTCGGTGCGCCTCACGCCCCCGTTCTCAGCCAACCCGCGCAGATATTTGGCGTAGAGAGCGGCATCGAACTGAAAGGCATAAGCGATCCGCGACAGCGGCGAGTTCGGCAGATCGGGGCGAGGGTGCGCGAAGCGGCCCTTCATGCCGGCCACTACACCTAGCGAATATTCATCGAGAGGGTGGGGGTCGCCGAGCGCCTGGCCCTTCAGCCAATGGTGGTGGAACTCGATCCCCAGCATGTCGAGGCCATAGAAGCCGAAGGGGTGCACGTACTTGTGGCCAATGCGCGTCCAGTCGCGGAACTCGATGCCAAGCTTGTAGGTGGCATTCGTGGCGCGGACGAACTCTCGCTCGTCGAGGCCGAGCAAGGCGTTGAACAGGTTGATCTGCGGGATCGTCGCTTCGCCGACACCGACGGTGCCGATCTCGTCGGACTCAACCAGCTCAATCTGAAGTCCGGGCATGTTGCCGAGCACCTTCGCCATCGCGGCAGCCGTCATCCATCCGGCGGTGCCACCACCGACAATCACCACCTTCTCGATGAGGTCAGTCCTCAAAGAGCGAACTCGCGCGGCTCGGCAGGCTTGGGCGCGGCGCAGCAGTTGGCGATGAACTCGCTCATCGTCGGTAATCGCTCGGCCATGTCGAGATATGCGGTGCGCAGCTGCTCCATCGCTCCGGCGACCTTGTCCACATCGAGGCCGTCGACGACAGGATCATAGTCTTCGGGAACGATGTGTTGACCCATCATCACCGCGACCCAGCTTGTGACTGGGAACAGCTCGACGCCCTCCGCGAAGATGCGTCCCTTGTTGCGGAAGTGCTCGATCCGCTCGCTGAGCTCGGCCGGGATGTCGATGCTACGACAGCGTTTCCAGAACTCGGAATCGTCGCGCTTTGTCGCCTTGTAATGGAGAATGATGAAGTCGCGGACCCATTCGAATCCCTTCTTCATGTTTCGGTTATATTCGTCCCGTTCGAGCGGATTGAAGCGACGGTCCGGGAACACATTGATCAGCCGCGCGATGCCGGCCTGCACCAGATGGATGCTAGTCGATTCCAGCGGCTCGACGAATCCGCTCGACAGCCCCAGCGAGACGACGTTGCGGTTCCACGCCATCTTGCGCCGGCCGGTGGTGAACGAAAGCCGTCGCGGCTCGGCGAGTGGCTCACCCTCGAGATTATCAAGCAGCACGCGCTGTGCATCTTCATCGGAAATGTGCGCGCTCGAATAGACGTGGCCGTTGCCCATCCGGTGCTGCAGCGGGATGCGCCATTGCCACCCGCTCGAATGCGCCGTGGATCGTGTGAACGGCTCCGCCGGACCGGAGAGCTTGCTCGGCACGGCAATCGCGCGGTCGCATGGAAGCCAGTGCGTCCAGTCCTCGTACCCGGTTTCCAGCGCCTGCTCGATCAGGAGTCCGCGAAAGCCCGAGCAGTCGATGAACAACTCGCCGGCAATCGATTGGCCATCGCTGAGCTTCACGGATTCCACGAAGCCTGTTTCGCCGTTCAGCTGGACGTCGACGATCCTGCCTTCGACTCGGCGCACGCCGCCTGCCTCGGCGAAGTTGCGGAGGAACCGCGCATAGAGTCCCGCGTCAAAATGGAAGGCATAGTTCAGCTGGTTGAGCGGAAACTGTGCTTCGCGTCCGGGCCGCGCGAACTTGCCCCGAGAGGCGGCGACGGCGGTCATTGCCCACTCGGTGATGTCCGGCATTACTCGGCGCGCGCGTTCGCGGAGGTACAGTTGGTGGAAGGGCAGGCCCTGAAGGTCCTGGCCCATGGATCCGAACGGGTGGAAATAGCGGTCGCCAACCCCGCCCCAATTCACGAACTCGATGCCCAGCTTGAACGTGGCTTGGGTCGCCTTCATGAATTCGTTCTCGTTGATCCCCAAAAGGCTGTTGAAGGCGATCAGCGGCGGGATCGTCGCTTCGCCGACTCCGATCGTTCCGATCTCTTCGGATTCGATTAGCGTGACCCGCGTGTAGCCGTTGTTGAGGAAGCGCGACAAAGCCGCGGCGGCCATCCAACCCGCCGTGCCGCCGCCGACAATCACCACCTCGCGAATGCTATGTTCGTTCATCGCGCGCCCCGCGGATTTAAATCCAGCGGGGCCAGCGCCGGCTGGGTCACGTTGAATGATTGCGCTGATTGCGCGATGTTGGCCATAGCCCGCTCGGCTTCCTCAGGCGAAACAAGGTCGGTCATCGGATCGACGCGA
>Ga0070690_100001638_pt1 | contig 11775 bp, 16 predicted proteins | sample KBSS33HmetaG_FD_64671 | JGI IMG/M metagenome (GOLD analysis project Ga0070690, IMG submission 64671) | Switchgrass rhizosphere microbial communities from Kellogg Biological Station, Michigan, USA - KBS S3-3H metaG | ecosystem: Host-associated > Plants > Roots > Rhizosphere ... | reverse complement strand
TGTTGTTCGAACAGCAGTAACAGTGCGTTGACTTGGATCTGCATCAATGCGAGGGAGGTAGAAATCGCTGTAATCGTTTTGTCATCCATGTGCGTCTCCACAGGCTGAAGGCCAATGCGCGAATCTCGTATTCAATCGGACCGCTCCTGACGATGAGATGAACTCAGGATGGATGCTCTAGGGAGACAGGCAGCGAACAGACTAGGGGTGAAGATCGGAGAGGCAACTCAAAGCCCGGAGCATTCTGGTCTCAATCTCCGCCGAGCAATGCCCATTCCATCGCCAATTCCACATTCCAAGGAGCAGCCTGGGGCAGCGGCTGCACGGAATCGAGTGCAGGAATCGCCTCTATCCTCCCCTGCTCGCCGTACTGTGCACTGTCGAATTTCTTCCCGCCAAACTCGCTGGGCTGAGACATTAGCGTCCTCCTTTCTCGGCACAGAGGATCGCACCATAAATGATCTACTGGAACCGTAGAGCTAGGCGATTCTCTAGTGAGGAACTTTATCAGACATAGGGGTGTTCGCGGGCTCTATGAGCGGTAAGGATGATCGCTGCGGCACAGTTAAGCGAGCCGAAATGCCGTGTGCTCCTGACTGCCGCCGCGCAAGGTGGCAAACCTCAAAACCAGTTCCTGCAACCGTTGACGGTCCTCGGCTTTGAGTTTGGGGAACCGTACGCCGAATGAATCGCCATCGCTCCATGTCACCGTCGCACCGCAGACGCACAACGGATCCTTCTCGTCTTGAAAATACAAGACGATCGTCGCACTGGCTCCCACCATCAGGACGGGCCCCATGATTTTGCATCCCGTTTTGGACAGATCCACAAGCCAGCCTTGGCCGCGAGACAATCCCATCCGCTCATCAGTCAGATAGGACACATAGGTGCGCAGCGGGGCACGTTCGGCATCCCTCCGGTCTAACACCGATGATGGTCTGCGGGCGCTCACCTGGCTGCTCATTTCAGAGACAGCCTCGGGCACACATTTGTCCAAGTGTCGTGCTTTCATGGGTGGTCTCCTTTCACCTCTAGGGTACCGGGGAGGCCCTTTGAGGTCATTCCCAGAAAGCATGGGGGACCTATGCACCAAAAGCATGCTGGAGTACTTACTAGTGCATTGACACATCACCTCTGTCCTGGCCAGCAGGAGGCACTTGCCCCCTCCTTTGGGGGGAGGCGAGGCTATTCTCAGCAGCTATAATAAGAGGGAAAGGGAAGGGGATATATGCCGGCCCAGCAACTCCTGTTTCCAATATTTCTGTTACTAATCAGCGTCTTATACGGATGCAGCAGCCTGAATCCCTCCGATACCTCCTCCACGGCCCCTGTGTTTCTACCCACCGCAGAGGATGCCCCGCGTGTGGCCATGTTAAGGCATGAGTTGGATACGAAGGCGCTGCAGTGCCTGGAAACAGCCAACTGTGAGCAAGTCTATTTCGGCAGGGCATTGGTCGGTCTGTTCGAGAACCGGGAGACGGCGCGCGATAACTTCCGTCGTGTGATCGGTCATAAGCCCGTGAGTGCTCTGGCCAGTACCAGCCAGTTGTGGCTGCGACTGATCAGCGATCAGGAAGCTCGAGCTGCGTCCGACCGAGAGTCCAGCCCGACGACTGCCCTGCTGGCAAAGTACCTACGGGAGTGGATGGAGCGCCAAGCGAATGACGGAGCGGCGTTCGCGAGACCAGCGAAGCCGGCGATTCCCGTTCAGGAGCAGGCGGTCGGGCAGCCACGTGATATCCAAGGGCTGCAAAAGCAGCTGCGCGAACGTGACCAGCTGATCGCAACGCTTCGTGCGCAACTAGAGGCCTTGAGGGTCATCGACGAGGATCATCAGGACAACTATCGAAAGGTCAAGCCGCCCGCATCATTAAGGACGTCCGACCATTATCCTGGACGCTGAGTGCCACTCATGAAACTACGGTACAGACCGCGCCTTCACCTAAAATTCCCGGTCATGCTGGCGTCGGGAGCCCAGATGGGGGAAGGACAGATTCTCGACTTCACGATCCCCGGCTGTCTGATCGAAAGTCCCATGGCCGTCCAACAGGGACAGTCGCTTCGGCTTGAGATGTTTCTCCCCGGTCATAGGTTTCCAGTGTCGGTCCAACTCGGGGTCGTCCGCTGGACGAAGGGGAAACAATTTGGAGTGGAGTTCATCAAAATCCACGAGTCGCAGCAACGGATATTGCGACACTTCCTGGACCGGCACTATGCTGAGCTCTTCACGAGTAGTGCGTGCGTGCCGGGTTCGCTCATCAAGGGCTCGTAGACCGCGTGCTCTTGAAGTCCGCCTATCGCCTTCGCACTGGTTGACCCCAGAGTGCGAGCTCTCACCGGATCTTGTCTGATCTTATCGGAGACCTACCCGCTCGAGGATGGTCTTTCGAAACAGACTGGCCATGTGCTGATGTCCGGCCTTTGTCGGGTGAAAACCATCCTCGTCAAATGTAAAATCGTCAGGGGTGGACTCCGCAAACACATTCACCACTGACGCGTTCACATAGGGCGCTTCCACTTCGATGGCACGGTTGAAGGCTTTGACGCGTTCCTGGGTCACGGCCGGATTGGACGCCGCACGAAAGGCAGGGAGTTGAGACAAGTCGGGAAGATTCGCGATCACGACGATGGTAGATACCGAGCTCTGGAGACGTCGAAGGAGGTCCCGAAGGTCGCTCTGAAATCGTGATGGGTCATCCCCATGGACGAGATCGTTCGCGCCAATCCACACGGTCGCCATATCGGCATCTCCACGAAAATGTTTCGCCAGGCGGACCTGTTCGTTCATCGACTCGATGCGAGTACCCGGGATGCCAAGGGTGATGAGAAACGTGCCGGGAATGCGCAGCTGGAGGTCGTGATTGATGAGATAGACATAGCCCTCCGTCAGCGGCGTTGCGCCGACACCGATGACATCGCTGGCCCCGAGCGCCAAATAAATGAATTCAATTTTCCGATCCTGCTCGGCATGGGTACAGGCTGAAAGCAGGAGAACTACCATCCCCGCAGCAAGTCTCGATCTCACGATGTTCACCTCGATGGCTGCTCCCCACCCGCCCAAGTCACTTGCGCTTCCGTGTGTACGGCGGGTCTTCTCTCCGTCTGCCCAGAAAAACCCCTAGTCGATGACGCGCGTCCATTCGTTTTTTGTAGGTCCCTTATGCACGCACCACTACCTAGCCCTTTCAGTGGAATTGTGTTCTGACGCTGAGTCCTCGAACATTGTACCCGACAGAAGGATTCACACGCGTCTTACATTCCAGCACAGGGGGGCACAATGAAAACAGTCACTGGCTATTCGATTCTGGTACTCGCTGCACTTCTCTCATTACCGACGACATCGGAATCATTTTCCCGACGATCCCATAGTTCAGAAGTCTCACAAAGCCAACCGATGACCACACCGCTGAAAGCAGCGACGACTGAAACGACAGAGACCGGGGGTGCCTCCGCCCAGGCGATTCCGGAACCGCCCGCTCTCCTTCTGATGAGTATTGCCCTGGGCCTCCTTGCCGCAGGCTTTACCGTCACAAGGTTCCGTAAAACATCCTAGAGGTATCACTGGGAGCCCTCTGCCGCAGAGGGCTCTCTCTCATTTCTGTGCGGCGGGTTTCCGCTCCAGACTCCTCAGTCATCTCACCCCTCTGCAGACACCCACGCGTTCCCGTTCAATGCACAACTTTGTACGAGATTGTACTTATACGTAATAGCATGCAGGGGATACTGCCATGGTAACTCTATGAAAATATTGGATTCCCTTCGAGGGACCCAAATTTGCTTTAATCACGAACATCTGATTGTTGGCTCAAACTCGGGAGGTAAAATGGACTGTCCAAAATGCAAAGGGCTCATGCAGTTGGAACGCTTTTCGGATTTCTTCCTCATCTTCTACGCGTGGAAATGCATCAACTGTGGGGCGGTCATTGACAAAACCATCGCGAACAATCGGAGAAAGAGTCTAGAGGCTCGTACCGTCCAGACTGCAGCAACTGAGACGACCCTAGTGTCGTGACCGCCGAGACCGCTGGGATCACCGATGTCAGTGACTTCCGGAATGTGGCTCGTCACCGACGTAGCTTGGCGAGGACCGCAGCGCTGTCCCAGTAGGCCCACAATGTTGCAATACGCCCGGAGTCGTCGAACTCGAAGACATCGATCCCGACCACCTCGATAGGTTTTCGATTTTTCCCGATAGCCTTCCCGCGGAACACTACCGCCGCCCGATTGGCGGCGACATGCACTGCTTCCGCCTCGAGGCGCACTGCTTCGAGCGCACTCGCAATCCCGCCAAAAAACTCACGCAAGGCCTTGCTCCCCTGACGGGGTGTACTGCCATAGGGGTCATGGACAACGGCGTCATCGGAAAAGCACGCCGTGTATGCCATCGGATCCAAACTGGACCAAGCCGCAAAGTAGCGGTTCACCGCATCGCGAATCGCGTCACCACTCACCGACATGCCTTTCCTCCTCCCTTTGTCCAAGGTGCATTGGCCACCCACACCGAGTTGACTGCGCCAGCGGCTCGGATTGGTTGGACCTCATGACTGACACGCCGGCGTAGTGTCTCCGACGTTCATGCCTCCCATGCCCGAACTCCCCGCTTCTTGAGGCGTTTCCACTGAGACCAAAATTGCTCGCGCACTTCTTCGCGTCGCTGCTTGGCCCGTGCGGCAAGTAGGCCCGCCGTGAAAGCCGCCTGCCGTCTGCCCTGGTACTTGAGAAAACCCTCCACATACCGTTCCGCCAGCACGGCGTCTTGGTGTATGCCCAGCAAGTCCTGCAATCGGCCGGCCGCCTTGATAAATCGACCGATCGCCTTGCCGTGATTTTCACTAGCCAATTCTGCCGCATATCGCGCGCGCTTGGCTTTGATTCTGACTTGATGAAGATCGGCGTTGGAGGGCGAGCCCTTGAGGCTCCGGACGGTCTTTCGGAGCTTGCGAAATTGCCGGGCGGCCGCATCTCTTAACGTGTACTCCGAATTGATCACTGCTGGAGCTTCTGCCGCATCCCGCAATTTGCTGACAAACCCGACATACCGCGCGCTCTTCATCTCGTCCAAGAGAGTCTGGTGGGCCTGGTCACGGTCGCTTTGCAGGTGGCGCAGGAAGCGGTCGAGCGGTCGCCGATCACGGGCTTTCAACTGCTCGGCCTCCCTCCTGAAATATTCCATTTGTACGTCGAGATCGCGCACGCGGGCGAACACCTCGCTGAGCCATTTGAGCCCCGAGAGGAGGGGGTCCACCCATTCAGGAGCAGCGAGCTTACGAATTGACAGAAGAACGGTCCGCATTCGCCGCGCCGCAACTCGTATTCGATGCACACCTTCGATGTCTCCATCGAGTCGAACGCCAGGATCGCACTGTTTGAGTTGCTGAAGTTGGCGCAGCAGACTGTAGCGTATCTGCTCGACCATCGAGGCGTGGCTGCCTGGCTCATCCAAGGGCTGAAACGCAAGCGAAAGCGCTCGAAACAGCTTCGGCCGGCCATCATGATGTCGGGCTCCCACTTCATACAGCGATGTGGCGAGCCTCTCGATCCCTTCCTCATTACCGTTCAATGACTCAATCTCGAGCTCCTTAAACCGCTGGATGACTGACCCTTCACGAAGAACGGACACGGTATCCAACACCACTTCCACGGTGCTGTCTTTGCCTTCACGGACCTGTACTCCGGTCCGCGCCGTCTGCAATTCGGCGATGGGAACGAGATGTTTGCCCTCAAGCAGGATGATCAACGCATCCACCAGTCGAGTCGGCGGGGCCATCGAAAGTTCCCGCAGTTCAATCTCCCGGCGTGCTCCCTGAAGGGGCAGCTTCATCTGCCAGACGGGCGCTCCACTCTCGAGACGACGACGGAGCGTAATGCTCGAACGGGCAAGGCAGTGATCAAGGGTATCGAAGTAGGTGGACTTGAACACTCGTCGGGGAAGCGGGTGGCCTGTGAGGGTTGGCAGCCGAAAATCGGCTTCTACGGCAAGCTTCCTCTCCGTTTCCACCACGGACTTGAGGGGGACAAGAGAAGAATTCTGGGAAGTTTCTCGAAACATGACGTTAGGCCCGACAGCGGTCTTCAGCATCCATCCTATGGTCGTTCCGATTATTCGCCGTGAGCAACGACGCACTCCTTTCCCACGCCGTGAAATTTGTTCACGGAATACTCGACACTTCGGACTTTTGTAATACTCCCAAGACGCATCGCTTCATTCCCGGTCAAGTCGACCGTACGACCAAATCCGAGCGGGTCGGAAGGGAGACACTCTCGACCTTCTTTTCCGCCGTTGAGAGAAGGATTCGAAAACAGCAGCCATGTATAGGACTCGCAGCCCGCAAGGACGGCCAGCAACATCGCGATCAGCAACATTCGTTTCGTCATCGCCACCCTCCTTTTCCTGCATCGTAGCACGGGTAGCTCCTTGCCATCTGCTGTGACTTCCCCCAACACCCGACGCTCCCGATGCGGTTGAGAGGGTACCGGTCGCCGGAGAACTGCCAGGAAACGGAACAACGACAGGGGAATTGGATGAGGGATTCGTCAGGGCTAAGGGCTGATCAGCCGCCCAATGAGGGCCCGGAGTCGATCTGCACCGGGATTTGAAACACTCTTAGCGGTCAAGATCTGCTCCGGCGTGGCTCGCGAGCCATAGTAGGCTTCATTGCTGCCGTCGTATGCCGTCACGGCCAGTCCATCGAGCGACATCCCACCGAAAAGGCCTTTGGACCATGCGAACGTTACAATATCCAACCCCGCCGTTCCTGCCTCGCCCCACGGTCCAAGCGTGAGCCCTGCATCCAAGCCCAATCTCACAGTGCCTGCTCCATAGAAACGTTCCAGACCTCCATGCGTTTGAATGATCATGACCACTTCTGATGAATCAAGACCGGCCTGCGGTCCCACACTGGCCACGCTCATCCCGTAGAAGGCGGGACTCGACCAGCCGCCGCGGACGAAATCTTGCGCCAAGAGCACGCCTTTGCCCCCAGCCGCACCGACGAGAAACGCCCCGCGCACGAATTTGGGAACGATAAAGACTCCTTTGATATTTTTCCCCTGAGCGACATACCAAGATGCGAGGCCGGGACTCTCAAGAAAGCGCTGAAATGTTGCCGTGGCTTCGTCGATCAGCCGTTGTTCATCCGAGGCACTGGCGCCATGCCCAACCCTGAGCGGCCAATACACCGCAACGATGAAGCTGAGACACACGACCAGCCGGAAAATCGGGGGGTTGGCGGGGCTGAACTGACGAAGCCACATGCTAGAGAAAGAGACCGCAATCAGGTGAAACCCGCGTCAAAGATATCAGATTGACTCAGAGGCGGCAACGCACTGAAGGAAGACCGGAGGTCACCGAGCACTTAGTTCGTCGGTGCTGCGTGACTGCTCCGGGCGCATGGCTCACCTCCAGTGGAACTGATCATTGAGTGGGGCGGAACGATGGAGTGCGAGCTTTGTTGGATGAATTCTGCTCTCAACGACCTCTGGCCTCGTCCTGACGACGTCGGTTACGTGATCATGTCATGATCGCCGGGCGACAACGTCAACCGCTTCCGAACTCCCGCCGCAGATCATGTACGCATTCCCCCGACCAGGCTGAGCACCATCGCCGTGACATACATCAGGCTGATGCCCAGGAAGAGTCCCCAGGCCATTTCCAATCGGCGCGTGGCTGTGTAGGAAAGGGCGATGAGCGAGAGAATGACGTAGAGGAGCGACCCGGCCGCCAGCGAATAGCAGGAGATCGTGAAATACGATGATAGTCCCTGACCGCTCAAAACGGCTCCCAGACAGGTCGGCGCTCCCGCCAGAAGTCCCAGGAGGAGCACGTCCGACCCCGTCACCGGTGTTTTTCCAGCCGCGCCCACGATGCCGAATCCTTCTGTCCCATTGTGGAGCGCAAAGCCGGCAACCAGCATCGCGCTAAGCACCCATTCTCCGTTCGCGTAGCTGGCGCCGATCGCCAAGCCCTCGCCCAGATTGTGAAGGCCCATGCCGACCGCAATCATGTAGGGCAGCGACAGCCATCTGCTCGCGGAACGGCCCCCGAACACCTGGTTGGATTCCAACGCGACGAGACCCACCAAACTGAGCCCGAGACTGCCGAGAAACACGATCCAGGACACCCCGTCCCGTGCTCCGGTGAGTTCGACCGCCTCATGCATCAGGTCGAAAAAAAGATAGGTCAATACTCCCGAGGCAATCCCGATCAGCAAACCTTCCCAGGAACGCGGGAGCATTCTCCTCAGAGACAGTGCCACGAGAATCCCCAAGAAGACGGGAATCATGCCGGCGACGGCCCCCAAGCCAAGAAGTTGAACCATAGGATTCTGCATACCATTTTATGTGGTCAAAGTGATACAGGGCATTGTCGATCATGACAGCCTTCGCGTTTTCGCCATGACCACGGTTTCTAGATCAACCGTTTTTTCTACGACGTCGGCGTAGGCATCTGTTGACACCGTTGCACGACGGAGTTCGCGATCAGCTCTGGTGGCGGTAAGGTGCAGCGTCGCCTGCAGCGATGTGCCTCCGGCTCAAAGCGCATGAGAGGCAGTCGCTCTCGATACCAGCGAACCGATTTGTTTCTTAGGACCTGCCGCGGGCATGCCCATAGCGGCACACCATGAACCGTTGATTCAGAGAGGTGCAGCCTGAATCCGCAAACGATTAGGAATTGAGCGTCGTGAGCCCGTTCGCTAACGCAAACTTGGTGAGTTCTGAGGTCGTATAGACGCCGAGTTTCCGCGTAATGTTGGCCCTGTGAAACTCAACGGTCTTGATGGAAATATTGAGTTGCTCTGCGATGGTCTTTGCTGTTTCGCCTCTGGACAAGAGGATCAATACCTCTCGTTCTCGAACGGTCAGATTCCCGGAATACTCCTCCTGTCTGAACCAATCGTGCTCCAACGCCTCTCGTACCGCGGAGGGGATCTTCTGGGAAAGGTACCGTTTGTTGGCCAGCACCGTCTCGATCGCCAGACGAAGTTCCTCCGAGGCGGACTGCTTTAAGACATAGCCGTTCGCTCCCGATCTGAACGCTTCACTAATGGAGGTCGCTTCCGTCAGCATCGTCACGAGAATCACTTTCACCTTTGGAAGGTGTGCTTTCAATGTCTTGGTCGCCGCAAAACCGCTTATCCGCGGCATGCACGCATCCATGAGGATGACATCCGGCTGACATTCTTGCGCCCGACTGATGATTTCGTCGGCGTCATGTACCTTGCCCGCGATGATGTACTGCGGTTCGAGGAGCGTGCTGATGCTTTCGAGGACGAGCGGATGATCATCGACGAGCAAGAGTTTGATCGCCTCGGTATACACCGACCCACTCCTTTCACAAATGCCCATGATCGAGTAGCCCGGCCAGAGACGTGCACGCAAGCCGGCTCGCCCTCACCGCCAGCTAATCAACCCACCACTGGGCGCATTGCCCTTCTTGAATGGCCTTGTGGCAGCAATCAAGGATCGTAACAAGGCCAAGCTGAAACTCGAAGGCATCGCCTTTGATGAATGCCCCGTCGAGCATCTCGATGCCATGGAGAAATGCGATCTGCCCTGAGACTGTCGGCGGTGCCCCGTCGATGCGGATGAGAGCGATCTTCCACGCTCGCCGCCATTCATTGCAATCCCATATTACGTCGCCCCGTCGCATTCACCCATCCCCCCTTCGCCTGTGAGCTATTCCGGAAAACTAGTACCACGGAGCTCATCAGGCGTTGTTAAGTCATCTTCTGGGCGAGGTAAACTTGCTGGATTGAGAAGGTAAAGTTTTCCGATGTGGGAGCGTGAGGCGTTTACAAGTAGCCAGGGAATATGGGAGTTAGGTGCCGTTCAGACAACACCACAAGCGTCACGCATGGCATGGTCCTGGCGTTTGGGGGGTCGCTCCCTGATAAGGCAGCAGAGTCGGAAGAAATTTGGGGCTGCTAGAGGCTCGCGCCTACTTGAAGCGACGAGAGGATGGTGGATGTATGTGGGACCGCAAAGTTTCCCGGCACTATGCTGCCAGTCTTCTCCAAAACGAGGCAATAAGCGGCCGCTCTTCCGTATGTCCGCACTGGCGGCACTCCAGGACAATCACCTGTTCTTCGTCTGAATCTTCCCTCTGCCGGGTCGCTGGCTTTTCCATCATTGGAGCATGGCACTGTTCACAGATCATAGCGGCCTCCCTACCAGTAGAGGTCCAATCGGAAGAGGCTCGTCCAGAGACTCTCCCTCCTGCTTCATTGTAAACGCTCTGCCGAGTAGGGCACCCCTAGCACATTCCCTTGTTGGATAATCACACAGGAAATCGCATAGTTTGGTCCTCACGACTTGGGTGCAGATGGTGCGAGTTTGCCCTTTCGTACGAGCAGATCGTCAGGATGATTGAGTCAAGACCGCCGTGCTATCAACGAGCCAACGGGCTTAGCTTATGGAGATTGATCTGAATGGCGAGGTCGGGCCGTTCTTCTACAGTGCCATGGCAGGTAACGTCTTGGTGTTTCTTCACTTTGCCGTTCAGCGTGAGCCGATAGTGCGTCAACGGCCCCAGCACGGACGCGAATCGTCCGGAGTGATTCGAGACATCCAGGCTCGCGGAGAATTCGTTGTTTGAAAGAGAATATTTTCCAATGTACACGTAATCGAGGTCGCCACCATGGATTTTCCCGCCATCTACGACCACAATGCCCTCTCCGTACCGATCGGCATTTGACAGGAAATGGGCGGAATACACGCCTTCGACGACAGAACGTCCGGCCTGATCTGCACTCTTCGACTGGTCCATAGAATGGGATAGTGTGCACTATCTGAGTGCTCAAATAAAGAGTGTCCGCCCGAGCTCTTAGTCACCCTTTGCCTGACGCACCATTGCGCAACTACATTTCATAAAACCACGGCAAGATCTGGATGGGCCTGCAGCTTGTTCGTTCGCTGACCTTTTAGAATCATCACATGCCAGAGCAAGCGGATCGTGTCGTCCACGTGATAGCCTAATGTTACTGCGCCCTTATGCGCAGAGTGGGAGGTCTTGCGGCGACTCCAGCCAGCCTGACTGAATCCTAAATCTATTTACTGGCACATAGGTAGTAGAGAATGCCTTGGATCTTAACCTAACGGAGGGGGTCGTCATGAATACCTTGTTCAGAATTGGATTCCTCGCTTCGCTGAGTGCTGCTTTCACGATAGCGGTCATGCTCCCCGCTCGCGCCGAGCAAGGGAAGTCCCCAGCCGAAGGGTACAGCATTCATGTTCAAGCGCCCCACGTCATGGAGGACGGAACGGTCGGCGGTCCGTTCCATCACTATTGCAAGGGCATTTCAGCTCAAATTCTGCAGTGTCTCCTTTTCGACTCCACAGATCCCAATGCGAAACTCGTGGCTGTCGAGTATTTTGTGGCTAAGGACCTTTCCCGGAAAGAAATTCCCCTGATCATGTGGCATCGCCACTATCACGATCACAAAGTCGAGATCGATACGGGTCGAGTGCAAGTGCTCGAGCCGGCCGATAAGGCCAAAGAGATCGCGGAAGCAGCTGCGAAAACCGATGGGATCATTTTTCATCTCTGGCAAAAAGAGGACCCGATTCCAACCGGTCGAGTGACGTTCCCCCAGTCAGTGGGGCATGAGTTTCCGCGAAAGAAAGATTGAATCCGGACGCGCTCTACGTCCAAATAGCCACCAGGCAGCAGTCAGAGATTCTCTGACTGCTGGCCTCGCCGTCCGGTCGGTGTCGAAGGAGACGTCATGCGTACGCACACACTCCTCTGGGTGACGGCGCTGTCAATCCATGTGATGT
>Ga0070690_100001636_pt1 | contig 11779 bp, 4 predicted proteins | sample KBSS33HmetaG_FD_64671 | JGI IMG/M metagenome (GOLD analysis project Ga0070690, IMG submission 64671) | Switchgrass rhizosphere microbial communities from Kellogg Biological Station, Michigan, USA - KBS S3-3H metaG | ecosystem: Host-associated > Plants > Roots > Rhizosphere ... | reverse complement strand
GATCTCTGCACTGTTCGCCTTTGCACTTCGCACGATTCGGTGAGAGATGAGCGCCACTAATCTACTGGTCTGCCCTTTTCCAGAAGAAATAATCGGCCTTGTAATGCACGAACGCTTCCTTGCCGACGTCTGCCAGCGAGGAACAGCCCGTCGACGGTGGGTTTCCTCCATTGGTGTTCACGCGCTGGACGAATTTGGTCTGAGACAAAGTGGTTCCACCGGTTGGTCCATCCAGGTGTCCGACAACATCGAGCAGGACCCAGGCGATGGATTCCTTGTCGACAATGGCCAATCCAGTGGGATTCTGGTGAACCTTGGCCCAGATGGTGCTTGTATCCAAATGCTGCCACGTGGCGCGAATCATGAGATTCCCATCCACCCTTGGATCCGTGTTGGCCTCTTCCGGATTGGGGCTGAAGTAGTGCGTGATGAGTTGCTTATCATGGCCATTGAACAAGGTGGCCTCCGGCGTGAAGAGTATGTAGGCGAAGCCAGCGCCCGAGGGCTTGCAGACATAGTTCTGCGTGCCGTCGGCGTGACCCACAAGGAATGGTATGAAACCATCTTCTACCTTGATGTCATCGGGCACCTGCGGCGGCGTGACGTCGTCCACAGTGGAGGAGAATGAAATTGTTTCTTTCGCAGGTGCGGTTGCTGTCGATTCAGCACTAGCCGGTGCCACTGCGAATATCGTCAGTAACACTATTGAGCAGAGTTGAAGTGTGATCACAAATTTCGATCGGTGCTTATTCATCGATATTTTCCTCTTCAGATTTGAAATTCATTTCGGTAAAAGGCCTGCCTGGCAAACTGCATTCAGCAGCCGAGCGGCCTGGTTTTCGCGTCCTGCCGTGGAACCGTGCAACCACCGAGCACAGGACGACTCCTGCGCACCGATGCCGTACACGCGTTCAAACTGTCCGAATCCATCGTGCAAGTGAAGGTTAGGTTGCGCACCACAGGGAAGTCATAACCTTGCCGTAAATGTGCGGTAACGTTTCGGTAATGTAATGAAGACAGATATCGATGGTGATCGATGCTGGTGGAATCTACTGCGGCCTCGGAATCTCTACTGCATGTCGCACAGTCCGTCGCCGGCGAGATTGAGCGCAAGCACGGTAAGCACAATCGCGAGTCCGGCGAATAAGGATAGCCGTTCGCAGTAGTGAAGTAGGTCCGGCCGTCGTTCGTGATTGCGCCGATGAGGGGATTTCAGGCGGGACGCAGACACCGAGGATTCCCAAGGCAGCTTCTCCCGGTTCAGCAGACGAGAAAATGAACGAGACCTGAATCAGTACAAGCCGACTTCGTTATGGATCGGCGCAGCTGTCACATTCCGGTACGGCATTCTTCGGCTACAAGCACCTTTTGTTGGCGACTTGCGGTATAAAAAGGCATTGATTGCGCCGCCCCCATTGAATCTATAATCGCGCCCACCATGCCAGTGCAGCCGGGAACAAGATTTGGACCCTACGAAATACTTGCTCAGATTGGATCGGGCGGGATGGGCGAAGTTTATAAGGCTGCGGACACCCGCTTGAACCGAACGGTCGCAATTAAAGTGCTTCCGCCGCAATTCGCGGAGAACCCGGAGATGAAGCAGCGATTCGAGCGGGAGGCGCAGACGATTGCGGGATTGAACCATCCGCACATCTGTACCCTTCACGATGTGGGAACGCAGAACGGTTCTCATTATCTGGTAATGGAGTTTCTCGAAGGCGAAACGCTTGCCCAGCGCATGGCTCGGGGGCCGCTGCCTCTTGACGAAGCGTTGAAAGTTGCCATTGAGATTGCCGACGCACTGGACAAGGCGCATTCGCACGGAGTCACGCACCGAGATCTGAAACCCGGCAATGTGATGCTCACACAGAGCGGCGCCAAGCTGCTGGACTTCGGCCTGGCAAAACTTCGGCTCCAGGCGCAAACGCCCGCCTCGCCCACATCGTTGACATCGATCCCAACAAGCGCCGATACGACGACTCCCGGCACGATCCTCGGGACCATGCAGTATATGGCTCCGGAACAACTGGAAGGTCAGGAAGCCGACGCCCGAACCGACATCTTCGCTCTTGGCGTCCTTCTCTACGAAATGATTTCCGGCAAGAAACCCTTTTCAGGACGAAGCCAGGCATTGCTGATTGCGGCAATCATGTCTCTCGATCCGGCTCCCCTTTCGAAATCGCAAAACATTCCGCGGGCCCTGGATTACGTCGTGATGCGCTGCATGATGAAGGATCCGGAACAACGCATCCAAACGGCTCTGGATCTGATGAGCCAGCTGCGGTGGATCGCCCAGGGAGGGGAAGCTTCGGGAAAAGCATCGCCAATGATGATACGCATGCGCAAGCGCGGGTTATACGCACGCATTGGTCTTGCGGTTGCGGCGCTTCTGCTGCTGGCCATGGCATTGCCTGCTGCACGATATTTTCGGAATTCGCCGTCCGGGCTGGAAACTCAATTCCTCGTCACCGTGCCGGATATGCCTGTCGCCGAGGCCGTCTCCATTTCTTCGGATGGCCATGCGATCGCATTCTCCGCGCGCGACGCATCCACCAGTTATGTATTCGTGCGTCCGATCAATTCCGAGACGGCGACAAAGCTTGCCGGGACGGAGGGAGCGGGGCGGCTGTTCTGGTCTCCCGATGGCAAGTCGATTGCATTTTTTGCCGCCGGAAGGCTCAAGCGAGTTGAAGTCACCGGCGGCTCACCGGTCAATCTTTGCGAAACGCCGGACCTGTTGGGCGGAACGTGGAATGCGGAGAATGTGATTCTCTTTGCGTCCAGCAAAGGGCTCTTTCGCGTGCCCGATGTGGGAGGTGCGCCCGTCACTGTTGTCAGTGGATCGGAAAAGCCGATGGAGCCCTGGTTCCTGCCTGACGGGAAACATTATTTGTATCTGGCTTCTTCGGGACTGCCCGCCAGCCCGGCCGGCGGCGGCGCAATCTATGCGGGCCTTCTGGATTCCAAAGATTCCACGCGCGTGCTTGCCGCAGAGTCGAACCCGGTCTATGTCGAACCCGGATACCTGCTGTATCACCGCGAAGGTACTTTGTACGCCCAGCGGTTCAGTCCCGGGAATTTCAAGCTCAGCGGAGACGCGATCCGGATTGCGGACAAGATTCCATATGCCACGAATGGTGCGGCAGCTTTCTCCGCGTCTCAGACGGGCATTTTGCTCTATCGGAATAGTCCGTTGCTCGTGGCTCCTTCGGAGACGGGTGGATCTTCCATACCTTCGGTGCCGATGATCTGGGTCGACCGTATGGGCGCCAGGATTTCGCAGGCAGCCGCCCCGGGTGGATTTGTCGGCGTGGATCTGTCGCCGGACGGGAAGCATATTGCCGCACACCGACACGATCCTGGAGGCGGGGACATTTATATCTTCGAAGCAGGAAACGATACACCATCCAAGCTGACGTTCGATGCTGCCGAAGATAGTTCCATGCCGGTCTGGTCTCCCGACGGAACACGAATCGCATATGGCGCACACAAAGCGGGCAAGTGGGGGATCTATGTGAAGCTGGCAGATAATTCACGCACCGAAGAACTGGTTATCGACAGCGAATCGATTGTCATGCCGATGAGCTGGACTTCTGACGGCAAGCTGGTTTACTGGAGCATCAGTCCAAAAACGGGAGGGGATATCTATTCAATTTCTCTTACCGGCGACAAAAAACCCGTGCCCATCCTGAACTCACCGTCCGACGAGCGCAACCCTCAGGTTTCGTCCGATGGAAAGTGGATCGCATACAGCTCCAATGAGACGGGCCGCAGCGAAATCTATATCAAGCCATTTCCGGAAGGTCCCGGAAAAATCCAGGTGTCGGTAAAAGGTGGGGTGTATCCGCGATGGCGGCGGGACAATAAAGAACTGTTTTTCATGAACCTGGTTTCACTGGGTGAAATGATGGCATCCGATATTCACGTATCGGGAGCATCGATTCAACGCGAAGTCCCCCACGCATTGTTTCAAACACAATTCGTCAGCAGCGCTCATACCGGCGGGCAATACAATAACTATGCGGTCGCACCGAACGGGCAGCAGTTCCTCATTCCCCAATACGATACTTTGCCCGCCCTATACACTTCCGGCGTCGTGGGGCGGGGACGTGGCGCGACTCTTGCCGGTGTCCTTCCTTCAATTGCGGTGGATCGTCATGCATCGACTTCTTCAAGCTCCACATCGTCCGCACCGATAACGGTGGTTCTCAACTGGACTGAAACGCTGAGGGGAAAATAGACATGCCACTGGAAGCAGGATCCAAAATCGGCCCGTACGTCATAATCGAATCCGTCGCCGACAGCGGCAATGGGAATGTTTACAAGGCATCCGATTCTCGATCCAATCGAAGTGTTGTAATTCGATTGCTCCCGGCCGATTCATCACAGAATGGTCAAACTCATCAGCGTCTCCAGCGCGAGGTGAAGGCCATCGCCGTATTGAAGCATCCGAATATCAGCGCGATCGTCGATATTGCAGTACAGGACGGTGCCGGCTACGTGGTCACCGAACACCTGGAAGGTGAAACACTCGCTGATCGCCTTGCAAAGGGACCGATGGACCTGGACGAAGCGCTGAAGATTGCCGTTGCGATAGCCGACGCACTGGACAATGCGCATCGAACAGGAGTCATCCACCGCGGACTGAACCCAACCCGCGTGCTGTTGACGCCGAGTGGCGTGAAGATCGCGGGATTCGGTTTGTCCGCTGCGATTCGGAATGCGATTTCCACTTCGTCATCGGTCACGCGGGCTGGTGCCGGGCCGCTGGGCGCTGTGGATCCTTCAGCGGCGCGCTATATTTCGCCCGAACAGTGGGAAGGCCAGGAGGCCGATGCGCGAAGCGACATTTTTGCTTTCGGAACGGTGTTGTACGAAATGTTGACCGGCACTCCGGCTTTTGAAGGCAAGACCCAGGCGATGCTGATTGCGGCGATTGAGACGGTGGATCCCGATCCAGTATCCGACAAACAACCGATGACGCCTCCCGCCCTGGACTATCTCGTGAACCGTTGTCTGGAAAAAGATCCAAAGCTGCGTCTGCAAACAGCACGGGACCTGCTCAGTCAGCTGCAATGGATCGCGGATGGTGGTTCGCAAGTCGGAATGCCGGCGCAGGTGGTTGCTCGCGCGAAAAAGCAGGACCGGATTGTCTGGATTTCGCTTGGTGTTGTGACGCTGCTGATCCTGGCGCTGGTGCCGGCAACGTATCACTATTTGAAAGGATCACCGGAACCAGTGGAGGCCCGCTTCATTCTGGCGAATATGGGAAATTCCGCCGTCAACGGCGGTCCGCCCGCATCCATCTCTACGGATGGCCGATGGATTGTACGAAGCCCCGGTGGAACCAACGGGCTGAACGCGGTGTTGTTGAGTTCAGTAACTCAACAGTTTTTGTTGAAAGACTATATCGTCACACAACCGTTCTGGTCGCCCGACAGCAAATCGATCGGCTTCTTTCAGGATAACAACCTGAAGGTCGGCAACGTAGCCAGTGGCCAGGCCAAGAACATTTGTGACGCCGCCCCTCCCATTGCGGGCGGTACCTGGAACAACGACGGCATCATTCTGTTCTCCTCAGCCGGTTCGATTTTTCGTGTTCTTGCCGCGGGCGGACAGCCTGCGGCAATCGTGGAGCCCGATAAGAGCAAGAATGAGACAGAACTGCTTGCGCCTTATTTCCTCCCGGATGGGCGTCATTTTCTTTACCTTTCGGTGTCGTCGGATGCGGCGCAGAGTGCGATCTACGTCGGGTTAATCGATTCGAAAGAAAAGATCCGCCTGTTTGCTTCCGACTCGCGGGCGTACTATGCAGCGCCGGGTTATATCCTTTTCAACAAGGAAAACGCCGTATTCGCCCGGCCTTTCGATGCCGGAAAACTCCAGTTCACCGGAGAAGCGGTCCGTCTCATGGACGGTGTGCCACTTGTCAATAGCGGTCCCAATGTAACGACGGGGCTCTCCAAGTCGGCGAGTTTTGCAGTATCTCAGACCGGTGTTCTTGTGCATCGAATCGGAGGACCAGGAATGGCTTCTAGCAATTCCGCTCCGAACAACGGTGGCGTCGCGGACCGTGTATTGACCTGGATCGACCGTTCCGGTGGGAGAGTCGGTCAGGTTGGCGGTCCCGCCGCATACGCGGGAATCGACTTGTCACCCGATGCGAAAAAGGTAGCGGTGCACGTTCAGGAGAATAGCGGCGGAGACAGCTGGTTTTTCGACTCCGCCCAGGGCCGAATGCAACGATTGACGTTCGACGCATCGCAGAACAATGGGACGCCTGTGTGGAATCCCGAGGGAACGAAAATAGCATTCAGTTCCATGCGCAAAGGCAAGACTGGACTCTACGTCAAACCTGCCGACGGCACGGCGAAAGAAGAACTCCTTTTCGAATCCGAACTTCCAAAATGGCCCATGAGCTGGACACCGGGCGGCAAGGAGCTCGTTTTTGAGCAGTTGGATTCCAGGACTCACGAGGACATTTGGGTTGTTCCAGTAACGGGCGAAAAGAAGCCCGTCGCTTTTCTTCAATCCGATGCGAGGGAACGTTTTCCTCAGGTGTCGCCCGATGGAAAATGGATCGCATACAGCTCCAATGAAACCGGCCGCAGTGAAATCTTCATCAAACCGTTTCCGGACGGTCCTGGCAAATGGCAGATCTCCACGGATGGAGGGTTCACTCCGAAATGGCGCGGCGACAGCAAGGAATTGTTTTATGACCTGTCGCCCAACATCCTGGCCGCGGACATCCATGTCGTCGGCGGATCGATACAGGCCGGGGCACCCCATGTGCTTTTCGGCATTACTCCCCCAGGACCCAGTCTTCCGCTGGACTACATTTTTTATTCCGTGACTTCCGACGGCAAGAGGTTCCTGGTTCCTCAGGCCGGAGCCGGCGCCGCAATTAACGGCGGCGGCGGCCTGGCGGATCTTCTGGCAACCACCGCAGATCAGGGCGGACAGGCAGGCGCAACGGCGAATTCCCTGCTCGTCATTTTGAATTGGACCCGTCTCATGAAACGCAACTAATGCGAAACATCATTTCGCATTTCAATATCCGCGCTATTCCGTTTTCGTATCGTACCGGCGATTCGGCCGGAATGTAGGAAGAGGACCTGCGACAGGTTTGTTCGGCTCAATGTTCCGGGGAAGCGGCGGGCGTGGCTTTGCGCCAATTGGTGATCACGTTGATCGAGGGCGTCGCCGTTTCCGCGGACACGGCGACCAGGAATCGTAGACCATCGGGGTGCGGGCTATAGATCCAGGCATTTGATTGCGGCACAGAGGTCAGGGTTTGGAAATCAAACAACGCCGTTGCCGTCCCGGGCCGTAGTCCGCCGTGGCTATCGGACTGTAGCGGAACCGCCATCAACTCGAAGCCGTGTTCGCCGATGCGCACGTAGTCGAGTTCGGAACCGTTCTTGTTCCACCGCGGTTCTCTGCCGCCATCCACCGAAACCCTGGCGAACCCTTCGCCGGAAGGAAACTGCCGAATATACACCTCGGCCTTTCCAGTTTCGTCCGAGACGTACGCCAGCCAGCGTCCGTCGGGGGAAAGCTGGCCCTGGCTTTCCGTGGCTGGCGTATTCAAGAACTTTACCGGCTTACTGTCCGGCTTTCCCGGCTCCGGCAGATACCAGATGTCTGCTCGGGTCTTCGGATCGACCTCGGTGAAGATCAGGAATCTGCGGTCGCGGGACCAATCGGAAGGCCGCCGGTCATTGTCCTGGGCGGGGAGTAGCAGTTCTTCCTTGCCGCTTCCGTTCGTCGCCTTGCGGTAGATTCCTCGTACACCGTTCAGCGTGGCCGCGTAGACGATCTGGCTGCCATCCGGAGACCAGACGCCGGCGCTGGTGTCGCTGGCGGTTGAGAAGCGAATTTCCGAACCGCGCGCCAAATCGTAAAGCCGCATTCCTTCATTAATTCGGTTCATGGTTGCCAGATCGCCATCGCGCGAAAGGGACACGCTCCTCTGGTCCGCGGGCGAACCGACTTTCGTCCGCATCTTGCCGGTCCGGTCAATCCAGGTGAGCTGATACTGCGAATAGAGGCTGGCTATATAGACTAATGTCCCGTTGGATGCTGCTGCCGCCGCGATCAGTGGCCTCGTATTTGTGTACGACGCCTGGGTGGCGACAGGGAATGGATCTCCTCCTGGCTCGATCTTGCCGCTATCGAAGAGTTGAGCCATCAAAGTCGTTCCGCGCAGAAACAGTAAATGGCCCATGCCGCCGATTCCGGGTAGTTCCGCATAGACAACGCTCGAGTCGTCTTCCAGTACCTTTCTGCCGAGGCCTGCATCGATGGGATCATCCAGCGAGGCGGCATAGACACCTCGCTTTGTCGTATCTCCTAAAACGCTGCCAGCGTAAAGGTAGTGTTTACCGTCGGGCAGAAATTGCGGTGCGGCCTTACCTATGGTGGGATCGGTTTTCGTAACTGCCGTGCATGCTCCGCCTGTTGATTGGACTTTCCGCAACGGACCTGCTTCGCTGGCGAATAGGATGAGGTTGTCGCGGTTCCATGTGCCTCCCCTCCCCAACCCGGTGTCCGTACAGAGTTCCTTCGCGGGGCCTCCTGTGGCGGAAACAACTTTTAGTTTGTTCCCTGCAAAGAAGCCAAGGAAGCGGCTGTCCCTAGACCAGAAAGGAGACCGTGCATTCTGCGTGAAATCCAGGCGAATCCAGTCTGTGCCGTCCAGGGCGCGGACCCAGAGACCTGCCCAGTTGTCCTTACTGAAAGTTGCCGCGACGCGAAGACCGTCTGGAGAGAGTACTAAATGGCCAAGTCCAGCGGCGCCTGCGGGCAAAGCAACGGATAGACGCATGACGGCATCCGTGGGCGGCTTCTCGCGGAAATGGGTAATGCCGATGACGGTCATGCCCAGCACTGCGATTGCGGCGATCGCGGGCCAGAGCCAGCGGAATCGCGGTGGCGCATCCGCGCGAACCTCTGCCGGAGCTTCCAGCAAATAGTGCATGTCTCCAATCGACTGCAAGCGCTTCTTCGGATTTTTTTGCAGACAGGAACTGACGAGTCGGCGCACGCGTTCGGGAATGGCGTCCAGGTTGGGAGTTTCCTTCAGCACGCTTGCCAGCGTCTCGGTGAGATCCTCTCCCTCGAAGAGACGCTTACCCGTGAGCAACTCGTAGAGCACCACGCCAAAGGCCCATATATCCGCACGCGTATCCACCGATTTACCGCGCGCCTGTTCCGGCGACATGTACGCAGCAGTTCCCAGAATCACGCCTGCATTGGTGGACGCGAGGCTTGCCACTGTCGGAGAATTGGAAGGACTCGTGTCGGACGGGTTAGCGTCGTGTGCCTTCGCGAGGCCAAAGTCGAGAACCTTCACTCTGCCGTCGCTCGTCAACATCACGTTTCCCGGTTTCAGATCCCGATGCACCACGCCCCGTTCATGCGCCACTGCAAGGGCTTCGGCGATTTGTGTCGCGATGGCCAGAGCCTCGTCCACGGGAAGGGGGCCGTTATTGATTCGCGTCTGCAGCGTTTCGCCTTCAACCAACTCCATAACGATGCAACGCTTCTCGCCGGACTCTTCAAGGCCGTAAATGTGCGCGATGTTCGGATGATTCAGCGAGGCGAGTACTTGCGCCTCACGCCGGAAACGTGCAAGCCGTGCGGCATCGGAAGAGAATGCGACAGGAAGAAATTTGATCGCGACGCTGCGGCCCAGCTTCGTATCGATGGCCTGATACACTTCACCCATTCCGCCTGTTCCCAGGTGGCTGGTGATTTCGTAATGTGCGAGTTTTGTTCCAATCATGATGTGACGAAGAGTCCGGCCGGATTTTACCAGAGCCTTTGCAAATCACTCATGCATTCGAAGACGGGAGGCTCAGGAAGCTCAGTTGTACAAAACCCGGCCTAACCGTAGAAGTGAAGCTGCGAGTTGAGATCAGTTCGGTCAACACTAGACCGGGTGCTGGACTTCGACGCGTTCGATGTCGAGGCGGTCCGGACTTTGAGTAAAGCGGATGCCCGCAACCCGCAGCAATTTCCATTTGAGAAAATCCAGCTTCGATTCCGTTTTCTCTCGTCGCAAAATTCGCGATCGCCACTTCTCCGGCAAATTTTGTGGTGGGCTGCTCTTTTGCAGGAGCATCCGTTATTTGGAGAGAGCCGTTTACGGAAAGCTCTGCGCTGCCAGAGATTCCTTGCATCCGATCTTCACTCGCATACAATACCGCGAACCAATGCCGCACAGTCCGGTAGATCCGTTGTTTCAATCGCTTTCAATCTCAGGAGAAAGACATGGCACTGAGAGAGTTCTCACTGTATCTGAAGCTGCTTGAATTCCGGGATAGCACCATCAATTGCTTCCGGTTTGCACGCATTCGGATACCAGTCGTTCTTTTTGTTGGTGTCCTACTCTCCCTGTATCCATGGACGTTGGCTTCGGCGTCAACATGGACGCGAGTCGCGAACGGGGCTCCATCCGGCGCGGGGGTGATGCTGTTGCTTACCGATGGAACCGTTATGATCCAGCAAGGCACGACGCAGAACTGGATGCATTTGACGCCAAACGCTTCCGGAAGCTACATCAACGGAGTCTGGAGCCTGAATCCGATTGCCCCGATGAGTACGCCACGCCTTTACTTTGCTTCTCATGTACTAAATGACGGACGAGTTTGGCTGCTTGGTGGAGAGTATTCCGGCCCTGGGCTGATTGCGAACTGGTCGGGCACTGCAGAAATCTACGATCCTCTCACCAACAGCTGGTCTTCGGCGGCCACCTATCCGCCGACATCGGGCTGTCCGACAGCGAGAAGTTTCGGCGGCTTCATCACTGCAGGGTCTTCGATCGTGACCGGGATTCTTTCCACTGCGGGGTGGCAATCGGGATGGTCTGTCTCCGGCGGCGGAATTCCAGGCGGAACAACGATTGCGAGCGTCGATTCCCCCACACAGATACATCTGTCGGGGAATGCGACCTCGACGACTTCTTCCGTAATGACCTTGACGACGCTCTCCAGTGGCAATACGGTTGCGGGGTCCAACATCATTACCGGAATACCCTCAACCTCTGGTTTTCAAACCCTCTGGGGCGTTGCAGGTTCTGGCATTCCGGCGAATGCCTCGATTATCGGCATCGATTCTGCCACGCAGATTCGCATTTCGGCGAATGCAACAGCAACGGCTTCAGGAGTGCCGTTGACGCTCACCGTGATCACCCGACCTCCGGCCTGTTTCGGCGATGATCCCTCCATGCTGCTGCCGAATGGGAAAATTCTGGTCGGCAATCTCCTCAACAGCCTGACCTACATCTATGATCCAGCGACGAACTTGTGGTCATCGGCAATCCCAAAGGTGCACAACGACCGCAGCGATGAAGAGACATGGGCACGCATGTCGGATGGAACCATTCTGACTTACGATCTCTTTCAATCGATCAGTACGGGAGGCGGATATGCTGAACGATTCAATCCTCTCACCAATTTGTGGTCCGGTATCAGTCCCTCCGCAGGTACGGCTGCGGGGTTCATCCCCCAATTGAGCAGCGCGACGACCGGATCCGAACTCGGGGGAATCCTGCGATTGTACGACGACCGCATGTTCGTGATCGGAGCTACCGGACATACCGCTCTTTACACCCGGGCAACCAACACCTGGGCTGCAGGTCCGGATCTGAACGGTACTTTGGGCGGGGCGCCGTTCCTTTTTTCCGCAGACGATGCGCCGGCCGCCATTCTTCCCAACGGTCACGTCATTATGGCTGTGGACGCGGGACTGGGCTTGACCACAACGGGCACGACAA
>Ga0070690_100001633_pt1 | contig 11793 bp, 25 predicted proteins | sample KBSS33HmetaG_FD_64671 | JGI IMG/M metagenome (GOLD analysis project Ga0070690, IMG submission 64671) | Switchgrass rhizosphere microbial communities from Kellogg Biological Station, Michigan, USA - KBS S3-3H metaG | ecosystem: Host-associated > Plants > Roots > Rhizosphere ... | reverse complement strand
AGCTTCAAGGAATTTTCCAAGGCCAAAGAAACGAGACAGGAGACTTTCTTAATCGCTTCTCAGGTGCAGTCAACAACCAAGAATCCATGAGCGGTATGGCAAAGCGTATCGGTGGAGAGCTTGGACTACCTACGCTTCAATCAAATGCCAATATGCTTAGGGGAACGCTCAATGCCCTTCCCACGACCTACAATAAGGCAACCACAGGATACGACGTCAATCAAAACCAGCTCTCTCGTATCATTGGTCAAAAGTCCTCTGAACTTGCACCAGCAGTAGATACCGCAGAGCGAGCATTAGGAACCGCACAGGGCAATCTAAATACCCAGATGGGATATGCTCAAGCCGACCAACAGAAAGCCCTTCTCCCCTATCAGAGCGAACAATCCCTTCTTTCTGATCGCATGGCCAGAGAGACCACCGGTTACACCCAAGTCATGGGGCAGGAACTTGATTCAATAATCGCAAAGATGAATGCGGGAATTACTTTGAGTGAGGGAGAGAAGAATAGAGCACAACAATTAGCAGTCGCCGAGAAGCAATTTGAACAAGCTAAACAGCTCCAACAGATGAAGGGGCCAGACACACAGATCATTGACCAAAATGGCAAGAAAATCCTCATCAATTCTCAGACCGGCCAACAAATAGCAAGTTATGGTACAGGTGGAGCATCAGGTGGAGGAGCAAGTTATTTCGACAACAATCCAAGCCCTAACGCAAGACCTACAGGAACTGTATCGACAAGTGCTGCATCTACAACATCAACTCCAACTATGTCCGCTCCTTCGTGGCAACCATCGGGATCAATGCCTACCTCTTCAAACAGTGCAGCCACCGGCGGATTATCAGGCGGATTATGGGGCTGGTTGACAGGACACTAATATGACACGCATTTCAGTTAAGTACAAACCAACGGGAGAGATTGGATCAATTGACGATTCTGAATTTAACCCTCAACTCTTTGAACAGGCTACCGCACCATCCTCTTCTGGTGGGAATCCAATCGAGGAAATAGGGAAACGTATTGCACGCCCGTTTGTTGATACCGCAAAAAACATTGGAACTTTGGGAGTTGTAGGAGCTTCCAAAGCACTTGAAGGAATAAACCCACAGCTCGCAGCACAGCTTGCATCTACGCAATTTGCAAACGATACCTCAAAGACAATCCAAGAAGACCCAGAGACGGCAGTCAAGAAGCAACTCCTTAATAGTGCCGAGATTGCTTCCTACACTATACCTTTTGGTAAGGGTGCAGGTGTAATGCAGAAAGCAGTTCTTCCAGGTGCCGCAGTCGGAGGTATTTCTAGTGCGAACGAGGATAACGCAACAGTTGATTCTGTTGTCAAAGGTGCAGCTCTTGGAGGAGCAGGAGCGGCAGTTATACATGGTTTGACTCAACTTCCAAGTATTCTCTCCAAAGGTGGGAAAGCAGTCGAGAAAGCAGGAGACAATGTTCGAGTTGGGAAAGTCAAATTAAAAGCAGGATTAACAGGTGCAGAAGACGAAAAGGCTGTTCAAGACGTAATGAAGAAATATAGTATTGAAGGAACACCACAGCAGAAATACGAGATGCTTCAACCAACAGTAGACAAAATCGGAGAAGGCATAAAAACCGCATTGGCCAACAATCCTAAAAATACTTCTATGGAAGTTATTCAACATGAGTTTCAAAAGAAAATTCAACCTGCTATTAGACAGGGAGATATTACTCTCGATGAAGCAAACAAAGCTTTCAATGAATATTTTCAGAATAATGTCATCCCCGTCACTTCAGACTTCGCCAGCGGAAAACCATCTATTGCATCGGTCTTTGATCTCAAAAAGGACGTGCAAGCAAGTTCAAGCCAAGTTGCGAATGCAATGAAAAAGGCAGAAAACAAGGCAATGTTGACGCCAAAAGATAAGATAATGAAAGCGTTACGGGATAGTTTAGATGAAGTAATAACAGTTGCAAATCCAGAGGTAAAACAACTCACGCTCGACCAAAGTAAATTATATGATGCAATCAAACCTATTTATTCACAAAGGAATACTGTTCCTACAATCAGAGCGGCAGGATTCACTGTTCCACAAGGGGCAGTAAACGTAGGAAAAGACGTAGCAGGACAAGCAATGCAAAAAGTAGGTGGAGCAGTCGGATCGCTTCCAGCTATCACATCTTCAATTCCAGAAAAAGTTGGTGCTCGACTTCCTTCAATACTCCCCGCACAAAACGCCAATGAACCACAGCAAAACTTGAATACCAACCAAAACAATGGAAGCTATAATAATACCGCCAGCGACTTGCAGCATACGGGGAGTTTACCACAAATCTCAGATCCAAGCCGCCAAGCTGCGATATCAGGTTTACTCCAACAAGGTATAAAAGATCCAAATCAAATACTTAACTATTTGAACTACGACGAGCAAGGCAATAAGATAGGAGACTTCACATTAGATGAAGTACAGCAGGGGCTACAACAATCTCCACAACAAAACTATTTAACTGGTCATAGCCCAGAAGATATATATCGAGCATATCAAAAGGCACAGGCAGCAAATGATAAAAGAGCAATGACACAACTCAGAACACAATTCCAAGACGAGACGGCATATCAGAAATCAAATGGTGGGAAGAAAGCACTCTCACCAACACAGTTGAAAGAAGTGTCCGACTTACAAACAGGTATCAATGAAATGAGTGGAGCAGAACAATTAGTGCAACAGAACCATGATCTTCTTGGGCCAGCACGGGGAACCATTGAGAGTAACAACCCATATCATACAAAGGCTCAAATATTTGATGCCTCTATGCGAGCTATCTCTCAACAAGTTGGACGTGCCCTTGAAGGAGGAGTATTAAGAAAAGAGGACGAGGAGAAATATAGAAAGATTCTTCCTCAGTTGACCGATACCCCAGAAGTTGCACTGGGAAAGATTCGTCAAGTCCAAGCACTTCTCAATAATCAGCTTAAGACGAAGCAGTCAATTTACAATCAATATGACGTAGCCCCCGAAGTATCCGGAGCTACTCTCCCACCAATAGATTCTTCCTATCCGCAACAGTAATGTGATACAATTCACAAAGAAGGTAATGTTATACCCAAGGAGCAGTCCTTGGTTTTTTTATGCAACCAAATTTAGGAAGTGGAAACCAGCTCTTAGGAGGAGACGCAAACGCAGCCTTACAGGAAGCGATGCAAAGGAGGCAAACCGGCCAAGCAGGTGCAACCAGCCAAGTAACCCAAGGAGCCGCTACGTTTGATCCAGCAACGCAAGGAGCACCCGTAGGCGGTGCACCAGCGGCACCAGCTCAACCCAATATTCCCACCTCACCTATGCCATTTGATTCATCAGAAAGTAAACTAATCCTCTCGGCAATGGGAAGCCGATTAAAGGCTCTCTCAAAGCTTCAGGGGGCATCATGACGCCTATGCAAGATTCACAACGTGACCAAATCAGACAAACAGATCACGATATCTTGGTAGAACTACGCACTCAGTTTAATCTCTTCACCAAGCAATATTCTCTTGATATTAAAGACTTGAAAGACGGAACGAAGCTCATGCTTGATGATCATGAAGTACGCCTTCGGAAGGTTGAAGAAACAGTTCACGATGACCAGACGAGTAGAAAAGCCCAAATACGATTGGCAAGTGTTGTCGCAGCGGTAGTGAGTTCTCTTTTAACGATAGCAGGTGCTATTCTTGGTATATTAAGTGGTGTTATTCATTTACGATGATTACGTTAGACACATTTGTAAATACATGGAATGGCAAACAACTTGAAGTTGCAGGAAGTGCGAACGCTAAATTTCAATGCGTTGACCTTGCCAATGGATATTTAAGAGATGTACTTGGTTTCCCCATCATCGAGCACACCGACGCAAAGGATTTCCCCAGTAAGGCAGGGAATAACTTTGATATCATCCCCAATACGCCAACAGCAATCCCACAGAAGGGTGATTTAATGATATGGTCTAGTGCAGTAGGAGAAGGACACGGACATATCTCAATCTTTCTTGATGGTGATGTGAATAGTTTTAAGTCATTCGATCAAAATTGGGTAACAAAGGAACGATGTAGTATCCAAATACATAAGTATTCCAATGTCATTTGCTTTATGCGACCCAAGAGTACTACAATACCAGTAATGATAACTGATCAAACCAAGATTCCTCAGATCGTTGACGAAAACAATAACCCCATGGAAGTTCAACGGATTCGAAGTATCCTCAGAGACCAGCAAAACGCTCTTGTCATGAGAAATGTGGAAATCCAATCTCTCAAAGAACAGCTCTCACACTTTCAAGATAATCCAGTAGATATTGAACTTGAAACGAAAGTACAGCGTTTGAAAGAAGCCAGTGAAGAATACGATGCAGCACAGGAAGCTTTGGGGATTATCTAAAGAAAGCATTAAAAAAGAGTACGGCGAAAAAGAAGATGTCAACAGCCGTAAACATGAAGTCAACTAACTTGATGTTTCTCAGAGATTTAATTATATATCATGAAAACAATTGTCCAAATCAGTCCACGCTTTACGATGCTCCCAGAAGAATGGAAATCATTTGCAGAGGGATTTTTATGGTACTTTATCCTCCCTGCTTTTATCGGTTATCTCGAAAATATAATTTTAAACTTAAACAATACCACCAGTTTATCTTTTCAAATATTCGTACCAAGCGTTTACACGGTAATAGGAATAGTTGCTCTTCTAAAAGCACAACTGGTAAGCCTTGTAAAGAAGTATGTACCCAAAAACATGGTAACTACCGTCGAAGAACCAAAAGCCCCTGAAATTCCACTAGGTGAAGCCACAGACCCTAATCCAACAGTTATCGATACCAGTCTTTTAAAGTAGGTGATATATATGGGAATTAAATTATTGTGGACAGCAGTAGCATTATATTTACTCACACCAGTTCTTGCAGTTCCAGCGGTTGCAGTTGTAGCCGGAGTACTTGCATTAATTGGTTGTGTTCTAATGTGGTTAGACAAGTAATATGGCAGAAATACTACCAACCAACAGAGATCATGAAATCGTTGAAGTCATTGATGGAGTTCACATCATCTCCATGAGTGAAGAGGCAGTGGCTGAGTTGATTGCTCGTGCCTTGCTTGAAGGGAAGGAGGAAGAGGATGAGCAGACTAAAGATAATTAATAAAAAGGGAGAAGTATTCAACGCACTCTATGATGACAAATATTCAAAAGAAGTATGTTCTCATAAATGGTACATTCAAAAAAAGGGGAAGAAGGCTTATGTCAGATCAACTCAATGTAAAGAAAGATTTTATCTCCATAGACTTATCCTTGGATTTCCAAAAGATAAAGTTATAGATCATATTAATGGTAATACATTAGATAACCGCGAATCTAATTTGAGAGCTTGTTTGACAAGGGAGAACTCTCGCAATAGAGGATTATCTAAAAACAACACTTCCGGGTTTAAAGGTGTCTACTTCAGTCGTGTTACTAATAGTTGGGCAGCACATATTAAGTACATGTATAAATCATATAGCAAGAGCGGGTTCCAACACCATTAGAAGCGTCAAGATGGTATGACACAAAGGCATTACAACTCTATGGAGAATTTGCACGACTAAACCAAACTATATGACAGAGAGACAAAAGAAGTTCGATGAAGAACACCCCTACAAAGGGATGACTGTTAAGGAAATCGATGAATGGATTCACTTGCAACGCTTTGGATTTCTTCCTGGCCGAGTACCCTATGACGCCCAAGGCACAGCTCCGCGAGCTTGGGGAGAAGCTGAAAAGACTCAGAGGGAGAAGAGCAAGTGAAGAAAGAGCTGGCGGCTAGTATTGGGATTGCAGTAGCTTTGGGTGGAGCAATGGTAGCCGGAGAGCATGTCAAAGATATATCGGTTCACGTCGGTGAGAAGGGAAGTGAAGCAGAAGTTGATTTTACGTTAGATGGGGAACACTGCCATGTAGGAAGTCACAAAGGAAGATGGGTTCCCCACGTTCGGTGTCCAGCTTCAGGGTTAGACAAAGAGTTATAAGCAAAAAAAGGCACTTGCAAATTTCTTCACAAGTGCCAAAATAACTTTATGTTAAGTAAAGTTGATGACAGTATACCACAGCCACAATGCTTCTTGTGTGGCGAACAAAACAGCGAATATTATGGATTGTTTGTTCAACGCGTCTTCTATATCGGCGATACCTGCACTTGTCTAAAGTGCCTCATAGACACACTCTCAGAACAGTTGGATTCATACACTCTTCAAGGAATAGCCCTAGACATACAACAACGCACATATACTCCACCTGTATTGACAGAACTCCAAAGAAAACGACGAGCGTTCGACAAGATGAACAAGAAGAAAATCCTTGAACGTGATGAATATCGATGTAAGCAATGCGGTAGCTGGGAAAATCTCCATGTAGACCACATCAAACCACTATCCAAAGGGGGAACCAACGATGAGAAGAACTTACAAGCATTATGTGCAAAGTGCAATCTAAGCAAAGGTAATAGACCAGCCAAGGGCAACATAAGTGTAGGTTGAGGCGTTAAAACAGACCTACCGGCTCACGACGCATGACAGACATTATACGGAGTACAAGCTGTTGATGGATACATGAACCTTCAAACGATAGGAGGGAGTATCCCCCGAACTAACAATTCGGCTGAAGCAATCGTTTATAAATATCTCTATGGGGTAGGGGCAACATGCTTCTCAACACTCTTTACGTTACCGGAGTGTTTATGGAGAGAGGGGTTTAATCCCTATGGTGTAAGATAGGATAAACGGGCGAAAAATCAAAAAAATTTATGGATATAAGTACATTCTTTTCAATAGGAATACCGTTTTTATTCGGTGTGTTTCTCGGTTTCTTGAGATGGAAGAAATAGCCAAAACGGTTAAAGGAAAGGGAATATGAAAGATCTAAAAACAATAAAGATGTTCGCAACAGCAACGTTCCTGCTTGGAGTTATATGCGGCTGGTTTCTCACTGAAATACAGAGATATTTATTTGGATAGTTTAATCCGCCGACAAACTATGAAAAAGATAAAATGCACAAATACCTATTGCCTATATTGTCAGAAATGTGGGAAACCTATTCTGATAGACACATTGCATATATGCCAACCAAAATGACACCAAATCCCACACACAAACCAAAAGCAATCGTTTCTCATGATGGCCACGAACACCCACTGGGTGAAACCTGCGAAGAGTGGTGTATTGGACTGAAGGACGAATATGACTTTAAGTTCACTACCGCTTCCAAGGGTGAAAAGTTCGACGTTGGATTGAAACCAGAAAAGGTTTGGAACTTCATAGAACAGGCCCTCGCTACTCGTGAACAGGAAGCAAGAAATCAGGTGCTAGACGAAGCTGTAGCAATATTCTCTAGATTACCAGATGACGAGATAATGACCAAGAATCCTGTTATCTTGGAATTAGACAACCTCAAGAGCAAATAAGGTTTTGATATTTACAAGTACTAGAGAATGATGTATTATCCTCATATATGGGAATGCAACCACTTAAAAAGACCCAACGCAATGAACAGCTTCTCGCAGATTATGAGAAGGGCTTGAGTTTCGTTGAACTGGTATCTAAATACCAAATCTCCACACAACGCATTTACCAGATAATTAACTCCCACAAGAACCGAACTTCCTCCAACTGAGATCATTTTCCCCTATTGACATCTATACAAGTACTTGATATATTACTTATATGTCAACTAAGAACGCCAAACAAATCACACGATACGACCTACAACTAAATCATATATTCGTCCAAAGAAATCTAAACCTTTGGGAAATTGTAGATACGATTGATCCATACGGATGTAGAGATAACTCAGAAGCTTTATTCGACAACGATGAAAGTGACGTACTTTGTTTACAATTATTCAAATAATATGGACATTAAAAAATACATGATCGATGAAACACCCGTTACCGTTGATGAACTCATCCAAGCTGCTCGGGATATAGACAAAAAGTTTGACGAATCGCATTTTTGGGAGACATCGGAAGCTGCATGGATATTGAGAGAACATGGGCATACGGTTAGCAGAAATACAAACAACTAATATGGACACACACACAACAGAAGCACCATTTTCAATAACGTACAAGCTGATGTATCGGGAGGTAGAACTTCTCATTACAGACCGAGAGGTGCCAGCTACCTTAGAGGACGGTAAACCATATAGCTCTAACGTCGTGAGACAGCTTGGGAAGGCCATGCAAGACATCGACTGGGCTATGGGTACTCAGAAGTTTACACCTGTGCCTCAAAAGTCATTTGGTGGAGCTGGAGGCTTTACCAAGAAAGAACCAGAGTATGTACCAAACAGACAATGCCCTCTTTGCCAAAACCGATTGGTATACGCAACCAAGAAAGACGGCAGTAAATATATGAAGTGTGAGAACAACAAATGGGACAGAAACCAAGGCCGAGCAGTCGGGTGTCAGTATGTAGATTGGGGAACATCACAAACCCAACAAATTACGCAAAAGTATCAGCAACCAGCACAACCAGTCCCAACCCGACGAGATGTAAACGCAGATGTGTACGATGACTATCACATGTAATTATGAAAGCAATACAAACACAAGCATGTATAACAGGTATCAGAAGCAAGGTAGACCGTTCACTGGGGTTAACTCTTTCTACACCTGAACTATCAACAAACGAACGGGCATTGTTCATGGAGTACCAAGGGATAGAGTGCAACATAGTGATCGAGCCTATAGATGCAACCGACGGTGTAGGTATTGAAAAGATTGACGGAGAAATCCGAACACAAACACAAAGCCAGAGACTACGAGCAGTACTCTTTGTTCTTTGGAAACAGCAGGGAAGCCAAGGAGACTTTGAAAGTTTCTACCGCACCCAGACCGAAAAGATGATTGAGTATTACAAAGCTAAATTAGAAAACTAATATGGACAATTTACTAATCCCATTCGCAGACGGTTCTGATTACAGGGAATATCTCAAGGCAAGACACATAGAAGTTAAAATCTACAAAGACTTACTCCTTAACTGGAGCCTTTGTAAACGAATGGGGTTAGATGAAGTTATTCAGATCGCAGAAGATTTGATTGAGGATATCGAAAAGAACTAATCTTTTCCCTTTTGGGTCATGTCTCGGACAACAATCACTTGATTGACCCAAAAGGGAGGAGTTTATGAAAGATAAAATTAAAGTAACCATTGAAACACCAGAGGGAAGCCGGATTGAGGAAGTTGATCAAGCAACCCTTGAACGACTACAAGTCCAACGGGAAATGCTTGGTGAATATGGCGGCAACCCACTAATGGAAACACAAGACGGTGAATACATAACAGTCAAAGGAGTAACAGTAATTAAACCTATATGAAAGCATTTGCACTCGGTGGCATAGCATCATTATTTTTTAGTTACGCGACAGGCAGTCCACTTAAAGGGGTTGCTGTAACGGTAGGAGTAGTATGTATTCTATTAGCATTATTATGAAAAAACATCTCACATTAAACTGCTGGCTTTTCTACCTTACGGTGATCGCTCTAGTCATGGTCTGTGTAGGAACGAGGGCATTTCTAAATTCGGCATCTACAGATATTGTATATGCATCGCAGCCTGGCGAGCAACTGGAAGCGATAACAGCTACACCCACGGCCACACCTACACCCGGGCAGGGAAGTAGGAAGGCCGTGGTGACTAGCACCCCAACACCAACTTTGTCCCCTACGGTTACTCTGATGCCGTCGTTCGCGACTGGAGCAGCAGCTGTCACTGGAGGAGCCGCAGGGGAATCTAATGAAATGACAGTCAAACGTCAAATCTGTGACGTCTTTAAGAGCGATTGTGACCGTGCTATAGAGGTGGCCAAAGCGGAGTCAAACTTCAACCCCAATGCCAAGAATGGACATTCAACAGCTACAGGAATTTTCCAGATTGTGATTGGTACGTGGAAGGGAAATCACTGTGAAGGAGAGCGTACAAACGCCTTGGATAACGCCAAGTGCGCCCACAAAATATATCTAGCTAGTGGTAAAAGATTTAGTACATCGAATGGATGGGAAGCCAGTTATCATTTACATCATCAAGACTGATATGAGACATTTTTCTAAATTACTTTATGCAGCTTGGTTAGGTATATCTCTTGCACATCTGGGATTTAACGTGACCGATTGGCAATTTTACTTTGTATCTTTTCCGACAATATTTCTTGTTGCAATTTTTCACGATATACTATGAACACCTTTCACTCAATCGGCTATGCAACACTCACTTTCATATTTTCGTTATTTGGAATGGTATTTTTGGTTCCAATTGAAAAATTGAATAAGAAAGAGGCAGATAATATATTTGTAATGATCATATTTGTATCTTTTATGATTGCTTTATCTGTATTTCTCATAACATTATGAACAACACCTTTCCACCAACCACATTTTTATTCCCCGTCCTCTTTCTTGTAGGGACTATGGTACTAGCTGCATTGGTCGCTTCAGTGTATATACTCATTAGAGAATGGCGAGATAGACACTGGATGAAAAGAATACGATTATGACAAAAACTAATGATTGGCGTGAGAGGTTTGAAGATAACTTCGGTAAGTGGAGTGTGGCGAAGGAATGCGATTTCAAAGACTTACCTTTCTTGTCCGATATTGAAGACTTTATAGACCAAGAACTCAAACGCCAGAGAGATGAGATTAGAGAGTGGGTAATGGAAAACTTTTTAACTATGGAACCTCACGAACTTATCCAATTTCTAGACACCTTAGACAACCATGAAAACAAGAACAATTGACCAAATCAAACAAGAAATAGAAGCACTTGATAAAAGACTTTCAGAGTTTCCAAAGCTTGAATTTGTGCTTGCACCACGTATAGATAGACTTGAGTGGGAACTGATTAATCATCCAGATAATCCAGAAGAGTTGAAGAAGAACATTCTGAGATATACACCAAGACAGGAGGGTTAAAGTTCAATCAATGGACTGGCACCTCCTGTCATATATGCGGTCATATAGTATCATACTGCATCAACTAAACCTAATCTATGGCAAGTTATAATATCAAGATTATCCAGAAAGCATTGAGTCTAACGTTGTTTGGAAACGTTCCCGATTCGCGAACACGCAAACATCTACGTATAGAGTTCCTAGCGGCTTTGAAATACTACAGTGAATTAGATAAAGAAATACGATTGTTGAAAGTGAGGTGAGATTAGATATGATAAAACGAATTCTAATTTTAGCGATAGCGGTATCTCTTTTGGGTGCTTTTTCTGGTCACGTTCTAGCAGGTAAAAACCATGACGACGTTCCGGGGAGGGAGTGTCAACATCAGGCACCAGAGCATAATCCTCACTGCAATCCATCAGAAACACCTAGTGTTTCTCCAAGTGTTACAGCGACTCCTACACCGTCTCCAACTGAGACGTGTATACTCGTACTTGATGGTGAATTCCAGTCGTGCGAAGAAGTTTCTGTAACTCCAACTGTTACAGAAGTTCCAAGTGCAACACCTACGCCACCAACGTGTGGAGAGGGTGAGCATATGAATTTGCAGGGTGACAAGTGTTTACGCTTTGAATTGGGCGGTGCCCCTTCCTCAGATGAGCAAGGAACACCATTTCAAATGAAAGGTGAGGACAAAGTTCACGGAGTTCAGAAGTAGGTTGATAGACCCGTTACAAATCGTAACGGGTTGAATGAACTTATGAGGCAATGTGACACCTGTAAACAAACATTCCCAATGGGGCTTACAATCCACAGTGACCGTTTTGGGCTGCTATGCATGGACTGTTTGTCAAAGCTTGATATATCAAA
>Ga0070690_100001629_pt1 | contig 11800 bp, 6 predicted proteins | sample KBSS33HmetaG_FD_64671 | JGI IMG/M metagenome (GOLD analysis project Ga0070690, IMG submission 64671) | Switchgrass rhizosphere microbial communities from Kellogg Biological Station, Michigan, USA - KBS S3-3H metaG | ecosystem: Host-associated > Plants > Roots > Rhizosphere ... | reverse complement strand
TCGATGGCGTCTTTCAGTGCTCCCCTACTCTTTGGCGGCAACGTCCGAGTCCTGACACTTGAGATCTTCACTGCCCGCCAACGTGGTGATGCCGCAGTCGCGCTTACTGAGACGGTTATTCTCGCCGTGATTTCGTTGAGTGCGCTCGTCTTCTTCCAACGCTATGAAGGCACGCGAAAGTTTGCCGCGGCAGCGATGAAGGGAGCCGGACGACGGCTCAAACCAATCACGAGTGGCAAGGCACGACTCGCAGCAATGCTTTGCGGTGTGGTGTTTTCACTCATGCTCGTTTTGCCCGTTGCGACCCTCGCTCTCGTCAGCTTTGCGCGCGATGGCGCGTGGACGACTCAAACTCTTCCGCCAACTTACACGCTGAATAATTACAGCCGCATTCTGACCGACAAAGCTGCGAGCGAGGTCTTCATTAACAGCTTATCAATGGCGGGCATTGCTTCCCTGGCAGCACTAATCTGGAGCTTCTGCGTCGCTACAATTGTCGCCGGCAAGAAGCGAAGCAAATCGCGCCGGCTGCTGTCGTTGCTTGTACTGGTGCCGTGGGCCCTTCCGGGGACGGTGGTTGCGATTTCGATCGCTGAGGCTTACGGGAAGCCTTCGCCCCTTTTCGGCTCGTTCATACTCGTCGGCACGTTCTGGATCCTGCCGGTCATCTACTTCTTGCGCTTCATGCCGTTGGTGGTGCGGGCCGTACAGGCGAGTATGGAACAACTTGATCCGGCGCTTGATGAGGCCGCTGGGAGCCTGGGTGCGCGCTGGTGGCAAAGGTTTTCGCGTGTCACCCTTCCATTGGTGTGGCCGGGCGCATTAGCCGGAACGCTGTTGGCGTTTGTAATCGCTTTGGGCGAGTATGTGGCTTCGGTACTAGTTTTCGTTCCGGCGAACAGGCCAATTTCGATCGCTATTGCGTCAGAGTTACGCGACTTCAATCTGGGCTCGGCAGCTGCTTACGGGATGATCCTGATCGCGCTTATTGGAATCAGCATGATCGTGGCGGCAAAACTGGAGCGAGCTCGGGTTTAGACTCACGTAGGACGGCCACAGATGAACACGGATGGACACAGATAAGTCATTGACCTCAGTTTTTCTAACCCGTGTTTATCCGTGTAAATCTGTGGCTAATCTTCGTCGACTCGTGGGTGGCTCCGCCGCACATCCGGCGGCGAAGCCGAAATGATATCCGCGGAACGTCGCCGTCGACATAACTGAACATGAAGAAGAATTCATCTAACACCTCTGTTCCACGCTCACTGATTGCAAGTGCCCTGCTGACTGTTCTCCTGGTTGGATCGCTGCTGCCGATGCCGACGCGGGAGATTCTGGCTCAAACCCTGGCGGCGGACGTAGACAAGCCTGAACTTCACCAGGCCCTGCTCGATCTTACCAACGCGGCGACTGTGATGTGTGTGGCCGCGCATCCGGACGACGAAGATGGAACAACCCTCACTGTGTTGCGACGCAAGTATGGCGTGCACACTGTCAGCCTGTTCTCCACTTACGGCGAAGGCGGACAGAACGCTGTGGGTCCGGAACTGTACGAACAACTGGGCGTCATTCGTGCGCGCGAAACGGCGGAGGCCGCGCGGATTCAGGGCTCCGAGCCACACTTTCTCGGTCTGAGGGATTTTGGCTTTTCGAAATCTGCCGATGAGGCATTCAGCGTTTGGGGGCACGATGAGGCTTTGCGCCGAATGGTATTTAAGATTCGCGAGCTTCGGCCGGACGTCATCATTACGAATCACGACACGACAAGTGGGCACGGTCATCATCAGGCCACCGGCCGCTTAGTGCTCGAAGCGTTTGAGGCCGCTGCAAATCCGCAGCGCTTTCCTGAACAACTCGCCAGCGTCGCTGTCTGGCAACCCCAAAGGCTTTTCGTGCGCGCGCGATCCGGAATGGCAAACAACAATCAGCCGCCGGGCGCGGTTGCTCAGCAAGACAAGTTCGTCACCATTGATCCTAACGAGCGCGATCCAATCCGGGGCACCATCTACGCTGAACAAGCTCTCCTCGCGCTGCACAAACACGCTTCGCAGGGCCCCTGGCCCGCGACGATTGCTGAGCGACTCCGTGGCAATCCATCGGGAAAGTTGCCACTGATTCGCTATAGATTAGCGCGAGAGGCTGCGGGATCAGACGCCCTTCCATCGGACGCCAAAACTTTCCTCGACGCCCTGCCTGTGGCACTGCGTTCAGCGCCCACAATCGATGGCCGCGCTTTAACCGAGATTCTCGATCAGCCCGATCGAATCTTGAACGCCCTGATTGACTGGCGTCGCCGAGGAGCAGTGCCGATCACCGGCGATGATCCGCACCGAGCTCGCTTGATGGCAGATCGAGTTGATTACGCGCTGGCGGTGGCCGCGGGGATTACTGTGAAAGTTGGTTCTCAAACCGAGGTTCTGATACCGGGAGCCGTTGGGCGGTTTACGATCACCATCTCGAACGCTGGCAATCGAAACGTTCAAATCAAAAAACTGTCGTTCGCTGGTTTTGGAAATGTCGTGCCATTAGATCCCGCGGAACAATTAAGCGCCGATACCGACACCATTACTCCAATTGATCTGGTGACGCCGCCAACCGCTGCGATCACTGTGCCTTCTGCTGAACATCTCTACAACGACTCGCTCTTCGGCCATCGCTTTGTGGCCCAGACCGATCTCGAGATCGATGGAGCGAAGTTCTCGGTTCGCGACGAAAAGAAGTTTGATGTGGTTCCACCAGTCGAAGTTTTGAGCGTTTCACCCTCCCCCTGTGTGCTTACGGATCAATCGCCGGGACGATGTTCAGGATTTCAAGTGACCGTTACAAATCATGTGACGAAACCGTTCACCGGATTGCTGGTAGCAGCAACTCGCACAGGACAGCATCAGAGAGAATCCGGAAGAAAACTCAAACTAGCGCCGAATGAAACACGCACCGAATCGGTGGACGCTGGCGATTCGCGCCCACCTCGAGAAACTCTTTATGAACTGAGACAGGCGGCAACTGTCGTGATTTCAGTTAATCAGTCCAACGGGGGAGACTCAATTCTTGCGAAGGTAGGGGCGCCAATTTCCGAGCGAACTGTTCGCGTCAGCTACGCCGATGCTCGAGTCGCAAAAGGTTTGCGCGTCGGCTACGTGCCGAGCTTTGATCAAACGCTCAAGGAGTCGCTCGCGGTGCTGGGGGTGAGTGCCAAGGAGTTGGGTGTGGAAGCGATTCAAAAAGGGTCACTGTCCAGTTACGACACGATCATCATCGACAATCGCGGGTACTACGCTCACCCCGAGTTAATTGCTGCCAACGCGCAATTAATGAAATACGTGGAGGAAGGCGGGACGATGATTGTTTTCTATCACAAGGATGGCGAGTGGAATCCCAACCCTGAACGTAACAGACCGCAGCTTGCGCCGTATCCAATCATCCTTGGAGACGAACGAGTGACAGAGGAACTTGCTCCGATCAAATTCCTCCAGTCCCGACATCCTCTCTTGAATTATCCCAACAAGATCAGGAATGCGGACTTCAACGACTGGATCCAGGAACGCGGGCTGTACTATCCAAAAGAATGGGATAAGCACTACACCGAGCTGTTTTCCACCAACGATAAGGGCGAGAAAGCACTGAATGGGGGATTACTGGTCGCAAGCTACGGTCGCGGGAACTATATCTACACGAGCATGGTCTGGTACCGGCAATTGTCGGCAGGTGTGCCGGGTGCGTATCGCATGTTTGCGAACATGATCAGCTACGGGAAGTAGCGTCATTTGTAGGGGCGGACCTCCGTGTCGCCGCTGCGCCTCCAAAAAACGAAAATGGGGCGCCCACAGAGGGACGCCCCTACAGATGATTTCCTAATAGAACCTAGGGAACTGGCACGACCTGTTGCTCTTCGTACTCCAATTCGTTTTCCAGCTTTGCCTGTGCGCGCTCAAGGAACGTCTTGATCATTTCGCGCACGCGCTTCTGCATTTCCGCGCTGATGGCGCCTTCGCCTACCAGGCTCGCTAGGCGGTGCAAATCTCTTCCATGCGGCCGGCGCAGCTCAACGTGCTGCGCAATGCGAATCAAAACCTTCTGGCCACGCTCTTCAAATGCCGCAGCGTAACGCAGGTAGTTTTTCACTTCACTGCGCGCTGGTGACCATTCCAAACGATCAGGCCCATCCTCTGTTTTCTCCACCGTGAAACTCGCATGCACGGCGCCGATCACTGGCACTTCAGCGCGAACCATCCAGCGCATGATCCCGCCGGCTTCTTTGCGGATGCCTTCGATGCCGGGCATCAAATCCACAAAGTTTCTTAACTCACCAAAGAACTCCCGAGCTCTCTCGATCGTCGTCTTCAGTTCCATCTGTTCTGTATATGAGGCTTTTATTCTGAACATTCGTTCTCCCGTCGGGTTCTCTCCACTATCTTGATGCGGGCGTCTGCGACACCGTTGCAAGCGCGCAAGCTCCAAAGTTAAAGTACACGATGACGGCGCTTCCGTAAACAACTATGTAGAGTACCGGTTGGTTTGCGCCTCATCACTCGGCCCTAAGACAAAAACTGGCAGTTTGCGGTACTTTTGAGCATGCGCATGAATAAAGAAAACAAGTGTCCGGGCTGCCTCGATAACCGCCTGAAATCCTGGTCTGAGCTGAGTGCTGATGAGCAGGAGGTTGTCCGACGTTTGCCCGCCGCCCGCGAATACTCTCTTACCGAGCGGCAGCGACATCATCTTTGGTGTACGCGCTGTTGGTATGAAACTGCCAGTCAGGAATCACGCGCCTGATTCACCCTTCGTGATTCTGTCGTAAGCCTCACGGATACCCTGCATCTTCTCCGCGAGCTTTTGATGCAAAGCAACAGCGGATGCAAAGCCGAGCTGTTTGGCGATGTCCTGCAATGCCGGATGCTCAGTTGCAGGCAAACGCGCCTGCCGGCCTAAGATCAATCTCACGTGATGATCGATTGAACGCAACAGGACGTAGCCGCTACGCAGCGCCTGGAATTCGTGCTCATCCAACGAACCAGTTGCGCGCAGGCGTTCAAGCGTCGTAGGAGTTGAGCGATCGTCGCCTTCGTCAGAAACGTCATCGCGCAACTGCAAATACCGAGTCGCGAAGTAAACGTCCAGCATTCCACCGGCAGCAAATTTTATATCGACTCCGCCACGTCGTCCCCGCTGACCCTTTTCTCTCTCCAACCGATCGCGGACATGTCGTGTTTCCGATTGCAGTTCCTGTGGGTCGTACTTAAGGGCTGCTTCATGAACAGCATGTCGCGCATGAGTTTCGATCATCCGGCCAAACTCTAAGTCCCCTGCAACCGCGCGCAACTTCACATATGCAAGCCATTCCCAGGCGGCAGTGCGGTTTTTGAGATAATCAAGAAAGCCTTCAGAGCTGACTACCAGCGGTCCATTTTGTCCATTCGGACGCAGCCGCAAGTCTACGCGATAGAGATAGCCTTCGCGTGTCACACTGGAGAGGGCAGTGATCATTAGTTCACCCAGTCGGCCGTAGACTTCATCGCGCGTTAATGCGGCGACCGGCGTTTGCGCGAGTGAATCGTAAACAAGCACAACATCGAGGTCCGATCCGTAGTCAACTCCTCCACTCGCTAAGCGACCAAGTCCCAGCACCGCGATTCGCGGACCACCACCGAGGTTTCCATACCGGCGCACCAACTCACGCCGGGCGATCAATATCGCGGCATTGATGGCCGCGATTCCCAATTCCGTTTGGAGACGATTGATGTCGGAGATGGAGACCTTTCCAGCCACATCCATGGCGCCAATCTCAAGCAGCAGTTTTGCCCAGTTGCGCCGGAGTGCAGACATCTCCGCCGCAAGAGTTTTCTCGCTCGTGTTTGCGCGGAGTACTGAGCGATAGTCTCGCCGCACCGAAACGCCGGCTTCCCCGAGTGAGGCAATCAGCGACGGATTACTTGCCACCATCTCACCAAAAAACTCGGATGACCCGCAGAGACGAATCAACGACGCCAGGTTGCTCTCCGAAATCCGAATCGAAATGTCAGTCTTCTCGAGCGATGAAGCGACGCGCGTCACTACGGAAAGGGCTCGATGAGGGTTAAGAGTCGTTTGCGTCTGCTCGAGTATTGAATGGGCCAGTGACTCGGAATCGAAAGGCGCTGACTTCGCGTCCACCTCTTCAAAACGGGCCGCAAAAATCTTGGCGGCAGCCAGAGCGGCGAGCTCATCGCTCGTTGCCAACCGGGCAGGTGGATCTAGTTTCCGGCCAGCAGACGATGAGTCGGCCGTGCTTTCCTGTTCGGCGCCGTCAGTAACCTGGAAAATGCGTTCGTATGCCCGCCGCACCTTTGTGGTGCTCAGCGCCAGAGCGCTATCAAACTCTCGCAATGCACCGGGACCGGCAAACTTCATTCGCCGCGCTACGAGCGCACGCTGCTCCGCGGTTAGTGGGACTGTGTGCGTTTGTAAGCCATGTTCCATTTGCAGGCGGTGTTCGAGTGTGCGAAGGAAAGTGTAGGCGTCTGAAAGTTCAGTGCGCTCCTGTTCAGTGATGAGACCGCGGTCAGCAAGACGACCCAGGCTAATCAACGTGTGGGCGACTCGCAGCCAATCGTCGTCGCCGCCGTGAGCAAGTTGCAGCGCCTGGGCGATGAACTCGATTTCGCGAATACCGCCGCGATTCAGTTTGACGTTAAAGCCGCTAACGTTGCGCTCGATGTTCTTGTCAATTTTCTGCTTCGCCAGACGAACACTCGCCAACGCTTCTTTGACTGAGACACCGGGACGAAAAATGCTGCCGCGAACTTCTGCTGCGAACCGTGCGAAGAGTGCCGGTGATCCGGCAGCAGCGCGTGAACGAATCAGCGCCTGTCGCTCCCACGGTTGAGCAGTCTCTCGGTAGTAACGAACTGCTTCGCTGAGTGAAGAAGCAAGTGTGCCGTCGCGTCCGTGAGGCCTAAGACGCAAGTCGACGCGGTAAGCAGCGCCTTCGCCCGCAGGTTGACCCACTATCTTCGTCACTGCTTCCGAAAGCTTTATGAAATATTCCCGATTGCTGACCTCACCACGCTCACCAGCGCCGGAAGTCACACCGTCGTCTGAATAGAGGAAGACAAGGTCGATGTCCGAAGCGTAGTTCAGTTCAAACGATCCGAGCTTTCCCAGTGCCATGACGCAAAACTCGGCTGTGGCAGTTCTGCCGCGCTCGTCGGTATGCAAGGGCGGTCCGTAACGGTTATCTAGATCCTGGTGCGCCAAGCTGAGGGCGTAAGCAAGAATTGCATCCGCGAGGTTTGATAATTCTTCGGTTGTCTCGACGAGCGCGTGTGTGCGGCGAATGTCTTCGAGGTAGATGCGGAGCAGCTCACGGCGCCGAAAGCGCGCCAACAGCACCTGGTGATCGAGTGTTGAATTTGTAAGGGCAAACCGCGCGAGTGATTCCTGCAGCTCTTCCCGGCTTCTGACGCGCGGGTTCAGGCGCTCGCGCAACAACCAGGAAATGTAATCTGGATTCTGTTCAAGTGTGGTGGAAAGGAGAGGACTCCAGGCAGCGAGAGTTAGGGTGTCGGAAAGTAATCCCGGCTCCTTCGTTAGCTTCCGAAAAACCCGCGGGTGTTCTGTGGAGAAGCGCTCAAGGAAGAGTCGCGCGCCCTGCTCGTCGGGCAAGCCGCGAACCAACGCCTCAACCCCGTGGCTTTCAGGTTTCGGGTTCCGAGTTTCAGGTTCCAAGGCTCAAGTATCAGGTCTCAGGTCTTGGTTTCCAAGTCGAAGCCCAAGCTCAAGTTTCAAGAGGCCCAAACTTAATCTGCTGGGGTCGCCTTGAAACTCGAAACTTGGGCCTTTAGACCTGAGACTTGAGATTCTTAAATGTCGAAGTACATCCCAAACTCGAGCGGATGTGGACGCATGCGCAGCGGCTGAATCTCTTTCTCGCGTTTGTAAGTAATCCAGCGCTCAATCAACTGTGGGCTGAAGACGTCGCCTTTGAGCAGAAAGTCGTGGTCAGCCTCAAGCGCCTTGAGTGAGTCGTCCAGCGAGCCCGGTAACGTTGGCACATCCTTCAACTCTTCCGGCGACAGATCGTAGATGTCCTTCTCAAGCGGTTCGCCCGGATCGATCCGGTTTTGAATTCCATCCAAACCGGCGAGAAGCATGGCTGAGAAGGCCAGGTAAGCGTTGCACGACGGATCTGGTGGACGAAACTCCAATCGCTTGAGCTTCGGATTGGTTGAGAACATCGGGATGCGAATGGCTGCGGAACGATTACGTGCCGAGTAAGCGAGATTAACGGGGGCTTCGAATCCGGGAACCAGTCGCTTGTAACTGTTCGTTGTCGGGGCAGCAAACGCGACTACAGCGGCCGCGTGTTTCAAAAGCCCACCGATGTAGTAACGCGCCATCTCCGAAAGACCTGCGTAACCATCGCCGGCGAACAAAGGTTTGTCGCCCTTCCACAGCGATTGGTGACAGTGCATTCCTGAACCATTGTCCCCGTAGAGAGGTTTCGGCATGAAGGTCGCTGCCTTACCAATCTGAAATGCAGTATTGCGAACTACGTATTTGAACACCTGGAGATTATCGGCAGTTCCCAACATCGTGGCATAGCGAAAATCGATTTCGCACTGGCCAGCGGTAGCAACTTCATGATGATGGCATTCGACGTTGATTCCACACTTGAGCAGGGTCAATGAGATTTCAGATCGCAGGTCGTTGAGCGAGTCGAGCGGAGGAACAGGCACGTAGCCTTCCTTTGGACGAATGCGATAGCCGAGATTTGAACCGGCAAACTCATTAGCTTCGCGGCCGCTATTCCAGTGGGCCTCGTCGGAGTCAACGGTGTAGCCCGCGGAATGCGGATCGTTATGAAACTTGACGGAATCAAAAACGAAAAACTCTGCCTCAGGGCCGAAATAGGCGATATCAGCCAAGCCAGTGAACTTAAGATAACTCTCAGCTCGCACGGCCACTGAACGCGGATCAAAGGCATAACCCTCTTTGGTAATCGGGTCGACAGCGTTTCCGATTACGCACAGGGTTGGATACTCGGAAAACGGATCCATCCAGTAGCGTGACGCGTCTGGAACCAGGAGCATGTCAGACTCGTGGATGGCTGCCCAGCCACGGATTGAGGAAGCGTCAAAACCGAATCCGTCCTCGAATTTGTCTTCGTCTAGCTCGCCGATGGGAAAGGTAAGGTGCTGCCACGAGCCCGGTAGATCCGTGAAACGCACGGACACGAATTTTGCGCCTTGGTCAGAGGCGTACTTCAAGACAGTCTTTGGGTTCATAAGTTCTCCTGATTGATAAAGGGAGTGTTAGGGGTGCTCTTCGCCCGCGTGGTTGATGGTGCGAAGTGTTTGGAATGCGGAAGTGTTCCGTAGAAACTAGCGAACGTCATGTAGCGACGGCGCGCAAAAAAATTTGCATTATAGTGAGCCAGACTACTATGTCAAGACTTTTGCCGCAACTCTGCGACTGCGATTCCTCATTTGCGGATTAACTTACTAATAACTAACGACTTACCTCTGTCTTCGACTGAATTTAAAACAAAAAAGTTATAGACCGTCTAATGGTTTTCTGCTACATTGCGCGACTAAGCGTTCCATCCCCAAATCCCGCAACTCGATTCGGATGAGAGACACCCACGTTTTCGTAACGGCAATTATTGGCATGCAAGCTGTTCCGCAGTTTAGCCAGGAGACCGCGAATTGACGACGGCAATCGAGCAGACGTTAGAAACTTATGGCATCGAGAATTGGGGCGCTGGTTACTTTGACGTAAATCGCAAGGGGAATCTGATCGTCCGACCCGCCGAAGGGGATCCTCGCTCCGCCGACTTAAAAGAGATCATAGACGACCTCGCAAGACGAGGCATCGGGGCACCGGTGCTTCTAAGGTTTCCGCAACTAGTCGCAGCACAGGTTCGCAAACTCCAACGCGCATTCAGCAGATCGATTAGAGAGTTTGACTATCAGGGCTCGCACTTGTGTGTCTACCCGATGAAGGTCAATCAACAGCGCTCGGTGGTCGAAGAGTATTTGCGCGAGGGCTCGCGTTATGACTTCGGGCTGGAAGCCGGTTCAAAGGCAGAACTCTATGCGGCCCTCGCGCTCGAGCAAACCCCTGATAGCCTTCTCGTCCTAAACGGTTTCAAGGACCAGGAATTCATCGAACTCGCGTTCGCCGGAGCGCAGGTTGGAAAGCGCGTAGTAATCGTGATTGAGAAACTCAATGAGCTCGATCACGTTTTGAACGTTGCCGAGAACCATGAAGGCGTCACGCCAATCCTCGGAATGCGCGTCAAGCTTTATTCGAAGGGCTCTGGGCGCTGGGAAAAATCCGGCGGGGAAGCGGCCAAGTTTGGTCTGACTACAACTGAGATGCTGGAAGTGATTCGCCGGCTCGAGCAAGCGGGGCGGATCGACATGTTGCGCCTCCTTCACTTCCATATCGGCTCGCAGCTCACAGATATCAAACGTATCAAGAACGCGATGAAAGAGGCTGCGCGCGTCTATGCCAAGGTTTACCAGATGAAGGTCCCGGTGGATCTGCTCGACGTTGGCGGCGGCATGGCCGTGGACTATGACGGTTCGAAAACTGCTTTTGATTCGTCGGCAAACTATACCGCGCAGGAATTTGCCAACGACGTGATCTACACGATCAAGCAGGTCTGCGACGACGAAAACGTTCCGCATCCTACGATCATTCAGGAATCCGGCAGATATCTTGCGGCATACCACGCGATTCTGGTGACGAACGTCCAGGACGAAATTGAAACGGTCGTCGAAGACATTACCCCGATCGAAATTGACGACGACGACCCACAGGTCGTCACTGAGTTGGGCGATCTGAGAGCTTCCATCACCGTCAAGAACTATCGCGAGTACTACCACGACGCTCTCGAACACCGCGAAGAGTTGTTTACCCTTTTCAACCTGGGCCTGGTGTCGCTGGAAGATCGGGCGAAGGGCGAAGTGTTGTTCTGGGACGTCTGCGAACGCGCTGACAAGTATGCGCAACAAGCGAAGTATGTGTCGGAAGAATTTGACGACCTGCGACGACTCCTCTGTGCCAAGTACCTAACGAATTTTTCAGTTTTTCGTTCGGTGCCGGACCATTGGGCGCTCGATCAGCTTTTCCCAATCGTGCCAATCCACTGGCTCAACAAACCGCCAACCGAATATGCAACCCTCTGCGACATTACCTGCGACTCCGATGGCATCGTGGATAAGTTTGTTGACCTGCATGACGTGAAGCAGGTTCTCGAACTACACGCGCTCGTTCCGGGTCAAACTTACTATCTCGCACTACTGCTGGTCGGAGCTTATCAGGAAGTGATGGGCAACAATCACAACCTCTTCGGCGCGCCCCACGAGGCGCACATCTACATAGACGAAGAGGGATACCTGATAAAGAAGGTGATTCGCGGTCGCACTGTCGGCGAAGCCGCTGAGGGCGCTCGCTATGAGCGAAGTCTCCTCCATGACGGTTTTCGTAGACTGATTAATCGACGAGTTAAGGACGGTGAACTGAGCGAAGCTGATGGCGCGGAGTTGGCTCAGTTCTATGAGTCGCGTTACGACGCGTACACATACCTCTCAGTCAATGGGGCTTCTCCTCGTGCGCGCAGAAAAACTGATTTTTGATATTCATCTATTTGTTAATTAGCCCAATAAGACAGCCACGCAATTATTCTCGGAAAGTTTAGGATTGAGAGGTTCACAACCTTATGGTTACGCAGCGAAAACCCAAAGCATCAAAATACCTCATCACGCCCACCCGCCCAGTTCAGGTAGACCGCGATCGTTCGGTCGCCGGCCTGCTG
>Ga0070690_100001626_pt1 | contig 11811 bp, 7 predicted proteins | sample KBSS33HmetaG_FD_64671 | JGI IMG/M metagenome (GOLD analysis project Ga0070690, IMG submission 64671) | Switchgrass rhizosphere microbial communities from Kellogg Biological Station, Michigan, USA - KBS S3-3H metaG | ecosystem: Host-associated > Plants > Roots > Rhizosphere ... | reverse complement strand
TCAAGGCGTCGCCCGGCGCCCACCCGACGACCGACACGCGCGTGCTCGTGTCGTTCGACGGTAACCCCGCCGCGTCGCCCAGCGGCTGGGTCGACTCGACCCGCAAGACCCGCGGCAACAACGCGATCGCCGCGACCGATCTGAACGCCAACAACACGGTCGGCACCAACGAGATCCAGCCGACCGCCGACGCCAACAACAGCTTCGACTTCCCGTTCTCACCGACCACGGACGCCGCCTCCTTCAAGTCAGCGGCGGTCGCCGACGCGTTCTTCCTGGTCAACGACTACCACGATCGCACGTACGCCCTCGGGTTCACCGAGGCGGCCGGTAACTTCCAGACCAGCAACTTCGGCAAGGGTGGCGCACAGAACGACGAAGTCCAGGTCGACGCGCAGGACGGCTCGGGCACCAACAACGCGAACTTCGCGACGCCGCCCGATGGCCAGAAGCCGCGCATGCAGATGTTCCTGTTCAGCATCGTCAGCGGCACCGCCCTCCGCCAGGACGGCGACTTCGATCCAGGCGTCATTTACCACGAGAACAGCCACGGCCTGTCGAACCGCCTCGTGGGCGGCGGCACCACCACCTGCCTGAGCGGGATCCAGTCCGGCGGCATGGGCGAGGGCTGGGGCGACTTCATGGGCGCCTCGTTCCTCAACGACCCGGTCGTCGGCGCCTACGTCACCGGCAATGCGACGATCGGCATCCGCAAGGCCTCGATGGCCAACTCGCCGTTCACCTACGCCAACATCAAAGACGGCACGATGACCGAAGTCCACAACGCGGGCGAAGTCTGGGCGGCGGCCCTGTGGGCCGTGCGTAGCGGTGTTGGCAACCTCGGCGCGGCGACCACCGAGCGCCTGGTCGTTCAGGGCATGAAGAACACGCCGTGCAACCCGACGATGATCCAGGCGCGCGACGGCATCATCACCGCGGACCAGCAGCTAAGCGGCGGCGCCAACCGCTGCGCGCTGTTCGCCGCGTTCGCCAGCCGCCAGATGGGCTTCGGCGCGTCGTCGCCCAACGCCAACTCGACCTCGACGATCGTCCTGTCGACGGCCGTTCCCTCCGACTGCGCCGGTGGTGGCGGCGGTGTGACCCGCAACTTCACCTCCACCGACGTGCCCAAGAGCATCCCGGATAACACTGCCACCGGGGTGAGCAGCGTGATCAACGTCCCGGCCGGACCCACCGATACGCTGAAGGTCACGGTGGACGTCAACATCACGCACACGTTCCGCGGCGATCTCGTGATCCAGGTGATCTCGCCGACCGGTCAAGCCGCGGTGCTGTCCAACCGCGCGGGTAGCTCGGCGGATAACTTCGTGACGACCGGCCTGGACATCTCGGCCAGCTTCACCTCCACCAGCTCGCCGGTGGGCCAGTGGCGGCTGTTCGTCCAGGACCTCGCCGCGGTCGACGTCGGGACGATCAACTCGTTCGCCCTCCACATCACGTCCACGAAGTGACCGGCTGACGAGCTAAAGCTCGTCGGTCCTCGGCAGCAGCTGCGCACGCGGCTGCTGCGATTTTGCGTTTCGGCAGCTCCCGCCGTGATATGGGTGATTACTGGTTCCGGTCGCCGAGATCGATCTATCCGGGTTGTCCGCGACTAGGTTCGCCTACAGCTCCGGTGGATACCTCCATGCTTACAGGTTCCGCATCAGGTGAAGCTCTCGGTCCGATCCACGAGTGAGTCGACGATCTCCGTCGAATTCATTACCCGCCGGGTTTACATGGGGTGTACAAAAAAAGCGGGCACGTCACGCCGGAGCGCAGCGGTCACCAGCATTGTGAACGAGGTGGGACTGCGAGCTTCCCGGGGTAGGCATCGTGTCCTCACACCGCGAGGGACCCCAATCCATATGTTCCGAAATCGCAGTCTCATTCAGTTACTCTCGATCTCCGCCGTATCGTTGGCCGCGTGCGCCACGGCCGACGATGCTGCCGGGCCCGCCGCCGATCGCGACCAGGCGGTCCAGGAGCTCCAGCAAAAGGCCGGCGCGCCCGTCGCGCTCGAGGTCGGTAACACCGGCGACGCGCGCGTCCTGGCGATGACGCCGGGGTTCCCGGTTCCGGGGCACGCCAGCGATCCGGTCATCGTGGCGCAGGACTTCCTGACGGCTCATCATGCCGTGTTCCAGCTCGACGCCGCCGATGCCGCCCAGTTCGTCGTCACCCGCGTCGACACCGACCGCGCCGGCGACATCCGCCACGTGATCATGAACCGCGTGTTCAACGGCATTCCGGTGTTCCAGGGCGATATCAGCGTCCACATGGATTCTGGAAACAATGTGTTCCGCGTACTCGGCGGTGAATCGTACCACATCGCCGCCCCGACCAACCAAATGATGCTCAGCTCGTCCGAGGCCGCCCAGGCTGCCAGCCGGGCGCTCGGCCTGACGCTGTCGCCCGTGCTTGCCGAGTCCGATGGCCTGCACGCGGTGTTCAACGCGGCCGGCACGCTCGACCCGATCCGCGTCGACCAGAAGATCGTCCACGTCGCTCAGGGCGACGACCGGTTCGCGTACCAGGCGACCGTGTCGTGGCTCGACGATCAGAAGCAGCAGCAGTACCAGCTCGCGCTGATCGACGCCCAGGACGGCGCGCTGCTCGCCAACTACTCGTTGGTCGAGACGTTCACCGGCCGCGTGTTCAACGTGGGCGCGCAGGCCACCGCCAACATGACGACCGACACCCGCACGGTCGTCTCGTTCGATGGCAACCCCGCCCAGTCGCCCATCGGCTGGGTCGGCGCCGCCCGCAACACGGTCGGCAACAACGCGGTCGCCTGTACCGACGTGAACGGCGACAACAGCTGCACCGGCGAGGTCCAGCCGGCCGCCAACGCCAGCGACAGCTTCGACTTCCCGTTCGACCCGCTCCAGAACGCGTCGAACTTCAAGGAGGCCGCGGTCGCCAACGCGTTCTTCCTGGTCAACGACCACCACGATCGCACCTACGCCCTCGGCTTCACCGAGGCGGCGGGGAACTTCCAGACCGATAACTTCGGCAAGGGCGGCGCGCAGAACGACCCGGTCAACGTCGATGCGCAGGACGGCTCGGGCACCAACAACGCGAACTTCGCGACCCCGCCCGACGGCTCGCGGCCGCGCATGCAGATGTTCCTGTTCACCATCAACGGCGGCGCGACCGAGGATGGCGACTTCGATCCGACCGTCATCTACCACGAGAACACCCACGGCCTGTCCAACCGCCTGGTCGGCAACGGCGCGACCACCTGCCTCCGCAATCTGCAGTCCGGCGGCATGGGCGAGGGCTGGAGCGACTTCGTGGCCGCTACCTTCCTCGATAACCCCGTCATCGGCGCGTACGTCACCGGCAATGCCACCGTCGGTATCCGCCAGTTCTCGATGGCCAACTCACCGTTCACCTACAACGATATCAAGGTCGGCACGCTCAACGAGGTCCACAAAGTGGGTGAGCTGTGGGCGGCGACCCTGTGGGACATCCGCAACGGCGTGGGTGGCGTGGGCGGCCTGGGCGCCGCGACCATCGAGCAGCTCGTCGTCTCCGGCATGAAGCTCACGCCGTGCAATCCGAGCATGCTCAATGCCCGCGATGCCATCCTCCAGGCTGACGTCAACATCAACGGCGGCGCCAACCGCTGCGCGATCTTCGCCGCGTTCGCCCACCGCCTGATGGGCACCGGCGCGTCGTCACCCAGCGACAGCTCGACGACGCAGATCATCACCTCGAGCGCGGTTCCGCCCGAGTGCGGCGGTGTCGCCACCGTGACCCGCGACTTCGTCTCGACCGACGTGCCCAAGAGCATTCCGGACAACAGCGCCACCGGCGTGAGCAGCGTGATCAACGTTCCGACCGGGCCCACCGATACCTTGAAGGTCACGGTCGACGTCAACATCACCCACCCGAACATCGGCGACCTCGTGATCCAGGTGATCTCGCCGACCGGTCAGACGGCGACGCTGTCGAACCGCCAGGGTGGCAAGGCCGATAACTTCGTCGTGACCGGCCAGGACATCTCGTCCAGCTTCACCTCCACCAGCTCGCCGGTGGGCCAGTGGCGGCTGTTCGTCCAGGACCTCGCCCGGAGGAACACCGGCACGATCAACTCGTTCGCCCTGCACATCACGTCGTCGAACTAGGACGAACCAGGACCACGCCGCAGTGAATGTGAACGGTCACCGTGGCCGTACATTGGTGAACAATCTGGCCCAGCGGGCGGCAACGCTGCGGCGCAGCGGCGCGGGCTGGGTTCGGCGCGAGATAAATTGCACGGCCGAGTGGTCAAGCTAGCAAGCGTGTGCGCGGTCTCCAGAGCTGCGCACCGGGCAGAACGCGCCCGTGGCCCGCGGCCTTCCATCTCGCGCGGGTTCGGAGTACGAGCGTAGCCATGACTCGTGGCCGCTCTCTCGCCTTTGGTCTTGTCTTCGCTTTCACCTTCACCCTCGGCCTCGGCCTCGCCGCCTTTGCCTGCACGACGAGCACGTCGACCGGACCGACGCTCGCGACCTACTTTGCGCCGGCCGAGCCCGGCCCGCAGGCCGGCGGCGTGAAGCTGATCCCGATCCACACCCCCAAGGGTGACTTCAAGGTGTGGACCAAGCGGTTCGGAGACAACCCGCGGATCAAGCTCTTGCTCCTGCACGGCGGCCCGGGCGCGACCCACGAGTACTTCGAGGCGCTCGAGACCAGCCTCGCCGGCAAGGGGATCGAGTTCATCTACTACGACCAGCTGGGATCGGTCTACTCCGACCAGCCGACGGATACCTCGCTGTGGACGATCGATCGCTTCGTCGACGAGGTCGAACAGGTGCGCGTCGCGCTGGGCCTCGACAAAAACAACTTCTACCTGCTCGGCCATTCGTGGGGCGGCATCCTCGCGGTCGAGTACGCGCTCCGCCACGGCGACCACATCAAGGGCCTCGTCATCTCGAACATGATGATGAGCGTCCCCGAGTACAACCACTACGCCGACACCGTGCTCGCCAAGCAGATGGATCCGGCCGTCGTGACGGAGATCAAGGGGATCGAATCGCGCGGCGAGTACGACAGCCCGCGCTACATGGAGCTCTTGATCCCGAACTTCTATCACGCGCATATCTGCCGGCTCACCGATTGGCCCGACGCGGTCAATCGCTCGATCAACCGGATCAATCGCCAGATCTACGTCCTGATGCAGGGCCCGAGCGAGTTCGGGGCGTCGGGGCTGCTCGAGAAGTGGGACCGCAAGGCCGATCTGCCCAAGCTCGCGATGCCGACCCTCGTGATCGGCGGGGCGCACGACACGATGGACCCCGAGCACATGCGCTGGGTCTCGACCCAGGTCCAGCACGGCAGCTTCCTCTTGTGCCAGAACGGTAGCCACCTCTCGATGTGGGACGATCAGCAGACCTACGTGCATGGCCTCGTCGACTTCCTCGAGGCCGTCGATCACGGCGCCACGCACGTCACGTTCTGATCGACGCAAGGCCAGGCGGCCGGGCCATGACCTGGGAGCGGCTCCACGACATGCGCCTGCTGGACGGCTGGCAACCGAGAAACGCACGCTAGGCTAGGTAGGTAGGTAGGTAGCGAAACCGGCGCTCACCCGGCGGCACGTGAGCACCTGACCTACCCGGTCGTCTCGCATGTTGCGGTGCGTCTCTGGCCTGCAACAACCTGTTCGTCCGGGCGCGTCTCGTAAGCAGCTTCATGGGGCACAAGCCCTCGACATGCCACCGCGTGGAGCCGAGGATCCGGCCGCAAGACGTACCCCCACGAGGAGAGCTTCATGGATAGACGCCCACGTGCCGCGATACGGACCCTCCTGGCCGCTGGAGTCGGCTATGCGATCTTCAGCCTGCCAGCAGTCGCCGAGGCTCGCATCACCCGGATCGAGATCACCCAGACCGAATCGCCAACCTTCGGAGGTGCATCATTCGGCGAGGTCGGCCCGTACGAGAAGTTGATCGGGCGCGCGTTCGGCGAGGTCGATCCGCGGGATCCACAAAACGCGGCGATCGCCGACCTGGGCCTCGCGCCACGCAACGTGCGGGGAATGGTCGAGTACGACACCGGCATCATCATCTTGCGGCCGGTCGATCGCACCAAGGGAAACCATGGGCTGTTCTACGAGCTGACCAACCGCGGGGTGATCCTGTCGCTGCGCGCGATCAACGAGAGCCCGAACCCGCTCACCGTCAACCCGGCGCCGGCGGACGCCGGCAACGGCTTCTTGATGCGCCAAGGCTACACGATCTTGTTCACCGGCTGGGACCTGAGCGCGGTCGGGCCGTTCGCGTCTCACTTTCCGATCGCCGTCCAGCACGACGGCTCGCCGATCGTCGGCCCGGCGATCGAGGAGCTGGAGTTCGACAACCTGCCTCCGGCGCCACAGCCGACCACCGCGACGCTGAGCTATCCGGCGGCCACGCTCGACACCACGCAGGCGACCTTGACGGTGCGCACTCACTTCGACGATCCCGAGACCACGATTGCCGCCACCGGCTGGCGGTTCACCGACGCGCACACGATCCAGCTCCTGCCCGAAGGCACCCGGTTCGAGGCCGGCCGGCTCTACGAGCTCGCCTATCAGGCCACGAGTCCGCCGGTGTCCGGTCTCGGGCTCGCCGCGGTCCGCGACATCCCGTCCTTCCTGCACTACGCCAGCGTCGACGATACCGGGGCGGCCAACCCGCTCGCCGGGCAGATCGAGCGGATCATCGCGCACGGCATCTCGCAGCCCGCGCGGCTCCTGCACGACTTCGTGCAACTGGGGTTCAACCGAGACGAGCACCACCGGCCGGTGCTCGACGGCATCCTCAACTACATCGCCGGCGCGAGCGGTGGATTCTTCAACTACCGCTTTGCCCAGCCGTTCCGCACGCACCGGCAGCACATCGGCCGCTGGACGCCGGAGCGGGTGTTTCCATTCGCCAACCAGTTCTTGTTCGATCCGGTCACCGAGCAACTTGGCGGCCGCCTGGCGCGCTGCACCGTGACCCACACGTGCCCCAAGATCTTCGAGATCAACTCGAGCAATGAATACTGGGTCAAAGGCGGCTCGCTCCTGCACACCGACACCCGGGGCCACGATCTCTTGTTCGATCCACCGGAGGCCCGCAGCTACCTGTTCTCCGGATTGCCGCACTCACCGGCGGCCGGACCGGGAGTCTGCGAGCAGAGCCGCAATCCGCTGTCGCCGAGCGCCGGGCTGCGCGCGCTGCTCATCGACCTCGACGCCTGGATCAGCCACGGCACCCAGCCACCGCATAGCCGCCTGCCCAGGCGCCTCGATCACACCCTGGTGCCGTCGTTGCCGCAGAGCGGCGTCGGCTTTCCGAGCATCCCGGGCGTTCGCTACACCGGCCTCATGACCACCGGCGACCTGTTCGACTTCGGCCGCCGGTTCGACGACGGCATCCTCGACGTGAAGACCCGGGACGGCGGGATCGTGCCGCCGGTGGTTGGCTCGCCGTACCCGGTGTTCGTGCCTGCGACCGACGCCGATGGCAACGAGATCGCCGGGGTCCGCTTCCCGGACGTCGCGGTCCCGCTCGCCACCTACACCGGCTACGGCTTCCGCGCCGGCGGGTTCGCCGGCCCCGACCTGTGCGACGCGTTCGGCCAGGCGATCCCGCTTCCGGCCACGCGGGCCGCGCGCGAAGCTTCTGGGGATCCGCGGCGGTCGCTCGAAGAACGCTACCCGACCCACCAGAGCTACGTGGATCAGGTGCGCGCCGCATCCGAGGCGCTGGCGCGCGACCGGCTGCTCCTGTCCGAAGACGTCGACCGCTTCGTCCAGGCCGCCCAGGCCAGCAGCGTCGGCAACTGACGACGGCTTTACGGTACGGCGTAGCAAACCTTGGCCACATCGTCGTAGACGACATGGTCGGGCGCGATCGGCTCGTCGTCGACCACACACGAGGGACTGCAACCGTGCAAGCAGACCCGGTTGGTGGGGTCAGCGTCGCAGACGCTGCAACAAACCAGCGCCGAGGCGGGCCTCGCGCCGAAGCTGACGGCCAGCGCGGTCACAGTGAAAACAAAAGCAAAAACGCCTGATCTCTTCATCGCTCTCTCCTGATAGTAAATTGTTCCAGCACGAGGACTAATCCAGGTACATCTGCCATTTTATGTTCACGACGCACCTGTCACGACGCGCTACCCGCCGCGTGACGCGCGCAAGGGAATCCGGCGAGCCACCAACGCGGACCTCTACGACGCCCATTTCATCGGGGTAGATGCGGGCCTGGCGCGCGCGTTACACGATTTCGTTGCTTCCCGGTCATCAGGGGGCGGCGCCATGCTCGAGCTTGGCAGCGAGCCTGGGCGCCGCCGATCGCTGCACGCCCGCTCGTGGCGGCCGTGATTGCGATATGTCGTGTGATTGCGTGTGGTTGCGCGCTCGACCTGGGGAGTCGCGCAGCGTCTCCGACGGCTGAAACCGCGGGCTGCACCGGCAGCAAACGGCGCCGAGCTCTCGAAGCTTCGGCTCCCCGCGGTACGGGGCTCGGCCTTCGATCAACCGATCGTCGCTTCCGGCGCCCGCGTCGACCCGTCGCTTGCTACATCGCCGGCAACTGGCAATCTCAATCCTGGTCAGGGCTCTCTCACGAATCGGCCCTGCAAGTTACTGTAAAGGCGATGAGCTCGAAGGCAAACATCGCCATCTCTCCGCAACTCGGTGCCGAATGACGCGTCGGCTCCCATGCCACGCACGTCTCAGCGAACGGCCACTTGATTTGTCCTTGCCGCTGTCCGCGTAGCATCGTAGCAATGGACCAGGAGGCGAAAGCGGGGCATGTGAAGTCGGATCGAAGTTCAGGCTCGTTTCGCAAGAGCTGATCGCGACAGCGGCCGCGTGTCCACACCGGGCAACGTACGCAGCCATGGCAGCACAACCCCGCCGAGACGGATGCACCCGAGGTTGGTGACACGTACGAGCACCCTGCCGGCGCGGTGGGCGGGCTCGTCGTTCACCGAAAAGGCAAGTCGAGCGCGCATCTCCTCGATGGTTCCGTCAGGGGAGCGGCGGCTCTGAAAGGCATGCAGCGCATGATCGTCATCGCAGCCGCAGTGTATGATCCGGATCCCGATCTCCTCGCAGTCGAGTACAAGTACGGCAAGGACATGGTGGAGGCTCTGACCACCATGCACAACGGCGGCAGGCCCCCAGTGTACGCGTACGCGACCAAGGATCAGCTGATGATCGAGCTGAACCTCCGCGATAAGGCGATCGAGGTAATGGGCCAGGCGAATGCGAACCCGGACAACCTCCGATACGCGACGCGCAGAGGAGACCCGGCAGGCGGCTGGCTCGACCCGGAATACTGGGACAAGGTAGGCTTCTATCAGTTCCTCCTCACGCTCGGCGCAAAGCCGGCGCCGGGGGAGCGCTCGATCTTCGCAAGCAAGGATAACGTGCTCGAGTGCAACTCGGCGATGGTCGCGGTCGAGTACGGTTCGATGCTCGAGACCATGGGCAGGGCCGCGTTCAACAAGCGCATGGCCGACGGCAGCCTCATCATCTCCCCCTACCACCTGCCGCCCAGCGGTGTGGATCGACACCCGCTGTTCGCAGAGGGAATGATCAAAACCGTTGCGATTGCCAGTGCGAAAGATCTGATCCCCGGTGACTGGGTATACTTCAGGAACATCGCCGGCTATCTCACCAAGCACCCGAACGGATTCTGGAGCGGCGAGCACGCGCTGTACCTTGGCGATGGCAAGTTCCAGGGCTTCGGTACCCCGGTCTTGACCGAAGATGAGATGGAAAAGAAGTTACTCGACAACTACAATGCTGGACTCTCTTTCTTTCAGCGAAAGCAGATCGAAGATGTGCCCGGCCTGCAGAACTACGCGCATCGGCCGGTCGTAAAGAATATCGTCGAGTAAAGCGTGCAACATGCGAGCATCGCCTGCATGATCATCACCATGCTGGACGCAAGGATCCCACGCCACCAGCCAGGAGAGTTCGGACCATGACTCACGCGCAGGCCGTCGTGCACGGCACCACACGAAGCTTTGGGCTCGACGGAAAGCCGCCGGCGAGCTATGTGTCGCGCCGGCTGTTTCTCGATCCCAACGGGAGCCTCGAGGCTGAGGAGCGCCTCACCCCCAACGGCACGGTCGACTACCGCTTGACCTACCGTCGTGACCCGAACGGCCGGCTCATCGAAGAGGCAATGACGTTCGGCGACGGTACGCTGCATGGTCGCTGGGTCCATCACTGCGACAGCCAAGGCCGCTTGGTGCGGCGCGAGTTCTTCGACCGAACTAACGCCTTGGAGGCCACCGAGACCTATGCCTTCGAGCCCGACGGTCGCACTGCTACCGTCGTGCGTGGGCGCATCTGTCAGTGGACGCACGAATACGACGCCAGTGGCAACCTGGTGCGCAAGCGCGGCGGTCCTGCATCTGGAGACGAGATGGATCAGGACTTTGTCGAATACGAATACGATGCACGTCACCGCTTGATCCGCGAGACCGAACGCACGCCATCGGGCGCAGTGAAATGTGAGCTGATCATCAACTACCCCTGAGCACCGCGTGTCGTCAGGATCCTTCTGTCCGCCGACGAACCCCGTCAGCGTCCCGGTGTGCGACGAGGCCGACGGCGGGATCCGTTGGTGGGCCGCAGGCACCGATCTCGATTGGAAGAACGACCGGGGCCGGTCGATCCACCGGAGCCTGAAAATCCCATCCGCGGTCGCCGGAGCGGCCGCTCGGGAGACCGCGGACACGCGCGCTTGCGGACACGGGTCTGGGCTCGGCGTCTCGTCTGTCGACCACCGTATCGTGATGACCGGCGGTGCCATCCCCACGACTGGCCGACGCCCGATCCACTCGGCCTGGGAATGGCTCGATCCGTCTTGGTAACGAAGGTCCCCCTGCTGCCTCTACCACCCTGACGAGCAAGCGAACCAGCCATCGCAAACCGTGGATGAGCCACCACGATGACCTCCAGGACGCGGCGCCCCTGCGCTGTGCGTCACGGCGCGCACGAGAACCGGAAGTCGGGGGAGAACCCCGTCCGGGGTTGTGTCCAGCCCCCGGCGAGCGGTGGACGGCGTCATTTCGGTTCGTGAATGGCCCGTTCGCGCACGGCGGCCGCACCGCCGAGCTCCTCGAGCACGCGCGCCAGGAGCGACTTCACGCGTGCGATCTCCGCGGCACCGTGGCGTTTCACGAGCTTGGCCTCGAGCGCGGCGCGCGTCTTGCGGACTTGCGCGATCGCGGCGTGGCCGCGCCGCGACAGCGCGATCTGCTTTGCGCGGCGGTCGTCGCCGGCCGACGCCTCGAGATAGCCCAGCTCGACGAGCTCGGCCACCGACTTCGAGGCGGCCTGTTGCGACACGCCGAGTCGCCTGGCGAGTGCCGTCACGGTCTTGGGCCCCTCGATCAGATGCTGGAACACGTAGCCGTGAGCGTGGCGGAGGTCGTCGTAGCCATCGGCGCGTGCCCTGGCGAGCACGAGCTCGTTGAAACGGCCACCGACGAACTGCCCGAGGTAACCGAGGTCCAAGTCCGCGAGCTCCATGCTCGCCAGTATACACAACCATGGTTGTTGAGTGTCACAACCGAGGTTGTATAATATCGGGCATGTCGAACCTCGATGCTTCCGGATGGATTCAGCACGATCGCGTTCTGGCACCGGACGGGGGCGTACCTACCTCTCCTTCCATGCAGTCGCGAGGCTGCGGAAGAAGCGGTCGAGGTCGGCATCGCGATCGGGAAGGCCATGCAGGACCTCACCCTTGGCGAGCCCTGCGAGGTGTTGCTGGACGATGCGGATCTCATCGAGCAGGCGGAGCGGATCGAGGGTCGCGAGGACGGCAC
>Ga0070690_100001624_pt1 | contig 11812 bp, 9 predicted proteins | sample KBSS33HmetaG_FD_64671 | JGI IMG/M metagenome (GOLD analysis project Ga0070690, IMG submission 64671) | Switchgrass rhizosphere microbial communities from Kellogg Biological Station, Michigan, USA - KBS S3-3H metaG | ecosystem: Host-associated > Plants > Roots > Rhizosphere ... | reverse complement strand
TTTCACTTCTATGGTTCGTTTAGAAGGATCGTGATTCTCGATTAGCTTTGTTTCGGAGGTCACAACGAAGCCACCCACCGACTCCGCGATAGAAGCAACGCTGCGTTGCGCATCATTCGGCGACGACACTTCGAGCGTGAGTTCCCCGTTCTTAATGATCTTTCGATCGGCCGCCGCGGTAACCGTTTGAGCAGAATCAGCAGCTGTCAATGACACGGGTTGAGTCTGATCCACTTTTTCGTCGGGGATGTTTGTGGCTTTGGCGTTTTCTGCCACAACTGGTGCCGAGTGCGCTGCACCGTTGTCGGGCGTGACTCGGGCCGCACGTTCAGCGGCAAAATCACAACCGAGCTGGGTGAACACGACGGCGAGCAGTAAGAATATGGAGAGAGATTTCATAATAAGCCTCCGTCAGAGTTTTAGTAGTAATAGAACGTTTCGGAAGGCTTTACCTTGCACCAATAGACGAACGGCGCCAATGTGGTTTGCCACATCGCGCCGTTAGTTGATCCACAGATCAAGAGACCCGCTATTCGCCGCCAGCCGCTTCCCTGGTCTCCGGCTTTTTAATTCCAAACTTCTCCAGCCTGTATTGAAGCGTTCGAAAAGTTAGTCCTAGTAACTTCGCTGCCTTCGTAATGTTGTAATCCGTCTGTTCCATCGCCTGTGTAATCAAGTTACGTTCGACTTCTTCAAAGTTAATTCCTTCGGCCGGCAACTTGAATGCGCCTTCCGCCGCTGGTCCAACTTCCTGTTTTACCTCGGACGGAAGATCGTCAACGGTGATCAGATCGCCTTCGCACAAAAGAATTGCTCGCTCGATTGCCGACTCCAGTTGTCGCACATTTCCCGGCCAGCTGTAGCTGACCATTAACTTGCGCGTTTCGGGTGTCAGACCACGCACGAGACGCGAGGTGTTACGAGTATGTTTATGCAAGAAGTAGTCAATCAAAACGGGAATGTCTTCGCGGCGTTCGCGAAGGGGTGGTACGTCGATGGACAGAACATTGATGCGATAATAGAGGTCATCACGAAAACGTCCATCGGCAACCATCGCGCGTAAGTCACGGTTGGTGGCGGCGATCACGCGCACGTCGACTGCTAATTCGTGAGTCCCTCCCACTCGACGAATCTTACGTTCCTGCAAAGCGCGAAGCAGTTTCGCTTGAATGCCGACGTCGAGTTCCGCGATCTCGTCAAGAAACAAAGTACCGTGGTCCGCGATCTCAAACAGCCCTTTCTTTTCAGCGTGCGCTCCGGTGAATGAGCCTTTCTCGTGACCGAACAGTTCCGATTCAAGTAGGTTCTCGTTGATTGCCGCACAGTTCACCGCTTGGAACATCTCTGTCGACCGTGGAGATTGATTATGAACCGCGCGGGCAATCAACTCCTTGCCGGTACCTGACTCACCACGAATCAACACAGTTGAGTTGGACCGTGCGACTTTCAGAATCATTTTCTTGACCGTTTCCATCTTTGGTGAAGCAGAAACGATTTCGGTATCGATGACGTCTAACCGGTCGAGCGCTCGATTGATAGTCTCGAGCAACGCTGTCTTATCGTATGGCTTTTCGAGGTAATCAAATGCGCCGCGACGCAGTGCTTCCTTCGCGGATTCAATCGAGCCATGCGCGGTCAGCAAGATAACGATGATGGAAGAGTCAAGCGCTAGCAGGTGCTGGAGGAGTTCGATGCCGTCCATACCCGTCATCTTCAGATCGGTGAGGGCCAGGTCGAATCGGCGCTCTTTGGCAAACTTGATAGCAGCCTCGCCGGAAGCGGCAGTTGTGACGTCGTAACCTTCCTCAACGAGGATCATCTCGAGGATTTCGCGCTGCGACTTCTCATCGTCTACAACCAGAATGTTCTTACGTGCCATGATTCGAGGATGAAGGATGATTGAGTGAATCGTCAATCCGAGGATTGAAGATTATAGATTGACGATTGAAGATTGTGGGTCTTGGAAATCATCAATCTACAATCATCAATCATCAATCCCGACGATTCCCGTCCTCCATCGGTTCTCCTTTCTCTTCCACCGGTAAAGTTATTGTGAACGTAGTGCCGCTTCCTTGTTTGGACGAGATTGCGATCGTGCCCCCGTGGTCCTCGATTGCTTTCTTAACAATGGCAAGCCCGAGACCAGTGCCTGTATCTTTTGTTGAAAAGTAAGGTTCGAAAACTTTTCCTATGTCGTCGGCGGGAATGCCGCAGCCTGTATCGCTGATTTCGATACGAACAGAATCGTTAGTCGCTTTCGATAAATGAATCGAAACTGTTCCGCCAGAACCATCAATTGCCTCCACCGCATTAATGACGAGATTAGTGAACACTGAACGTAACGATTCAGGATCAGCGAGGATCTTTGGTAGCTCTCCGTCCTGGACGATCTCGGTTTGAATACCTCGCTCCTCGACGCGCGGTTCTATAATTCGCAGCGCGTCCTCGGCTTCTGCTCGAACATCGACACCCTGCAACTCCAGTTTTGTGGGGCGGGAATATTTCAGAAAGTCGCTTATGTGTCGATTGATGCGAGCGACTTCAGTTTTTAACTGCTCAGTCAGTCGGACAAACGTGTCGTGCTTCTTGGGATCCGCCGGCGCAAACGAAGACCGTAAATGATCCAACGTTAGATTGATGTAGTTGAGTGGATTGCGAATCTCGTGAGCGATTGCTGCCGCGAGTCGGCCAACGACTGCTCCCTTCTCTGCCTGGTGAAGTTGTATTTCGAGTTGTCGCGCGCGGCCCAATCTGGCCGTCATTTCATTAAACGAAGCCGCGAGCGTGCCCATCTCGTCGGTACGATCAGCAGGAACCTGAACATCGAAGTCACCCCCTGCCACTCGTCGAGCAGCTGTTGAGAGCTCTTTGATCGGGCGTGTAAATCGCCAAACGAAGAAGGCAGTAACAAGTGTCGTCACAACCAGGAGGACGAGCGTATACAACGCAGATTCAGTTGCGCGGCGTTCCAGCGTGTTCGTCAGCGAGTTTGCCGAACCTAACTCAACGAGGATAAATCTCGTCCCTTTGTCGGTTTCAACTGGAAAGTAGAATGCGCCTGCCTCACCAAAATCGACGTTTGTAGATGGCGGCATCCATGAGGGCCGTTGTTCCTGTTCATCAATTAGCTGAACGGCGCTGCGCAAAGGTGGAAGGGGAAGATCCTTGAATTGGAAATACTGAACGCTTCCATCATCACGATTCACTGGGTTGTACTCAGGAATGATGCTATCTAGAACGTTTCCCGAATCATCTATGAGGAGAATGTTTTTGACGCGGCCCGTCTGATCATTGACAAGAGGAGTTTGTACGCTCGCTACAATCTTATCCAGATACTCGCGACTCTGAAGACTTTGTATTCCCAAAGCGATGCCAGTCATGATGGCTTGCTCTTGTTCCATTATGACGTGAGCGTTATTTCGAACCGAGCGCGAGTTGACGTAGTACTGAACACCGAGAGTGATGCCAAGCATGAGTGCAAGTAACAACAGCAGGCGCGCACGAAAGCTTTTAATTAATGCGGTGATCTTCATTACTGACTAAGAAGTTTCCACAGTATGCAGGGTTGTCATACATAGGGACCATTCACAAGGAGAACTCGTTCATTCAGTGTCGGCTTACGCTTCTAGTGATTTATGTATAATCCGTTACTTTTCTGTTGCTCGCATTCGTTTGGGGATGTTATATTTGCCGTGGTCTCAAAGCAATGTCCCCAGGGACCGCCCATTTAGGGAATTCTTCCCACCTCAAATGTTGCAGACGAAGGGTTAAGTGAATTTTTAACCTAAGGAGAGGTATTTGACGACTCTTAGAACTGCACAAGCTGTTTTGGAAATGAGGGCTGGTTGTGCCTTTTCGAGATTTATACCCGGCACACTAAGAATTTCAACAGTACTCGCCGGAAGGTGAGTAATCCCTAAGAAAGGTTGCTGACCCTGATGACTTATCGTTTTCCCCTTCCATTGCGGCGTATTACCGTAATCTTCTTCATTATTATTTCTCTAAGTTTTTCTGCCGACGTCTTTGGTAAGAAGCGATCAGCTTCCAGTGGCCGGAGTCGCAGCGCGCGTAGTCAAAAGAGTAGGAAGGCTACAGCGCGTAATCGGCGAGGTTCGAGACACGGTGGCCGTACCTACGCTCGCGGTTCCCGCCGCGGCCGCACTCGTATGACCGCGCGCGATGTTCGCCGGCAACGCCAGATGATTGCTCGTGAACAGTCGAATGCCGTTCGTGCTCTCGAACGCAAGAAGGGACGTAGGCTGACCAGACATGAACGCGCCGCTGAGTTAAGTAGAGTAGCTTCGCGACATCGCCGCGAAATGTTGGAAGCTCGACGTCGGGCTGAGGCCGCCCGCCTTGCTGCAATCGCGCGTCAAAGAGCAATTGATGCCGCGCTGCGCAACGAAGTTCAATCATTTATTGCGAGTGATGATTTAAGTAACGAAGATCCGGAAGTCAGACGGGTCGCAGTAAACGCGTTGGGCAATCATGCCGGGACGGTCGTAGTTATGGATCCAATGACGGGTCGCGTTTACTCCGTTGTCAATCAGGAGTGGGCGCTGCGCAGAGGATTCAAGCCCTGTTCTACTATTAAACTTGTTACGGGTGTTGCTGGCCTTGCTGAAAACATAATTCCGGTAAACGAAACCGCGTCGACCGCTAGAATTGATCTCACATCTGCTCTTGCTCACTCCGACAATCCATATTTCCAGCGCGTAGGTAGTCAATTGGGCTTTGACAAGATGTTGAATTACGCGAAGGAACTGGGATTGGGAGAAAAGACCGGAGCAAACGTACCCTTTGAATTTGCGGGCCGTTTACCGGAGAACAAATCGGGTGTCGTTGATCGGCGAATGTTTTCTCACGCCGACGGTTTTGAAGTTACGCCGATGCAGTTGGGAACGTTGGTTTCGGCGATGGCAAACGGTGGTAAGTTACTCACACCGCAGATTTCACGAGCGTCAAAGGTCTCCACGAAAGTCCGCCGACAGCTCACTATCAGTTCTGATGTTTGGCAACGAATGATCCCCGGTATGGTCGGAGCCGTGAATTACGGTTCTGGTCGACGCGCCTATGATCCACTGCAAACGGTGGCCGGTAAGACGGGCACGTGCATCGGACAGGGCGGATGGGTCGGTTTGTTTACTTCATATGCCCCGCTCGCCAAACCGCGGCTGGCGGTTGTTGTCATCACTGAAGGAACTGACGCACACAGTCACTTCCCGGCAGCGGTTGCAGGAACTATTTATCGCGACTTGAATCACCGGTTCGGCACGCCTACTAATATGCAAGTTGCCGATACGCTCGACGACGAAGAGAAAGATATCGCCGACCAGGAGGCTGCTGCCGAGACGGGCGATGCAACAACGACAGGTACAGCTTCGACAGATGCGCAGCAAAACACGGCAGCTGTGCCTTCAACCTCACCAGCAGGTGCTCAACCGTCGCCCAAACCTGCCGCAACAACTGAAGGTCCTGCACTTCGTGGAACCGTTAAGCGTGTGTTGATGCCGATTGAGAAGCGCAATGAGCCAGTGACTAACGCGACGGGCCCATCGCCCGCGCCGGCCAAAACGCCTGAGCAAGTTGCCCCAGGTCAGAGGCCACGGCGCGCTCAGCCACTGCAACCGTAGACGTCAGACCAATATAAAAATTAGCACGCCGGAGTCGCCCAAACGGCTCCGGCGCTTTTTTGTGAGCTTTAGTTGTAAAGAACACGTGCTAATGCTTGACACACTTGTGAGAGTTGCAGGAATATTGCACGTCTTTTTCACGGATAACATCACAGTACGATGGCTATTCCCCCCAGCGCGCTAGACCGGCAACCGGTCTGTGCGTGTTGAGCATCTTAAAAACCCTGTAAGCGACGCGTGATCGGCGCGGGGATTGCTTTCAGAAAGTCTTTGGAGGTTCGGACCACTAATGAAAACGATAATCAGGTTAGTAATAATTGGCGCGACCTTAGCCCTGCTGGCCTTTCCGGCCGTCGCCAAATCCCTGTCAACCGATGCAGTTGCCCAGGATCAATGCACAGATGAGAACAAGACCGCGTGGTACGCCACGTTTAGAGAGAACTTTAAAACAGAGCAGCAAAAAGCATACGACGCGGCAAAGAAATATTTGACCGCGTGCTCCTCGGAAGATACGCCGCAGACCCAGTACTTGAAGAGGTTTGTCGACATCTATGAGAAGGCGCAACGCACGACGGTACTCCAGACCAAGCTGAATGAGAAAAATTATCCCGACGCATTCAAGCTTGGCGCCGACATCCTTAAGGATGAACCCGAGAACATGACAGTCCTGATCAACCTCGGCTATGCCGGCTACGTTACTTCCACTGCGAAGAACAACAGCTTCAATGCGGATGCGCTTAACTACGCGCGCAAAGCGATCCAGCTGATCGAGTCAGGCAAGACGGTTGAAGCTTGGACGCCGTTTCCTAATAAGGACGAAGCGCTAGCGTTCTTGACGTACTACATCGCTACTAACACTCTTAACTCAGGTGATCACGCGGGCGCGCTTCCGCTCCTGATCAAAGCAGCGAAGTTCGAAAGCAGTCTTAAGAAGTCACCGTACACATACGCGAATATTGCGAATGCCTATGAAAATGGCTCATATGCCAAACTTTCTGAGGACTACAAAGCCAAGTTCGGTGGCAAAGATGAGAGTCCAGAACAGAAGCTTGCTCTGGAGAACGTGAATCAGGTCGTGGACCGCATAATCGACGCATACGCGCGTGCGGTCGCTTCCGCCGGTGCGGATACGAAGTTCGCTGCAGACAAGAAGGTGTGGAGTGAGGCTTTGAGTGGGTATTACAAGTATCGTCACAAGGACGAGACGGGACTCAATGAGCTGGTTGCGGGTGTGTTGTCGAAGCCGCTGCCACCCGAACCAACGCCTCTGACCTCGTTGCCAGTCTCGGCTCCGGCATCAACACCGAATTCAGGCAGCGGTGCGTCAGGCGCAACCACTGGGACTCCAACTCCAGGCGCTAACACTGCTTCGAACACCGGAACGACAACTACCCAGAAGTCGACCACGCCGGCTACGACTACAACCGTACCGGTAAAGCCCGCGGCGAAACGGCCGCAACACTGAAGCGGTTTGTTCTGATTTCACTTATGACGCCGGAAGCGTTGCTCTCAGCTCGCTTCCGGCGTTTGTTATAATCACTGCGTTTTGAAAGACCCTCTCTCAGCCGAAACAGATCTAACAGACCTCGAGCGCATCATCGGTTATAACTTCCGAGATCGCGCCCTCCTTGAGCGCGCAGTCACTCACCGATCGTGGGCTCACGAGCAGGTGCCACCTGGAGACGAAGAACAAGCACGAAAGTTACACAACGAGTCGCTTGAGTTTCTCGGCGATTCTGTGCTTGGGCTCTCCGTGGCCCACTATCTCTGCAACACCTATCCGAGTGGAACTGAAGGCGAACTGTCGCGCATGAAGCATCGCCTGGTGAGTGCGCCCACTCTGGCGAAAGCGGCTCAACGATTGCAGCTCGGCAGTTTTCTACGTTTCGGTCGTGGTGAGGAGAAGAGCGGGGGGCGACAGAAGAATGCGCTACTCGCAGACGTATTTGAAGCGATTACCGGTGCGATTTTCTTAGACGGCGGACTCGATGCCGCCACAACGTATCTATGCTTTGCTTTACAAGAAGAACTTGCTTCAGCCAATCCACTGTCAGCGGCCAGCGCTGATTACAAGACTCTCTTGCAGGAAAAACTTCAGGCCGAACGCCGCCCAGCACCGCGCTACGCCGTAATCGAAACACAGGGTCCGCCCCATCAACGGACCTTCTACGTGGAAGTCAACTGGGATGGCGGGAAGATCCAGGGCGAAGGCCATTCAATCAAATCGGCTGAGGCCGCGGCAGCCAGGGCGGCGCTCGCTGCAATGAACCCGGGTGAAGCAGACATCAGTTGAGCCCCATTTTCAAATCCCATCACGAACAGTATCCAGAAAAGACCAAGTTAAACTTGACCACGGTATCCAACGTATCTACGATGGTTTTCTAATGGCTAGCAAGACATCCAACGACAAGACCACCGAAGCCTCTACGGGCGTCGACAAAGTTAAGCCTCGGACCTTTTCATTCTCGCGCCTGTTCAGTCGCAATGGTCATGGGGTGGCTCCGCCGGTTCCGGCGCCACCTAAGGGACCACACAAAACCGTCGCTCGCGAGTACTTCGAGTCGGCAGTCGTCACTGTGATCATGGCCCTTTTCGGTATGACGTTCATCGTGCAGGCTGTTAAGGTGCCGACTGGCTCAATGCAGAACACGATCACGATCGGCGATCACTTGCTGGTAAACAAATTTATCTTTGCTCCGGGTACTTCGCTTCCTTTCTTGCCGCAACGGGAAATCAAACGAGGCGACATCATCGTGTTCAAATACCCGGGAAACAAATACGACCCAAGCCGAGATCAAAGGGCTGACAACAAACCGATCGTCACGAACTACGTGAAACGCGTTATCGGACTACCCGGTGACCGCATTCGCATCGATGGGCACAATATTGTTGTGAATGACAAGGTTGTCCCCGAACACCGCATCGACGCTATTGAATATAACGGGAAAGCACCGTTGAAGATCGTCACAGAACCGGAAGCTAAACCGGACGAGAAATACGACGTTTATTACCGGCCCGATTCGAACGACGATTCCGCTGACTACGAAGTGTTCCGTGCGGAAGGCGATGGCCGCGAAATTACTGTCCCTGATGCAAGCTACTTTGTGATGGGCGACAATCGCAACAACAGCGAGGATAGTCGGTACTGGGGGTTCGTGCCGCGTGATCTCGTGATCGGCCGGGCTATGTTTGTTTACTGGTCGTACGATGAAAGTGCTCCGACTGATGAAAGCTTCCTTGGCCCACTCATTAACTTTTTCAAGAACACCCGTTGGAGCCGCACTGGCACGCTCGTTCGGTAATTGGCGCTCGTAACGGGAAATCCTCAGCTCAGACGCATATACTCTCAACCGCAACTCCAAACGCGACTGCCCGCGTTTACGCAGGTTGAGTGATGCCCGAACCAAATCTCAAAGCTCGATTGAAGCGTGTGCTGCGGGCTATTCAGGACGATGATGTCTTTGGACGCGCCGCACAGCTTTCCTACTATTTTTTACTCGCGCTCTTTCCGCTCCTTCTCTTTCTCGTAAGTCTGCTTGGTTATTTCGCTCAAGCAGGATCAGATCTCCGTAACAGTCTCCTCAATTATCTCGCAGCCGTGATGCCGGGCGCGGCGGTAACGCTGGTGCACACCACGCTCGAAGAGATCAGCAACTCTGCAGGTGGCGGTAAGCTGTCGTTTGGCTTTTTGGCCGCATTGTGGGCGGCGTCGAATGGTATGGGGGCGATTAGCGACACGCTCAACACCGCATACAACGTTAAAGAAACTCGTCCGTGGTGGAAAGTGCGTCTTATCTCCGTGCTGCTCACCGTCAGTTTGTCAATTCTTATCGTTACGGCACTCGTAATCATTCTGTACGGAGGAACTATCGGGGAGGCGGTAGCCGGTCGGTTCGGCTTTGGGCACGTATTTACGACGCTCTGGAAGATCCTGCAATGGCCTATCGCACTGATTTTTGTTCTCGCCACTTTTAACCTAATCTACAACTTCGCACCGAACATCCGCCGTAGTCAGCGGAGGTTTTTTACATTGGGCGCTCTCATTGGAGTCGCGTTGTGGCTATTAGTTTCATTTGGGTTCCGTATTTATCTCCACTACTTCAACTCCTACAGTGTTACCTACGGCTCGCTGGGCGCGCTGATCATCCTGATGCTTTGGTTCTATTTCACAGGTGTTGCTATCCTCATAGGCGGAGAAATTAATTGCGAGTGGGAAACCGACTCCACAACACATCGACTCACCGACGCGTGAGATGGCTGTTGGTTACGGCCTCTCTGACGTTCGCGTTGTGTTATCCGGTGGCAGCGCAAAAGAAATCGCGCGCAAAGGTCGCTCCGCCACCTCCGGACGAGCTGGCGAAGTTACGGGAGGAATTCATTAGCAAGACGAATGACTATAAGAACAGCCTCGGCAGATTGCAGACACTTCTCGCAAAGGATGTTCAGAGAGCCGAAGAGAAACTCGTCACCATCCGCAAGCTCTTCAATGAGGGATTAATTGCAAAGACCCAAGTTGAAGAACAGGAGCGCATACTGGCGACGGCCAAGGACAAGCTCGCCGAAACAGAAAAGCAGATGACAGCCGCCGACGCGCAGGTGGCGGATCTGGTGCTCGAAGCAAATGCCGCTGAAAGCATTGCCAAGTCGGTGCGTTTAGCGAAGGGAAGACTGGTTAGAACAACTGGGATGATTCGTTACCAGGGATCGGGTGGTTGGAACCTCGGCGATGCCTGGAAGGTTCAGCGGTTTTTCTCCGACGCATTTAAAAAGCCTTTGCCGGTCGCCGTATTTGGTCAGGGAGCAATTCACGATCGCTGGCGATTGGACCATCGTAATGCGATGGACATCTCGCTTCATCCAGATGGTGTTGAGGGCCAGGCGTTGATGAGTTTCCTGCAAAAGAATGGGATCCCTTTCTTAGCATTTCGTGAAGCGATCCCGGGGACGGCAACGGGTCCTCACATTCATATTGGCCGTCCTTCGCATCGCTATTGAACGATTATTGTGAGCCCAAATGAAAACACGAATCCCGATTCTCCTTGCAGCCCTCTGTTGTCTATCGCTTGTTCCCGAGACAATTAAAGGTCAACCTTTGCATCCGGATGTTCTAAAAGAAAGGGATGCGTCGCACTTTGCATCTCTCGCTTTGAAATGTGTTGCCCGCGAATACCCGAACAAGCCTGAACACGTGGTTAACACCGAAGCTGATGTTCGCAGTCCGAAGTCGCTGCATCCGGCCTTTTACGGTTGTTACGACTGGCATTCTTCCGTGCATGGACACTGGATGCTTGTGCGGTTGCTCAAACGATTTCCTGGGTTACCGGAAGCGGCACAGATACGAGCAGCGCTCAATGCAAATCTGACAGCAGCAAGCATCGCCGCCGAAGTGACCTACATGAAACAGCCAAACCGCCAATCGTTCGAGAGAACTTACGGTTGGGCCTGGTTGTTGAAACTCGCCGAAGAACTTAAGGGTTGGAATGATCCGGACGCGAAACTCTGGTCTGAAAACCTGAAACCATTAGCAGATCAAATTGCCAAATCGTATCTCGCATTTCTGCCGAAACAGAATTATCCGATTCGTACAGGAGTACATCCGAACACTGCGTTCGGATTGGCGTTCGCCTTCGATTACGCTGATAAAGTTGGCGACGACGCACTTAAGAGTTTGTTGATTGAAAGAAGTCGAACCTATTACTTCGCCGACAAAGACTATCCCGGTGGATGGGAGCCAGGTGGAGAAGATTTTTTCTCGCCCGCTTTCATGGAAGCTGATTTGATGCGACGTGTTTTGTCCTCTACGGAGTTTGCTACATGGTTTCACGCATTTCTCCCAGGCATTAGCAAAAGTGCCCCCACTGCTTTGCTTGAACCGGCAGTGGTCACAGACAGAAGCGATCCGAAGTTGGTCCATCTGGACGGGCTGAACCTGAGCCGAGCATGGTGTATGCGTAACATCGCAGATGCACTGCCCGCCGACGACACGGCACGTGGAATACTAAAGGCAGCGGCTGACAAACATGTCACCGCGGGGCTACAGCACGTTGCGAGTGGTGACTATGCCGGCGAACACTGGTTAGCGTCGTTCGCTGTGTACTTGTTATTTACAAAGAATTGAAGCGTTTTTAAGCAGGAGGGTTGTATGGCCGGACAGATGGTTGAATTTGCAAGCAATGGTG
>Ga0070690_100001623_pt1 | contig 11823 bp, 12 predicted proteins | sample KBSS33HmetaG_FD_64671 | JGI IMG/M metagenome (GOLD analysis project Ga0070690, IMG submission 64671) | Switchgrass rhizosphere microbial communities from Kellogg Biological Station, Michigan, USA - KBS S3-3H metaG | ecosystem: Host-associated > Plants > Roots > Rhizosphere ... | reverse complement strand
ACGCCTGCTTTTGATATTCGTCAAATGTCATAATAGCTCCTCTATAAAATTTATACTTCGGCTCGCTAGCCGAAAGCAGGGGCAGATGAAATAGTCCAGCCTCTCTTGCCTATGCAGGAGTATCTAGAATACGGACCCCGAGCAGAACATTACCGGGGTCATGGCCTTCGGCGAATCTAACACCGTATTGCCCGTGCTCGGGAGCATCTTGCAGCCCCGAACTGTCGTACACTAAAACGGCAGGGAAAACCGCGTGGGCCGCAGCCCCCTCCATCTCCAAAGCCCTTAAGCCTGCCATTCGGGTTACATAATGGGTGATCTGGTACGTACTTAGAGGCTCTGCTGGGTCGAAGGCAGCGACGTTGAATGTTTCCCCCGGTTTTTCAGTGCCCCTGTTCGCCGCATCAACAGCGTCGGGCACCTCGAGGCCACCCGCTTCGTCTGCCGACAGGTCCCCATTAATGGACACGCCTACCGCACGTAGCGCAAGGTGTCTGTCTGGAAATTCTTGAGTTAGTTGGTTTAAGAATGGCGTGACGACCAACCTAGCATATTCGGCTTCTCCGATGCTGCGATCGTCCGATCCCTCAAAAGCCTCTCTGGGTGTTGGGAAATGCTTCACCTTATCAAACGATTCGGCTTCGATCATCCGTAATGCCGCAGGGTCAGGGGTAATCAGTTCTGCGCCGACGGTGTTTATGATACGTTCATTATGCAATTCCTCAAGTCTCGGCGCCCGATCTTTGCCTACATGAGTATCTCCGGCATCAGTGGGAAGAGGTGACGGTTTCATATAACTACCGTAATATAACACTTACATTAAATCAATCCTGTTGGCAATTTGGGCAAAGGTGCGTGCCGCGGCCGGCTACGCGGGTTTTGATGATGATTGTGCCGCAACGCGTGCAGGGCTGACCCTGGCGGCGGAAGACTTGGGCGAAACTGAGGTAGCTGCCTCTTTTACCTTCGTGGTTGACGTAATTGCGGTCGGTGGAGCCGCCTTTGGCGATGGAAAGTTGCAGAATGCGGCACAGCTCGGCGTGCAGGGTTTTGAGCTTATGGGCTGGGGTGTCGGCCACCTTGCTTTCGGGGTGGATCTTGGCCGCCCACAGCGACTCGTCGGCGTAGATGTTGCCGATGCCAGCAACGACCGTTTGGTCCAGCAGCACTGCCTTAATGCCGCTGTTTTTGCGCCGCATCAAGCGCTCAATTAGTTTGGCTGCGGTAAAATCGGCGGCCAGCGGCTCGGGCCCGACTTTCTTGAAAAAATCTAGATTCTCGACCTCCATGGTGGGCAGCAGGCGCACCCAGCCGAATTTGCGCTGGTCGTTAAAGAACAGCCGGGCACCGTCTTCGAAAATAAAGATAACGCGCGTGGACTTATCCGGCAGTTCGCCGACCAAACTATCGCTGGGATGGCCAGCGCCAAAGCTGGCTTTAGCACTCCGAAACACCAGCTGGCCGGTCATCTTGAGGTGAATCACCAGCGAATAGTCGCTGTCGAGATCGATAATTAACACCTTGGCACGGCGGCGCACAGTGCGCACCCGGGCGCCGATCAAAAACTGCTCTACATCGGCGGGGGCATTCGGAAAGCTCTTCGGCCAGTCGTGGGTCACGCCGACAATCCGCCCGCCTGGCAATAGCGTACTCAAACCAATCCGAACCGTCTCAACCTCGGGCAACTCCGGCATGAAGGTATTGTATCAACTCTGCTAAGCTAAGGAGTATGGAAAGTCTACAGGACGTTCTCGGCCGCTATCGTCCGGAGGAGCCGGCAGAAATAACGGCCATCAAGCGCTACATTTTCGAGGAATTCCAAGCCGAATCGAGCGTGGGCCTGCACGGCGAAACGCTGGTGATTACGGTGCAGAGCGCCTCGCTGGCCAACATTCTGCGTCTGCGTCAGACCGCATTGCAAAAGGCTGCCAAAACCCAGCGCAAAATCATGTTCCGCATCGGGTAGGCTGCACGAACCGTTAATTCAGGCCGGTGCCACGGACAACAGTGGCATAGTCGGGAATTTGGGCGCGGAAAAGTTGGCGGACAATATTGAGATTGCCCTTGAAGGTACCGCCGCCACAAGAAGTCGTCCAAAAGCTCTGCACGGTTGCCGAGCCGGTGATAATCTCAAACGTGTATACTTTGCCGAGCGGACAGACGCCGTTACTGTTGGCTTTGGCCGGGTCGATGTTGCCCTTGGTGTAGCCCTGCAGCTGCAAGGCGCGCAAGAAGGTGTAGTAGGCGTCTTCGTTGCTGTGATATTCTTTGGAGTCCAACACGTGGCCTTCGTACCCTTGGACCAACTTGATGTTGTTGGTGTCGCGGCCGACAACCACGCTGACCGAACGGTGCAACTCGTCGATGTTAACCGGCCCGGATTCGACCATGCGCATCACGGTCTGGGTTTTGGAGTAATCAGTCAGTTCGGACTGCGAGCCGGACCGGCCATGGCCGCTAAAACCACGCAAAATAAGGATAAGTACCAAAAGTACCAATCCTACCGCGGCCAAAAATCCTAAGAAATATCGCATCTTCCAAACACCTTTAAACAGCACAATAATACCACAATTGTATTATTTACGCAATAAAGCTACTATGGCCTCACCGGCGGGCTGGACAATGTCGTAGGATTTATACTTCTTGGGGTCAATCCAAAGGAGATGGTCGTGCTCTTCACTCAACTTGGCGACGCTTTCCTTTTTAATCCTGCAGCGTACGAAGATGCCGATAATCTGGTGCGGAACGCCAATAATGATTGGCCGCCATTCGCCGACCAGTAGCGGTTCGTCCGGCTCAATCTCTAGCCCTGTCTCCTCCTTGACTTCTCGATGCAGGCAGTCCAAAAACGCCTCGCCCGGCTCTAACCGTCCGCCGGGCAAGTCATAGCGCCCGGCCTGAGTGTTGGTGATGTGGCTGCCTGATTCGCGCAAGACAAGGACTCTGCCGCGGCCATCGACAATTACCGCTTTAGCAGCCACCTGTAACACCATGCCTGGCTTCATATCTAGATTGTAGCACCGGGCGCGGCTTACACCATATCGGCTTGGAGGGCGTCGAAGAGCTGGGGGAAGTAGTTGCCGGGGCGCGGGTAGTAATTGGCAGCGGTATCGGTGCCGCCGATCTCGCCCATTACTTCGACGAGCGGCTTCCACACCAGTTGCATGATTTTCTCGCTGTCGTAAGTAAATTCGCTGGTGTCTATGTCGCCCTTCAGCAGGAAAACGTGGCCGAGCGTGCGGTGTACTTTGCCGTTGCCGATGGGCGTCGCTGATTGGATATTAAAGAGGTGTTTGAGCTGATCTTTCGTGACGCTGATGCCCAGCTCGTCGTGCAGACAGCGCACCGCGGCGTCGGCGGGATCTTCCTGTGGCCGGATGTGCGTGCCGACGGCGACATCCCAGACGCTGGGGTGCAGTTCGACGTTTTTGCCACGGCGCTGCAATAGCACCTCACCGGTGCTGTTAATAAGCCATACGTTCACTGTGCCGTGCCATAGCTCTTGGTCGTGGACAGTCCGTCGGTCTAGAACCTGGCCGGTGCTGTGCCCTTGCTCGTCGAGTACTTCAAATTCGTGGGAAATATCCGCGGTCATAGTGTTTTTATAGTACCACGTTACGGTCGAGGAACGTCAGGCCGGAACAGACAAGTAAATCCTCCGAGGCCATACTCAAAAATCTCTATCAGTCGGAGCGAGAGTTGATTAAACCACCGGGGCTGCAGGCGTGAACGGCAGATCGAACAGGCGTGCAAATTCGGCGTAGCTGTCGGCGATGAGGTCGGGCGGCACGGCCAACTTGGCCAGATCTTTTTTGGTAAAACGCGTGGTGATAGCGCAGGTGTACAGTCCAGCGGCCTTGGCAGACATAATGCCACGCGGATCGTCCTCGAAGGCAACTACCTGTGTGCGCGTGCCTTCGGGCAGGCCGAGCGTTGCAAAGGCAAGATTAAAGGCCTGGGGGTGCGGTTTGGCATGCGTTAACTGCTCGCGCGCAATGATCCTAGCATCTGGAAAAAAACGGATCAGATCAGTCATTCCCAAAAAGATATCTATATCCCGCCGGCAAGCCGTACTGGCAATAGCCAGCTTGTGTTCGAGACCGTTCGCTGCCAATGCCTTGACAAAACGCGTAGCGCCGGACACCTCGCGGCCTTTGGTGCGCAGCACTCCCTCGTGCAACTCGTCTTTTCGGATCATCATCTCGATAAGCAGTGGATGGTCGGGCTGAACTTCGCCGTCTGTCACTTCTCCGGCCATCACCAGCATCTGCCACACTGCGCCGCGCAAGCTGTGTTCCGGCGCGTCCTCAAACGCCTGAGCGCACTGACGCGCCGTAAATTTTTGCAAGTTTAGATTGCCTCGACGCTTACCAATCTCGTGCGCGGTCAACAGTCGGGAATACTCATGCAAACCCATGGTTGTACCGGGAGGCTTGTTGTCCAGCAAGGTATCGTCGACGTCGAAAATCACGCCGGCAAAATCGGTGTATCGCATATATCAACCATACCACGGACTGGACAAACTCAGTATAAGATGAGATAAATCACATACCGCTCGCTTTCTCTTGTACTACTATGGACCATTATGAGCAAGCCGACCGAGCAATCCGCCGACAAAGTGTTCGGTCAGTTCTCGCCCGCACTCACCCTCCGCAGAGCACATCTGGGCGCGCTGGATCTATTGGATACCCGGATTGTCGAAGGGGCGCATTGGTTGGCAGAGCGTGCGTTGGGCGGGCTCATCGATTTGCCGCCCAGAGAACTGCGCCAGCCCCTCCTCTTTGCCGAAAGGAGAGCGGGCAACGAGCAAGGTGGGCTGCAATTCAACTTCTCGCGCAGGGAGGGCAAACGCTACCGGACCGTCGGCGCACGAGTTGTTGTCTACAAAGTCCTCACCGAAGGGAATGACGAAATTATCGAGTCAGTGGACGGTTTTGTGGACAGCGAAGCCGACGAGGTCGCCCAATGTGTAGTCGAGCTGGCTCAGGTCTGCAAGGACTTGGAGCTCCCAGTCAGCCAAGGACTAACTTCTCTTAAAAACCTACCGCCCGTGCCCATCATCGGCCGAGCCTAAGCCGGCGGTTGCGCACGAGACCTCAGAATTCATACTGCCGATTGTAATAGACCCGGCGCGCTAGTCTATAAGCCCTTCACGCTTGAGTTTGGGCAAAATGTCGTGTACGAAGATGCTGCCAATCTCAACACCTTCCGGCGGTTCCGAGCTCAGCCACAACAACTCCTCAACCTCATTGTCGGGCCTGATGTCGCCGCGCCAGGACGTGACCATAAAGACCTGCATATGGACTTGCTGGCCGGGGTGGTTGGCGGCTTTGGCCGAATAGGTGCCGAAGGGCTCCAAATCCGTCTCCTGCACGTCTATCGAAAACTCTTCCTTAAGCTCGCGCACCAGCGCTTGCCTGGCGGTTTCTCCCGGCTCGATCCGACCGCCGGGCTGTACAAACGCTGGTTTGCCCGCGGAGCGCTCGGCTAGCGCTCGGCGGTTTTGGATAATGATGCCCGCGGCTTTATAAATGTCGCCCCGGCCTTCGCGCTGAGCCGCCAGCGCCGTTGCCACGAGGTGCTTACAGAACAGCTTTGGATCGGATGTGCAGGTGCAGCGCCAGCTCAGCCGGCCGTCTCTGAACTCCAGCAGTGTGCGACGCGTTGTAATACGCGGCGATTTGACCGTAGCTTCGATCCTCTCCGCCCGGAACGCGCCGAACAGCACCCCGCCAGTTTTCCAAATCTCGTGTCCCGCCAAAATGTCCGATTTCCGGGCCAGTCGCCGCACATCGTCATCTTTTACCAGATCGATAATCGCCGCGCTCATGAGGCCGAGACCGCCAGGGCGAGCTGCCGTTTAAAATCATCCAACCCCTCGAACAAAATGGCGTGCATGCCGATGGCGGTGGCGCCGGGCAGGTACGGAACGTGATCGTCGGTAAAGACCGCCTCCTCCGGCGCGACGCCCAAGCGCTCGGCCGCCAGGCGGAAAATCGCCGGATCGGGCTTGAGCAGACCGACCTCGCCGGAGGCGATGACCGTATCGAAAAGCCCCAGCAGTTCCGGTGGAATTCTGCGCTCCAAATGACCCGGGCCGACGTTGCTGACCAGGCCGATTTTGTAGCGCGGCTTCAGCTCGCTCCGGATATACGCGAACACGTCGGCGTGGGGTACTTCGTCGTCCGAAAACGCCCGCTGGTACGTTTCTATCGAAACGCCAAGATGCGCCGACACCCGCCGCGCCAATTCGTCCACAGAAATCCGCCCGGAATCAACCTGGCCGAGCATCTCATTAATGAAGGCCCGGTCGCCGTCCGGATCTCCACCCAAACGCCTGTACACATTCCAAAAACCACTCCCCACTAGCACCCCAAAACAGTCAAAAATAACAGCCTTGATCATCATTCGCTCCCTATACCAAGCATTGTATACCAAAATAGCGTTTTATCACTTTATATGATATAATAAATACATGATTAACCCTGGTGATCGATTGCCTGGCGCCGCTGCGCCGAATATACCGCCTGCCCCTCCGGAGTATCTTGAGGCTCCCATGGAGGACGCCGTGCCCGACCGGCACGCAGAGTTCAGCTTGGGTCCAGTCCGGTATCGCTACGAAGGCCCGGCTGTTCGGGGCTGGGCCTTCAGCAGCACCGATGCTTCTGGCGAAAACCATCTGTTCTTCATCTATCAATCGAACTCCGAGGGCGGCTGGCGATCATCCCAGGGAGTTTACATCTATAACGATCCGGAGGAAGGACCGTCGCTGAGATATCTTAAGGGCAATCTGTCCGGCGATCCCGCGGCCCAATACACCCAAGATACCCAGCTCCATCCCGACTTTGCAGACCAAGTAGCCCTGATCCTGCAGAACGATCACCAGCCGGACGACCCGCGTGTGCGGGCGACATACGACAGGGTTTACCGAGAGCTTTCGGCGCGCTTAGATTACGGACCCGACACGCAGAGAGCCAGGGCCGCCGGCGAGGACTTCGGGCGATTCGTTACAAGGGTACCGCTGGGCAATAGCGAACTGGATGCCACACTCCGCCAGCTGGGAACGGGCGATTGGCGGCTTGAATCCATGGCCGAAGTCGTCGGGCTGCCCGCTTCCGACCCAGACACCGTGTGGGAAGCCTATCAACAGCGCATTCAGGGTCTTAACGACCAGCTGCGCACCGCCGGGGTCATACCCGACTTCAGGGCCGAGCCGCATGAATCATTCGACAGTCCCCATCCCACGCTCGGTCGCTGCTACACCGAAGTCTTCTTGGGCGAGCGAGGTTACGAATGGCACATGCGGCGCGATCTGCGCGGCAATGTCTGGATCGATCGCATCCGGCTGACCAATGCCGGACCTACGCCATACGGCACTGATAATCGCGTCGTAACTTCCGGCGTCTTAACCACCAAACCGGGCGAATATACCGGGCGCCTCGACGGCATCCCCGAGGCAGAACGTCCCCGGTGGCCCGATACCAACTACAGCAGCATGGCCAGCCTGTTGGGCCGCCTGCTGCCGATCCAGCTCTACAAACAAACCTACCCCGCCCGCCGCGGCCGCTTCGAAGATCGCCCAGTCGCCGATCGGTAGGCTCTCCCACGAAGGCGCGCTTCGAACTAGCCGGTCTTTTGACTTACAGCTCGCCCCAGGTGGCGCCGGTTTTGGTGTCTACTTTTAAGTGGACTGGGAGGGGGTGGATGGTTTCCATGATTTCTTTGAGGAGTGTGGCGACAGTATCGGCGTTGGCCGCCGAGCATTCGACCAGGATGCTGTCGTGAATTTGGAGGAGTTGTTTGCCCAGATCGCCGAGCTTTTCCTCGACCTTTAGCATGGCCAGCTTCATGAGGTCGGCCTCGGCGCCCTGGATGGGCATGTTCATCACAAAACGTTTGGCAGCTTCGCGCACCGCGAAATTGCTGCTTTTGAGATCTGGTGTCGGGCGTCGGCGGCCGAACATCGTCTCGACAAATCCGTCCTGGCGGGCTTTTTCGACAGTGCGGTCGATGTATTCGCGGGTCGGCTTACGGAGCGTGAAGTATTTGTCGATAAAGGCCCGCGCGTCCTCGAAGGTCATGCCGGCGGCGATGGCCAGCCCATGCGGACTCATGCCATACAAAATGCCAAAATTGATAACCTTGGCATGGCGGCGCATATCTTTATCCACCTGCTCCGCCGGCACGCCGTAGATCTGGGCAGCGGTTTTGGTGTGGATATCTTCGTTGCTATTGAAGCTGGCGATCAGATCGGCGTCGCCGGCCATCACGGCCGACAGGCGCAGCTCGAACTGGTTGTAATCGGCGCTCACAAAGACGTTACCTTCGGCGGGCACAAACGCCGTGCGGATGGCCCGGCCGATATCGGTGCGCGTGGGGATGTTCTGCAGATTGGGGTCGCGGCTGCTCAACCGACCGGTGGCGGCCACGTCCAGATCGTATGTGGTGTGCAGCTTGCCTCCACGGTCGACCATTTTGGGCAGTGTGTCGATGTATGTGCTCTTGAGCTTGGTATATTCGCGGTATTCCAGGATGCTTGCCGCGATAGGATGCAGCGGCTTCAGCTTGGTCAGCTCCACCGCGCCGGTGCTGTAGCCGGTTTTGCCTTTTTTGACCCCGGCCGTGGGCAGGCCAAGCTTTTCGTACAGGATTTGGCCCAGCTGAATGGGGCTCGAAATGTTGAACTCCTGGCCGGCCTGGGCGTAGATGCGCCGCTCGATGACGCCGATTTTTTGCGCAAAGGTTTTGCTCATGTCGTTCAGGTATTCGCTGTTGAGCAGAATACCGCGATGCTCCATCTTAGCCAGCAGCCAGATGGATGGAAAGTCGATCTCGCGCGCCAGCTTTTCGATGTTGGGCAGCGCCTTCAGCTTTTCGGTCTGATCCTGGTACGCCTTCCAGATGGCGGCGATCACCTCGCCCGGTTCGCCCACGTCCACTGGTTGGTCGAGCAAGTCGGTCAACTCCAGCGAGCGCTCCAAGCTGTTGATGAGAAACGCGCCGATGCGCGTGTCGTGCGCCACCTGCCCGCCGCACGGCAGCTCGGCCGCCAGGCAGGCGCGGAACAGACTCTTGAGGTTGTGGCCGATCAGCGGCCGGCTCAAAAGGTCGCCGGATTCGTGTAAGTCTACGCGGCCGAACTCACCAGGCCGCGCGCTCAGCCACAACTCGTGCGCGTCGGGGCTAAGCGCGGCGACCAGTGGCAAATCCGCCGGATAATTCCCGGCGTCAAACGCCGTTTCCTGCGCCGGCTCCAGCGTCACGCGAGGCTGTTCCACCTGGGCCCGTTCTTCCTCGCTCATCTGTTTTTCGGCCTGCGCCAGCAGCGTGCGGAACTCCAGTTTGCGCAACATCGCGACGAATGCCGTGGGCACGCCGTCCTGCTTTTTAGCTTTTTCGAAATCGAGCTTGAGCGGCGCGTCGGTAAATAGCGTTACCAATTTTTTGCTCAGGAACGCCATGTCGCGGTCTTTTTCGAGCTTGGCACGGAGCACCGGTTTGAGATCGTCCAGATGTTCGTACACGTCCTCCAGCGATCCGTATTTGTCGATTAAATCCAGCGCCGTCTTCTCGCCGATGCCGCCGACGCCCGGAATATTATCCGACGCGTCGCCCTTCAGGGCCTTCACATCCACCCATTGGTGCGCGCCGACGCCGTACTTTTCCTCGAACGTCGCCTCGTTAAATAGCTCAATTGTGCTCAGCCCCTTCTTGAGCGTGTAGATATGAGTATGAGAATTGATCAACTGCAGCACATCCAGGTCGCTGGTGACCAAATAGGTCTCGATATTTTTGGCTTTGGCTTGAGTCGCGAACGTCGCCATAAGGTCGTCGGCTTCGTAGTCGTCGGCTTCGTACAGCGGCCAGCCGATGGCGCCGAGCAGCTCGCGCAAAATTTCGACCTGATCATAAAAGTCTTCCGGCGCTGGTTTGCGGCCAGCCTTGTACTGCGGATACAGCTTGAGCCGAGCGCGGATGTTGGTGTGGCGCTTGTCCCAAGCCACACAGACGTAGTCCGGCTCCAATTGCTTGACAATCTCGAGCGCCATCACGGCAAAACCGTACACGCCGCCCGTCGGCCGCCCGTCTTTCGTGCTTAAATTTGGCATGGCGTAATAACCGCGGTAAAACACACTCTTGCCATCAATCACTACCAGTCTCTTGCTCATCCTCGGTATTATACCTCGCCGCCGCCCTAACGTAGGTATTCGCGCATGGTTTCAACTCCTACTTCTTCCAGGAGGGCTCGCGCTTTATATTCAATTGCTTGGATCGCCTGCGGGGTAAAACCAAACGTGGAGGCAATTTCTGCCTGCGTGTCCCCTTGGATACGCCGCCACATAACATATAATTGACGTCGGTCCTGCAGAATCCGCGACAATGCATCCCATAAGAGAACTCTGTCAAACGTCTCGTGAATGGTTTTGTCCTCAAGTCTGTCTCCGACAGACACCCCACCGTCAGTGCCCGTAACAGACTGATCTAGCGAAACTGGCGGCGAGACATAACTACGGAGCTTTGCTATGTATTCTACCGTAGCACCCATTGCCACCGCTAACTCCCCAGGCTCAGGATTGCGCCTCAAACGTTGCTGAAGCTCGCGCTCAATCTCTCCCAATCTATTAAAATCACTTACTCTACGGGGCGGGATATGGACAGCTCGGGCATCCTCGATAGCTTTTGACATGTGGCTACGGATCCAATCGGTGGCGTAGGTTGAAAACTTATATCCCCGCATAAAGTCAAACTTTATGACAGCATGGAGCAGGGCCTCGTCGCCGGCCTGAAAGAGATCCGCCAGGGTCACGCCAGCACTGGGATGTCGACGATAGTAACTCCTCCCTATTGAAATCACGAGCCGGCGGTTCGCCGCGATGAAATTATCCATGGCGTTTTCGCCCTGGGCAACAAGCAACGACAGGTCCCGGCGGTGCGAAGTGCCTAACACTCTTCCCTCTGCTTCGGCCGCGTCTAAGAGATGTCCGGCATATAGCCCTGCTTCGATCAGTTTGGCGAGGGCGACCTCCTCTTCGGCGGTGAGCAGGGGTACCTGACTCGCCCGCTGCTCATACCATTCTGCGAAGTCGCTAAGGCTCGACCTTTCGACATCTCGCCGCTCCTGTCTGTCGTTGGCTGCATAAGCCTGGGCGGCTGCACTCTTGGGCTCAGACTGTTCCTGAGCCTGGACAGAGCCAGCTACCCGACCCGCCTTGGCGTAGTTCGTAAATGCCGTCAAGGTGGTGAGAAACGACTGACGGAAACCCTCCGCCTCAGCCGGCGAGCGGGCAAGAAACTCCTTTAGCGAAATCGGCGGCTGGGCGAACAACAGCGTCTCCATGAGGTTGCTCCCAGACAGATCGGCAGGCGGCGCCTGGCTACGCCAGCTTAAATACTGCTTGCCTACAGCGCCAAGTATGTGGGGTGGGGTGGGGTCCAAAGCGACAAGCGGCGCCATCATACTGTCCGAAAGGTGATGAAGCAACTGCTGTCCGTCTACCCGTCTCTTTTCGTCCGGCCGGCCATACATCTCGACAAGTGTTCTTAGGAGATCATTAATTTCACTTGGGCCGTATTCAATAGTGTTGCCGACCTGCAAAACTCGTCGTCCTAGCGCCCGGATCACCGGCTGTAAATTACGTGATATCTGCGAACGCCCCGGCAAGGCCTCCCGTGCGGTATTGCCCGCCTGCTCAATAATGCCCCGCACAAAGTCGGGCACGCCGCTATCGTTAGACGCCATGTCTCTTTCGATATCAGCGAGCACCTTTCCTGTTGCCGCCCCCGTTAATACCAGATCCACGTCTAGCAAAAGCGGATGGGCAG
>Ga0070690_100001619_pt1 | contig 11835 bp, 11 predicted proteins | sample KBSS33HmetaG_FD_64671 | JGI IMG/M metagenome (GOLD analysis project Ga0070690, IMG submission 64671) | Switchgrass rhizosphere microbial communities from Kellogg Biological Station, Michigan, USA - KBS S3-3H metaG | ecosystem: Host-associated > Plants > Roots > Rhizosphere ... | reverse complement strand
ACCACCATCGAAGACCCGGTGGAGTACAAGATGGTTGGGACAAATCAAATTCAGGTGCGCGATGCGACTAACATGACCTTCGCCAAGGGGTTGCGCGCTATCGTACGTCAGGACCCGGACGTTATTCTGGTGGGCGAAATCCGCGACCGCGAAACGGCCGAGATTTCGGTCAACGCGGCGTTGACCGGCCATTTGCTGCTGTCCACGTTCCACGCCAACGATGCCGCTACTGCTATGCCGCGGTTGGTAGAGATGGGCGTCGAGCCGTTTCTGCTGTCCTCGACACTCGAAATCATCGTGGCCCAGCGCCTGGTGCGCAAAATCTGCAACAGCTGCCGGTACAGCTTACCCGTTAGCGAAGCCATGAAAGCCGTTAAGGTAAAGGGCCTGGATATTAGCAGCTACCTCGATCAGAACGACACCGTGTATGCCGGGAAGGGCTGCAAGGTCTGCGGCGGCAGTGGCTACAACGGCCGGACCGCACTCTTTGAATTGATCGAAATGACGCCGGACATGCGCGAGCTGGTTATGGAGACAATTGTCGCCCGGCGCATCGAAGAGCAGGCGCGCAAGCAGGGTGACAGGCCCATGTTTGACGACGGCATCGATAAAGTAAAACGCGGCCTGACTACGCTGGCCGAAGTAGTGCGTGTCGTGCTCCCGCCCGCAGTAGGGCCCAAGAAGTAGCCATGGAATCAGCCAAGAAAGTTCGCCGTCATGGTCATCGCAGGTTTCCTTTTAAGGACAAAGAGTACTTTATTGAGAATCTGGCACTGCTGTTAAAGGCGGCTGTGCCTTTGGGCCAGGCTTTGGTCTCGCTCGAGCAAACGTCGCGTTCCAGTCAGATGAAGAAGGCGCTCCAGGAAATGCAGGCAGATATTGAAGCCGGCGAGCCGTTGGCGCGCAGCCTGGAAAGATCCGGTATGGTGAGCGATCAGACGCTGGCGCTGGTGCGGCTCGGCGAGCAATCCGGGCACTTGGTAGAGAACATGCAACTGGCCGCCGAGCAGGAGGAGAAGCGCCATTACTTTCATTCCAAGGTTCGTTCGGCGCTGATTTACCCGTGTTTTGTGCTCGGCCTGACGGTGGTTGTGGGGTTGGGTGTTTCATGGTTTTTACTGCCGCGACTGTCGACTACCTTCAACCAGCTGGACGTCGGGCTGCCCGCGGTTTCCAAATTTATGCTGGGTGCCGGCACATTCCTCAAGGCCCATGGTGTCGTGGCGGTGCCGGCGGCGCTGGGCGTGCTGTTTTTGGTCGGCTACGTTCTCTTCGGGTTCAAGTCCACTAAATTTTTGGGTCAACGGCTGCTTTTTATGACCCCAGGTGTCTCCAGGCTTATGCACGAAGTCGAGACCGCTCAGTTCGGATATTTGCTAGGGACCCTGCTCAATGCCGGCCTGCCGGTGACTAAAGCCATGCAGCTGTTGGCGCAGTCAACGACCGCTAAGCAGTATCAGGATTTTTATACCTATTTGGTGCAATCGTTGGAGGACGGACAGAGTTTTCAGCAGGCACTTGCCCACCGGAAGAACGCCATTAAGTTGCTGCCGCCATCGGTGCAGCAGATGATTATCGCCGGCGAGCGTTCCGGCTCGCTGTCCGAGGTACTTAGCACGGTCGGGCGAACGTTTGAACAGAAGTCCGATGTGACCACTCAAAACCTTCAATCCATCCTCGAACCCATCCTACTGGTGATCGTGTGGCTGGGCGTCATGGCCGTGGCAGTTGCCGTTATCCTGCCAATCTACAGTTTGGTGGGAGGCCTGAATAAATGAGCCACATAGCGAGTGGCATCAAGCGGCGGAATTCGGGCTTCACCTTAGTAGAACTCTTGCTGTCGGTAACTATTATCGGCATGATGGCTGGGCTGTCGGCACCGGTATACAACGAGTTTATGGTGCGTAACGATCTGGACGTTACTACGCAGGAGGCGACGGCGGCTCTGCGGCGGGCACAGACATACGCCCGGGCGATGAACGGTGACAGTGCCTGGAGTGTCGAAATCCAGTCATCGGTGGTCACGCTGTTTAAGGGCACCAATTTCGCTGGCCGCAACACGAATTATGACGAAACCGTCAGCCTCCCGTCCACCATCACTATTTCTGGCCTGACCGAAGTGCAGTTTGCCAAACTGACCGGTGCGCCAAACACTGCGGGGAATATCGTGTTCACCAGTAACGCTAATGATTCAAGGACGATTACCGTCAATGCTAAGGGTATGGTTCAATACTAGATTTTCGGCGGCGCACCCCGGGCGGCAGCAGGGCTTTTCGATTATCGAGGTTTTGCTGGCTGCTACGATTTTCGGATTCCTGGTGACCGCGTTGGTCGGCGCTATTATTTACGGGCGGGTTTCGAATGTCACGGCCGGCGATCATAACCGGGCGATGATAGTGGCCGAGGAGGGGCTGGAAGCGGCGCGGAATATCAGCGATTCCGGTTTCGCTAATCTGACGACGGGCACGCATGGTCTGCTGCAGAGCGGTGGAACTTGGACCTTTTCCGGTGTCTCTGATACGGTTGATGTCTTTACGCGCAGCGTAGTCGTCAGCACCGTGGATAGCACCCACAAAGATGTAGTCGTTACCGTCAGCTGGAACAGCGGCGGTTCGCAGGTGACCAGCACCGAGCGCTTTAGCAACTGGCGAGCAGCCATCCCCACCGGCCCAATTATGATGGCGTATTCCAAGACCACGACTACGCCGTTTTACCGTACATGGAACGGTACGACCTGGAGCGCCGAGGGCTCGGCCAATGCCGTAGTGGGCAACATTAACTTTATTGTGTTGAAGAGTTCACGTACCCGCAACGAGTCAATTCTCGGCGTACAGACCTCTACCGGTGCGATTTACGTGCAAGTCTGGAACGGCACTACCTGGGGGACTGCTACACAAGTGGGTACCGGCTCGACCACCATGCGCAGTTTTGACATTGCCTACGAGCGTAATGGTGATCGGGCGATCATTGCCTACGAGCCCAACAATACATCAGTGGATTTTGCGTATCGCATCTGGGACGGCAGTACACTTTCTTCGGCCACGACGGTGACGGCGCCGCCGACCACCGGCGTGATTAACTGGATCGAACTGCGACAAAATCCGCTGAATACCAGTAACGACATCGCCTTCATTATGCTGGACGCTAACGCCGACATTTACGGCATGTTGTGGACCGGTACTACCTGGAGCACTATGGGTACGGCCGCAACGTGGGATGCTACGGCCGCCACGGCCACTAAAAAGTGTATCGATGTGGAGTACGAGCAAACGTCGGGCAAGGCGATGTTCATGTGGGGCGATTCGGTGTCTGGCGATCAGTACTATCGCACCTGGAATGGAACTACGCTTAGCGCGGCAACACAGTTAACAATCTCTACCGAAGGTGGCGTCGCAGAATGGATTCAGCTGGCGTCGCGGCCAAACTCTAATGAAATTATGCTGGGCGTACAGGACGCCGGTGCCGACCTCAATACGCGCAAATGGTCGGGCAGTGCGTGGGATACCGTAACGCAGCATCCGGAGCACAGTTCGGCTACCGAGAATATCCTATCCCGTAACTTTGACATTATTTGGGAGACGTACTCCGCTAACGCCGGCAAGGCCTGGCTGCTGTGGGGAGATGGCGCCACGATTACATCGAAACAATGGTCGGGCAGTGCGTGGGGCGCGGGATCGGTGCTGAGCGGGTCCGACGACACGTCGTTTGTGCGACTCAGGGCCGATCCAGCTTCCGGCGCCGTGTTTGCCGGTATCTATCAAAACTCCGGCGCAGCTGCCGGTGCCAGGGATATTAACGAGCGGCACTTAACCGGCGGCAGTTCGACGTGGACAGCCAAGAATCAGATATGGGGTGGCGCCACCAGTGCCGACCCGGTATTCTTTAGGGTTGATATATCAATGCCATGAGACACTTCATACTCTGCAACTCTACATTCGAGCGTGATAGCCGGCAAGAATCGGGAATAGCCGGGCGGGATCGGGCGTCCTTCGGCTACACACTTATCGAGCTGCTGCTGTACATCACCATTATCGGTGTCTTGTTGATTGCTACGTCCGTATACACCGGAGAGATTCTGAATGCACGGGTAAAAACCGAGAGCGTCAGCGAGGTCGAACAACAGGGCATGTTCGCGATGGATTATATAAGTCAAACAGTCCGCAACGCGAACGGTATCAACGCGCCGGCGGCGGGAGCCTCCAGTGCTTCCTTGACATTGCACGTTCCCACCACCAGTGTGGATCCTACGGAGTTTAATTTAAGCGGCAGTACGGCCGCCTTGCTGGGCTATAACGTAGATGGCACCGTCAACGATTTTGGGGATCGCGGCAAGGCTACATTTACCAAGTTTGTGGCTTCGGCCTCGGGTACGGTATCGACTCTCTATGCGCGGGTTGGCTCGCCGGTTTCAGCAGCTCCCAACAATCTGGCACAGATGGCTATTTACAGCGGTGCGGCCAACCCGACGACAAAGCTGGCCGTCAGCGGCGATGTCGTGATTACCGGCGATGCCTGGACCGCGTTCCCTATCCCAAGCGTCAGTGTTACCAGCGGCACGACATATTGGTTGGGCTACAACACCAATGGGGCGGCAGACACCGAAAACAATTTGCGGGAACACACCGGTACGACCAACCAGGCGCAGTTTACGGTGCAGGTGTATGGCACCTGGCTGAGCTCGTACGCTGGTTTTAGTGAAGCCCTGGAGTACTCGACGTACGCCGCCATCGAAAGCTACGCCAGCACTGGCGCGCTGCAAGTGAAGGAGGGCGCAGTCAGTGCGACGCCCGTCCCGCTGACCAACAACAAGGTACAGGTCACCAGCCTCAGTTTCACCAACTTGACACGTAGCGGCACTCCTGGCGCGGTGCGTATCAGCTTTACGCTATCCCGTATTAATCCCAGCAACAGGGGCGAATACGATTATCAAAAAACGTTTACTACTACGGCGGCAATAAGGGATTAAATGAAAGCGAGATCAGAACATGGCTATATAGCACTCATAACAGTTCTTATTATCGGTGCAGTCAGCACGGCGATTGCCACAGGGCTGCTGCTGCTCGGCGCTGACGCTCAGCGCGGATCTGTCACCGGCCAGGGCTCCATTCAGGCGCGCGGCCTGGCTATGGCATGTACCGATGAAGCCTTGCAACAACTACATAACAACACCTTTTATATCGGCAGTGGCAACCTTACGTTGGGCCAAGGTACCTGTTCGTATTCCGTTACGAATAACAGCGGCAACCGTCTCATTACAGTCAGCGGTACCGTAAATGGTGTTGTAAGACGTGTGCAGGTGTATGTTACAATTGGATCATCAAGCATAAGCATTACGTCCTGGCAGGAAACAAGCACATAACAGTCGGGACGAAGAAAGGGAATGGGGCATATGCTCAACTTCAGACAAACTAAAAAATTACAGGGGGGCTTTACATTACTCGAAGTCTTGCTGGTGGTGGCGGTTATCGCCATCCTGGCTGGTATCGTGATTATCGCCATTAACCCAGGCAAGAACTTGGCCGACACGAGGAACGCGCAGCGCCAGGCAGACGTTACCACTATCTTGAACGCGGTGTATCAGTACGCACTGGACAGCAGCGGTAACTTCCCTGCCAGCATAACCAACGCGGCGACAGAGATGTGCAAGACGGGAGTCGCGCCAGCTACATGTACGTCAGCTTCCTTGATTGACCTGACGGTACTAACAAGCAGCGGCAAGTATATCGCTTCGCTGCCGATTGACCCGCAGTGCCCAACGAACTGTAACGCCAGCGGAAACGGTTACAAAATTTCCAAAGACGCTACTACGGGCCGAATCACTGTGACGAACCAGGGCATCAACGTCGAGCAGAGTAAAACTATCTCGGTCACTAGATAATAGGAGTGGATGTAACTATGAAGCTTTATACTCAAAAGACTCGGCTGCAGAGGGGATTCACCTTGCTTGAAGTCTTGCTGGTGGTGGCCATCATCTCCATCCTGGCGGGCATCGTGATCATTGCGATCAACCCGGGCAAGAACCTGGCTGACACGCGTAACTCGCAGCGCCGGGCCGATGTGAATACGATCATAAACGCGCTCTACCAATATTCTTTGGATAACGGCTCGTTCCCGCCTAACGGCGCAGGCGTCGGCTTAAGTACTGCGCCAACAGAAATATGTAAAACCGGTGGTACGTGTGCTACGCTGGTTGACCTGACCGGCCTGACTAGCAGCGGCAAGTACATCGTCGCCATTCCGGCGGATCCGAAGTGTCCAACGGGCTGCGACGCCAACGGGGTCGGCTATACAGTAGCCAAAGACGCCAATAACCGGCTGATTGTATCTGCTCCAGGTGCCGAGGGCGCAGGTGTTACTATTTCGGTAACCAGGTAGGGCCGAGGACATGGCAAAGACTAAGAAAACCGGGGGGAAATCCAAGCGGGCGGTACCCACCACAAAGGGCGGCTACCTCGAAAGCTCAACCTTTGTACGCGGGCTGGTGTGGCTGTTTACCGCACTGTCACTAGTCTATCTGGCGGTTGCCTACTGGCGCTTCAGCTAGATCCGCTGGCACGGGGAAAGAGGCCTCTGCACGGGCCTCTTTTCTATCTCATTTCGCGATAAGCTCATTACTTTTTGGGCAGCATGTGCTAGCATAGATGAGCCGTATCCGATACAATTGTTCAAGTAAGGAGGCCACATGGGCTACAAGATACTGATCGCAGAAGACGACGGCTTTCTGGCCACCGCTTATCGAGTTAAACTGGTTAAAGAAGGGTTTGATCTGCAAATTGCCTCCGACGGAGAGGAGGCGCTGAATATATTGAAGACGTTTGTGCCGGACGTGATCGTGCTCGACCTGGTCATGCCGCGCAAAGATGGCTTTGCCACGCTGGAAGAGATCAGAAAACAGCCGATTTTTAAGGATATTCCGATTATTGTCGCCTCAAACCTAGGCCAGCAGGATGATATCGACCGAGCCATGGCGTTGGGCGCGCAGGATTTTATTACCAAGAGCAACCTATCCATGAGCGATCTGATAACTAAGCTCAACAACATCGCCGCCGCCAGCAAGAAATAGTTTACTCTCGACGCAGAGCGTCAATGGGGTTGATCCGGGCCGCTCGCCGCGCCGGCAAGTACACCACCACCAGCCCCACGCATAGCATGAAGGCAATCGTGCCCAGGATGAGCCAGATCGGCAGCGCGAAGAGCTGGAAGTGCTCCGTGACGCCCCGGTGTCGGGCGAAGGCATTCATACCCAGGTTGAGAACCTGGCCCAGCACAATAGCGGACAGGATGCCAAGCACCGCGCCCGAAAACGATAGCAGTACAGCCTCGAAGATAAACAGTTTACGCATGTCGCGGTTCCGGCCGCCCAAGGTAATCATCAGCCCGACTTCTTTGGTGCGCTCCAAAAGCGAGATGGTTAGCGTGTTGAACATGCCCAGCACCGCCACAATCATGCCGATGGCGCCGAACCCGGCCAGCATGACATTGAAGAAGCGGAACACTTGGTTGATCTGGTCGATGGTGTCCACGGGCGAGGCCGTCAAAAAGCCCAGACTCTCGATTTGGCCGCGCAGCCCGGCGACGTCTTTGGAGCTGTCCGCCTCAACCTTAACTTGCGAAAAGACGGGCACATCGGCGGCGGCGAATATCCCGGAGGCGATGTACACCTCGTTGCCGGTTTGGCCGGCCAGCACCCCAACGACGGACAGGTTGTTATTAAGCTCGCGCTGGCCGCTGGACGTAACCAGCGGGATGCGCAGGTCTACCTTTTTGCCAACGGCGCCTCGCGCGTCCTTAAAGCCCAGCGCCCTTACCACGGCTTCGTTTATAACGATGGCGTCTTTGTCGTCTGGCCGGATCTTGCGCCCTTGGTCGAGCGTGAGATCGTTCATGGCTTGGTAATTCTCGTCTTCGCCGTAGACAATGGCGTCAATCTCGCTCCCCTGGACCTTCAGGCTGCCCGCGTAAGAGTACGAGGCGCCGATGCGCGTGACGTGCGGTAGGTCTTTCATTTTGTCAAAGCCAGACTGGTCCAATTTAATGATGCGGGAGTTAGGCGTCGTTACATCTATGGATTTGATTGACTGGTTACCGATAACCTGGTCGGTCACTAATTTTTGCAAGCCAAGCCCGAACGACAGCAAAAAGAAAATAGCGCCGATGCCGATAATGACGCCGAAGACCGTCAGAAAGGCGCGCAATTTCTTGTGCATGAGGTTTTTCCAGGCCATATAAAAAAGTACCTGCGAAGGTATGACGTTTGGGTTGGAAAGCCTCGGGTTTGTGATTTTCATTGGACGGTCCCGGGATTTTTGATGGTGTTGAGGCGGTAGACCCGGCGGCGCATTTGTTCGAACAGTTCATCGGTCGCCTTTTGGATGGAGTCGTGCTGTAGCTGCTGGACCTGGCCGTCCTCGATGTGTAGCAGGTGATCGGCGAATGGCAAATATTCCATGTTGTGGGTCACCAGTATGATGGTCCGGCGGTTTTGCTGTTGAGCCGTGCGCAGCAGATTCATGATTTTATCGCCGTTGACGCTGTCCAGGCTGCCGGTCGGCTCATCAGCGACTATAAATAACGGGCTGCTGACCAGCGCCCGGGCCATGGCGATACGTTGCTGCTCGCCCCCGGAAAGAAGCACCGGGTATTTTTTGGCAAAGGCGCTCATCTCTACCTGGTCCAGCGCAAACTCCGCCACCTCTGCCGCACGCTGTCGGCTATAGCCTAAAAAGAAAAGAGGAATCGACACATTCTCGATACAGTTCAGGCTATTCACCCAATAGTTGGTCTGGTACACGATGCCCAGCCGCGTGGCGCGGAAAAATGCCAGCTCGTCCGACGCCAGATTGTAGACCTCGTGTCCATCGAACGTTACCGTGCCGCTGGTCGGGCGCTGCAGCCCAGTCAGGATATTAAGCAGTGTCGATTTACCGCTGCCCGAAGGGCCGTAGATGATGTTGAAGCTGTTCTCGAGCAGCTCGAATGTGGCACTTCGGATGGGCGTGATGGTTTCATCGCCCACCTGGAACTGTTGAGTTATGTTATCGGCTTTGATAACCACGCGGGCAGGGGCGTCGGCCATGCTAGAATCCAAACACTTTCTTCAGGCTGTTAAGTACGATGGTCAGTACATTATCGGAGGCCCGGCCGATGATAGCCGATTCGGTTTGGCCCTTGCCGTTATTGCCCGATTTGTCCTTCGAGATCGGCTGGACGCTGTACACTTTGCTGGTCGGCAAGTCGGATACGATGACGATATGTTCGAATGACAGGCCCAAATCTTCAGCCGTGCGATTGTTGAAGTTAGTGGCGCCCGATCCTTCCGTAAAGGCGACCTGGCTAGTGGCCGGTTCGTCGGTCCGCCAGGACACAACTACCTGGCCGCGGGCTTCGGCGCCGGTGCCGCGGATGGACGACTCGATGGTTATACCGGAAACCTTGGGCGGGCGCGTGTCGAGCGCCGTGCGGAAGGTTTGGCGGTCGGAGGTGGCCAGGTTGCCGTCGCCGTCGCGCGAGTTAGCAACCAGGAAGTACTCGCTGTCGTCTTCCAGATCGCGTATGGTGATTTCGTGATCGGTCACCAGCTTCGGATCAACAGATTCGGTTCCGCTACTGCCGACTTTGCCGTACGTGATGCTGCTGGTAGCCGGGACGTTTGTTTGCCAGGTAACGCGCTGGGTGCTGGTCGGTTCGCCGGCCACCGGCTGGAAGCGGAGGTTGGCGATATGTGGCCGCGGCGGCGTGGTGAAGGAGAATACGCTGCTCTCGTATGAATTATTTTCGCTGTCATAGGAGACAAGCTTAAAGAAGTATTTAGTGCCGTCATCGAGGTTGGGCAAGTCGATGGTGTAGGTGGATTCCTCGGCCGAGGTGTTGATGGTCTGGAGGCCGCCGAAACCTTCGCTCTTGCCGTAGAACAGCGACACTTTGGTGGCGTTTTTGGAGGTGAACTGTACTTTGGCCGACGTCAGGCTGATGAAGGTGGTGTTGATCTCTTTGAGTGTGGGCGGCGGCAGGGTTGAGAAGACAGATTCCGAGCTTTGGCCGGTGTTGCCGTCCTCGTCGGTCCACTTGGCAACGAAGTAGTAGGTGGTGCCAGCGCTGAGGTTGTCCAGCTCAATCTCGTGTGCGCTTACTTGGGTGGAGTTGCCGACTTCCGACGGGCTGTATTGGCCGCTAGTGGTGCCGATAGCGATTTTGGAGTCGCTGGCGCGGTCGGTGCTCCAGGTAATCGTTGCTCGCCGGGTGGTGATGTCGCTGACCACAGGGTCGGCAACTAGCGTGGCCGCGCTGGTGAATTTGCCCGTGGGAATCATGTTGACCGAACTGGTCAGAGCTCCGCAGTTGTTGGTGCTGTCGCAGGCCTTGACTTTATAGTAGTAGCGCTGTTGGGTCAAACCGGCATCGATGTATGTTGTGCTGCTGCTGGTGCCGACCTGGGCGTAGGTAATGTCATCGGTGGAACGCGAGATTTTGTACGACGTCACGCCCGCGCCCGTAAAGCTGGGCGGCTCCCAGGTGATCGCCAGCCGCCAGTTGCTGGTGGATTTGATCGACACATCCACAATGTCCAGGTTAAGCGGTATGCCCGGTGCGGTGGTATTGGCGGTAAAGGTGGCGGTGGCGTAGCTGGAGTAGTTAATATTACCGGATTCGTCCTTGGCCACCACGTAAAAGGTGTTGGCGCCCGGCTGCGTGGCATATGGGCCCGAACCCAGCGATGTCACGCCGGCCGGCGTAAAGGTACAGGTGGCCACTGACGGCGCGGTGTTTATGGTATAGCAGTAGGTGATGTTGTTGACGTCGCCCACAAACGTCGCTGGCGCGCTCCACGAAAAAGCAAAGGCGTTCGAGGTATTGGTGCTGGGTGTAGCCACCACGTTTTGCGGTTCGGACGGCGCGCCGGAGGTGTTGATTTTGACGGCCGCGGTAACGTAGGTAGTGGTGACGTTGCCAGCTTGATCCCACGATCTAAAGTAGACGGTGTTGACGCCCTCTAGCAAGTCGGGGAAGTCCGGCGAGTTTTGCATGGTGTACGAGCCGTCGTTGGTGAGCAAGTCGTTAATGTCGCCGGCGCCGCTGTGGCTGTCGCCGTACCAGGTGCCGCCGCTGTTGATGCGGTACTGCATGCCCACGAATCCGGAATTGGCGTCGGATGGGGCGCTGCCGCCACTGGTTGGCCAGGTCAGGGTGACGGCCTTGTCGCTGACGAATCCGGAGGGGGCGGTGATGAAGCCGGGGTTGGTGGGCGGCGTGTTATCGAACCTAAAGTGGAAGCTGGCATTCCCCGTCGATACATTCCCCGCGTTGTCTATAACTTTAAGAATAACGTAATAGGCACTGTTACTGCTGGTGAGGGCGGTGGCCAGCGCGCCAGCGGTGCCCAGATCGAGCACGGCGCTGCTGACGACATATTGACAAAAGCCGCCGGTGCTGACTGGCGAGGTGCCGAGCAGGCCCTTGGTGGTTATCGGGTCGGCCGAGCTGTCGGTGCCTACGTAGGCGCAGTAGCCCTTGACGCCGGATTCGGTATCACTGCCGGCTGTCCAGCTGAAGTACGGCGACCCGCCGTTAGTCCAGGCGTTTGAGGCTAGGACGCTGCCGCCGTTGGCTTTGAGCGCGCTGATACTCACTGGTGCGGCCGATGGCGCGGTGGTGTCGGAGGTTGACTGCAGCGTGACGCTGTTGAGTATCACCCGCTGGTCGCCGTTGCCTGTCAGAATTGCCTGCCATTTGATGCCCTGGAGTCCAACCGGGAAGGTGGCGATGTTGGTGTTTACTGTAGCCACGGGGTTGGCCTGAGCGGTGGATGCCGACGTTGCCCAAGCGGAGCCGCTCCAG
>Ga0070690_100001616_pt1 | contig 11840 bp, 7 predicted proteins | sample KBSS33HmetaG_FD_64671 | JGI IMG/M metagenome (GOLD analysis project Ga0070690, IMG submission 64671) | Switchgrass rhizosphere microbial communities from Kellogg Biological Station, Michigan, USA - KBS S3-3H metaG | ecosystem: Host-associated > Plants > Roots > Rhizosphere ... | reverse complement strand
TTGTTGTTATTGGCACTGCCGAAGGTGAAGGAGGTCACGCTCTGGAGCCCTTGATAAAATGTGTTCGGATCCACCCGGAAAATGCGGGTCTCCAGCTGCGGCGGTTCCGGACCATCCGCCTTTTGCGAGAAGATCACGCCGTAATCCGTCACCGAATAATGGATATGGGGATGAGCCACCATGACGATGGCATCCAGGGCATCCTGCAGGGAAACGTCCGTCAGTTGCAATTGAACCGTGATGGTGGTGGGATCGACCGACTCGGCGGCGGTCGGCGCGGCCGCCGGAAGACCGGTGTTCGGATTCACTGTCGGCGGAAGCGCCCCGACACCCGCCGCCGGGTTGGCGCCGGCAACGGTTTCAGGATTCGGGTTAAAGAGAAAATTGATACCGCGCTTGTCCGGATCGCGCAACTTCGACTGGTCGCCCAGGTGACGGATCACTTCGCTCAAGGGCAGACCGTCCGGCCAGGAAACTGTATCCAGGCGGATGCGGGCGAGTTTGTTATAGATGATCTCACGACCTACCCCGGTGTGAATATCCTGGTTTGTGGCGTAAGGATTGGGCGTGGGAAGATTGACGCCGGTTTTCGGTGTCCATTCCTTTTGGACCTGCAACATCGCTTCCTGCTGTCCGGTGATGCGCTTGTGCTCTTCGCGTTCGTAATAAGCCTGTTTGACAAGGTTCAGATAGTAGAAGGCCGCCTGGTTGTCCGGATCTTTTTGAAGAGCCTGGTGCAACTTCACCTCAGCTTCTTCGAATTTACCCATCTCGTAGAGCAGTTTGCCGTCCTGCACCAGGGTGCCGGCATCGGTCTTTTGTGCGTTCACCTGCGGGATCACTTCGATGGTCGCAATGTCCGGCATCTTGCCCTTCATCGAGGCCATGATGGCGTCGTTCTGTTTCTTGAATTCCTGGGCTGCCGGATCATGCGGAGCGACTTTGACCGCACGCGTGGCCTGGGCATCCGCCTCCACATAATCCCCGTTCTTTTGGGCGCGGGCGGCGAGTTCCAGATGCACCGCAACCAGGCCCTGGATCGTCTGCGCCGCCTCGTTGTCGATTCCCGAACCGATCTTCTGCGTGAGCGTGTAGGCGTCCTCGTAAAGCTTGGCAGCGGAGATCAGGTCGCCATGCTCGACCGCGGCGCGAGCCTCGACAAGTTTCTGCCGGAGCACGATCGTGTTGGCCTGGTCAATGATGGCTTGATTCACGGCGATGTCCGCGGCGTCCTGCTGCGCCTGCACCGTTACCGTTGCGCTGAGGGCAAATGAAAAAAAGATACCGAGAGAAAAAGATACAACTTTTGTCATGGTCATTTGAGGTTCAATTCATGAATCGGACCGCGCAACTAAATCATGGCCTGTACGGTAAAATATACTGTTTTTGGTTCGATTGTGCCAATAATACCACCCTGTTCTGCTCAATGGCAATGATATTATAGTCGTCACCGGCAAAGCTCAGGTGGTCTCCGATGCGTTGTCCGGGGGCATTGATCTTTTCACCGACATCATATCGGATATCCGCCGAGTATCCTTCCACAACACGGTGCGGTTTGTCCTTCTCCACCGTCATGGTCTGACCGTCGGCCATCTTCAGGACGATGCTGGTCGGATCCTCAACCGGACCCGTGACCCCTTGCAGGGTGAAGAGGCCGGGAATCTTGTCGTTCACCGACGCGTAATGCGCCTGCGGACGGCGTTGCGACTGTGCAGGCGCCGCCTGGTGTTCGACCGTGATCTTGTATCGCGGCGCGATGCCATTCGTATCCGCCGAGTTCAAGCTGATCACATAGTACAACGGGGTGATCTTCGTGACGACCGCCGCGCCCGGCCCCATTTCCCTTCCGGTGTTGAGCTTGATCAATTTGCCGTCGGGCCCCCGGCGCCACTGCACCGGATTGAACAGCTTGTTGGTCGCGGAAAAATCCAACTGATACGGCTGCTTCAGGCGGTTGAGGACGGCATCCTGCCGGGAAAGGTCCAGGTCCGGCAACGGCTTTCCTTTGCTGTGGACGACGTTATTCTTGAAATCTTCCATCTTCTGCTTGTCGGCCATGATGACGAACCACATCAATACCAGCACGCCGACCAGGCCGATCAATACCAGCCCTAAAATCATCTTCTCGTAATGTTTCTTGATGAAGTCCATGCGTTATCTTCCACCGTTCAATTTCACCACTTCGACCATGATCGTCACACGCAACATCCGCTCGTCCAACACCGTCTGCGGATTGCGACCGGTCGGCGCCGGCGCCGGCGCGGCGGCATCGGTGGACGTCGCCGCCAGGTCCGATGGCTGCACGCTGACTGATTTGATGATGAAGCCGTGGGACGAATTGGCAAAACCGGCGAGCACCGACGCAATCTGGTCGGTGAACCCCCGGAACGTCACCTGGTAAGGCGTCAAAGTCGCCAGGTCGGTCGTGACCGGCTGGTCCTCGATATAATCCGCACCACCGGCTGCGTCATCATCGGAAACCTTCATGCGCTGGATGGCATCGAGGCCGTTCACGCGCGCCGCGAACAGGACATCCGCGATCGCCTTGACCTCGCCCAATTGGGCGGCAAGTTTTTCGGCGCTGCCCGGCGGCGCGAACCGGACTTTGTCGCTTTGCGCCTGGAACGAAAAATTATATTGCGGCGGCAGCACCACGTTGGCCGTGTCCGCCTCGCGCGTCATCTGGGTGATGGTGCGATGCAACGCGCTGGCAAAGGCGTCGTCCGTCAACCCATTGGCCGTCGAGGGGATCGGCGCGATCGGCTGGAAGCGGTCGCGCGTCTTGCGGACCCATTGGCGCAATTCATCCGCCTGCCGGCGGGCGGCATCGATGTTATCCTGGTTGTCGCTCCCGGGCTTGACCCCGCCCAGGGTGGAATAAAGCTCGTTGAGTTTATCAAAATTCTTTTGGTTGGCGGCCACGCTGGTGACGACGTACAGCGCCGCCAATGCCAGCAGCACCACCGCCACGGCGACGCCGATCGCAAAGAATAAATTTCGTTTCAACCAGCCCATATCAAAATTTTATCGGATTCAACGGCGCGAGTTGCACAGTAAAGGTGAATGTTCCGTTCACATCGACCTGCGATACCTGCGCCGAAGTCTGGACGCTCTTGGCATCGATCACCGACGTCGCCTTCAACTGCCGTTCCACCGCGTAAACGATCTGGGGATCGGCGCTGGAATCGATCGGGGTCAGGTCCACCGCGCGACAGGTCAGGCTGATCATGCCCTCCTGCACCGGCGTGGGATTATTGGGATCGCCGCCGGCCGGAGCCACGCCGCCCATCGCCATCGTCTCGATCCAGACACCGGCTTCGATGTCCGGCTTCTTCTCCGCATATTGTTTCTTGATGTCCTCCTCGGACCGGATCAATGCCCCGCGCAAATGCGAGAACAGATCGCCCCAATAATAACGGTCTTCCATCCACTGCGTCATCTGGTTGACGTCAGCTTGCGCATTGTCCGACCGGCCCTTGGCTTCCGAGAATTTCCGGGCCATCGCCACCTTCGACTCCACTTCCGGGGAAATGTCGTCATACGCTTTCTTCTTCGCATCCGCCAGTTGTTGGAACATGAAGCCGATCGCCCCCGTCACCAGCGCGAGCAGGAACAACGTCGCCAGGAAATACGGTTTCTTCTCGTTGAACGCGCGCCAGCGCAGCGTGCTGTCCGGCATCAGGTTCATCTCGACCGGGCAATTGGCGAGATTGCGAAGGCCCAGGCCGACGACTTCGCCCATCGAATGCGCGACTTTGGCCAATTCTTCCAGGTTCACCGACGGATCGATCTGGACATTGCGGAACGGGTTGAAATATTCGACCGGGACATTCAGCTTTTCGGCGAAGAATTGCGCCGTGTACGGCATGATGCTCGCGCCGCCGGAAAGGAACAGGCGTTGCGGGGCCGATCCGCCCTGCTGGCCGCGATAGAACTGCATGGTCTGGTTGACCTGGATATGCAGCTTGGTCATGAACTGGCGCGCGATCTTCGAGATGGCGGCCTGGTTCGGATTTTCGGGCTCTTCGTACGCGCCACCGAGGCTGACAAAGCCTTCCGCGACCTTGATCTGCTCGGCGACCTCGGATTTGAGCTTCATCTCATTGGCGAAGTCCTGCGTGATGGCATTCGCGCCGAGGTTGATGCTGCGGGAGAAAACTTTTCCTTTTTCGAAGAACAACAGGTTGCTGGTCTTGGCACCGATATCCAGCAGCATCGTGCAATCCTCGAGATCGCCATAATTATAACGGAAAGCATTGCACAGGGCGGCCGGCGAGGCGTCGCACAGGTTCAGACGCAGCTTGGCTTCGGCAGCGACGCGGAAAAGGCCTTCAACGATCTCGGATTTGACGGCGACCAGCAGCACCTCGAGCTCACCGCTGGAGGCCGACCCAAGGATCTGGTAATCCCACACGACTTCGGCCAGCGGGAACGGCACGTTTTGCTGCGCCTCGTAGCCGATCATCTGCGTGACCTTGCTGGCATCGACCGGCGGGAGTTTGACGAACTTGGAGAAGACGTGGAAACCGGGAGCACAGACGTTGACGTTCTTGGATTTGAAACCGCGTTCGGCAAGCGTTTCCTGGAGCGCTTTGAGGATCGCTTTCTCGCGCGTGGCTTCCTGCGAACCTTCCAATCCGAGGGGTTTGATCGCAAAACTTTTCAGCGCCAATCCGCCTTCCGCAGTGATATCGAACTCGGCCAGCTTGAGACTGCCCGCACCAAAATCAACAGCCAAAAATGTCTTAGGATTCAGCATTTGAGCCTGATCATCACCAACTGCCGACAAAAAATACCCGGAGTTTTCCCGGGCATCAAGGGCAGCCCATGCTGACTACCGGAAATTGTTTCGGCGGTCAAACAGAATTCGGAAAAAAATGAATGAATTTTAGGCATGGAACCAATAAAACATTGCATCGCGCTTCCGTGTTTGGCTTTCTGTGGCCGTGCCGGAAAAGCCGACAGCACGTTGCCGCATGGAAGTCTTTTACTCCGGTCACGTCCAAGGCGTCGGGTTTCGTTTTACCGTAAAATCCACCGCCGCGGGCTTTGAAATTACCGGAACTGTGCGAAATTTAGCCGACGGCCGGGTTGAACTGGTCGCCGAAGGCGCCCGTGACGAACTCGAAGCGTTCCGGGCAGCCATCCGCGATGCCGGGGTAAGACAATTTATCCACGATGAAGCCGTGACATGGAGCCCGGTTCAGAATACATTCCGGGGCTTTGAGATTGTCCGTTAAAAAATGAGATACGCGATCATTGCCGACATCCATGGGAATTGGGAAGCGCTCCAGACGGTCCTGGAGGACGCCAAAACCCAGCATCCGACGCATTATGTATGTCTCGGCGATATCGTCGGCTATAACGCCAATCCCAAGGAATGCCTCAAGGTCGTCCGGGACATGAACATCCCCTGCGTGAAGGGCAATCACGACGAATATTGTTCCACGGACGATGCCCTCGAAGGATTCAATCCCGCCGCCGCCGAAGCCGTCCACTGGACCCGCCAGCAACTGAATGCCGAGGAAAAGCAATGGTTGCGCGACCTGAAATACACCCGCATGGTCGGGAATTTCACCATCGTCCATTCCACCCTCGACGCTCCCGAACGCTGGGGCTATGTCTTTGACAAGCTGGCCGCCGCTGCCAGTTTCCCCTACCAGAACACGAACGTCTGTTTCTTCGGCCACACCCACGTGCCGGTCGCATTCATGCGCGACACCGCCGTCCGCGGGGGCACTTATTCGAAGTTCAAAGTGGATCCGGCGAAAAAATATTTTGTCAACGTCGGGGCCGTCGGCCAGCCGCGCGATAACAACCCGAAGGCTGCGTACGTCATCTACGACGTGGAGGCAGGCACGATCGAACTGCGCCGGCTGGACTACGACATCGAGACCACGCAGAAGAAGATCCTGGCCGCCGGCCTGCCCGAACGCCTGGCCGAGCGCCTGGCCTACGGTCGATAATTTTTTCAACCACGGATGAACACGGATTGACGGATCATTTTTCATTTTCCGCTTCCGCCGGTTCTCATCCGTGTTTATCTGTGTTCATCCGCGGTTAAATCAGTTTGAAAATTTTAATCCTCAAACCCAGTTCACTCGGCGATGTGATCCAGGCCATCCCCGTCCTGCGCCTGCTCAAACTGCATTTCCGCGATGCTGAGATCTACTGGTGGATCGATGCCGCGCTCGCGCCGTTGCTCGAAGAAGATCCCGACCTGGCCGGCATCGTCCGGTTCGAACGCCGGCGCTGGCGCAAAGCGCGTCATTGGCCCGAAGCCGTCCAAAGCATCCTGTGGATGCGCGATCAGGAGTTCGACCTGGTCATCGATCTCCAATGCCTTTTCCGGAGCGCGATGTTCGCGTGGCTGGCCAAAGGGAAATTGCTGGTCGGTCTCGACGAGATCCGCGAAGGTGCCCGCGGTTTCTATGACATCGCGGTCCCGCGCCGATCCTATCATACCCACGCCGTCGACTGGTACCTGTCCGTCCTGCCCGTGCTCGGCGTCCCCGTCCATGACCGATTCCAGTGGCTTCCCGAACGCCCGAAGCTCGCCGCCATGGTCGAATCAAAATGGAAGATCGGCGACACCCATTGGATCGCCATCCAGCCCGGCGCCCGCTGGAAAAACAAACGCTGGCCGGCCGAACACTTCGCCGCGCTGGTCAAACTGCTCGCCAAAAAATTTCCCGACGCCCGCTTCGCCATCCTCGGCAGCGGCGAAGACCAGGCGATGGGGAAAATCATCCATGAGGCCGAGCCGACGCGCAGCCTTAACCTGTGCGGCGAGATCTCTTATTTCGAGATGGTCGAATGGCTGCGGCATTGCGACCTGATGATCACCAATGACACCGGCCCCATGCACGTGGCGGCCGCGCTCGGCAAACCCGTCGTCGCGCCCTTCGGCCCCACTGAACCGCGCCGCACCGGCCCCTACGGCCAGATCGAGAATGCCATCCGCGTCGATCACCTGCCCTGCGCCCCGTGCATGAAATCTTATTGCACGTGGAAAAACCCGATGGAATGTCTCACGGCGATCATGCCGGCAACGGTTTTCGAGCGCGCCTGCCAAAAACTCGAACAGTCATCAAAATAGAAGCAGAAGATAAAACCACCCGCCGCCAGGCCGCTGGCCGTTATATTGGATAACCCCGGCACCTCCCGGCTGCCGTGCTACAGATGCGGATCAACGCAGAGACGCAAAGGTCGCAAAGAAAACGCAGAGGGATTTTTTCTTTTCAGCTTTGAGATATCCCCCGCCGTAACATTCGTTCAGAACAACCACGATCATCCGAGCAATTTCCTTCTCCCTTCAACGGGAGAAGGATTAAGGATGAGGGATGAGGTGTTTCGGCGATCGTGGGAATCGATATTTTCGCATGACTGTTGTGCTTCCTCACGCCTCACCCTGCCCTCTCCCCTTTGAAGGGAGAGGGGGAACTGCTTGCGAGCGGTCGCCGCGAATTGGCTCATCTGTCTGCAATGCCCCGACGCCGTGGCGGAAAGAACGGTCCAAACGAAAATGGCCGACAGGAAATTCCCATCGGCCATCTCCGGTCTTCGACTTCTATTTTATTGTTTCAGCAGGTTCCACTTTTGGTTGGAACCGCCATTGGACGTTTCCTGGTCCATCTGGGTGCTGGTGGAGGTGCTGGAACCGGGATCGTCCAGCACCAGGCCGCTGTGCAGGTTGACAAACGTATAGCTGCCGTCACCGTTGAGCACCGGCTTCCACTGGTCATTGCCGGTGGAACCGAACGACCATTGGACGATGCCCGCGCCGCTCGCGGTCGAAGCGCCCTGGACGACCGCGTCCAACCCGCTCCTGACGCTGTTGATCTGGTAATAGCCGTTGGTCGTGGCGATGAATTTCCACTGCAGGTTCACGCTGGTCGATGCCGCCGACCATTGCGTGACTTTTGAACCGTTGGTCAATGAACCCTGGTTGTTCAACACCAGGCCGCTCGCGACGTTCTGGATTTGATAGATCGCCGTCGGGTCGAGGACCACAGTGTTGGCGCTGACGCTGACGTTGTCGAAGGTCGCGGTATTCAACGCCGCGTTGTTGTGGGCCGTGACCGCTAAACCCGCGGTCACGCTCGAGGCCATGGTCACGTTCGTGCTGGCGATCGGTGTCCAGGACGAACCGTCGGCCGAATAGGACGCCGTGAAGGTGTTGCCCGTGCGCACCAGTTTAACCCATTGCGGCGGCAACGTGGGTTTGATCCAGCCGGCAACATTGATGGTCGTCGCGCCGACCGCCGGACGGACTTCCATCGCCACGCCGTTGGTCGGCGTCAACAACACGGACGCTTCCACGGCGTTGGTGGCCAGTGACGAACGGATCATTACCCCCGCTTTGGCATATCCCGCGGTTTGATCTTCCGTAATGACCCGGGCGATGATGGTGTAATCTCCCGAGATCGATTGATAGGCGTAATTGAACTGGTCGGCCGCCGTCCAGATGTCCGCACCGCTGCCACTGACGGTGAAGGTGCCGGCATTATAACTGGCGCTGCCGGCAAGACCCACCGCGCCGATGTCGACGTCGGTCCAACCCGTCGGCAAAGCGCCGCCGCTCGACGGATTGACCGTGAGGCTTACCGTAGTGGTGCGCGTGAGCGTGCCGTCGGTACCGGTGACCGTGACCGGCGAGGTTCCCGTCGTCGCGGTGCTGCTGGCAGTGAATGTCAGCGTGCTGCTGCTGGTCGTGCTGGCCGGACTGAACGAAGCGGTGACGCCTGCCGGCAAACCCGATGCCGAAAAGCTCACCGTGCCGGAATAACCGTTCATGCCATTCACCGAAATGGTGGTGGTACCGCTGGAACCCTGCGTGATCGTCACGCTCGCGGGCACCGGTATGATTGAGTAATCCGGTGGCGCATTAACCACCAGTGTGACCGTAGCGCTATGGGATGCGCTGCCGCTGGCGCCCGTGATGGTCAGCGTGTAAGTGCCGGCCGGCGTACCGGCGCCCGTGTTCACCGTCAACGTCGAGGAACCGACCGGGGTGACGGACGCGGGATTGAATGTGGCGGTTGCTCCTGCAGGCAAGCCGCTAATCGACAGATTCACAGGGTTCGCGAAGCCGTTGGCACTGCCCAGCGTGACCGTGTAGCTCGCGCTGTTACCGGCCGTGACCGTCTGCGATGACGGCGACGCCGAGATCGAGAAGTCGGAGACGATGATCGTCACCGTGGTCGAATGCGAGAGGCTTCCGCTCGTGCCGGTGATGGTGATCGGGTAAGTCCCCGGCGCCAGGTTCGAGGGCAACGTCATGGACCAGGTGGATGTACCGGAGCCGGTGACGCTGGTCGGATTGAACGTCATGGTCGCGCCCGCAGGCACGCCGCTGGCGCTCCAGTTCACCGTACCGCTGAAACCACCGGACGGGGTAACCGTCGCCGTACCGCTGGCGATGCCTCCCGATGTCACGGTTTGCGAACTCGGAGCCGCGCTGACCGAGAAATCAGCCGCTGAATTGACCGTCAAGCTGATGGTTGTGCTGTGGATGAGCGTGTCACCGACAATCGTGTTATCGGTGCCGGTGATTGTCACCGCCGCCGTTCCGATCGCCGCCGTGCTGCTGGCGGTCAATGTCAATGTGCTGCTACCGGTGGTCGGGTTGGGGCTGAACGATGCCGTGACCCCGCCGGGCAAACCCGACGCCGAGAGCTTTACCGTGCCGGCATAGCCGTTGAGGTCGGTTTCGGTGATGGTGCTGGTGACGCTATTGCCTTGAACCACCGACACGCTATTCGGCGAAGCCGACAATGAAAAATTGCCGTTGCCGGCCCCGGTCTCATCGCCGCCGGTGAAGAGCGTGGCGTTGGTGAAAACGATATAGGCCGGATGCGCATTGTCGTGCGTTCCATAAGCGCCATATTTCGTATAGAACGTTCCGCCCGGATTGGCAACCTGGTGGACCAGCCGGCCGTTGACGTAAAAGTAGCATTGGCCGCTGTTCATGTCGTTGATCGTGTTCAAACGGAACGAATGGCCGTTAAGATTGGTCGCCACGTAACTGGTTGATGAGCCGGCGAAGATGCGGATGCTGCCGTTGAAATTGGTATATTGCCTGATGATACACCACGGACCGGTCGGGCCGTTGAAGATCTGGTGAATCGACTCGCCGCTGGTCGGCGGGGTCATCACGATATCCGCCTGAAACTGCCGCGTGCCGGTTGAGTAATCGTCATTGTCACGGATTTCAATGCGATTGGAGCTATGGGTCAAAAGTTGGAACGTCCGGGTGTTGCCGCTTTTGCTGTAGGCACAAAAATTGTTGCTGAAAGAGCTGGGCGCAGGCGTGATCGAAAAAAGGATGTCGTTGGTCTCGTATTGCAACCGTTCCGTGACTGTCTTTACGGTCCAGCCCGTGCCGAGCTGCGCGCGAAGCGGGGCGACGGTACATAGCAGGGTAAGAATGGTTAAGGCAATCAGTGAGCGGACAGGCAGGTTCAGTTTCATATGACTGGGGCGCAACAACAGGTTCGTTATTATGGCAACATTGTTCGATCCTTCGCGCCAGGCTGGAACTCCGGCGTCCGGGAACAGTGGGCGCACTGTGCCACAGTCTTCCACCATTGCGCATGTCGCACATTCTCCCTACACCGTATTACCGGCATCATTTGGATTGATTTGTCCCGTAAAAGGCCGCACGACCCCGGTGACGAGGTCGTGCGAACGCTGAAGTTCTCCGGTCTGCTCCCTATTGCGGCACCAGTTCGATGTAATCGATCGCGATGACGTAGTTGTTGCTGCTGGCGTTGTGGCCGGTGACATTGAAGCCGACATACTTGTCGCTGGTACCCACGGTCCAGGATCCCAGGTCTACTTCCCCGTAAGTCGCCGAAGCGGAATATTCGTCGAAGGTTGCACCCAGGGTGTTGTAGCTGCCGCCGACGCGGCCGGCCATGGCCTGGACGATGGCGCGGTTGTAATTGTTCTTCACACCGATCCGCACATCGTAGATGCCGCCGTTGATCCCCGGCACGAGGAATTTCACGAGGTCGCCCACCGCCACCCCGTTGAGCTGGACGAACTGCCCGCCGCTGGTGTTGGCGTCGTTGACGATGCTGATGGTTTGAGTGTTGGTCACCACCGCCAACGCTTCCGCCTCAAAAAACGCGTAGGCAGCCATCGTCACATTGTCGAACGTCGATGTGTTCAATTGCGTGTTGTCATGCGCGCATACCCCCAGCCCGGCCGTCGCCACGGTGGCCATCGTGACATTGGTCGAACCCACCCGGGTCCAGGTGACGCCATCGGACGAACTGTAACCGCTGAACGTACTGCCGGAACGCACGAGCTTGACCCAATACGGCGCCGTTAAACCGGATTGCCGCGCCAGATCGATAGTTCCGATGCCGGTCGCGCCGCGAAACTGCATGCTCACGCCGTTGCTGGGGGTGATGTAAACGCCAACGTACGCCGCATTGGCCGCCGCACTTTCGCGAATCATCACGCCGCTCTTCGCCCAGCTGGATGTGTTCTCCTGCGAAACGACATGCGCCGCAATCGCCAGGTCCCCCGCCGTGGATTGGTAGGCGTAATTGAATTTATCCGCAGTGCTCCAGATGTCCGAGCCGCTGCCGTTGACGATGTAAGTACCGTTGTTGTATGTGGCGCTGCCGGCCACACCCGGCCCACCAATGTCGGCATCCGTCCATCCGCCGGGCAAGCCCGCGGCTGCCGTAACGACCAGCGTCACGGTGGTGTTGTGAGTAAGATTGCCGTCCGCGCCGGTGATCGTCAGCTGGTAGGTGCCGGCCGCCGTCGATGAGCTGGTCGAAACCGTAAGCGTCGATGAAGCCGGGGTGGCGACGGACGCCGGG
>Ga0070690_100001615_pt1 | contig 11843 bp, 7 predicted proteins | sample KBSS33HmetaG_FD_64671 | JGI IMG/M metagenome (GOLD analysis project Ga0070690, IMG submission 64671) | Switchgrass rhizosphere microbial communities from Kellogg Biological Station, Michigan, USA - KBS S3-3H metaG | ecosystem: Host-associated > Plants > Roots > Rhizosphere ... | reverse complement strand
GCGAAACTGTTTGGATCCGGAAAATCCACGATAGCGATATCGAATGGCGCTTCAGCAGTCTCGTCGAGCCAAACAAATGCATCCTGATTGATAACCTTAACGCGACTATCGTTGAAGGCCTTCTGGTTCAACTGCGCGAGCGGAGGAAAGCGGGTCGAAAGGTTAGTCATGTCGGGGTCCAGGTCGACCAACGTGACACTAGTCACCGACGGATACTTGAGAATTTCGCGAACAGCGAGACCATCACCACCGCCGAGCACCAAGACCCTTCGCGGGTTGTTAGCGAGCAGCATGGCGGGATGAACAAGCGCTTCGTGATATCGATATTCATCCGTTGAACTGAACTGCAGGTTGCCGTTGAGGAACAACTGAAATCCCGCGCGGCCACGCGTGATGACGATGCGTTGATAGGGTGTGTCTTTCGAATAGACAATCTCGTCGGCAAACATTTCGTCTTCGGCCAGCGACGTCAGCGCGTTTGCCTTCACCAAACCAGTCAATAGCAGGGCCAGAACGATTCCTGCGCGCAATCTCAGACCGAAGACCTTCCCCGTAAGTAATGGGCGCAGTAGCCATGTTCCCCACAACGCGACGCCAGCGTTGAGCATGCCGAAGATTAGGGAAGTGCGAACGAGACCGAGGCGCGGAACAAAAAGAATTGGAAACAAGATCGATGCTAGTAGTGCTCCGATGTAATCGAATGCGAGTACGCGTGATATGAGTTCCTTAAACTCCACCTGATCTTTGAGGATGCGGAGCAGCAGAGGGATCTCGAGTCCGACAAAAACTCCGATAGCGAATACCAGGAAATAAAGAATCGGATAGAAATAGCTAACTCGGGCGAAAGTAAGAAATAAGAGGGGAGCAGAGAAGCCACCGAGTATTGCCACCGCCAGTTCGACATCCACGAAGCGACGCGCGAGACCTTTATCAATAAAGCGCGAGAGCCATGATCCAACGCCCATCGCAAAAAGGTAGATGCCGATGATCAGCGAGAACTGTGTGACGGAATCACCGAGAACATAACTCGCCAGCGTTCCCGCCAGCAGTTCGTAGATCAAACCGCACGTGGCGACGATCAGAACGTTGAGGAATAGTAGCGGCGGACGAGTCATATAAAAGCGATTTCGGATTTCGGAATTCGGAATTCGGATTTTGTGTTAGGCAAGTACAAGTTTTAGACGGGCGACGCCAAATCACTACGAGAGGCGATAGAACGAAATCCGAAATCCGCATTCCGAAATGCGAAATCGCTATTCTGAGTGGCGGACTGCCGGATTATCCGTGGATAGCCGCGGCGACGATGATCGCGCTGCCAATAATCACCGAACCAATCACGATCGCCAACGCTACGTTCTGATCGTCAGCGAGCTCTTTGCGCACCGAAAATGGTGAAGCTTTTACGATGATTACAAAGGCCAGCGCGAACACGAGAAGTCCCAGGAGAACAAACACGAGAGTCGTGATTATCACCGGCGCCAATCCCTCGAGAGGGATGGCGAACGCGTATCCTGCCTTTGAAGCCAGAAGAGTCGAATCGGTCACCATTATTTTCCTCCGTGTAGTCCGTAATGCCAGAAATGAAACGATCTATAGCCGTTCTGTCGTGCATCGGGCGGTAATTGGCGTCGCGTTCCGCCACCTAGCTCCCAACCTAACATTGAGGCCATGGCATACAACGCAATCACTCCAGTTCCGAAAAGTGTGTAAAGTGTCTTAAGCACAGAACCCTCCTATTTATTTAAGCCGAGCTCGATGGGAGTGTCGTCGTCATCGTCCTCAACAGAACCACCACCGCCTCCGCTAAACATGCTTTCGGACCATCGACGTCGTTCAAAGGTGATGTGGTAGATACCCATGAGTATGGGGACGATTGACAACACGATCATCATCACGAGGAAGTTAAACCCGTTCGTAACGTTCTGCATGATATGAACTGAAACAGTGGCGGGCTCCTGCCACTTCTCCCATTGGCCCTCTAGCCGCAGGACGTAACGACCGGCAGGCATTGCAGATGTGTCAGTTGAGTCATTCTTTGATCCTTCGCTCCATGCCTCGCCATCTTCGATACCCTGGTAGTAAGAGATGTCGAGTGGGAAAGATTGGACCACGCCTGTTTCGTCGTTGATTAAGTCACCTTCAAGATAGACCCAGGTGTTCTGTACCTGTGATTCACCTTCGATGCGAATGTTACGCCGTCCGGCGAGTTCAAACGGTTGACTGAAAAAAACCTGCGTACCATCGGCGTTTGGCAATGGCTCAAAATTTACAGTTTGCTGAAACACCTCTTTCGAACCCGCTGTAAGCAAGCTACCAATACCAACTAATAGACCGACAAAAATCAAAATGATCGCGTATTTGTAGATCCATTTGTAACGATACGGCTGGTTTGGCGCGATATTGGAAGGACGAGGGAGATTGGAAACACCAAACCACTTTTCTATTTCCGCAGGAGTTACGTACGTCCCCTGCGACCAGTTGATCTCACCAGCCGCTCGCTTCTTCTTGTTGTCTTTGTCAGTGACATAAATAGTCGTGACTTCTTTCGACAGCGCCCACGGAGCAGCAACATAGTCTCTCGACTGGACCTGTTCACCCGCTTCGACTTTCCAATAGAACTCACCGAGCACAGATTCAACTACGGCCGTTGCGTCTTGAAAGATCCGGTAGCTCTTGCCGCCGAAATTTGCTGTGTTTGTATAGTCCACAACATCGCCCGGCGGTATTGCTTTGACGTAGTTCCAATGATCGTCACTGTGGACCAACCAGCGAAACCCGATTTGCGGATTGTAGAGCAGATACTCGCCCCAGAAGTATTTGACACCTTCTATCGTGACGCTGCGTGACATCGCTCCGATGACTGTCATCTGTCCGTCGGGCACATTACCAGTCGTACCGATCGGTATGACGGGGTTGAAACTGGGTTTCTCAAGAGCTTTTAAAAACTTCAGCTGACCCTGATTCACGTCCAACAGCGAATTACAGTTTGGACAAGTCACTCGCTCTGTTTTGTCAGGAGCTCTTAGTTCCAACGCACCGCCACAGTGCGGGCAACCTAAATGCGCGGCAGTAACTTGTCGTTGCTCGTGTTCAGCTGCATGTCTGGCGGTAATACCGATTTCTGCGAGCGTGACTTGTTGGCCCAGGAAAATGAGTGGAGGAGTTTCGTTGTAATCGAGTGTTCCGAAAGCGCCGTTTGCTCCCGAAAGATCAGCGTAGAAATACGTCTCACCGGGAGTCAACAAATAAGGTATCTCACCTTTAGCGCCGAGAGCTGTTGCACGTCCGGTCTCGGCGACCATCATCGGTGTAGGCGAGGGCAGTCCGGGAACAACTTGCCCGAGCTGCAGCTGCTCAAAAGACGGTAACGAAACGTTCTGCGGAGTCGGATGCTGAAAGGTTAGATAGAATCGACCCTGCGCCTCTGCGAGCCAGCCAAGCCAGCCATTCGAAAATGTCGCGTACCATTCATCCCATTGCCCGCCCATCTCATGACCGAGCTGTGCACGTCCAGTTAGTTCAAACGGAACATCTCGAAACGAGCCACGGACACCGATGTCGAGGGGAGAACCAGTCTCTACAAGTTCCGCAACCTTGCCGAGATCTCTTAAGTCGCGGTCCGTTCGCGCGACGGCCGAGCGACAATAACTACAAACGACGACGATCGACTGACCACTCTTAAATTCAACAGGCGCGCCGCACGCAGGACATTTCCCGAGGAGTACACTCATCGTGGTGATCTCCTCATTAACTTGCGCACTGGCTGATCTCCTCCAGCGCAGAATTTGAGTCGATCAGCCGTTCGAAGACTCGCACGTTTACTTCGGTGGCGCCTAACAGATCCTGGAGCATTTCCTGCCACGGCCAGGCTGATCGATTTCGACAACAGTAAAGATTGAATGAGGCAGCGCCGAATTCAGGATAGGTATGGCAAGCGAGATGTGATTCTGACAACAGTGCGACGCCGGTTATTCCTCCTGGAGGAGGGAATTGATGCCAGGAGATTTCGCCCAGCACATGCAGCTCAAGGTCCCGGATGATCCGATCGAAAACCAACTTTAGTTGTTGAATGTCAGCGAGCTTTTCGGGATTGCAACCACTCGCGTCGATGACCCATTCGGTGCCAAGAGCCATATTGGTGCGTGTTCTGTGTTGCGACGTTCAATTGCGCGAGAGGATAAGACAGTGAGCGGCGAAATTCAATGATTTAAAATGGGATCGGTACTTTGAAATCACTCCGGAATAATTATCTGGTAAGCAGTCCAACGATGCATATGGATAACACACGGAACGAGGCCCCAAACGTAGGCACCACTATGATGCCTTCGAGAAGAGCGATGCCCGTGCTCGGCCAGGGAACCTGGCGGATGGGTGAAGATCGTTCACAACGTAAGGCAGAGGTGGATGCACTTCGCCTTGGTTTGGATCTCGGGATGAACCTGATTGACACCGCAGAGATGTATGGTGAAGGTGGGGCTGAAGAAGTGGTCGGAGAAGCGATCGATGGTCGTCGATCGGAGGTATGCATAGTCAGCAAGGTCTATCCGCATAACGCAACGCGACGTGGAGCGATCGAAGCGTGCAGAAGAAGTCTCCGACGGCTGAAGACTGACTACATCGATGTGTATCTACTTCACTGGCGCGGTGACGTTCCGCTCATAGAAACGCTGGACGGCTTTCAACAACTGAAGCAGGAGGGAAGCATCCTCGAATATGGGGTCAGCAATTTCGATGTCTCCGATATGGAAGAAGCATTGACCCTGCCCGGCGGTGAAGAGATTGCAACAAATCAGGTGCTGTATAACTTAATGCATCGCGGCGTCGAATGGGATCTGCTTGAATGGTGTCGCGAGCGACGTATTCCCATCATGGCTTATTCCCCAGTTGGCAATAACCGCGCTGAGCAGAGGAAGATTTTTGGTAACGCAACGATAAAGACGATCGCGTCACAGCATGATGCTTCCCCCGCGCAAATCGCTTTGGCCTGGTTGCTTCGCGAATCGGATGTCGTGGCTATCCCCAAGGCTTTACAACCAGAGCACATTCGCGAGAACCGTGCTGCGCTCGACATCGAACTCACGGACGAGGATCTTCAGCAGTTGGACCATGCGTTTCCGCCGCCGAAACGAAAGATCGCTCTTGAGATGATATGAAGCGCGGCGATATCGGCATGCAAGATGTGAAGTAACAATATAGAATCACGTCCATGAGTCGGTATCTAGATCTTGAGACCTGGTCCCGTAAAGAGTTGTTCGACTTCTTCATTGGTTACGCGCATCCATACTTCAATGTAACCGCCCAAATTGAAGTCACAAACTTAAGAGAGTTCATCAGGGCGCGAAAAGTAAAACTCTCTCATGTGCTTCATTACTGTGCACTCCGCGCGGCGAACGAAATAGAGCCTTTTCGCTACCGTCTCAAAGAGGGGAAAGTTTTCGTTTATGACAAGATCGACGGAGGCACAACGGTCCTTTTGCCCAACGAGAGCTTTTCGTACGCGTATTTCGATTTTGATCCGGACTTTGCGGCATTTGCGAATGGCATGGAAAAAGCCGTTACTGAATTGATAAGCGGAACCGGTAAATTAAAACCGACAATGCGTGATGATGTTATCTACCATACAACCTTACCGTGGATCTCGTTCACGAGTTTTGCTCACGCTCGAACGGGGGGACGCGGTGAATCAATTCCGCGGATCGTATTCGGCAAAATAACAAACTCAAATGAGCGACAGGTGCTTCCGATTTCAGTTGAGGTTCATCACGCGTTGATGGATGGGCTTCACGTCGGAAGGTTCTTAGAGCACGTAGAAAAAGCGTTTTCGGAGCCCGAGAGTTTCATTGTTGGACCAACATGATTACGGCAAATTGAATTTTTTGGTGCAGTTCACCCTTCTCTACGATTAAGTTCATGGCACGCAAACGGCAGAAACTCCGAATCTGTAATACGTAGAACACCGCTTAGCGATTTGAGTGATTCCGTTTATCGCCCGAGTAATGAAGCTTGCAAGTTCACCGCCGAGACGCAGAGAACGCTGAGGTAACGCAGAGATTGAAACAGTAGTACCGCCCGTCGATTATTTAAATTGACCGCCTCACGCGCATTTAATAAGATGCCGCTCCGTAGGTCCTACATTTAGCGGCGATGCATAGATCAACCCCCTCGTCTTACTCTCCGTTTCCAACGAAAGCGCGCTGGTCCAATCCCATTGACGCTAATCAATGCTCGTCGTGTTGTGACGATCTGATTTATCAACCGTTCTTGATCCGCCCGAAAACAGGAGAAGACATGCGAAATAATGAAGCTCGTGCTCGTTTGAAATTCGCAAAACTAATTTATGCCACGCTGATCATACTCGCCGTGGCATCCGTAAGTTTTGCGCAAACACAAATCACAACCGGAACGATTCAGGGCACCGTAACGGATGCCAATGGCGCAAGCGTTCCCGGGGCTACCGTAGAAATAAAGAATCTTGACACGAATCTCTCCCGTAGTTTGACGACGGATGAAGATGGTCGTTTCATCGCGCTCAATCTTCCGACAGGGCCATACTCGATTACAGTCTCCAAGCAAGGGTTTGCGACCGCCGTTGCTGAACGACGTGAACTTACATTGGGACAAGCAATGACGCTTCCCGTGACCATGAAAGTCTCGACGCTGCAAGAAACCGTCACGATTGAGGAAGTGCCTATAGTTGATACTTCCAAGACTGAGAGCAGCTCGACGCTAAACTCAACAACAGTCAGCAAGACTCCGATTCTTGGTCGCAAATTCGAAGACCTGCTTACCTTGACGCCTGGCGTGAGTATCGTGCAGGGACCGGACGGCGATGAGATTAATTTCGCCGGACAGCGTGGCGTGTTCAATAACGTCAGCATGGATGGTGGCGATTACAACAATGGCTTCTTTGGTGAGCAACTCGGTGGACAGCGTGCATCGATCGATATTCCACTCGATGCTGTAAAGGAATTTCAGGTCGTTGCAACTGGCGCAAGCGCTGAATTCGGCCGTACTGCCGGCGGGGTCATCAACGTCATTTCAAAGTCAGGAACGAATGACTTCCACGGCAGTCTGTTTCACTTTCAACGTCTCGAGGCACTCACTTCGAATACCTCCGACGGTAAGCCGCTTACGGATTTTCACCGTGAACAATTTGGTGGAACGATCGGCGGTCCGATTAAAAAAGACAAGTCTTTCTTCTTTGGCTCGTTCGAGGGCATCAGGGAAAACCTAACGAGAGCAAACCTGAGCGAACAGGTTGGAGCCACTCCATGTCCGATCTCTACGCCCACGATTGGCGCGAACGAAGGACTGATCAACTCCAATGACGACTGCGCCCGCCTGGCCTTACTCAACTTCATCAGGACTACCAGAAGCCAGGAAGAAGGTCTGCCCGTGCCACATCCGATCAGGAACTACGCGACGCTAATAAAGACAGACTTCAACGTCACGCAGGCGCACCAGCTGGGGATTTCTTATAACTTTGACTACTCAAAGAACACGAATCAAACATTCGACGTGGCCACGTATGGCAATTCAGCAAACGGAATCGAAGGCGCGTCGAAGATCAATAACCTAAACGTGAATTTCCTATCGACGTTGTCTGCAACGGCTCTGAATGAAGCTCACTTCTCATATACACGTGAGAACAGGCCGCGCGCAGCTGTGGCGTCAAACGTTCCGGCGGATACCGCTATGGGGTTCGTTACAACGTTTCGCTTCGGAGCCCCGTTCTTTTTAGAACCGAACATTGACGAGTTGCTTTGGCGCACGCATGTCAAAGATAACTTCTCGCTGATTCGTGGCAGTCACACAATGAAGTTCGGCGGCGAGTGGTTGCACACGCTCAATGACCAGGTGTTCCGCGGTTTCTTTACCGGCCGTTACATTTTCGATAGTGCCGCGGGGTTCCTCCGTTATTCATCTACACCAGCCGCTAATGGTTTCGGACGCAACGTCGGTGAATGTTTTACCGCCGGAGGCGCCTTTACCGGATGGATCACTCAAGGTGCTCCGTTCAATCAAACGTGTCCAGCTGGAAGTAGCGTCGGTGGACCACTACTGCTTTATTTGCAGAATGGAATTGCGACCGGCATTGCGGGCGTGCCTCCTCCAGGTAAGTCGACGATCTCCAATGAAGATCTCGGTCTCTTCGCGCAGGACAAATGGCAAATACGGTCAAACTTCACGTTGAGTTACGGTCTGCGTTGGGAAGCACAGATATTCCCTGAGCCAGTTATTCCGCCATCGCAAACCGGCTACGCGTCGCTATTGAATAATCCAAGCTTCCCATCCGACGGAACACTGCACAGTCCCAAGAAGGAATTCCAACCACGACTAGGATTCGCATGGGATGTCTCGAAGCAGGGCAAGTCGGTGATTCGAGCGAGTGCCGGAATGTTTTACGGACGACAGAATATGTTGTCACAGGTAGGCTCGATAACTGACAACGGAGCGCAGCAGTTTGGTATCGCCTGTGGTTCCTCTTTCGGTTGCAGTAACGGTCAGGGCTTGCCTGTATGGCCCAACATCGTGAATGTTCCGCCTTCGGGTGGTCTTCCAGCGTTCCCATCGATCCGCGTGTTTAGCAAAGACTATGCGAACCCCCGGATCTACACTGCGAATGTTGGGTTTGAGCAGGAAGTCGCGAAGGACTTTTCGGTGTACTTTGACTTCACTCATTCAAAGGCTGTTCATCTGACTCGCTTCCTTAACTACAACCGCATTGGTCTATTTCCAGGATTTGGCGACGTCTTTGTGACCAGCGCCCTCGGCAAGTCTGTTTACGATGGATTTACTGCTGGCGTGAGAAAACGATTCAGTCGTCATTACCAGTTTGAAGCGAACTACGTATTGGCGAAAGACAAGGATGATGATTCGAACGAGCGCGACCCGTTTACGGATCGTTCTTTTGATCTCACGAACCTAAGTCTTGATTATGCGCTTTCAGATCGCGACATAAGACATAAGTTCAACTTCTATATGTATTCCGAGCTGCCCTGGCATCTGGAGTTTGTTCCGCGGATCCAGGCGCGGAGTGCACAGCCAATAACACCGGCAGTCAGAACCGCCACGAACCGCAACTCGCTTCGTAAGGACAATGATTATTTCTCGTTCGACTGGCGCGTATCTCGTCCGTTCAGATTTGGCGAGCATTACGAACTAACTCCTACGATCGAGATGTTCAATACCTTCAACAATGCGAACAACATCAACCCGTTAACCACTCCTGGTCTCTTCAACTTTGATGGATTTCTACGTCAGGGTGTGGGCGACCCAAGGCAGGTGCAGCTGTCGGTGAGATTTACGTTCTAGTTGCGGAAATTGTAGGGCGGCCCTCCGTGGCCGCCCGTTCTTTTCCATGTAGACGGATGCGAATGAAGAGCGGCCCGCCACGGAGGGGCCCCCACATTTGTTCGGACGTTAACGGCAAAGGCGCTAAGAGTAATCTCTTGCGCCTTTTTCCAATTTCGAGGTTCTTCGATCGGCCCTGCGGTCTCACTTGAGCTGCTCATATTGCTTCTTTGCTTCAATCAGAATCGGCAAATCCGGATCGGCATCTTTCCACAACGCGAAGAAGTCGTCATAAGCTTTGCGTGCTTTCGCCGAGTCACCCTGTAATGCAATGGCCCGACCCAGCCCAAGGTACGCAAGCGGATACAAAGGTGACATTGGAGCGTACCCTCGGTGATCAAGAATCTTCTGAAACTCCATCGCTGCTTCTGCGCCTTTGCCTTGTTTGAGATTCGCCAATCCGCGCACGTACTGTGGCCAGAACTCTCCAGCGGCTTCGTAACGGGCACCCTGTAATTCGGTGACTGCCTGTGCGGGATTGTGCTCAAAGGACAGCGCCCCGCGGACTGCTGGTAGCCAGATAGAATTAACGATCGTGAATTGTGGATACTGCTTCGTCAGTTCGTCCACGAGCGACTGCGCTTGAGTGACGTCACCACATATCGCTAACGCGAGGCTGCTACGAGTCAGTGAAACTTGATTGTGTTCGAGCGAGAGTGATTGGGAAACTGCTGATTTAGTCTCCGAGCATCGGCCAACTGCTGCAGAGCGCAAAGCGTATTCGGCGGCGTATTGAGCAGCTACTTCCTTTGCCTTGCTGCGTGCCGCGAGATCGATTGAGCGACGCGCGAAATCCTGCACGAGTTTCCACTGTCCAGCAAACTCCGAAGAATTAGTTTGCCAATCAAGCGCTATGTACTCATTCTGCTTGCCAGCCAGACTCTCAACTTCGTGCCTCATCGTGGCCGCATCACCGCGAATAAACGCAATGTTATAACCCCACGAATGGAGATGTTCGCTTTCGAGCTTGTATTGCTTGTACGCTCGATCAAGCACGGCCAGGGATTCATCGTAGCGATGAAGACGCATCAGCGCCCGAGCGAGGTTCCCATGCGGCGCGGCCGTGTTGGGATTTATGCGAATGGCTTCACCGGCTTCTTGTGCTGATCTCTCCCACTGACCAATACGGTCGTAAGCCACTGAAAGGTTAACGTACGGTCGGTCATCGCGCGGATACGTCTGTTTATAGAGATCTAGTACTTCAATGTACTTGTCCAATTCTCCGGTGACATAGAAGTAGTAGAACGCCGAAATGCGGAGCTTCTCAACTTCACTCACTCGGTCGCGCAATGCATACGCCTTGGCGATGCTCTCCGCTGCCAGCTTAGGTTGCCCAGTGTTGGCATAGCAAACTGACAAGCCGCTGTATGCTGAGGCGAAGTTGGGATCCAGCTCCAACGCATGTTTGTCGTGTTCTATTGACTCAAGCCATTTGCCGCGATTCGCCTCGTCGGCCCCCAGGGAATAAGCTTTTAGCGCTTCAAGCGACGAGGTGGTGACTTCGAGGGGCGCATCGAATCTTTGTAGTGAGTTCAACGACTCACCTAGTTTCTCGCGCAGGTTGATTGCCGCTTGACTGAGCGTCTTAAGTACCTGTTCTTTACTCTCCGACTCGGCTTGTTCTCTGGCCAATGCCTCGCCGCTCTGGCTGCTAATCGCTTCCAGAGTGAGCACATAATGGCTGCCCAGCGTGGCAATCGATCCCGTGATGAGCGCTTTCAGTCCCTGTCGCTGGCATATCTCTCGTCCGATCTCCACAGTTACTCGATCATCAGGGGAGTGGCCCATCAGGCGCAGTGTCTGCCGCACGCGCGCATCAGAAAAGAGGTTTAGAAATGGTGACTGTCCGAGTTGCACGGCAAGCCCTTGTTTGAGTGTGCCATCAAACACAGGGTCGCCGGTGGTGTTGACGAAATCCGCGACGAGTATCGTGTCTTTGTCCGTTAAGGCAGCTGTACGGCGAGCGAATAGGAAGTAGCCTCCGATTGCAAGAGCCAGCGCAAACAATACAGCACCGCTGACTACAAACCCTTTCTTATGTCGCTTGATCTCACTGACGATGTACTCTGCGCTTGATAAGCGATGTTCAACGCTACTGCTTGCAGTGGTGGTGGCGGTTTCCGCTGCAGCTGTATCAACTCCGTGAGCGCCTGTGTGTGGGTGAGCGCCGCTGGATGTTCTGAGCTCCGGAGAGACAGTGCGCTCGATCTCTGCGTCAAATTCGAGTTGTCGCTTAAGTCTTTTTAGATCTACCAGCAGGTCTTTCGCTGTTTGATAACGCTCTTCGAGATCTTTCGTAAGAGCCTTCGCGACGATTCTTTCGAGTTCCGCAGGCGCTTCCCGATCGTAACGCGCTAAGGGTAAAGGTTCTTTATTGAGTATCAGGCCAATGACTTCGGTAGGCGTCTCGCCTTCGAAAGGAACATGCCCTGTCACCATCTCATAGATGACCGCGCCAAGGCTCCAAATATCGGTGCGACCATCAACGC
>Ga0070690_100001614_pt1 | contig 11844 bp, 12 predicted proteins | sample KBSS33HmetaG_FD_64671 | JGI IMG/M metagenome (GOLD analysis project Ga0070690, IMG submission 64671) | Switchgrass rhizosphere microbial communities from Kellogg Biological Station, Michigan, USA - KBS S3-3H metaG | ecosystem: Host-associated > Plants > Roots > Rhizosphere ... | reverse complement strand
ACGCTGGTGTCCAAGGACATCAACCTGCGCATCAAGGCGGCGGTGGTCGGCGTGCACGCCGAGGACTACTACAGCGACAAGACCATCGAAGATGCCGATGTGCTGTACACCGGCCTCGCGCCGCTGCCGGCGAACTTCTGGGAAGCGCACGGCAAGGACATGCGCTCGTGGAAGGAAGCGGAACGCACTTACTACGAGATCTCGGGTCCTGTGGTCGCCAACCTGCACGTCAACGAATTCGTGCACGAGGACTCGGCATCCGGCATCGAGGCGCTGGTGCGCCGGATCGAGGGCGGCAAGGCCACGCTGGAACTGGCACGCGACTACCGTTCGGAACGCCACAGCGTCTGGGGAGTGAACGCGCGCAACCGCGAACAGAATTTCGCGCTCAACCTGCTCATGGATCCGGAAATCGACTTCGTCACGATCCTCGGTCCGGCCGGCACCGGCAAAACCCTGCTCACGCTCGCCGCCGGACTGATGCAGACGCTGGAGTCGAATCGTTTCGTCGAGATCATCATGACGCGCGTGACGATCCCGCTCGGCGAGGACATCGGCTTCCTGCCCGGCACGGAAGAAGAAAAGATGGAGCCCTGGATGGGCGCGCTCATGGACAACCTCGAGGTGCTGACGCGCAGCGGAGAAGGTGGCAACTGGGGACGCGCCGCGACCAACGACCTGCTGCGCAATCGCATCAAGATCCGCTCGCTGAACTTCATGCGCGGCCGCACCTTCCTCAACCGCTTCGTGATCCTCGACGAGGCGCAGAACCTGACGCCCAAGCAGATGAAAGCCCTGGTGACCCGCGCCGGCCCCGGCACCAAGGTCATCTGCCTCGGAAACATCGCTCAGATCGATACGCCCTACCTCACCGAGACGACCTCGGGCCTGACCTATGTCGTGAACCGGTTCCGCGGCTGGCAGCACGCCGGGCACATCACCCTGGTGCGGGGCGAACGCTCGCGGCTGGCCGATTTTGCCTCTGATACCCTCTAGGTGTCTGGCGGGACGAACTCGCAGCCAGTCGCCAGGGTCCAATCCGCCATGACGATTTCCGGATCAAAAACGCGCCCCATGAAGCTGCTGGCAGCAGGCCTCAGCATTTTGCTGTCACTGCCGCCCCAGTTGTACGGCCAGAGCACCGGCAACGACCTGCCGGACATCGGCAGCCCGGCCTCCTCGGCCCTGTCGCAGGCGGACGAATACCGCATCGGCCTGCAGGTGGTGCGCCAGCTGCGCGACGAGGGCCAGATCATCGAGGACCCCGAGGCCACGGAATATCTCAACTCGCTGGGCTCGCGCATCGTGGCGCAGGCGTCGGGCGATTCCGGGCAGAAGTTCCAGTTCTTCTTCGTGCGCGACAACAGCATCAATGCCTTCGCGCTGCCCGGCGGCTTTATCGGTGTCAATTACGGACTGGTGCTGGCCACGCGCAACGAGTCGCAGCTGGCCGGCGTGCTCGCGCACGAAATCGCCCACGTCACCCAGCGGCACATCGCGCGGCGTGTGCACTCGCAGGGCCGGCAGAGCATCGCCACCATGGCCACCATCCTCGCCGCCATCCTGATCGGTGCGGCCACCGGCTCCTCGAACGCCGCGCTCGGCACCATGTCCGTGGCGCAGGGCGCGGCCATGCAACAACAGATCAACTTTACCCGCGCCAACGAAAACGAAGCCGATCGCGTCGGCATGGGTTTCCTGGCCGCCGCCGGTTTCGATCCGTACGGCATGCCGGACTTCTTCGAGACCATGGGCCGGCGCGACAGTCTGCAGGCCACGAATCGCAACGCGCTGCCGGAAATCCTGCAGTCGCACCCGGTCAACAGCAACCGCATCGCCGAGTCGCGCTCGCGCGCGGCGCAGTACAAGGATGTCCACCCGACGGCGGAGAGTGTCAGCTATTCGCTGACACGCGAGCGACTGCGCGTGTTGGTGACGCCGCCGGAAGAAAACGTGCGGCGTTACTACTCCGATCGTCGCGCGGCGCAGGAACAGACCGTCGGCGAACGCTACGGCGAGGCGCTCGCCAGCTTCCAGGCGGGAAACTCCACCGCCGCGCTGGACTCGCTCACCGATCTTGCGCGTGCGCATCCGCAGGTGCCCATGTTGCAGTCGGCTCTCGGCCAGGCATTGATGGCTTCGGGCGCCACCGACGAGGCGCTCGACACCTTCCGCCGCGCGCTCACACTGTCGCCGCGCAATGTGCCGCTCACGATGCGTTACGCCGACTGCCTGCTCAAGGCCGGCCAGGCGAAGACGGCGCACGCCGTGCTTCTCGACCTGTTCAACAACGTCGTGCCGACACCGGAGCAGATTCGTTTCACGGCGCTGGCGGCGAGCAGCGCGGGTGACACGGCGGACGCGGCCTTCTACATGAGCGAGTACCACATCTCCACCGGCAACCTGCCGTTGTCGGTGGCGCAGCTCGAAATGGCGCTCGCCACTCCGGACATCACCAACGTGCAACGCAGCCGTTTCCAGGCGCGCCTCGACGAGGTGCGCGAGGCCATGTTCACCGACCGCCAGCGCCGCAAGAACGCCGAAAAGGAACAGCAGCGCAAGGAGCAACATCCGGAGGGCGAAGGGCGCCACGCCTCGCGTTAGCGGGAGCGGCTTTCCGGTAAACTTTCCCCATGCACAGACTCCTATTCGCGCTCGCGACCCTGGCGCTCGCGGGATGCGCCACGCTGCCGTCCGGGAAGGCCGATCCCCGTGATCCCTGGGAACGGCTCAACCGCACCACCTTCGCCTTCAATGACGCGATGGACAAGGCCATCGGCAAGCCGGCGGCCAAGGCCTACGTCAAGGTGACTCCGCGCTTCGTACGCACCGGCGTCAGCAATTTCCTCAACAACCTCGACACCCTGAACACGACGGTCAACGACGTCCTGCAGGGCAAGTTCCGCCAGGCCGGACGCGATTCCTGCCGCTTCCTGCTGAACAGCACCATCGGCCTCGGCGGGCTGTTCGACCCGGCGACGCCCGCGGGCCTGGAATTCAACGACGAGGACTTCGGCCAGACCTTCGGCAAGTGGGGCATGAAGCCCGGGCCCTACATCGTGTGGCCGATACTCGGGCCCTCGACGGCGCGCGACTCGCTCGGGAAGTTAGTCGACCAGTTCACCTACCCCGTGACCTACCTCGAGGACGACAGCACGCGCTATATCATCCGCGGTGTGAGCCTGCTCGACATGCGCGCCGGGCTGCTCGATCTCGACGCGCAGATCGATCGCGCCTATGACCGCTACTCGTTCGTGCGCAATGCATGGCTGCAGCGCCGCGAGTTCCAGGTGACCGACGGCGAGATCGAGGACCCGTCGCTGGAACTCGAGGAAGGCATGGAAGAGCCGCCCGCGGAGAATGCCCCGGAGACGGACACCGCCGCTCCGGATGCTCCCGCTCCCGAGGGGTCCACGCCCGACAAGCCGGCCCCGGATACCGTGCCACAGCCCGCGCCACCGGACCCGGCCGCGCAACCTCCGCCGCGGTAGCCCATTCACGTGTCCGCAAACGCCTCCGCCAGGCTGCCGCCGCTGCTGCTGCTGCATCCAGAAGACAACATCGTCGTGGCGCGGCGCGACATCGCCGCGGGCGAACGCGTCGAACTGGATGGCGAGAGCTTCCTCATCCCGGCAGCGGTCGAACTCGGGCACAAACTGGCGCGTCGCGCCCTTGCGGTTGACGCGCGGGTCCTCAAATATGGCGCTCCGATCGGGTCGATGACGACGGCTGTCGCACGCGGCGAGCACGTACATCTGCACAACCTGCGAAGCGACTACATTCCTTCCACGACGCGCGACGGTACGGGCGGTCACTAGATGGGCGATATGGCCATGCGGGGTTTCCCACGCAAGGACGGGCGCAAGGGCATCCGTAACGTGGTTGCGGTCGCCTATCTCGTCGAGTGCGCGCACCACGTTTCGCGCCTCATCGTGCAGCGCTCCGGCGCCGATGACGTGCACCTGATCGGCTTTCCCGGCTGTTATCCCAACAAGTATTCGCTCGACATCATGCAGCGGTTGTGCACGCACCCGAACGTGGGCGCGGTGCTGCTGGTGTCGCTGGGCTGCGAAGGCTTCAACCGCGAACAGCTGCGTCGGTACATCGCGGCGAGCGGCCGGCCGGTGGACCTGCTGGTCATCCAGCAATCCGGCGGCACCACGCGCACGCTGAACGCCGGCCTCGACATCGTGCGCCGCATGCGCGCGGAGCTGGCGAAACAGGTACCGGTGCCCATGGCCCTGAACGAGCTGGTGATCGGCACGGTGTGCGGCGGTTCCGACGGTACCAGCGGCATCACCGCCAACCCGGCCGTCGGCCGATGCTTCGACTGGCTGATCGAGAACGACGCCGCCTGCATCTTCGAGGAGACCGGAGAACTCATCGGCTGCGAACGCATCATGGCCTCGCGCGCCATCACGCCCGAGCTCGGCCGCGAGATCGAGGCCTGCGTCGACAAGGCCGCTAACTACTACCGCATCATGGGTTACGGCAGCTTCGCCCCCGGCAACGCCGAGGGCGGCCTGACGACTCTGGAAGAGAAGTCCATGGGCGCGTATTCGAAATCCGGATCGTCGCCGATTTCCGGGCTCATCAAGCCCGGCGACATACCGCCGCGCGGCGGCCTGTATCTGCTCGACGTGGTGCCGGACGGCGAACCGCGCTTCGGATTCCCCAACATCTCCGACAACGCCGAAATCGTCGAACTGATCGCCTGCGGTTCGCACCTGATCCTGTTCACCACTGGCCGCGGCTCGGTGGTCGGCTCGGCCATCTCGCCCGTGATCAAGATCTGCGCCAATCCGGACACCTTCGAGCGCATGGCCGACGACATGGACGTGAACGCCGGTCGCATCCTGCAGGGCGCGGAACTCGACGAGGTGGGACGCGAGATCTTCGATCTGGTGCAACGGGTCGCTGCCGGCGAAACCTCCAAGTCCGAGGCGCTCGGCCACCAGGAATTCATCCTCACCTACAAACAATTCGAACCCATCGGGCCTGCCTGCCTGCCGGCGGCTTGAAGACAGGAGAGATTCGTGAAACTGGTACGTTTCGGTTCCGCCGGCGCGGAGCGCCCCGGCCTCGCCCTCACGGGCGGCAGCATCGTGGACGTCTCGGACGTCATTCCCGACCTGGCGCTGAAAGCGCTGAGCCCGGAGAGCCTGGAGCGTGTCCGCGCCGCCGACGTGAGCAAACTACCGCGCGCGCCCGAGGGCGCACGGCTCGGCCCCTGTGTCGGCAGTGTCGGCAAGTTCATCGCCATCGGACTCAACTACGCGGATCACGCCGCGGAAACCGGCGCGAAAATCCCGGCCGAACCCATCGTGTTCATGAAGGCCACGAGCTGCATCGTCGGTCCCAATGACACGGTGCTGAAGCCGCGCGGCTCGACGAAGATGGACTGGGAAGTCGAACTCGGCGTGGTCATCGGCAAGCTCGCGCGCTACGTCAGCGAAGCCGATGCGCCGGCACACATCGCCGGCTATTGCGTGGTGAACGATATTTCCGAGCGCGCGTTCCAGCTGGAACGCGGCGGGCAGTGGGACAAGGGCAAGGGCTGCGACACCTTCGGGCCGCTGGGTCCGTGGCTGGTCACGCCCGACGAAGTCGGCGACCCCGCGAATCTGTCCATGTGGCTCGACGTGAATGGCACGCGCCGCCAGAACGGCTCGACGCGCACCATGATCTTCAAGCCGCATTTCCTGGTGAGCTACCTCAGCCAGTTCATGAGCCTGCAGCCGGGCGACGTCATCACCACGGGGACGCCGCCCGGTGTCGGCATGGCCATCAAACCTGATCCAGTCTTTTTGAAGGCCGGCGATGTCATGGAACTCGGCATCGAGAAGCTAGGCAGCCAGCGCCAGGTCGTGGCGCAGGCATAGAGGTGCCGGGTGGGGAAAGCGGGCGAAAAATGGGGACATTCCTCATTTCGCTGTAACAATCGGAGATGAAATCCGGAATCCACTCACTTGGCCGATTGTTACAACGAAATGAGGAATGTCCCCATTTTTCCCGGCACCATGAATATCAACTCCATTGCCGACCTGCGGGAGCTCGCGCGGCGGCGGTTGCCGCGCGCGCTTTACGAGTACATCGAACGCGGTTCGTATGACGAGTTGACCTGGTCGCGCAACCGCGAGGACCTGCGCGCCGTGACGCTGCGCCAGCGCGTCATGGTGGATGTCTCGAATCTCTCGACGACAACCACGGTGCTCGGTGAGCGCTGGAACTTTCCCGTGGCACTCGCGCCCACCGGGCTCACGGGATTGTTCCATCGCGACGGCGAGATCCAGGCGGCGCGCGCCGCACACGCGGCGGGCGTGCCGTTCTGCCTGAGCACCATGTCGATCTGCTCCATCGAGGACGTGCGTGCGGGCTTCGACGGCACGTTGTGGTTCCAGCTGTACGTCATGCGCGATCGCGCCTTCAGCGAAGCCATGATCGAGCGCGCGCGCAAGGCGCGTTGTACGGCGCTGGTCGTGACGCTGGATCTGCCCATACAGGCGCTGCGCCGGCGCGATCCCAAGAACGGTCTCGCGGTCCCTCCCCGGCTCACGTTCGCCAGCGCGCGCGATTTCGTGCGGCGGCCGTCATGGGTGCTCGGCGTGTTGCGCAGTCGCAGCCGCACCTTCGGCAACCTCGCGGCGTTTTTTCCGAAGAAGGGCACCGCGGCACTTTCCGAGTGGATGGGCAGCCAGCTCGACTCCGCGCTGACCTGGAAGGACGTGGCCTGGCTGCGCGAGCGCTGGCCCGGAAAACTCATCCTCAAGGGAATCCTCGACGCCGAGGACGCGCGCCGGGCGCTCGACACCGGCGCGGACGCCGTCGTCGTGTCGAATCACGGCGGCCGGCAGCTCGATGGCGCGAGCTCGACGATCGCGGCGCTGCCGCGCGTGGTCGAAGCCGTGCGTGACCGCTGCGAGGTGTTGATGGACGGCGGCATCAGCGGCGGCCAGGACGTGCTCAAGGCGCTGGCCCTGGGCGCGCGCGGCTGCCTCATCGGCCGGGCATTTCTCTACGGGCTCGCGGCCCGCGGCGAACGCGGCGTCGCGCTGGCGCTGGAAATCATCCGCGGTGAGTTCGTAGCCAGCATGGCGCTGACCGGCCACACGGATGCGCGGAATCTCGGCCGCCAATGCCTCGTCGGCGCGGACCCGCGCTGAGCGGGTAGCCGCCTAACCGGCAGCGGTGAGGAACTCGTCGACTTCGGAGATCCGGGCGATCGCCACCAGCGACGCCGGCAGGTTCTCGAGCGTCACGACACGCTTATAGCGTCTTCCCCAGGCGAGCCACTCGAGCAGCACGGCGAGCCCGGCGCTGTCGGCGCGGGTGACGGCGGCGCAGTCCACGACGATGCGTTCCGCTCCCGATGCCGCGAGGACCCGGACGCCGATGTCGCGCGCGAGTCGCGCGGTCGCAAAGGTCAGCTCGCCACGCACCATCACACGTCCCGAGCCGGACTCGGTGATCTCGATGCGCGTGGTTTGGCCAACCTCCCCTTTCATGCGTTCTCTCAGGTACTTTTTGGCTTGTTGGCCCTGTTGGCCTTGGCGCTGGCGGCGCGGGCTTCGAGCTGCTGGATGACCGCGTCGAGACCCTGCTGCTGCACCTGCGCGCCGTAGTCCTCACGGTAGCTCTTCACGTAGCTGATGCCGTCGATGACCACGTCCCACGCCTTCCACGCGCCGTTCACCTTGCGCATGGTGTAGTTGACCGCGACCTTGGTGCCGTTCGAACGCTTGATCTCGGTGCGCACCGTGGCTTTGGTGTCCTCGGGTGCGACCTTGGTCGGCAACACCTTGAGACGATCGGCCGTGAAGTCGACCATGGCGTCGCCGTAGGTGTACAGCAGCGACTTGTAGAACGCGTCGACGAAACGCTTGCGCTGCTCGGCCGTGGCATTACGCCAGTTCTGGCCGAGCACCAGCTGCGCCGCGTAAGGCGTGTCGAAATTCGGCAGCAGGGTCTTCTCGACCAGGTCATACAGCCCGGTCGGGTCCTTGCGGTATTCCGCGCGGTGCGCGTCGATGCCGGAGAGGATGACGTTGGCCGAGCTTTCGATGAGCTGGGACGGACCGCTGGTATCGACCGCCGTGGGCGCTGGTTTGCCATTGGTGGCGGCGGCGGGTGGGGTCGTATCAGCCGCGCAAGCGGCGCCCACCCCTAACAACGCGAAGATGAATCCGACCTGAACCCGCGACATCACTGACTGCATCATTTCTGCTCCTGTCCGTTGCCCGCCGGTGGCGACTGCGCTGGTTGCTGGTCCGGGCCCTTGCTCGCCATGTTGGCGAATAATTTGTTGATCAGGCTCTCCAGCACGATCGCCGACTGCGTGAACTCGATTTGACCGCCCTGCTTGAGGAAGGTTTCCGACCCACCCGGGCCGATGCCGATGTACTTGCCGCCGAGCAGGCCCGCGGTCTGGATGCTGGCGTCGCTGTCGTCGGGGATCTGCGAGTACTGGTTTTCGATACGCAGCACCACCTCGGCCTTGAACTTCTGCTGGTTGACGCGAATCGACTCGACGCGGCCGATGGTCACGCCCGCCATCGTGACGGGGGAGCCCGCTTTCAAATCGCCGACATTGTCGAAGTCCGCGGTGACGGCGTAACCCTCCGGGCCGCTGCCGAACTTCAGCGATGCGCCCGGCAGCTGGGTGGTGAGGAAGGCCAGCGCCGCGAAGCCGAGCAGCACGAACAGGCCGGTGCCGATTTCGAGGGAGCGAGTGTTTTTCATGGATCACCGAACATGTCGTAGTTAGTGCGTCTTCAGGAACGCCGCCGTCAGCAGGTAATTCAGGAGCAGCACGAGCACCGAGGAGACAACCACGGTACGTGTGGTCGCGAGGCCGACCCCCTCGGGCGTGGGCTCGGAGTGGTAACCCTCGTACACGGCGACGAGGCTTACCGCGACGCCGAACACCAGGCTCTTGACCACGCCTTCCCAGACGTCGTGCAGGTCGACCGCGGCCTGCGTCTGCGACCAGTATGCGCCGGAGTCGACGCCCATCTGCTGCACGCCGATGAGCTGCGCACCGTACAAGGCGATCACGGTGAAAGTGGCTGCCAGCAGCGGCATGGCGATGAACCCGCCGAGAAATCGCGGTACCACCACATAACGCACCGGGTCGACCGCCATCATCTGCATGGCGGTGAGTTGCTCAGTGGACTTCATGAGCCCGATCTCGGAGGTCAACGATGTGCCGGCACGACCGGCAAACAGCAGCGCCGTCAGCACCGGCCCCAGCACCTTGAGATTGCCGAGTGCCGCAAGCACGCCGACGTAATCTTCCGAACCGAAACGCTGGAACACGTCGAAGCCGAGCAGGCCGAGCACCATGCCGACGAACATGCCGGACAACATGATGATGACGAGAGAGCGCGCACCCGCGTTGTAGATCTGGCGGACGATCAGCCCCGGCCGCGCAAGCGCTGGACCGATCCGCGCCACGATCTGCGCGAGGAACACAGTCACCGCGCCGATGCGGCGTAGCGCAGCCACGGGCAGCGAATCGTTCATGGAGATTTCTCTCCCAACAAGTCGGCACGGTAGTCACCGGCTGGAAAGTGATACGCCACGGGACCATCCGCGAGTCCGCTCATGAACTGGCGCACCTCGGCGACCTCGCTGCGTGCCAGCTCGTCCGGCGTTCCGGATGCCACCACGCGCCCACCGGACAAGAGATAGCTGTCATCGGCGATGGTCGCGAGCTCGTGCACGTCATGCGAAACGACGATGCTGGTGATGCCGAGGGCGTCGTTCATCTGTTTGATCAATCGGCAGATGACGCCCATGGAGATCGGGTCCAGGCCGACGAAGGGCTCGTCGTAGATCAGGATCTCGGGATCCATGACGATGGCGCGCGCCAGCGCCACGCGGCGCGCCATGCCGCCGGACAGCTCCGATGGCATGAGGCGCGCAGCACCCCGCAGGCCCACCGCGTGCAGTTTGGTCAGCACCAGCTGCCGCACCAGATCCTCAGTCAGATCTGTATGAGCCCGCAACGGGAATGCCACGTTCTCGTACACGTCGAGATCGGTGAGCAGCGCGCCGTTCTGGAACAGCATGCCCATGCGCCGGCGCAGTGCGAACAGCTGGCTCTGCGACATCTGAGCGACTTCTTCGCCGAACACCCGCACGGTTCCGCGTTCGGCGGACGCCTGGCCGGTGATCAGCCTCAATAACGTGGTCTTGCCGGTGCCCGAGGGCCCCATGAACGCGGTGATGCGGCCGCGGCGCGCGGTGACGTCCAGTCCGTCGAAAATCGCGCGGCCGCCGACGCTGTAACGCACATCGCGGACCTCAATAACGGCATCGCCGGCTTGCGCCGGCGATCCGTTCGAACTGGAATTCTGCGGTTCGGTCATTCGAAGGCCGCGAAGAATAGCAAAAGGCAGCCCGCACCGGCTTTCTGAGCGGTTGAATCCGTACTAAAATGGTCCCACTTCAAACCGGGCCCAAAAAAGGCACGTCATCATGCTGCGAATCGGAAAACTGACGGATTACGCCACGGTAATCCTGGCCACCCTGGCCTCGGACCGGTCGCGGCTGCTGACGGCCGCGAAACTGTCGGAACGCACCCACATCGCCTCACCCACGGTGGCCAAGCTGCTCAAGCAAATGCACCGCTCCGGCCTGGTGAATTCCACGCGCGGCACGCATGGCGGCTACCAACTGGCGCGCGATCCGGACCACATCAGCGCGGCCGCGATCCTGGACGCGCTCGAGGGTCCGATCGCGCTCACCGAATGCGCCGCCGGTGCCGGGCAATGCGACATCGAGCACACCTGTTCTGTCGGCCGCGCGTGGCAGCGCATGAGCCTCGCGATCCGCCGTTCGCTCAGCGAAGTCTCGCTGGCGCAGCTGGCCGGTCTCGATAATCGCGCGCCCAACATGCCCATCGAGCGTGAGCTCAAGTACATGGCGCGCGCCAAGGCGGCCCCGTGAGCAGCGAACGCCAATCGGTCGACAAGGACATCGATGCGCTGCTGGCAAAGACCTATCGCCACGGCTTCGTCACCGACATCGACTCCGACACGCTGCCGCCGGGTCTCGACGAGGACGTGGTGCGTTTCATCTCGCGCAAGAAGAAAGAGCCGGAATTCCTGACGAACTGGCGCCTCAAGGCGTACCGCCACTGGCTCACGATGAAGGAACCGCATTGGGCCAAGCTGCGCGTCAATCGGATCGACTACCAGGCGATCTCCTATTTCTCGGCGCCGAAGCAGAATGCCAACGCACCGAAGAGTCTCGAAGAGGTCGATCCCAAGTTGCTGGCAACCTACGAGAAGCTGGGCGTGCCGCTGCACGAGCGTGCGCGACTCGCGGGCGTGGCCGTCGACGCCGTGTTCGACAGCGTCTCGGTGGCCACCACCTTCAAGGAGCGCCTCGCCGAGGCCGGCGTCATCTTCTGTTCGTTCTCGGACGCCGTACACAACCACCCTGCCCTGATCGAACAATACCTCGGCACCGTGGTACCCACCGGCGACAACTTCTTCGCGGCGCTGAACTCCGCGGTGTTCTCCGACGGCTCGTTCGTGTATGTGCCTCCGGGCGTGCGCTGCCCGATGGAGCTGTCCACCTACTTCCGCATCAACGCGAAGAACACCGGGCAGTTCGAGCGCACGCTGATCATCGCGGCGCCGGGTTCGCATGTCTCATATCTTGAAGGCTGTACTGCCCCGATGCGCGATGAGAACCAGCTGCACGCGGCGGTGGTCGAGCTCATTGCCGAAGACGACGCGCAGATCAAGTACTCCACGGTGCAGAACTGGTACCCGGGGGACGAGAACGGCCTCGGCGGCATCTACAACTTCGTCACCAAGCGCGGTGAATGCCGCG
>Ga0070690_100001613_pt1 | contig 11845 bp, 10 predicted proteins | sample KBSS33HmetaG_FD_64671 | JGI IMG/M metagenome (GOLD analysis project Ga0070690, IMG submission 64671) | Switchgrass rhizosphere microbial communities from Kellogg Biological Station, Michigan, USA - KBS S3-3H metaG | ecosystem: Host-associated > Plants > Roots > Rhizosphere ... | reverse complement strand
GATCGATATTGTCGCGACGGCCCAGGGGAAAATTATTGCGAGCGGTTATTCAAAAGTCATTCAGCCCTATGAGACCGGTGTGATTGCATCGATTCACGTGATCGACGGCAAAGTCGTGCAGCGGGGCGACATCCTGATCGAGTTGGATCCCACGCAAAACCGGGCGGACCGCGACCGGGCGTCGAACGAATACCGTGCCGCGAAAGTCGATGCGGCTCGCCTGCGCGCCTTGATCGCCGGCAGGAATGCGTTCGATGAACCCACAGATGGCGATCCACAGTACATCGTGCTGCAACAACAGTTGCTGCGCGATCAATTGGGCGAATTCCAGGCTCGGGTCGGTGCCGCACAGCATTTGATCGACCAACGCCGGGCGGTGCTGGATCAGACGAAGGAAAACATCCGCCGGCTCGAGGCCACGGTGCCGATGGAAGGGGAGCGCGCGGATGCGTATAGGAAACTGTTCGAGCACGATGCCGCCACGAAATTGGATTATCTCCAGGCCGAGCAGCAACGCATCGACAAGACGCAGGAATTGGCCGGCCAGCGAAAGAAGCTGGCCCAGGATGCGGCGGCATTATCGGAAGCCGAAAAGAACTATCGGGTCACAATCACCGAATTTCAGCAGGCCAAACAAACGGAGCTCTCCACGATCGAGACGAAAGCCGCCTCCTTGGTTCAGGACGTGACCAAAGCGGGTCAGAAGGCGGAGTTGCAGCGGCTGACGAGTCCGATTGACGGGGTCGTGCAGCAGCTTGCGGTGCATACGGTCGGCGGTGTGGTGACACCGGCTCAACAGTTGCTAATTGTGGTGCCTCAGGATCATCCCGTTGAGGTGGAAGCCCAGGTGGAGAATAAAGACGTCGGCTTCGTCAAAGAGGGCCAGCCGGTCGAAATCAAAGTCGAAACCTTTATCTTTACGCTGTATGGCACGATTCCAGGCCGGGTGCTCTCGGTATCCGATGATGCGGCGCCGATCGAAAAGGTGGGTCTGATCTATCCCACACGCGTGAGCATCGACCGCTCCACGATCGAGGTCGATGGCAAGCAAGTGAATCTTTCACCGGGCATGGCCGTGACGGTGGAAATCAAGACAGGGAAGCGCCGCCTGATCGAATATCTCTTGAGTCCGCTTCTGAAATCCGTGAAGGAAAGTTTGCGGGAACGTTAACACCCGCCTATTCGCATGCACGTCAATCTCAAGATAGGACGAGGGGGTGGCGTGCTCGTGTTGGTGCTGTTGTCGCTATGGGCCAATTCAGCCGGTGGGGCGACGGGGACAGTTGCTGAAAAGCCCGCTCCGCTGCCTCCCCTGACGTTGAGCCTTAGAGAAGCCTTGTCGGCAGCGGTCGACAACAATCCTGATGTGCAATTGTACAGAGAGCGCATTGCAGCCGCCGAAGCGCAAGCACGAACACAATTGGGCGCCCTTCTGCCCAATCTGGAGTCGAATGTTCAGCAAAGCCGACAAGTCAATTTTCTCGGGAAATTCGGCCTTTCGCCAACACGTACCGACCCCTTTAGTATCTTCGATGCGCGGGCGAGCGGATCGCAAAATCTCTTCAGCATGAGTCTGATTCAGAAGTGGCGAGCATCGCGCCAGAGCCTGCACGTTGCCGAATTCGAAGCGGAGAGCCGAAAGTACGACACGATGGCGAGCGCGGCGTTGGCGTACATGGAAGGGTTGAAAGCGATGGGGATGGTCAAAATGCGCGAAACCAACCAGCAGATCATGAGTGAGCTGCTGAGCCTGGTCAAGCAACGGCAGAAGAGTGGGGTGGCGACCGGCATGGACATTGCCCGCTTGGATGCCCAATTGGCCAACGAGAAGCAGCTCGCAGCGTCATCGCGCTATGACGTGCAGCATGCCAAGTTGAGCCTGATGAATCTCCTCAATCTGCCTTATGAAACTCCGTTGGCCTTGCAAGATGAATTCAAGACCGAAGTATCCGAGCAGCTGGAGCCTCAGACATCCGTCCAGGAGGCGCTCACCAATCGCCCGGAAGTCCAGGCGCAATTCACTCGCGTCAAAGCCAACGAGCTCACCTATTCATCCATCACAGGAGAGCGATTGCCGTCGCTGGTGGCGCAGGGAGATTTCGGCTGGATCGGCAATCGAGCGAAGGAGGCGGTTGAAACCTACAACATGGCCCTGCTGCTCCAGATTCCGATTTTCGACGGCGGGCAGCGCGAGGGCCGGATTGCCGAGGCTCGCAGTAATCTCCGGCAGGAAGCGCTCCGAATGCGCTCCGTCTTGAATCAAGTCAAAATGGAAGTGCACGACGCGGTGGCGGCCATGAGCGCCGCCAAGGATCAAGTGGCCATTGCGCAGGGCGGGTTGCAGATGGCCGTGAAGGAACTCGACCTGGCGCGTGAACGGTATACCGTGATCACGGCGGCGAGCTATTTTGAGCTCACCAATGGATTGAATTCCGTGTCGCGAGCCAGAGAAAATCTCGTCAATGCGCTCTTTCAGTTGAATGCCTCGCGCGTCAATCTCGCCCGGGCGACCGGCACGCTGCAATCACTAAATTAAGATTTGATCTGTCAGGAATGGAGCCGAAATCGGTGGTGAAGGTCTGGACGCCCGACTCGTCCGTCTATTCATAAATTGGCGTGCCGGCCGGACTCGACTGGATCACAAAGGGCTCAGTCTGCTCACGCAGCAGACCAGGAGAGGAGAGTCGTCTGCCTTCGTGCACTGGGGCGCCTTCGTCGAACAATGGTTGCGTCATTCCCCTTGACCACGAGCGCCATTCAGCGTACAAGCGCGCACTGTGCCACGTGCGCTCGGAGCTCGTGAGTCTCTGTGAGCGTTGAATTATGAAACCACGGTTGCAAGGAGTGTTGGAAATGAATCTCGCGCGCGTCAGTCTCCTGTTCGTGCAAGTGGCCATCGTGGTGACCGTGGGATGCACGGGCCGTCAGCATTTTCCGGAATCATCCCTGACCGGGGGAGTCTTCGAGGTGAAGATCGACTCCTCCCTGACGCCACAGTCGGTTACTGCAAAACGCGGTGACGAAGTCAGATGGATCAACAGCACCAATGTCCCGGTGGAGGTTTCAGTGGTGCAAACACGCGAGGAACTCATCTCGTGCCAGAAAGGATTTGCATCGACGAATTTGGGGTATCTGTTCGGCACCTCGGAATACGAGAACATCGTGATGGCGACGGTGCGCCCCAACGAATCCGCCAGCCTGTGCTTCGCAATCCCCGGAAAGTATGTCTACACCGTGCGCAAGGATCCTTCCGCTACCGGCGCGCTCGATAAATCGACTGGATCGATCACGGTCGAATAGCCTCCGGCCTTCGTGTGCCGCGTTGGCCCGACTCACGAGCGCCTGCTATCTACACTGCGGGAGCTTGGATTAACGGTCGTTTGGCTGGAGGATGGGAGTGCGGCGCGGGGTGATGACTCTGCCCTGCAGGTCGGATGCGGAAGATGCCGACGTAGACTCAAGCGGCCGTCCTTCAGGCAACGTGATGAGAAAGGTTGTGCCCTGACCCACCGTACTGCGCGCTTCCACCGTACCACCGTGCTCCTGAATGATCTGATGGACGATGGACAGGCCGAGGCCTGTGCCGACACGATCGGTGCTTTCATGTTTCGTGGTGAAGAAGGGATCAAAGATATGCGGTAGATCTTCAGCGGAAATCCCGCAGCCGGTATCCGCGACCTCGATTTGCACCCACCCGCTCTTGTCCAGGCGCGCCACGCGGCGGGTCGTGACCGTCAGTCGTCCTCCGGTCTTCGCCATCGCGTCGATGGCATTCATCGCCAGGTTCATCAGCACCTGTTTCATTTGCTGGCGATCGACCAGCAGCGTCGGCAGGTCTTCGGCGAGCTGCTTATCGATGGCAATGCCCAGCTTGTCGGCTTTGACCTCGATGAAATGCAGGCACGACGACACAATATTGTTCAGGGATTCTGCGGAAAACTTGGGTTTCATGTAGCGGGCGTAGTCAAGAATTTCCTCGATGAGCCGTTCAATCCGGGCCAGATCGTCCACCACCTGGGCGCTGAACGTATCCATAAAGTAGGGATCGTCACGTCTGGACGGCACCAACTGGATAAACGTGCTGATCGAGGTGAGAGGGTTGCGCACTTCGTGGGCAAAGCCGCCGGCAATGGCTTCCAAGGAACGGAGCCGGTCGGCGCGGCGAAGCAGGAGCTGGGTCTGTTTCCACTCTTCATGCAGCACCGCATTTTCGAGTGCGATCGCCGCATTGTCTGCAAGCGACCGGAGCAGATTGAGCTCGTCGTGTGAGTAGAACCCCATGCAGGGCTTATAGCTGAGGTTCACGAAGCCGATGAGTCTCGTCTTGTTGACCAGCGGCAGGCAGACCTCAGAGCTCATGTCGGTCATGGTCTCGATCAGGATGGCGGCTAAGCGTTCATCGAGTCCTGACGGACATTGCTGGAGTTCCTCTTTGACGATCGGTTGCCTGCACTCCAGGAGATAGTTGGAAAAGCGTTCGTTGATAAACCGAACGGTATTGGCCTGGCTGTCGTTGAGTCCGCGTGCGGCTTTCCGCACATAGCATCCCTGTTCCTTGTCGAAGAGAAAGAGCGAGGTCTTTTCAATTCCCATGACCGTCTGAAGCGTGTCGACAATCTCCGCCTGCAGGTTGGCGAGGTCCAGCTTCATAACCATGGCATGTCCGAAGCGTGTCAATGTCTCATACGCGTCGTAGCGGCTGGGAAAGAAGGCTTTGTTGATGGCCGACTGCAGACGCGGCTGAAAGGTGATGAATAAGAGCGTAAAGGCGACGGTGGTCAGCGCCAGAACCGCCGCTACCGTTTCGGGAGGGGACTCATCCAGCGCGTGACCGAGGACCACCACCAGCAGCGTGAACGGCACCAGCGGCAGATACGTGGCGCTTCGTGAGACCACGAGGGCGGCATCAAGCAGGCGATACCGGAGAATCGCGACGGTGATGACCACGGTGAGCAGAAAGATGGGAATATATCCAAAGGGGTAGAGTTCATAGCCGAAGGCCGGGAGAAAGTCGACCGAGCCGAGATAGGCAATCACAAACGCGATCAGGACGAATTTGATCTGCTGGCGCCTGATGGGCGTCGTGACGCTCCGATACGTGCGGAAATAGTCGGTGAACGCGACGGCCATATACGAGAAGAAGATGATGAAAAATGGCAGACTGGCCGGTCCCCATTGCGGGAAATACCCCCACCAGAAGCGATTCACGCCCTCGACAAAGTCCTGGCGAAAGAGGACAGCGGCGGCCATGAGCGTCGCGAGTGCATAGCCGATTCGGATGGAGCGTCGACGGTTCAGCTGGAGAAATTCCGCCGAGAAGCCGTAGAACGCGACCGAGATGTACATGACGCCGACGTTGTCGAGCTTAAACCAGCGCAGCGCCGTTCCGGCATCCGTCGCACAGAGCGCGATGCTGGTGGCATCGAGCCAGAGGGCGATGCTGGCACAGAGCATGAGAAAATGGCGATGTGCCGCGGAGGCTTTATTGGAACGGTACACGAGAAACCCTAAGGCAAGGGTCACGATCCCCATGAGAAACATGGGAATGGCATGGACGTTGATGAAATAGGTCGAAGCCGCGAGCATGGTGTGTTACATCGTGCGAGCCCGAGCGACCCGGTGTAGATCCTCCTCTGTGACGTAGCCCGCCGAGTTGCGAAACGGGGCGAGGCGAAAGCCCAGCGAGCGGCCGACGGTGGTAATGTGCTCGGTGTGGGAAAGATCGGCTTTCCCCAGGGAGTAGTGCCCGTTCCATCCGATCGCCGTCAGAATCATGGTCTCCGACAGGCAGCCGAGGGCTTCCCTGGCCCCGAGGTCCAAATCGAAGTGCACATCAACATCGGGCGTTCGAACGACAGCGGACTCGATCACCAGAACGTCGGGCCGCTGGAGCGGGACATCGCCGGAGACGTTCTTGGGCTGGGCGGCGTCGATCACGATGGCGCCGGATTTCAAATGCGCCGCGGTCAATAGAATGTGCGGGTTATTCGTCGTGGCGATCACGACGTCGGCCTCTTGGACGTGGTCGAGCGTGGTCATCCCCCTGACCGTTGCCGGTTGGTCACCCAAGTACGTGACCAGGCTCTGAAGTTCATCCTTTTTGATATCGACGATGAGGAGCGTACCGGCGACCCGGGCAAGAATCTTTGCGCACGCGGAACCTACCGAACCGGCTCCTCCCACGATCGCCACGACGGCATGCGGCAGACTGAGATTCGTCAAGGCGGCTGCATGAAGGACGTTCTGAACGGCAATCGCAGCGGATTGTGCGTTCCCGGTCGTCAATCCCACGTGGACCTTCTCTTTCAGTTCTTGCCCATCACGTGTGACGATCGAGGTGAAGGCGCCTAAGCCGGCGATCTTCGCGCCCATCTTTTCAGCCAGCCGGACGGTCTGCAACACACGCTGGCGGGCGAGTCGGGGATTGCGAACCATTTGCTCCGTCGTCAGCGGCGAAATCAGCATGGCGCCAGTGGTCGGTGCCCCGTTCGCCAGGGTGAGGCCCGTGATGTAGGAGGCGACAAAGGGCCATTGGTATCGGAACCACCGCTCAACAATGTGCAGAGGCAGCAGGCTGGCGAAGGGGAATTTTCGTGGAACATCGCTCAAGGTGCGAGGATGGCCAATGAAGGCGAAGGTGATGGGCGTGACCAGGAGGCGGGCCACAGGGCCGGGCAACCATCGGACCATCAAGTCGCGGACCATTTGAACGCAGAGCCCAATGCCTTGCCGCACGACGCTCCAAGAGAGGCGCGCTGGAGGTTCCAATCTTTGTGGCACCTCTCGCACGGGCGGTATGGCGACGAGCGGAGTCATCTCCCGCGAGAGGAGGTCTTGACCGGCCATCGCTCTACCCGCTGGATGATACGGGTTATCGGTGATGAACAACGACAGGATTGATCGGGGATTGGCTGTCACGAGGGCCGCGCGTGCTGACGTTCGTGCGGGGCCCTCCGGCAGCTCCAGGCTGTGCAGATAGGTTTCCAACTCCTGCAGGGCAGACGCGAGGATCAGGCGTTCTGTCTTTCCTAAGGCTGCCAGAGTAATGTCGATCCGGAATCGAGTTGGCGAATCTCCCCCGACTTCGGTCACCGCCGTCACCTCACCTGGTAACGGCATGTAGGCGACGTTGTGGCTGTAGCACAATACGACGGTGACCGTGGCGCCACGCGACCAGGTGCCGTCAGTCAAAAATGAAATGGTGTCGACGCCGAGCTCTTGGGTGACTCCTCGAGCCTGCCTCCCTTCGCAATCGATGACGACGGGCAGGCTGACTGCGAGTGGAACCGAAACGGTACTTCCCACCAAGTACGTTACTCCTCCGGATTCAGCGCGCTGCCCCGTTGATGAGACCGCATGTTCGGGTCTCAGGAATTTCCTACGGAGCACTGATCGACGTGTGTCGGTAAGCGATCACTATTGCGTGCTTATGAAGTTTTGTCAATGAGATGACGGGTGGAACGAGGTGTGTAAGAACAGCGGGGACTCTTACGTGTAAATAGCCAATGGACATGACACAGCCGCGTGGGGGAGAACTGCTCTGATCGATTCAGAAAGCATAAAAACTGTTTGAGGTTTCTCGTGTTGTTGGTATACGCAGACTAACGGCTGTATTGCCATGTCCGTGTTGGTCTGACACGAAACCTGACGATGAAAACTGTGGGATGCCCCAAAGAACACGGGAGGCACCATGCGATTCGGAACGAACGGCGTGCTCGACAACATCCCGACAGCGCAAGGGCGATGCGTTGGCCTGTGGAGCTGGCTGAAGTCCGCGAGTGTTGCGGGCAGTGTCGCCCTCGCCTGTCTGCTCCCAACGATGGCTTCGGCTGGAGCCTTCCGCATCTTCGATCAGAGCGCTTCGGGAACGGCTCAAGGCGGCGCCTTCGCCGCGCAAGCGGATGACCCTTCCGCCATCTTCTTCAATCCTGCAGGCATGACGCAATTGCGAGGGGTACAAACCTCTTTCGGCTTCATGTTCATCGGTGGAGGGACGAGCTACACGAGTCCCGCGGGTGCGACCGCCCATGGGGATTTCGGCGGGACTATTGCGCTTCCTCCGCCGTTCAATTTGTATATGAGCGCGAACCTCAAGGATCTTGGGTTTGCGGCTCTCGGTAATTTGAGTGCGGGAATCGGCGTAGTTTCTCCGTTCGGAATTCTGTATCGGTACCCGGACGACGGGCCGTTTTCGACGGCGGTGACGCGCCAGTCCCTCCCGCTCATCGATATCAAACCGACGCTGGCGTACAAGCTGTCCGATCAGCTCTCCATTGGAGTTGGGGCGGATATCTACACGTTTGCGAGCTTTTGGGGAAGCGGACAGTCCGTGACGAAATTCAATTCCTCGGGCGGCCCCGGGCTCCCCCCTCCCGGCACGCGGATGGAAGTCAATGGAGGCGATACGGCCGCCGGCTTCAACGTGAGTCTCTTGTACACGCCGTTTCGCAATGAAGATGGGAAACCGCTGGCGAATATTGGGCTGGTGTACCGCAGTCAAGCGACGATGCACTTAACTGGCAATCTCCTCGCAAACGGTGGACTTGTCGCTGATGCCTCCACGACCCTGGTGCTCCCGCAGGTCTTCACGGGCGGGATCTCGGTCTGGCCGATCCGCGATCGTCGCCATGAATGGAAACTGGAGTTAGACGTGGACATGACCGGATGGAAATCTGTTCGGAACACGGATGTGCATTTATCCAACGGTGCGACCATCCCATTCCCACAGAATTGGCGGAATACGTACACGACGATGATCGGCACCGAGTACAAATGGCTTGACCTGGAAGCACTGCCGGCCTGGGAAGTCGCGCTTCGCGGAGGCTATTGGCACTCGCAAACACCCATTCCGGATAGCTCGTTTCTTCCCACGATTCCCGATGCCGACCAGCATGCGATCTCAGTGGGCATGGGGTTTCTCTGTAAAGGCGGCGGGCGCTTTTTGGGAGTGATCGAGTGCGGCAATGCTGAAGGGGGAATCTTGAGGCCCAAGGCCCTGGGCCTCGATGTGGCGTATCAAGCGATCTTCTACGAAAACCGAACGGTCAGCGGCAATCTCAATCCTGTGGCGATCCCCGGTGTCGTCAATGGCACGTATCAGACGACGTTCCACGTTGGCATGATCAATCTTCGGGTGAACTTTTAACCTGCGAAGATCCTTTCGTAAACCGCAGGATTAATGGCCAAGTTGGTAAAATTATCATGCGCCGCCTAACGCTGAGAAGTACATTCGCAAGGTCATGAGAACCACTTATGCTAATTGAAGCGCGGTAATCGTGACTGTGACCTTTGAATGTCGCAAACCTCAGCACCCATGTCTGTAACCTTTGACGAGTCTCTGCGGCGAGCTTGGGAAATCTGACACCGAACGAATTGTCACCTGCCCAACAGACCTCAACGCCTGACATGCACAGTGGCCATTGGCTGTCATCGAGACGTATTACGACGGTAACCGATACTTCCCACCTGTAAGCGCAGCCCGACGATTGTGCAGCCTGTTTTTGACAAATCGTTGAGATAGGCCATGCCTCTCTCGAAGTTCCGTTCCTTGCAACTGAAAATACGACACGACGGCCTCAAACGGCACTCGCCCAGCCAGTCGCCGATCGAGTGTCCGCGGCCCTCGTATTTAGAAAAGCTGCGACCGATTAGCCTCACCTCGTAAGGGTCTGCTGACCTCCCGCTTTCGCGGTCTAGGAAGTGCTCCAGCCGGGCGTTATCGTTGAAATTACTGAAGGGGATTTATGGGCTGTCGCTCTTGCGGCATGGCTAGTGTTCGTGACGACATCGCGATTCACGCGTGGCACTGTCTCAACTGTGGTCATGTGAACGAGGCGGTGAATGGACAGCCCGCGTGGACGGGCGACACGAAAGCACTGTCTATGCTTGCCGGTGCGGCGTTGGTCCGAAATACAGACCGTATGTTGTGGTGGTGAAGGCAGATTAAAGCGTAGTGCAACGTTGATGGCCTAACGCGAGCGAATGAAGCGTCGTCATGAAACCCGTGCGTGGCGATCCCTGGGATAACAAGGCAGGAGCAAAGCTTTACCTTATTGATGTGACTTGTCCGTCCTGTCAGGAAATCGGCTGCGTCCGTGCTCAACGGCAAGGGTGGCGCGATGCCTTCTATCGATTACTGGGTAAGTTTCCGTGGAAGTGTCGACGCTGCAGCCACCGCTTTTACCTGAAGAGGAGATCTCGTGGTTAGGGATGCGGTTCAATAGAATCGGACACTCGGTTCAGTGAGGAAATGATAGCCACACTGCTGGACATAGCTGTCTCGATCGCAGATACGCTGTTGCGCCATGGTGTCGTGGCCGTGAATACCATGGCTGCATGGTTTGCCATTTCTCCTGAAGCCGTGATCGTCGGCATCGCAGGGATTATTGCTGGAGTAGTGGCAGTGACGTTCTTTCGAGAAGGTTAGCGTTTTGGAACGGACTATCCGAGGACGCTCGAGGAGTAGCGATTCGACCGGTGAGAACACATGGCTCTTCCTAGTCTCAGGCGCCGAAGTGTTTCGAATCTCGCAGCCGCACCCTGTCATCTAATGTGCTCGTAACCACCTGAAATAGTAGAATGGGTTCAAGCGCTTGCTCTGCAAAAAACGCGGGGAAACCACTTGTATCACCTAGCGGTAGAAAAGGTGGCGCCTTTCCGCGAATGTCGCGTGAGGCGCTCGATTGAGGTAGGCAAAGTATGTTAGCGTAGACCATGGCGTGGTCTCCTTTGCCATCACTTCTTGCGGTGCTTGGTCTTGCCTTTACCTTCCCGTGCGTGCCTGTGCATGCGCAGATGTACCCTCAAGACATCCACGCCCACAGCCGCAAGAATCCCGATGCTCCTACTCAGCACTCTGCGAGCGGAATTAACGCGTTCGATAACGCGGCTGCCACGCTTCAGCGGAGGGAGGAAGAAGAACGGGAACGGCGTGAAATGTGGGAACGCCAACGCCGGATGATGGAGAACTTTACGAACATCCCAGACCAGCTCCGGGAGACCTACCCCAGGCGCGGAGATGCCGCATATAATTGGCGATAGCCACCTCAATCCCACCCATGCGCGTGAGACTCCACAAATCATTCTCTTAGGGAAATCAAGCCATTAGATTCAAGCTAGGGGAACCTCTAGGACCGCAATATTCCCAGGCCCGATAGAGTCATTATGACCATGGAAGGGAAAGGGAGGGTCCGTCTATGGGGAGAGCCATCCGAACGTGGTGTGTATTGTCCTGCTTGTGGTTGTCCGGTTCTGCCGCCGTGCCCTACCTCCTCGCCGAGGAGGTTCCCCCCGACACGCTCTACGACAAGTCCCGGGCACTCATTATCGGCATAGAGCAGTATCCGCAAGGCCGCTCTGTGCCTGGCGCAGTGGAAGAGGCCAAACAGGTGGCCCAAGCATTTCGTCAGCTCGGGTTCGAAGACATCATCGAACTGTACAATAAAGATGCGACCGCACGTCGACTTCACCAGGCGCTTACTGAGGTCTTTGCTAAGAAAGTGGACCGGAGCGGACGGGTGGTCGTGTTCTTTGTCGGCCAGACGGGAACCACGCGGGATGGGAAAGGCAGGGACATGGGCTATCTCATTCCTGCCGATGCGCAGGCCAATAACGTCGCGAAGTTCCTGACCGTAGAGACCATCAAGGAATTCACCAAGCGGTCTCCCTCAAAGCACACCCTGCTGATTGTGAATGCACCTTTTCGGGCATCGGAAGCTCCCGTCACGAAGCAAGCGTCGCCTGCGGTGGACGGTGACGCCCGCGCGGTCCAAGTGATTGCCGCTGCCGGCAGAGATGACAAGGCCGCTGCCAAGGCGGGCGGCAAGACCCTGTTTGCTCAGGCCTT
>Ga0070690_100001612_pt1 | contig 11845 bp, 7 predicted proteins | sample KBSS33HmetaG_FD_64671 | JGI IMG/M metagenome (GOLD analysis project Ga0070690, IMG submission 64671) | Switchgrass rhizosphere microbial communities from Kellogg Biological Station, Michigan, USA - KBS S3-3H metaG | ecosystem: Host-associated > Plants > Roots > Rhizosphere ... | reverse complement strand
CCACAGCGGGTCAGTCGAAGCAGACGCGCTGGTTGTTGGGCTGCATGTCAATAGCGTGGACTGGCACGACCCATTGGCCTCGAAGTGAAAGACGATCGGTAGCAGCGCCTTCCGCTCACCGGTCTGCAGCTGGATGATGCCTTGATCATCCAGCGCGCCGGATGTTCGCGTCCCACTCTTCCAGGTGATTGCAAAGTTGCAGGGGGCGTTGGGGCTTCCGAGCTCCATCGCAGCACCGCTGAAGGTGTGGCCCGAGCTGGTCGGAAGATCCGCAAACTGCAACGCTCCCAGCAGCGGCTGTTGATCGCACCGTGCGGTCGGGCCAAACGCCGTATCCAGGAGGATCGGCCCGGAGTTGTTACCCGGGCATGCAGCACCATCGGGACCTACGGGAACGTGGCAGTCGATGCGAGGAACCTGCAGGGTGAGATCTCTGATCAGCGTCAGGGGGCAGGTTGGTTCGAGGCTCGTGCAGGTGGAATTGCAGAACTGCGACGGGACACAAGCTGGACCTTGGTCATGCTGTGGGCTTTGCGGTGCGCACGTTCCAGCGGTGGGGCCAGTGCCGTCGGTGCAAGCGAGGCTGCCAAGCAAGCAGAATTCCGAGGGGCCTCTCCCGAAACAGTTGGGTAACGGCCCTTGGCCACCAGCGTACATCGCGTCGTACGCGTTCGCGTTGCACTCGACCATGCTCGCATTAGGTGCGCCGTCGCAATCGAGATCATCGCGGGGAACCACGAAATCGCGGCTTACTAGCTGTCCCTTGTCCCAGTGCTCGACAGCTACGCACGTGCTCGGCGACGTCGCCTTGCTCCACACCAGGACCCGATCGTTACCACCGCTGGTCAGGGACGAAGCTGGAACCATCGTCGCCTTTGCGACCCGCCCGCTGCTGGCCGGGACGTCGACCTTGTGCAGGGTCGCCGTGCCGATTGGCTGCCGGTTGGCATCGAAGCCCACGGCGATCACGACGGGCAGCGTGATGGCTTGATCGGACTTGAGCTGGACCGTCACGGTGCTGCCGCTTACCTGGGGCAACATACCCGACGACGCATCGCGGAACGCCACCGCTCCAGGGAGCGGGGTGGTCACGTCCATCGGCGCGATGCCGTCGCACCGGACCCCGTTCGGGGCGGTCTCGGAGGTGCAGTCGTCCTTGCCGACGAACAGCTCGACCGTGGCCGGCTTGATGTCGCCGAGGTCGACCTCGATCGCCACGCCGTGGTCAGAGAAACATCCCGTCGCACACAGCGTGATGGCCAGCAGTGCTCCCCGCATTGCGGCCAGGATACTGCCGCCGGCCCGGCGGTTCTAGGGCCGGTGGCTCGGCGGCGTGATCGATCCGCGGGCGTACGTTTCGTGCGCTATTTTGCCCACACCTGGACGCGGGCGCGACCCCCGCGGGCCAAGTTCCGGTACTTGAACTCGATCCACTTGATCGTGCGCTCGTCGCCCGGGAGATCGATCACCTTTGTACGGGTGTCCTCGCGGAAGATCGCGTTGACCTCCGGGTGGAATGGCTCGCCGTGCGCGAACTTGATCGACAGATCGAGCATCTCGAGGTCGGCGTCGAGCACGACGACGGTCAGCTTGCGGAACTTGGGCTCGTAGCGGGACACCCGGATCTTGTCGGTGTCTTCCCGCCTGGAATCGACCCGCTGCTCGCCAAGCAACGTCCAGCCCTTGGGATCCCAGGCCGCTGCGCGCCCGCCGCTGCGGAAGCCCCACACCTCGACGCTCGCCGGTCCGCCGCCCGGCGTGTTCTTGTACCTGATATCGATGAACCGGATCGCGTGCTCCGACGGCGGCAGCTCGATCACGCGGGTGCGCTGGCCCTCCTTGAAGGAGTGGGACAGCCTGGGGTGATACTCGGTCCGATCTTCGAACTCGATCCGGAAGTCGATCAGCTCGAGCTCGCTGTCCTCGACGGCCATCGTCAGCTTGGTGAACCGGCCCTCGTACTTGCCGACCTCGATGCGATCGTGGTCGTAGCGACCGTTGACCTGGCGCGAGCCGAGCAGCGCCCAGCCGCGCGTGTCCCACGAGTGCCTGACCTCGGGCGGCGGCGCCGGGGGCGGTGGGGCGGCATCGCCGGTGCGCCAGCCCCACACCTGGACGCGCGCCTCGCCGCCGCCGGGGAGGTTTCGGTACTTGAAGTCGATGAACCGGATCACCGCTTCGCCGGGCGGCAGGTCGATGGCGCGCGTGCGCTGACCCTCGCGGAACACGTGGCTGAGCCTCGGGTGGTACTCGGTCCGGTCGCCGAACACGATCTTGAAGTCGATCAGCTCGAGGTCGCTGTTCTCGACGACCATCGTGAGCTTGGCGAACTTGCCCTCGTACTTGCCGACCTCGATCCGATCGTGATCGACCTGGCCGTTGACGGTGCGCTCGCCGAGCGGGACCCAGCCGCGCGCATCCCACACGGGCTGGGGCGGCATCGGCTGGGGCGGCATCTGCTGGGGCGGCATCTGCTGGGGCGGCATCTGCTGAGGCGGCATTCGCTGGGGCGGCATCGGCCGGGGCTGCGCGAGCGCGCCTCCGGCGCTCATCGCAAGGACCATGGCTACGAGAGGAATCGTTCGGCGCATGGCGCGGAAGCTAACACAGGGTCGCATGGCACTCCTGCCGTGAATCGACGGTCGGCATGGCTCTGACGTGTGGCGCGGTCAAATCTTTAACGGTGAATTTTCGCGCGCGCCGATCGTCCACGCTGGCAACCACCCGCTCGACGGGCGTCGGTGACCCTCGAACGTCGACGCATATCGACGGAGTCGTCGCGCCGAGGCCCCGCGCTCGAGGCGTTGCGTACGGCCAGCGCGCGCGGCGGGAAGCGAGACCCAAGGCATCGCATCGCCGCCGCTGTTCGGCTGGATGCCCTGCATACCGGCTTATCGAAGTGAAGGCCGCAACCGCCAAAAGTTCGCGCCCGGGGATCTCGCGCCCCGACGATTACGCGCATGGCTTCTCGTTTGCTGCGCGCGAGGCGCGATCTACGCCCGGCGCTCCCCGATCCCGTCGCATCCCCGGTCATCAAGTGGGTCGGCGGCAAGACCAAGCTCCTGTCCGAGCTGACCGCGCGGCTGCCCGATCACTTCGGGCGCTACTACGAGCCGTTCGCAGGCGGCGCCGCGCTGTTCTTCCGCGTGGCGCCCGAGCATGCCGTGCTCGCGGACTCGAACCCCGACCTGATCGGGCTCTACACCTGCCTCACCAAGGACGTCGCCGGCGTGATCCGCAAGCTCGAGCACCACCGCACGGCGCACTCGGAAGCCCACTACTACACGACGCGAACGCGGTGGAACGATCGCGAGCGGTCGTGGACCTCGGCCGATCGCGCGGCGACCTTCATCTACCTGAACAAGACCTGCTTCAACGGCCTGTGGCGCGTCAACCGCGCCGGGGCCTTCAACGTCCCGATCGGCCGCTACACCGATCCGCCGATCTGCGTGCCGGAGGCGCTGCGCGCGGCGAGCACCCTCCTCGGCCGGGCCGCGCTCCGCTGCGGCGACTATCGCGCCGCGGTGGCCGATGCTCGCCGCGGCGACTTCATCTACTTCGATCCGCCATACGATCCGGTGGCACCGACCGCGAACTTCACGAGCTACACCGCCGACGCGTTCGGCCCCGACCATCAGCGCGAGCTCGCCGAGACCGCCCGGACCCTCGTCGCGCGCGGCTGCCAGGTGATGCTGTCCAACAGCGACACGCCGTTCATCCGGTCGCTCTACAAGGGCTTCCAGATCGATCGCGTGAAGTGCGCCCGCGCGATCAACTCGAACGCCGCCAAGCGCGGTGACGTCGACGAGGTGATCGTCACGGCTGGTTACTGATTCGCGACCGATGGAACCGCTGCGGGATCGCGTGCATCGCGCAGCCCGCAAGGTCTTCGTTTGCAATTCGCGAGTAGCTCGCGATCAGGACGTCAGCGCTCATGAAGCAACACACCCTCGCTCGCCACCGAGTACGCAAGCGTGTTGGGCGTGTTTCGGAACTCCGTGAACTCGCCTGCGTGCCATGGGATCACATCGGCCCGTACTCCACATTCTCGGCGCAACCGTCGGCCTACCCCAGGATCCAGCTCGGCATCGCCAGACTCGCAAGGCCGTGGGCCACGCTGCAGGGGCATACGCTGGTGGTTCGGGATCTGGCGTTCAGCAGCGACGAGCAGCGCCTCGCGAGCGTTGCGCAATCGACCGCGTGCGGCCCAGGCGTGCGCCGGACGTACGGACACCGCCGTCGACGCGGGTCAACAGCGGGATCGCTACTTCAGCTCGGACGGCTTACGCCAGGGCGCCGGTGCTGGCGTACTTCTGCGTCCTCGGATCGTAGTCGAGGAGCGTGCCGACCACGCCCGCCGACTTGGCGATTCGCACGATGTCATCGTGGTTCGCCCGCACGACCATGCGCGGCTCGGCGCCGCCCACGTCTTGCGCCGACAGGAACTGACGGGCCTTCACGACGTTCTTGAACACGAGCAGGTACGTCTGATCGTCGCCGGCACGGGCCATCATCGGAACACGCCCGTCGGCGTCTTGGGTGGTCAGCTCGCCATCATTGTGGACCAGTAGGACCCACAGGTTGGTGAGGGGCGTGGTGTCCGTCTGCGTTCGCGTCTGCGTTCGCGTCTGCGTCTGCGTCATCAAGGTTCTCAAGTTCTCCTGCTCTCTCGTGGAGCGAGGGATAGATGCGTTCTTTGGCGCGATCTGTCAAGTTGTTCCTTAGCGTCCTGGTAACGAGTCACGGTGCTTGACGTAGGGGCGCTCACAGGGTCCACTGGGGGCCCACTGGGGGGTCCACTGGGCCGCAGCAGTCGTTCTGTCATGACACGCCTCCATCTACCGGTAATCGGCGGTGTTGTGCCGCTCGCGGGAGCGATCCCGGCCGATCCCCTCGTGGACAGCTTCGCACGCCGCATCCGCTACCTGCGGGTCTCGGTCACCGATCGCTGTAATTACCGTTGCACGTATTGCATGCCGGAGGAGCTCGGGGACCAGCTGGCGTTCGAGCCGAGGGCCGCGGTGCTGACGTTCGAGGAGCTCGAGCGGCTGATCGGCGTGTTTGCGCGGCTCGGGGTCCGCAAGGTTCGGCTGACCGGTGGCGAGCCGACGGTGAGGAAGGGCATCGTCGAGCTCGCCGGGCGGGTGGCGCGCGTGCCGGGGATCGAGCAGGTGGTGATGACCTCGAATGGCCACCTCTTGCGTGAGCTCGCCGCGCCGCTCGCGGCCGCCGGCATCGCCGCGATCAACATCTCGCTCGACACGCTCGACGCCGCGAAGTTTCGCCGGCTGACCGGCCGAGGCGATCTGGCGCGCGTGCTCGCCGGGATCGACGCCGCGGTCGCCGCGGGCATGCGGGTGAAGACGAACGCGGTCGCGCTCCACGGCGCCAACGACGACGAGCTCGTCGCGCTGTGCGAGTACGCGTGGGCGCACGGCGCGGTGCCGCGGTTCATCGAGCACATGCCGATGTCCGATGGTGCGCTCTACGCACCCGAGTCCGAGCTGTCGGCGGCGCAGATCCGGCGCCTGCTGGAAGCGGCGCTCGGGCCGCTGGTTCCTGCCAGCGCGAGCGCGGGGCGCGATCCGGGCCCGGCCCGCTACTGGCGCGTCGCTGCGACCGGCCACGAGGTCGGGATCATCTCGGCGATGACCGAGCACTTCTGTGACGATTGCAACCGCCTGCGGCTCACGGCGACGGGGTCCTTGCACGCGTGCCTCGGCCACGATGATGCGATCAGCCTGCGGGACGTGATGCGCCGCGGCGGCAGCGATGAGGACGTGGTGCGGTCGATCGCCGCCGCGGTCACCGGCAAGCGCGCGGGGCATGTGTTCGAGCGGTCGGGCGCGGGCGCGCCGCAGAAGCACATGATCGGCATCGGCGGTTAGCTGCGTTCACGTGGGTGCGCGGTTCGATGCGCACGGCTCTCGTCGGTTGTCATCCGTAGCCAGGCGTAGCCAGACGGAGCCAGAAAACCATCGGGAGGGCAGGGCCAAGCACGCGTATGCTCGACGGTGGCCCCGGTCGCGGATGCCGGCTCGATCGCGGATTCACGCAACCGTACAAGGTGTGCGACCTCAAAAATCAGTGGCGAAATCAGCGTTCAGCGGCTTTCCACACGCCAGCTGATCGAGCGGGAATGCATCCGATCATGCTACGGTTCCCCTGACGCCGGACACGCCGAGCCTGCGGAGGTAACCCTTATGGACAACAGTACTTTGGGCAAGATCGTTCTCACTGTGGCCGTCGCAGTCGGTGGGGTCGGCTTCCTCGTGAAGTCGTCGATTTCGAGCGCGCAGCACTACAAGATGGTCGACGACCTGCTGGCGAGCGATCTGAGCTCCTGGCAAGGCAAGGAGCTCAAGGTCCACGGCTGGGTCGAGAGCGGCTCGATTCACGAGAGCATCGTGAACCAGGAGACGCACCGCACCTTCCTCTTGCAGAAGGGCGGCAAGAAGATCCGCGTGTTCAGCGCGGGTCCCAAGCCCGACACGTTCAAGGATCAGTCGGAGGTCGTGGCCACCGGTCACCTCGTGCCGGCCGGTCAGATGAAGCAGCTCGCCGAGTCCTTGGGGGTCGCGATCGAGTCGGACATCCCGTATGTCGTCGACTCGACCGAGTTGATGGCGAAGTGCCCGTCGAAGTACGACGGCGCGAGCATCAACCAGAAACAGCTCGCCCCCGAGTTCAAGTGAGCCGACGGTGAACCCTCAAACCCCGTTTTCACCCATCGCGCTCGTCGGCACCATCGCGCTTCTATCGGCGTATGGCCTCGCCGCGTGGTGCGTCGCCGCCGGCATCGCCGGCAACGCTCGCAAGAGCCGCCGCCTCGTCAACTCGTCGGTCTACGGCCTGTACGGCTTCGCCGCGCTGATCACCTTGGCCTCGGTGCTGCTGATCTACGCGTTCGTCACCCACGACTTCACGATCAAGTACGTCGCGTCGGTCAGCGATACGACGATGGAGACCTGGTACAAGGTCACCTCGTTCTGGGGCGGGCTCGACGGCTCGCTCCTGTTCTGGGTCTTCGTCCTGTCGCTGTTCTCGGCGGTCGCGATCGTGGTCAACCACCGGCGCCACCGCGACATGATCGGCTTCGTCGTCGCGACGATCATGGTCGTCCAGGTGTTCTTCCTGTCGCTCCTCATCTTCACGAAGAACCCGTTCGCCACGTTCCTGACCACGCCGCCGGTCGAGGGCAAGGGGCTGAACCCGCTGCTCCAGAACTACTGGATGGTGATCCATCCGCCGTCCTTGTATACCGGCTTCGTCGCGGCGACGATCCCGTTCGCGTTCGGCATCGGCGCGCTGGCGTCGGGCCGGCTCGACGACCTGTGGCTCGGCTCGGTGCGCGTGTGGATGCTGATCTGCTTCGGCTTTTTGTCGCTCGGCCTCATCCTCGGCGGCCGCTGGGCCTACGAGGAGCTCGGCTGGGGTGGCTACTGGGCGTGGGATCCGGTCGAGAACGCCGCCCTCATGCCGTGGTTCACAGCGACCGCGTTCCTCCACTCGGCGATCATCCAGGAGCAGCGCGGCATGATGAAGCGCTGGAACCTGGTGCTCGTGATCGTCACGTTCTTCCTGACGATCTTCGGCACGTTCATGACCCGCTCGGGCATCGTGCAGTCGGTCCACGCGTTCGGCGAGGACAACGTGCTCGCGCTGCAGTTCGTCGCGTTCCTCGCGCTGATCCTCGTGGTCTCGCTGGGGCTGCTCGTGTACCGCTCGAACAAGCTGTCGTCGAAGATGCAGTTCGATTCGTTCATCTCGCGCGAGTTCGCGTTCCTGCTCAACAACTGGATCCTGCTCGGCTGCGCGTTCGTCGTGATGTTCCTGACGATGCTGCCGACGATCTCCGAGGCGTTCGATGGCTCGCGGATGTCGGTCGGAGCCGAGTACTTCAACAAGATCATGACCCCGCTGGGGCTGATCTTGCTGGTCCTGTCCGGGGCCGCGCCGCTGCTCGCCTGGCGCAAGACCACGCGCGAGCGGCTCACGGCGCAGTTCGTGATCCCGTTCGCGGTCATGGGCGTGACGATCATCGGGTTCGTGATCTGGTATCCGGAATCCAAGCACATGTCGGCGATCTTCTCCGACACGCTCCAGCTGCCGATCTCGCTCATCAACTTCGGCTTGTGCGCGTTCGTGATCGGCTCGATCGGGCAGGAGTACTGGCGCGGCTTGATCGTGCGCCGGCGGCAGACCGGCTCCGATCCGTTCGCATCGCTGATCGGGCTCGTCCTGTCGAAGCGCCGCAAGTACGGCGGCTACATCATCCACCTCGGCATCGCCGTCCTGTTCTTCGGGTTTGCTGGCAAAGCCTACGAGCGGATGATCGATCGCACGATCGAGAAGCCGGCCGCGCTGGCAACCGACAAGTCCCAGGCGAAGTTCACGTTCGGCGAGTACGAGTTCGTGTACCAGCGGCTGATCCACACCTCCGACGATCACAAGGACGCGGTGACCGCGGAGGTGGCGATCTATCACCACGGCTCGCTGATCAACACGGTGTATCCGGCGAAGTGGGACTATCATAAGGGCGAGGGCCAGGCGACGACGGAGGTCGCGATCACCGTGCGGGGGGGCGTGTTCCAGGAGTTGCCCACCGAGTGGCCAGCGACGCTCGGCCGGCACCTGCTGAGCGAGGCCTACGGCGAAGACGTCTACGTCGTGTTGACCGGCTACGATCTCGAGTCGGGCCTGGCGAACCTGCGCATCTACCTGAACCCGCTGATCTTGTGGGTGTGGGTCGGGTTCCTGATCCTCGCGTTCGGCACGCTCGTGTGCCTGATCCCGCAGAGCGCCGTCGATCGGCTATCGCGGCCGCGGACGACACGGCTCGGGCGCGCGGGCGAGCTCGCGGTGCTGATCCTGGTGGTGGGCGGGGTGCTCGCCGGCCTCGCGAGCCAGGCGCAGGCCGCGTCTGCCCCCGCGGAGCACGTGCAGGCCGGCATGGGGATGGGCGCCGATAGCACCGGTTTTGCCGCGATGAACCGGCCGACCCCTGGCAGCGCCGAAGAGCGCGCGATGAAGGAGCTGCTTTGCGTGTGCGGCTGTGCTGCGCGCGAGAGCATCTTCGATTGCAAGTGCGGCACGGCCGCGCAGCTGCGCCGGGAGATCATGGACTACCTCGGCCAGGTCGACGAGAAGGGCCAGCCGGTGTTCGATCTGAAGACGCAAGCCGGCCGCGACACGGCCTACGAGGCGGTGCTCGATTATTTCGTGAAGTCGTACAAGGGCGAGCAGGTGCTGGCGACGCCGCGCACCAAGTTCTCGTGGCTTCTGCCATCGCTGGCCGTGATCGGCAGCCTCGGGCTCCTGGTGGTGGCGGGCCGGCGCTGGGTCGGCCGTGGGGCACAGGTCGCGACGGCCGGCGCGGCGGGGCCGGCCGGGCCGGTGGTTTCTCCCGAGGACGATGCCTACACCGACAAGCTCGACGACGAGCTCGCGGACTCCGACTAACGGCGGCCACGAATGAACGAACGAGACACGATGCGATCGGTCAGGCGTGGCTGCGCCTTGGCCGTCCTGGTGATCGGCTGGGTGTTCATCACCTGGCAGAACCACTTCCACATCACCGCCCCGGTGGTATTTGTCTGCCTCGCGTACCTGGCGGTGGTCGCGACCGTCTACAACCTGTGGCGCACCGGCGCCGCCGTGGTCGCGAGCGACGAAGGCGAGGGCGACTCGACGTGGGCCAAGCCGGCCGGCGCGCTCGGTGAGCTCGAGCGCGAGAAGCGAACGCTGATCAAGGCGATCAAGGAAGCCGAGTTCGATCACCAGATGGGCAAGCTGTCCCAGCGCGATGTCGACGAGATGATCCGCACCTATCGCGCCCGCGCGATCGAGGTGATCAAGGACATCGAGCGGCTCGAGCTCGGCGCCGCGGGGAGCACGCGCGAGCAGATCTTGCGCGAGGTTCGCGCCCGCGTCGAGCTCGAGGCCAGGTCGCACAAGAAGCCGGTAGTCGACGCCAAGCAAGCGGCGCAGCCGAATGCCGACCATGGCAAGGGCAAGACCAAGCCGCTCGCCAACGACCACGCGACGCTTGCCGAGCCGGCGACCACGGCGGCCGACGCCGCGGCCATCGCCTCGACCGTCCCCACGGAGACCGTGCCCGCGGCATCTGATGTGGCGTCCGGTGCGTTCGGCGCCGAGGTGGCACGCACGGCGGCCCGGCCGGCAATCGACGACGACGCGATGGACGCCGATAGCACCACCGTCGAGCCCAAGCGCGATGACGCTGTGAAGGAAGCAACACCATGAGGTTCGAGACGCTCGAGACGCGGGCGGGGCGAGGGCGTTTCCCTGCCAGATCGGCGCTCGCCCTCGCGCTCATCCTAGGGAGCACCGGGATCACGCTCACGGCGACGCCTGCCGCGGCGCAGCCCGCCGCGGCGCTCGGCAAGCCGTTGCCGTCGCCCGACCTGCCGGCCGGCACGGTGACCGTACGCGTCGTCGCCGGCAGTACCTCCTCGCCGGTGGTCGGCACCGACGTCACGCTGGTCGTCAACAAGACGCCGCGCGTGGCGCGAACCAACGCCGAAGGCCGCGCCAGCTTTGCCGGGCTCCCGGTCGGCGCGACGGTCGTCGCGAAGGTCCTCGACGAAGACAAGGCCGAGCACGCCTCCGAGGAGTTTGCGATCCCCGACGGCGGCGGCATGAAGGTCATGCTCACGACCAAGCCCTGGCAGGCCGGCGCCGGTGGTGCGCCGTTCGCAGGTGGCGCCGGCATGCCGAATCCGCGGCGGCTGAGCGGCGAGCCGCGCCCCGAGCAAGCCGATCCGGCCGGCACGATCACGGTGCGCGTCGCGTACGACGACTTCAAGGACACGCCCGGCGGCGTACCGGTCGTCCTGGTCGGCTACACGGCCGATGACACGGTGTCGTATCAGGTCGTCGAGACCGACCCGTCGGGCCGCGTTCAGTTCACCGATCTCGATCGCAGCGGCGGCACCTCGTACTTTGCGATGACCGAGCTGCCGCGCAACGGGGTGGTCGATCGCCTGATGGCGCGGCCCGTGGTGCTCGAGTCGCAGATGGGGGTGCGCATGATCCTGTCGAGCGAGAAGCGCGATTCCAAGGCGCCTCCGATCGACGATCTCGGCAAGAACGATCCGCAGGTCGCGACGCCCGCCGGCAAGGTCCGGGTCGCGCTCGAAGGCGTCGCCGATCTCTCGGCCACGCTCACGCTCATCGATGCCGCGACCAAGAAGGTGATCGGCGAGGCCAAGCCCCAGGTCTCGCCGCCCGATCCGTCGCGCGTGCAGGGCGGCGCCCAGTTCACGGCCGATGCGAAGCTACCGGCCGGCACGCTCGACGTCGAGGTCGCCGGGGGCCCGGGCCAGACCGAAGAGCCGCTCAAGGATATCGAGATCCGCGTGTTTCCCGCCGGCGCCACCGACGCGACCGGTGGGCTCGCCTCGGCGACCACTGCCGATGGCACCGTGCGGATGGCGCTCCAGGCGACCGGGCCGCAGAAGGCGGTGTTCACGATCAACGGCCGCCAGCTCGTCTCGCAGCCGTTCGAGCTCGCGAAGTCAGGCGGCAAGCTGGTGATCCGCGCCCACTGGGACGGCAGCGGTCGGCCGCAGGCGCTGCTCGATGTCGCCGCGACGCCAGGGCAGGTCGTCTACGCCGAGTCCATGGTCAAGAGCCATCAGTACCGCTCGATGCCCTTCCAGCTGATCGAAGGCGCCGGCTCGAAGATCTCGATCTTCGTCTATCCCCGCGTCTTGTTCCAGTTCCACCTCCAGGCGTTCGTCGAGGATCAGCTGTTTGCAGCGCAGGGCCGGCTCGAGGTGATAAACTCCTCGTGGGCGCCGTACCGTGCCGGTCCCGATGG
>Ga0070690_100001608_pt1 | contig 11859 bp, 8 predicted proteins | sample KBSS33HmetaG_FD_64671 | JGI IMG/M metagenome (GOLD analysis project Ga0070690, IMG submission 64671) | Switchgrass rhizosphere microbial communities from Kellogg Biological Station, Michigan, USA - KBS S3-3H metaG | ecosystem: Host-associated > Plants > Roots > Rhizosphere ... | reverse complement strand
AACCGCTGGTAAGTGATGATGCCACCGCTGATGTAATTGCAGGGAAACGCTGGTGAGTTAAGAACAAGCGGCTTCCTCTGCTCAAATAGTTTTTATGATGTCCTTTTCTTAAGATCTGGCAAGCGCCTTTCTGTCACAACGGTCGCATGAACGTCCTAAAAACGGCGAAATTACTAACTCTTGGCGTCGGGAAATCTATCGGCGTAATGGAGGCTATTAGGCTGAGCAATTGGCGCAAAAACCAGTTGCTAATTCTGGCATATCACGGCGTCTCACAAGACGATGAACACCTGTGGAATCCGGAACTCTTTTTTACTCCCGATGATTTTCGCACCCGCATGCAACTGCTCAAGGACTATGGGTGTCATGTATTGCAGCTCAGCGATGCGCTGCAACGTTTGTGGACGAAGACACTTCCTCCGTGCAGCGTCGTCCTCACCTTTGACGACGGTGGCTGTGATTTCTATCGCCAGGCATTCCCAATTTTACGAGAGTTTGGCTGGCCCGCTACGGTTTATTTAACCAGCTACTATTGCAATTACAATCGTCCAGTGTTTGACGTTATGTGCTCGTACCTGCTCTGGAAAGGCAGGAGTACTAAACTGAACCTGAGAGACGTGATTAGCGGTTCTGCCGAGTTCGATCTCGAAAGCAAGTCAAATCGAGAACGAACGCTCGCCGCCGTTCGTTTATTCGCACGCCACGCAAAATTCTCAGCTCGGCAAAAGGACGAACTTCTCAAATTAATAGCCGAGCGCTTGTCCATAGACTATGAGAGGATCCTGGCTAAACGAATTCTGCACCTGTTGTCACCCGAAGAAGTGGTCGAACTCGTTGCCGAGGGGGTGGACATCCAATTACATACTCATCGCCATCATGCGCCGCAAAAGCGAGAGTCGTTTCTTGTTGAGCTGAAAGAGAACAGAGCATTTATCAGTAAGTTCACCAAATTGCCGCGCCACTTCGCCTATCCACACGGTTTGTATGAGGAGTGTTACGCTGATTGGCTGTCGTCATTTGGCGTCACCTCTGCTACCACGTGTGCATCTGGCTTAGCAACAAAGTATTCCAATCCCTACAATCTGCCTCGGTTGGTGGACACATCGTCGCTACGCTTGCTGGAGTTAGAAGGATGGCTTTCGGGTTTCGCAAAGTTTTTCCCGCGGAAACAATCGCGAGAGGCGTCATTAATTCCACCGTTCTATTACTGATTGATATCGTGGCCCTCTCGCTATCCGACTCGAGTGGAGAGTTTGCGAATTAACGAACTACTGCCCCATCGAATTTTGACAACGTCTCTTTAGGTATCTGATCGTACGACCCAATCTATTTCTGAATGTTCTTAATCAACACCACGTCTCGATTGCGCGAGCCGCGTGCTACTGCTCTTGGGGTAACGGCACGGCCGTCGCTCGGAGGTTTCTCGAAATAGGAAATCGATGCCGTTTTGCAGCGTTTCCTACGATGCCAGGGTTTCTCTCACAAACTTCATTCCAAATCGCGTTAGAGCGGTGCCTATGTTGGAAGGATGCTGAAGTTACTGCAGAATTCCGTTGCCACCGGACGTGAACGCGAATGGGCGAAGGCTCACTTATCCGCGGTAGGTTCTATTTCGAAAACTTGGCCTAACAACACTTGCTCCGCCGGAGGATTCAGATTCGTCCACCAACTCCATTACTTTCCTTGTAAACAAGCTCAACCCCTCGATGGTAACGACGTTCTCACGTTTCATCCGACAAATTACCGTGGCACTATCACTATCAACAAAGCAAACATCATTGAGTTCGATGATTACAGGACGACCGCTCTCATCAGATACCTGGCGACAAATGCTTTCCAGCAATTCGGCATCTTTCAGATGGAGTGCGCCTTCGACTTTGAAGCATCTTGCCTCCTTTGGAGTTGGTATGAGCGCATCTGACAGGTGACCCTGATGCTGAGCAACTGCGCCTTTAAGATTAGACGTCTCGGTTCGAGGTTTGATTTCTGTAATTCTTATCGACACATTCCCACCGTCATGATCTGCGCACGAGTTATGCGTGATTCGGAAACTGAAATTACTCGGCGTCTCTTCTTACCTCAGTCTTTGACGGTCACACTTCTTTCCACGGTTTGTGTGCTCCCCGTTGCGTCTCTGCGGTGCCCCCCGAATGCAAAACCGCAGAGACGCTCAATGGACTCCGGAGGCGGATCAGATCTGTCCTGTTCCACCGTCCACATTGATCTCGACCCCAGTTATGTACGACGCATCATCTGACGCAAGAAATGCTACCGTTGCCGCGACTTCTTCTGGCTGGCCAAAGCGCTTCATCGGAACCTTCTCGATGATCTGCTTAGCAAATTCATCCACCGCTTCCTGCGGCAACCCGGTTCTCCCAAAAATCGGAGTGACGATTGGGCCAGGCGCAACTGCATTAACACGAATTCCGCGTTCGACTAGTTCCGCTGCAGCTGTTCGCGCGAGAGAACGCAACGCCGCTTTTGTCGCTGAATACGCGCTAGTGTTCGCGTTACCTTTAATGCTGACTACGCTGGTGTTCAGAATGATCGACGCACCGTCGTTGAGGAGAGGAATCGCCTTCTGAAGAGTGAAGTAAGCACCCTTGATATTGGTGTCAAATTGCTCGTCGTAAGTACTCTCTGACGTATCAGAGATTGGCGCAAACTTCGCAATGCCTGCGTTGACAAACAGCACATCAATCTTGCCGAAGTTTTTGGTTACTTCTCCATAGAGCTTGTCTAACTCCGCCAGTTGTGAAACATCCGCCTGGATCGCCAACACTCCATTGCCGATCGTTTTCACAGCATCATCTAAAGTCTGCTTGCTGCGACCGGTGATCACTACCTTTGCCCCTTCTTGCTGAAAACGCTTTGCGGTTGCCAAACCGATACCACTGTTTCCACCAGTTACTACGGCTACTTTTCCTTCCAGTCTGCCCATCGTTTCCTCCTTCAAGGATTGTCTGACCATTCGACTTTCTGCCTGCGTTGCTTTTATGGTTCTTTCAGAACGCCAAGCAGGTAAGTCACGTGTCGTGCCAGAGCAGTGGATATACTCAGATCAATTGAGTTGGCACGCTGGTTGGCGTTTTCGCTCGATAACAGCGACAATTATTGAAGTTACCAATGACAAAGAGTGACCACATACGGCCATCTGACTCGTAATGAACATGGGCTGCTTTCCCTGCTAAGCCCTCTTTGATAAGGAAATAGAAATTGGCAACCGCTCAAATCGAAACCAAGAGTTTAAAGCCTGAGCAGTACCTCACTTTGCTTGAGCTGTCGAAAGCAATCGCTTCTCATCGGGATCTTACAAAGCTATTCCACGACCTTGCTTGCCGCTTGCAGATGCTTTTTAAGTTTCGCAGCATGGCAGTCGTCTTTTACGATCCGAAGCGAGACTTAATGAGAAGCCACTTTATGGAGACGTGCATTCCGACAAAGTGGCAGCCTCCAACAGAAGTTCCAATCGAAGGTTCGGTGGCTGGCTGGGTTTGGCAACATCAGGAACCAGTGGTGGTCCATGATATCGCCGAGCAAGAAGATCGCTTTCCTTTTGCGAAAACTATACCGAATCACCCCATCAAAGCGATCTGCAGCTTTCCTCTGACCACGGCCAATCAGCGGCTGGGTGCGCTTAACTTCTGGAGTGAAGACGCAGGTGCCTACGACGAAATTGATATTGAATTTACCGGATTGCTAGCTGGACAAATAGCTGTTGCCGTCGAGTCTCAATGTCATCAACAGAAGCTTGCCCGTGAGCGCGATCGCTGTCAGCTGCTGTTGGAGATAAATCACACGCTGGTCTCCAATCTCAATCTTCGCGAACTCGTTTCCGCAGTGTCCGGCTGTCTCCGCCGAGTGTTGCCGCACGATGTTGCAGGATTGGCTTTGTATGACCCAACTATTAATAAGCTGCGTGCGACCGCAATGGAATTTCCCGATCACGAGGAGATCTTTATCGAAGACGACGTCATCGAATTGGACGGTACGCTCTCCGGCCGAGCGTTCACAACTCGGCTTCCTGTAGTAATCGGTAGTGCTGACCTCTTATCTGATCGGTTTGCGCGGCGAACTGGTCTCAAATCCGGCTGCAAGATTCCTCTCATTTCTCACGATCGCGTTCTTGGTGTTCTCGGCGTAGGTCGGCTCAGCGAAGATGCATTTACTGAAGAAGACATGGACCTGCTAACCGGAGTCGGTGAACAAGTGGCTGTTGCGGTGGAGAATGCATTGGCGTATCGACAGATCGATGAGCTCAAAAACAAACTACAGGAAGAGAAGCATTATCTTCAGGAAGAGATTCGCAGCGAATACAACTTCGAAGAGATCATTGGCACAAGCCCGGCTCTGAAGCGCGCGCTCGAGGACGTGCAGACCGTAGCTCCTACCGACTCAACAGTTCTTATTTTTGGCGAAACCGGGACCGGGAAGGAGTTGATCGCGCGAGCGCTTCACAATCTCAGCGGTCGAAGCAATCACCCTTTGGTAAAGGTGAACTGTGCAGCGATTCCGACTGGGCTGCTCGAAAGCGAAATGTTTGGTCATGAGCGCGGTGCTTTTACAGGCGCGGTCGAACAGCGCAAGGGACGTTTTGAACTCGCGCATAGGGGTACGATCTTCCTCGATGAAGTTGAAGAGATTCCGCTGGAGTTGCAACCGAAATTGCTGCGCGTTTTGCAAGAGCAAGAATTTGAGCGACTGGGCAGCGGCAAAACGATTCGCGTAGATGTGCGTGTGATTGCAGCGACAAACGCCGACTTGGCGCAAATGGTAGCTGAAAAGAAGTTTCGCAGAGACCTTTATTATAGATTGAACGTCTTTCCCATTATGTTGCCGGCGTTACGCGAACGCGCTCAGGATATTTCGTTACTAGTTCACTTCTTTGCGCAGCGCTTCGCACAGCAGATGAAAAAGCCCATTAAAACGATTTCGCCCGAGGCGCTTGCACAGCTCACTGCCTACAGCTGGCCCGGTAACATTCGCGAACTTCAAAACCTGATTGAGCGCGCAGTAATTCTTTCGCGTGGCTCGGTGCTGGAGGTTCCTCTCGGTGAAATCAAAAAGCCGGCAAACGAGATCCTGGTGAACCACGGCAGCCCAGTGACACTCGAAGCCTTAGAACGCGAGCACATTATCAAAACTTTGCGTGAGGCGGGCTGGGTAATTGGTGGGAACGCTGGTGCCGCGGCTCGCTTGGGCCTAAATCGAACCACTCTAAATAACCGCATGCGAAAGTTGGGAATTACGCGACCAAGACCCGAATAACACCTAACCAGACCAGTCGCAAATTGGTGCTCGCCTCTTCGTGACCGACAGCGGTCACGTGATTTTATCTGGTCAGACTCTGATTAAGATACGACCCTCCCAGCCTTGCTGAGATGTCTCCAAGTTCCGGCATTTCGGCCCGCCTACCTCCAACAATTCCGGCAGTTTTCACCTTCTGAGCGCAAAGGCCTAGTGTGCCGACGGAATCTGTCGCGGTACGTGGCAGCTCTTTTGCTTTTGTTCTTCACGAATCGAAGGAGAACGTCATGAATTCCCGAGTACGAATCGTGAAGCGAAACGAAATCCACGAACCAAAGAAGGTTGGTCCGGGTGGCAAACCTACGGAGTTACGGCGCGATCGCGAGATGGTCACTGTCGTTAAGAGTTGGATCGATGAATTCAAGCTCCGCAGTAGGCAAAACACCCAAATCACTCTGCCGCTGCCACATGAAGCTTGATCATTAACTACGGTCGTCGGACCACTATCTAAGATGAAGATGTCAACGACACTAAAACAACTTCTACGTAGACCGAAGCTAATAATTCCGATTGCAGTCGTTCTAGTCCTTGTTGTTATCGCCCTGATAACCATTGCCAGCAAGTCCAGTGATGGTGTTAAGGCCGCGCCACGACCGCTCGATGTTGAAGTCATCCAGGTCAAACAGGATGACGTGCCTCTTTATAGCGAGTGGATTGGGACCACTGAGGGAATGGTGAATGCGAATATCAAAGCTCAGGTTACAGGTTATCTACTGCGGCAAGATTATAAAGAGGGCTCCTTCGTCAAAAAGGGGGAGCTTATGTTTGAGATTGATCCCCGTCCGTTTCAGGCAGTGTTAGATCAAGCGAACGGTCAACTCGCGCAGTTTGAGGGTCAACTGGAGCAAGCGAATTCGCAAGTGGTTCAAGCAGAGGCTCAAGTTGCTCAGGCAAACAGTCAACTACTACAGGCGCAAGCGCAGCTCGCGCAGGCTGAAGCCAACCAGGTAAAAACGCAGCTCGACGTTAATAAGTATGCGCCGCTCGTGGAACAGAAAGCAGTAACCCAACAAGACTACGATAACGCCGTTCAAGCAAACGTCGTTGCGAAGGCGCAAGTCGAAGCATCGAAAGCAGGCGTCGGCACAGCTCGCGCGCAACTCCGAGCTGCGAACGCACAAATTGGAAGCGCAAAAGCAGCAACCAAAACAGCCAACGGCCAAGTCGAAAACGCGAAGGCTGCAGTCAGGACTGCTGAACTCAACCTTAGTTTCACACGCATTGTGTCGCCGATTGATGGAATCGCGGGCCTCGCCCAAACTCAGGTGGGGGATCTGGTACAGCCTAACAACCCTAACAGCCCGCTGCTCACTACCGTTTCCACAGTCGATCCAATCAAAGTCTATTTCACGATTAGCGAACAACAGTATTTGGCGTTTACGAAAGACAACCTGATTGAAGCAAGACAGGGAGGGAGCGTCGCCCATATCGAATTGGAGTTGATCCTCTCAGACGGCTCGACTTACCCGCATAAGGGTAGCTTCTACTACGCGGATCGGCAGGTCGATCAAAAAACTGGCGCGATTCGAATTGCAGGACTGTTTCCGAATCCAGGAAACATTCTCCGTCCCGGACAGTACGGTCGCGTCCGCGCCGTGACAGCAACTAAGGACAGTGCCCTTTTGGTTCCACAACGCGCCGTGACTCAGCTGCAGGGCGGATATCAGGTCGCCGTGGTTGGGAAAGATAACAAAGTTGAAATCCGCTCGATCAAATTGGGCGACCACAGTGGATCAATGTGGATTGTAGATGAGGGACTGAAGCCTGGTGAGACTGTAGTTGTCGAGGGGACTCAACGACTAAGGCCTGGTGTGCTTGTCAATCCGCAGCCTTACACCAAAAAAGATTGACGCCCATGATCTCCAAACTTTTCATTAATAGGCCGGTTGTCGCGATGGTCATCGCCATTGTGACGGTGATCGTCGGATTAGTAGCGATGGCCGGATTGCCTGTGGCTCAGTTTCCCGACATCGTGCCGCCGCAAATTATCGTCAACACGACCTACACCGGCGCCGACGCGCAAACGATCGAGCAATCAGTAGCCACGCCGCTGGAGCAACAGATGAGCGGTGTGGACGACATGCTGTATATGCAATCGACGAATGCGAACGATGGGACCATGACATTGACCGTTACCTTCGACGTCGACACCAGTCCAAACCTCGATCAGGTCAACGTTCAAAATCGCGTGGCCCAGGCGCAACCGAACCTACCTGCTGATGTTAACCAGTTTGGTTTGAACTTGCGCAAGTCAACAGGCATTCCAACGTTAGCTTTTGCGCTCTATTCACCACAGCAAACCCACGACTCGCTCTTCCTCGCAAACTACGCAAATATCAATATCAATGATGCGTTATATCGCGTGCCGGGTGTTGGTGAAGTGCGGCTGTTCGGCGTCAGCGATTACGCAATGCGCATTTGGGTGAAGCCGGATCTGCTTGCGAAGCTTGGCTTGACGGTTCCTGATCTTGTGCGTGCCGTGCAGCAACAGAGCACAGTTAACCCTGCTGGCCAGGTTGGTGCTGAGCCCGCACCTAAGGGCCAGGAGACAACTTACACAGTACGCGCGCAAGGCAGATTGCAAACTTCAGAGGAATTCGAGCAGGTCGTTGTGCGTTCAAATCCTGATGGGTCTGTTGTAAGGCTAGGGGATGTTGCACGCATTGAACTGGGAGCCCAGAACTACCAACAGCTCGCGCGCTTCGGTGGAAAGCCGGCTGCAATTGTCGCCGTTTTTCAGGCGCCGGGATCGAATGCACTCGCAGTCGCTGACGGCGTCAAGAAAACGATGGACGAACTCAAGCAGCGTTTTCCAGCCGACCTCGATTACGCAATTGGCCTCGATACAACTCGATCAGTGACCGAAGGCATACGCGAGATTGTTCAAACGCTGGTCATCGCCATCGTGCTCGTTCTGTTAGTCGTCTTTATATTCCTTCAGAACTGGCGTGCCACTCTAATTCCAATGATCGCGGTGCCCGTTTCACTAATCGGTACATTTGCAGTCTTCCCGTTTCTTGGATTTTCAATCAACACGCTTTCACTTTTTGCGCTGGTTCTGGCAATCGGCCTGGTCGTGGATGATGCGATCGTTGTAGTCGAAGCAGTGGAGCATCACATCGAAGAAGGCATGACTCCCCGCGAAGCGACCCTTAAGGCAATGGAAGAAGTTGCTGGACCGGTGATTAGTATTGCGCTGATTCTTGCGTCGGTATTCATACCGGTCGCATTAGTCAGTGGCATTCAGGGCCGGTTGAACAAACAGTTTGCAGTGACGATTGCAGTGTCGGTCGTGATTTCAGCATTCAATGCGCTGACACTCTCACCAGCGCTCTCGGCGTTGATACTAAGACCACGCAAGGAAGCTCGTGGAGTGCTTGCCAAATTCTTCGGCGCATTTAATCGTTGGTTCGCCAAAGCTACTAATGGCTATGTCTCTCTGAGCCGTGGCCTAATCCGTAAAGCCCTCGTAGGAGTCGTGATTCTCGCAGGCTTTGCCCTGGTCGATGGCGTTTTTGGTCGACGCTTGCCGACCAGCTTTCTGCCCGAAGAGGACTACGGCTACCTGTTTTTGAATATCCAGCTTCCGCCTGCTGCCTCGCTCGAGCGAACCGATCAGGTTTCGCAGAAAGTGGAAAAAATTCTCAAGGAAACAGAGGGAGTGCAGTACACGACGACCATCAACGGCTTCAGTCTCTTGAATCGAGTCTCAGCTAGTTACAACGGATTCTTCTTTGTTTCTTTGGCGCCGTGGAATGAACGTAAGCAGACCGCACCGGAGATCGTGAAGGTCGTCAATGCGAGACTTGCCAACGAGGTGCCGGAGGCAATTGCGTTTCTGTTCAGTCCACCGGCAATTCCGGGCCTTGGAAATTCCGGCGGACTCTCGTTTTGGTTGCAGGATCGTAGTGGCGGATCTGTCGAGTTCCTTGATCAGAACGTGCAAAAATTTCTGGCGGCGGCCCGACAACGACCGGAGCTCGCCGGTGTTGTCTCTCAGTACTCAGCAACTACGCCACAGATATTTGCTGACGTCGACCGAGACAAGGTGCTCAAACAGGGAGTCGATGTCAGAGACGTGTATCAAACGCTGCAAGCCTATTTGGGCGGTTTGTATCTTAATCAGTTCAATCGCTTCGGAAGACAGTGGCGAGTTTTTCTTCAAGCGGAAGGAGAGGAACGACTGAGTGATCACGACATCGCTCAATACTACGTTCGGAATAACGACGGCAACATGGTCCCACTTTCATCCTTGCTAAGCACTCGAAAAATTCTTGGACCAGAATACACGAACCGTTTCAATCTCTATCGTGCAGCACAGATCATTGGGACGACTGCCCCAGGCTACAGTTCCGGACAAGCGATGAAAGCGCTTGAAGAAGTCGCAAAACAGACTCTGCCACCGGAGATCGGTTATGACTGGTCTGATCTCTCTTATCAGGAGCAAAAGGCCGCGGGAAGTACTACGACCGTATTCGCGCTGTCGCTTGTGTTTGTGTTTCTCATTCTCGCTGCGCTTTACGAAAGTTGGTCGCTTCCTTTTTCAGTTTTGCTCACGGTACCGATTGCGATTTTCGGAGCTTTCCTGGGCCTCTGGCTACGCAGCTATGATCTGGATGTCTACGCTCGAATTGGGTTGATCGTACTTATTGGCTTAGCAGCGAAGAATGCGATTTTGATCGTCGAGTTCGCAAAGGCCGAATTGGAAAAAGGGCGGGATCTGATCGATGCGGCGTTGGAAGGCGCACGCTTACGCTTGCGGCCAATTCTCATGACTTCGTTTGCATTCATTTTCGGCTCGGCGCCGTTGTGGATTGCCTCGGGGGCAGGTGCTTCAGCCCGTCGCATCCTTGGCACAGTGGTAATCGTCGGAATGCTGGCAGCTACATTAATCGCGATCTTCATAATTCCCGTGACATTTTATCTAGTTGAGAAAATCACTATGCGGTTCAGTAGCAGGCACCCAGCCAACCTCGAAACACACGAGCCGCGGCCGACGGCGGGAGACTAAACATTGGTTGAAGTTGCTAAAAAAGTATCGGCTGCGATTGTCGCCATTACCTTGTTGGCCAGTAGTGTGGTTGGTCAGAAGAAAAATGACCGCCCGCCAATACCAAATGAGTTTCGTGGCACAGACAAGACGGTGCCAACGGATCCAACTTCGATTGGCGATTTGAGATGGTTTGAAATTTTCAAGGACGACGAACTGCAGAACTTAGTGCGCACCGCTATGGTGCGAAACTATGATCTGCATCTGGCCGTCGCCCGAATCAACGCTGCGCGGGCTAACCTGGGGCTCGCGCGCTCCAATCAGTTACCACAGTTTTCGGCCGGCGCAGATCTTACAACCAACCGGGGATCATCGAACGGGCCAACAGGTGCTTTCGGACAAGGGGGACGGAGTCGCAGCTTTGGTAGTGTCTTTTTGAATCTTCTAACATTTGAGTTGGACGTTTGGGGAAGACTGCGTCAACAGACTAAAGCTGCGCGTGCTGAGCTCCGGGCTTCAGAGGAAGACCGCAAGGCGGTTTTGACAACCGTTGTCGGAGATGTCGCCGCTGGATACTTCAGTTTGCTCGAGCTGGATAGTGAATTGGATATCGCCCAGCGAACGTTAGCAGCACGACAAGAATCGTTGCGACTTATAGCGCTACGTCATCAAGGTGGCTTAGCAACCGCATTGGACGTTCGCCAAGCGGAAGAATTGGTGTACCAGGCATCGCAAACAATTCCTGATACCGAACGCCAAATCGCACAAACTGAAAATCAACTAAGTTTCATCCTTGGTAACAATCCAGGACCAGTCACGCGCGGTCGTCCACTAGAGCAGCAACAAATGCTTCCCATTGTTCCGGCGGGTCTTCCCTCATCTTTGCTTGAACGGAGGCCCGACATTCGCGCTGCCGAGGAGAATCTTGTGGCTCAACGCGCACTGGTCTCTGCTGCGAAAAGAGCCTTCTTCCCGACCATCAGTTTGACGGGATTATTTGGTTTTCAAAGCAATCAGCTCTCAAACCTATTTACTGGAGCGAGTAAATCCTGGTCCTTCGTGCCACAAATAAGTCAGCCGATCTTCACAGGCGGTCGACTCAAGTCAGATGTGAAATTTGCAAAGGCACAGCAGGAATTCGCCATCGTCCAATATCAACAGACGATTCAAAATGCTTTTAAAGAAGTATCGGATGCCCTTGTTGAATATCAGAAGGTTCGAGAGATACGAGCTCAACAGGAGTTGCTGGTTGCAACACTGCGAGATAGATCGCAGCTGGCCCATCTCCGATATAGAGGTGGAGTGGACACGCTCTTGAATGCTCTCGATTCAGATCGCGAATTATTCGATGCTGAGCTTAACTTAACTCAGACTAAACGTAACGAGTTGTTGTCAGTGGTACAGCTGTACAAAGCCTTGGGCGGGGGATGGCAACAATAGCATTAATAATTTGACTGTTCTCTGTAACTCCGTGTTCTCTACGCGTCTGTTTTCGGCATTGCGCTCAATGCACGGCTACCCGACCACCCTTTCCGCCACCACTGCGATGATGGCTCTGAACG
>Ga0070690_100001602_pt1 | contig 11876 bp, 10 predicted proteins | sample KBSS33HmetaG_FD_64671 | JGI IMG/M metagenome (GOLD analysis project Ga0070690, IMG submission 64671) | Switchgrass rhizosphere microbial communities from Kellogg Biological Station, Michigan, USA - KBS S3-3H metaG | ecosystem: Host-associated > Plants > Roots > Rhizosphere ... | reverse complement strand
GCTTGGGATGCCGGGCCATGTACGTGGCGTCGGAGGCTTGGGAAATATCAATGCCGAGCTTCCGAAGTTCACTGTGGATTCGAGGCGCCCCAAAGCGGATTATCTCGGCTGACCGTATGGATCCGCGCGCATTGTCTGTGGAACGCCGGCCGTCCGGATATTTCATGGGGAACATTGTAGATCCAGTACCAGCGAAAGCCTCGAGTGTGCGAAGCCATGATGGTCTCGAGTTTGACGATCGATAAGACACACCGCCAGTCGACCAGCTCCGGGAGAGCCAAACCGGGAGACAACGGTCCGCCGTCGTCAACTTTGGTTGCGGATGCTGTCAGTGGATGACGGCGAGTTGATGACTCATGGAGATGATTTCCAGTTGGACCCTGGCCTTACCGCGAAACCAGATGCGGATCGACCAGGACAGGGAATAGAAGAACGAAGACATGGCCGTTGAGCCTGAATGACGTTGGGTCTAAGTTTCCTTCCCAAAGGCGCAGGCTGCTGCGATAATCACGGCCAGACTGCTACCCCTCGAAAATCAGGTTGAACCGTGAATTTGTAAACCATCGCCAGGAGCCTTGCTATGACCATTCGAACGAGTGTTCTCGTTGTTCTTGGAATCGCGCTGCTGACCACAACAGCGTCGGCGCACCACAATATGTCGGCCATCTTTGACTTCAACGACCGTGTGACGTTGTCCGGCACGATTACGGCGCTCGATTGGAGGAATCCACATATCGAAATCCGTATGGATGCCAAACGGGACAACGGCCAAATGGAGGCATGGAAGGCGGAGGGGCCATCGCCCATTTGGTTCAAAAGCCGCGACACGAGTAAGGCGGATTTCGACAAGGCGATTGGCAAGCCGGTCAAGATGGAAGTCAGTCGCGCCAGAGACGGCTCCACGTGGGGGCTGTTGCGGAATATCACGTTGCCGGACGGAAAAGTGATAAATCTGTGTCCGGAAAACTGCTGACGAACCCAGCCGAGGAGTATTTGCCATGAGGAATTCTTATTCGACTGCAACAGTCGTCGCTCTGCTTTGGTCCGCGCTCTTCCTGACGGTGACGGATGCTCGCGCACAAAACCTGCAAATGACCTGGGTCGATCGATCCGGGAAGGCCATTGAAACGGTGGGTCCGGGCGGCCCGTATCGCGGGCCGGATCTCGCGCCGGACGGGAAACGATTTGTCGTCCACCGTCATGACGAAATGGATGCAAGTCGCAACGGTAACGGAGATGTGTGGCTTTTCGAATCCGGATCCGGACCGGGCAAGCGGCTCGCCGGAGACGGTTCGGGCAAGATTGAAAACGTCATGCCCATCTGGTCGCCTGACGGAACGCGCATTGTGTTCGGTTCGATGCGCAACGGCAAGGGCGGGCTCTACATGAAGCGGGCTGATGGCACTGGCGTAGAAGAATTGCTCGTCGAATCGGAAACGATGAAAGTCCCGATGAGCTGGTCGCCCGACGGCAAGTACATCGTGTATTGGGTTTCGGGGAACATTCAATGGATTCTCCCGCTGACAGGAGATCGCAAGCCTTACCAATTGTCTCCGGGACCAACCTCGCATGCGCAAATCTCACCGGACGGTAAATGGGTCGCATATATGAGCTTTGCGAGCAGGCCCGAGATTTACGTGAAACCTTTTCCGACGGGTTCCGGAGAAGTGCATGTTTCAGTTTCAAAAGACGGCGGAGTATTCCCGCGATGGCGCGGCGATGGGAAGGAACTGTTCTACCTGGGTACAATGTCCAACGGTCAAATCATGGCTGTCGATATCAACGTGAATGGATCGACGATTCAAGCCGGCACGCCCCACGCGCTGTTCGATTCCGGTTATGTGAACTTGAATCATTCGACGAACTATCATGTGTTCGCCGTCAGCCGCGACGGCCAGCGTTTCCTGATCCCGCGTCTCGACGCGACGCCGGGCCCGGACGATCCCAATGCGCGCCTTCTCACTCAGTTCGATCGACAAGGCAAAGCAGTCGGAACCGTGGGTGAACGTGGGTACTACAGCAACGTCGCGCTTTCTCCGGATCAGACTCGTGTCGCTCTTCTGCGAGGCGATGCTCTCAAGGGAACGACAGACGTTTGGGTCTTCGACGTCGCCACAGGCAAGGGCACACAAATCACGTCAAACAAACGTGACGACGGGATTCGCACTCCGATCTGGTCACCAGACGGTAAGCAGATAGCCTACGTCGGCTCGCGAAGCGGGAAGGAGGCAATCTACCGAAAGCCCTCGAACGGCGAGGGCTCCGAGGAAGTCCTGTATACGCTCAACGGAGCGGGCATTACCGTTCAAGACTGGACAGCGAAATACCTGACCTTTTATTCGCAGCAACTCGGCGGCAATATCGAGTTCGCGCTGCCGCTCACGGACACAGGCGAGCCAAAACCTATCGAAATCGCCCGGTCACAGTTTCCAATGCTGGCCGCCCACTTGTCTCCTGATTATCGTTTCCTCGCCTTCCGCTCGAACGAATCCGGAAAAGACCAGATCTGGGTGAGGCAATTCGATCCAGCCGGTCCCAGCACGGGCAAGTGGCAGGTGTCCATCGACGGCGGCACCGGCCCAGTCTTCTGGCGCAACGATGGCAGGGAACTCTATTACCTGTCGCTGGACCGCAACATGATGGTTGTCAACGTCCGTCCAGGATCCGGATTCGAGTTTGACTCACCCAGAGTCTTGTTCAAGGTGTCAGAGGCTTTTCCCGCAGGCCAGGGCATCGGCCCACTGGTAAGTATGAGCGGGAATGGCGAGAGGTTTCTGATGGCCGTTCCGCGAACGCCGCCTCCGCCACCCGCGCTTCCGCAGATCACGATCCTCGACCGTCGAGGGAAAGCCGTGCAGACTGTCGGTGAGCCAGGCCGCTATTCGGAGGCGACATTCTCCCCGGACGGCTCGCGTGTTGTGGCTCGCAAATCGCCCGAGACCGTCGGTGACACGGAGTTGTGGACATTCGATGTCGCCACCGGCAAAGGCACTCTCGTGACGAAGAGTAATCTGATTTTTGCGCCATCGAACATGCTCTGGTCGCCGGACGGCAAGCAGATCTTTTATGTGCTCATGCGTCCCGGCGGCATCGGCACGATCCTTCGCAAAGCGGCCGATGGATCCGGAAACGAAGAAGAGCTGTTCCGATATACGGCAGGCGCGCCGGTGATCATCAACGACATCACGCCCGATGGGAAATTCCTGACCTTTGATTCCGGAGGAGTGATTCTGATCGTGCCGTTGACAGGGACAGGCACGGCGCGCCAGGCCACCGAGATTGCGCGTGACGAATACTTCTCGTTCGGCGGTCGATTTTCACCCGACGGCAAGTCGATCGCTTACCTTTCGACAGAGACGGATCGGACGGAGTTGTACCTGCGAGCGTTTGATCCAGCGACAGGCAAGCTTGGTGACTCCAAGCTGCAGTTGACTAAGGACAGCGTGTCCTCGATTGTGTCGTGGCGCGCCGACGGCCGGGAGCTGTATTACCGCAAGGGCGACATGGATGATGCGCTCACCATGGCCGTGACGGTGTCGACCGCGCCACGCTTACAGGCCGGGACGCCCCAGCTTTTGTTCCGAGCTGCAAGCGTCGGCGGTGCCGGGAATATCAACCGCGCCGGCCAACGGTTCGTCGTTGTCGTGCCGAAGAATTAGCCACGGCTTAAGCTGGACGAATTTTGTGCTGCCCGGCTTGTCGCCGTGATGGCTAAACTCGGGCCAGAATTTTGAACTGCCCCGCCGTTGATCTGCTAAACACAAATCACGGCAAGCATTTGATCCGGTGAATAGGCAAGTCAGTCTGGTCATGTAACAGCAAAAGTTTAACGAGTTTGCAGCCTTCCCTCACTCACGATCCATATGCCAGGCGAGCGACAAGGCATACTCGTGCGATGCCGGCATGAAAACAGGATTGATATCGGGGAAATATTTATTCGCTACTTTCGTGGAGTAACGCTTGTGTATCTCCGGATCGAGATGCCGCTCGAAAACGAATTTACCGATGAACCAGCCCATTGCCCCGCCGGCCACGAGGTCCGAAGCAAAGTGCTGCTCGGCGGCAAAGCGGGCCACACTGACCGTTCCGGCCAAAGAGTACGCGATAATGGGTACCACTTTTCCGCCCCTATATTCATGGGAGATCAGCGATGCGAATGCCCAGGACATGGTGGCGTGTCCCGAGGGAAAGCTTCTTTGCCTCTTGAAAAACCGGCCGCTGCCTCCCGGATGATCCGGCCGTTCGCGTCCAGCTGCGAACTTCAAGACCGAACTCACGACAAACGCGTCTAATAAGGCCTCCGTTCCAAGCACTCCTGCCTCGCGAGTATGGGGATTGTCCGTGACCGCGCCGTATATATAAAGCCCTCCGGCTACCGGCAGAGTGGTATAGACAGCGCCAATCCGCGATACGTCCCTGCTGAAGCCGACTTGTCGTACCGTATTCGGAAGCGCTTTGGATGTTCGCTGGTCGGTGGCGATGAGTGCAGCTGTAGCGCCACCAAACAGTAACCACCACTTCGCTTCTTTCCGATCCATACGGAATGGGGAAGTCCAAATCTCCTTTTGATCCGTTGCAAAGTTGATAACGAATTTTCGACCGGTCGAGGGTAAATGTTTGGTCTCCGCGGGTTGCAGTACTTCTTCTGGCGTCTGCGTTGGCGGTGTTTCTGCGGGTTTCTGCGGCGGCTCAGGCGCTTCGATGCCCGCGGGTCTCGATTGTGATGTTGTCTGATCCGGAAGATCAGATGCTGGAGGAGTTTGCATAGCGAGAAATGCAAAAACAAGTAAGGTTCCCATCTCGAGTACCTCCCAATTGGACCCGATGGAGTCCGTTCTCGATTCAGTCCCCCAAATCTCACATCCTAAATTGCAATTGCGATTCCATTTCCTCCTGAAACGATTAGTTTTTCTTACCTGGAAAAAGGCTCGCCAGTTTGTCATCTGATGAAGCGCCAGGACCAGGTAACGAGGTCCAGTGGTTCGCTGCCGCAAAGGATGCCGGACTTTATAATGTCGCGTTGGATAAACACTCACCCCAGCGATCGCAGAAGAATGACGAGGGCCGCCTGAGACTATGACGGAGGGAATCTCGAATTCACTGTGGGAGCCGGGTTGCTCGCCATTTATTACTTGGATCAGCGGCTGAAAGTTTCGGTGACGCCGATGAAACGAAAGGCGTCAGGGAACGAATTTGCGGGATCCTCACTTCAGAAAATACAAAGGACGGGATCGTATTCCGTACACTCAGAAAGCAGCCTCAATGATGAAGCTCAGCGTGGAGTTCAGATATCGGGCGTCGGGCGAGAGTTCTGCTTTTTCGATATCCAGTGGTGTAATCGAGGATTCGTGGGTCGCATACACCACAGCGAACTCTGATGTGGAATACTGCTCCCCGCCTCCGCCATAAGCAGGTTTTGAGATCATGAGTTCTATTTCATATTCCGGTCCAACGGATGCGACGGCGATTGGCTCAGGGAGCACACCGAAGTCGATACCGGTTGAGACAACAAATCGTGGTATTTGGTCAGATCAAAGAAGCGAGTGGCTTCCGAAGATTTCTATTACGTGCAAAGACAAGGTGGCTGGCGAGTGGAGTTTAATTTGCATCGCCCATAACCTGCTGAAACTGGCTTCGGCCACAGCCGAATGATTCGGGAGGGAACCGGAATTTGTGGTTTCCCTCCCAACCAACTGTTTCCCCTCAGCTCATGAAGATCCTGGAATCCAATTCGGGGAAGACTCCTTTGAGAGCAGGACGCGCGAAAACAGGTCTCTGGTTTTGTCGTTCGACTGAAAGCCGGAACTTCCTGCTTAGTTGTCTGATGGCTTCTCGGCCTTATCGATAACGATCACGTCGGTCGGGGCCTTGGTCGATTCCAGTTTCAAACCCAGCTGGTCCTGAAAAGCCTGGAAAATATTTGGCTTTCCGGTATCCGGCAGCTTCGGCAGCGGTCCGAAGCTGGTGAACTGGAACTCGTCGGGAGTCCAATCGAGCGTGAAGTCAAAGCGGCCTTGAAGTGTGGTCTGGTTGATCACGGGGCGATCCAACACGGCGGTTTGAAGAACTTCGGAGAAATCCTTCATCGTCGCGTTGCGGGCTGGAAGCAAGCCGGGCCTTGGGAAAAGAAGACTTGGAAGGTTCTGTCCCGGGGCCGCTTCGGCCATTTTGTGTTTAGTATTGGGAGGCTGGGTGATGGCGTAAACCGAAAGCTCCTTCTTTTCCACGTGATATTTAAACTGAAATCGGTCGACCAGCGCTTTTTGAAAGAGGATCTTCATCTGCTGGACGTTGGGCTGGCCTGGCGTGTCTGGTTTGATCGCAATCTCGAACTTATCCGTGGACATCCAGGCTGGGCCTCCGGACACCTGCCGTTCGTGCAAATCGTACGCAAAGGTGATCACATTGATCAGGCTGACATTGATGGCCATCACCTGGAGTCCGCGCACGGTATAGAGGCGGCCTTGAGCGCCAGGAGGGCTCGGCTTCACAGTAGCGACTTCAATGTCCGGTTTAGCCGCCGGGTCCATGGGTTTGGGCGGCGGCGGTGGTTCGGGAATGGCCCAGGCGGTTTGCGGCGTCGCCCGGGTGAGGTTGAGTGGCAAGGGCATCGGCCCCTGAGTCATCGTGCCGTTGATGGCATTCCCATCCGGCCCGAAGCTTCCTTCGTAACTGGCGCTGATCGGGTCTATCTTAAATTTCACGGCCCGCCCTTCGACGGTGATCGCGTTCATCGGTATTGGCTGTCCCCCCTGATCAATCGAAAAAGCCTGGCCGGCGAATTTGCCATCCGTACCTTTCGTAATCTTGAAGACGATGCGGAGCGCATTCGGCGCGCCCGGCGGGGCGAGCGTCCCCTGCCACGTGCCCGCAAGATCCTGTCCAAACACTGTGGCGCTCGCGCACAACACGAATGCGAGTGCTGCAAACAATTTCAATTTCATAGGAAGCCTCCTAAGGAACGATCTTTACTGGCGTCTGCCAAAAAGCAGCCTTCTGTACCGTGGGGTCGAGAACCGTGATCTGGAAAACATACTCTCCTGGGTCAATAGACTCAAGCGGGAGCGACAGCTTGAACGGCACCGCCTTCGATTTCGGGTCCATGCCTTCGGTCACGGTGAACGCGGGAGATTCAAAGACGACTTCTTCGCCTTTGAGAAATGTCACGACAGCGGCAAGAGCATGCATCGCGGTCGCGTCCCGTTCATACGCCTGCAAATAGATATAAAGGTCGCGGCTGCGGCTGAAAACGCGTGTGACACTGGGGATCAACTTGAGGCCGTCTTCAATCAGAGGATTCGATGCCTGCTCGCGGGCTTCCTTCGTTTTCCCGGTATTGAAAAGCGCATCGGCCATCGCCACGCGCTGGCTGCTCAACACCACGGAGCTCGTGGGCAGGTGGATCATTTCCTTGTTCAGGTTGGGAACGACGAAATTCGACTGATAAGTCCCGATCCTTCCGGTTTCCGCATTCCTCGCGAGGAACTTGATCGTGTACTTACCCGGGAACAAAGTGAATCCCGCATCGTATTGCACGGGACTGGACGCCAAACGGACCGCCGCCTCACCCTTCAGCTTAATCTCGACCTTGTCCCGAATGTTAGTCATGGTCGTACCGGATTCGTCCTTAACTTCTCCGATAAAGTCGATGATGGTGCGGTCCGCTCCTTCTTTTTGCGCAAGAACCAACTCATTGCCGGGAATTTTTACGGCAAGCGGAATGTAGTACTCGGCGTTGTTGAGCCGGAAATAATTCAGTTCCATCACAACGGTGAGGTCTGTAATCGGATTGCCAAGCATCAGCGCTTCTTCGAGCTGACGTTCCTTGTCGGCTGCAGTGTATTTGCTGAAGTCCTTGTCGGCGTAGTAGGACTCCCGATACGCGAGGTCGGCACTGCGATTCTTGAGCGTAATCTTCACGCGGCGCAGCTTGCCGTCCCGGTTCGTGTTCGTCGAGTAGTAACCCAGAATGTAGTAGCTCGACGTGGCCTGCTGAGCGCGGACAATGCCGGCCGATAAATCGTTGGAGTCGAGGAGAGCCTTTCCGCCCGTGTCGGCAGCCAGCGTGTAAAGAGCATCCTGCGAACGCTGAAGGACGCGAAGCGATGACATCGCCGTGGCGCCGTTGTACATGCCGAGACCGCCTGGGGAGCGCTGGCTGGCGTTTCCCATCGGGGCGGTGGCGACGAGCCCGCGCGCATCCACCGGATAAAAGGCCACGTTAGCACGGCGCGCGGCGTTAAGCGTGGCGCGGAGCTGGGCCTGGTTGTCGACGCCGTTGAGATTCAAACCGCTGGCGAAATAAATCAGCGACTTCTTTTCCTTGAGCGTGCCGAGCATGTTGACGGCGGTCTGCAATGCGGAGAGCTGACGGTCGGTGTTGAAAATGTTGAACTCGCCGGAGTTCTGGCCGAAGTCGGAAGCGGTGTCTTCAAGAGCGTCGGTGTCTTTCGGGTAGAGCAACCTCAAGATCGAGTCCTGAAGGGCCGTTCGGTCGTCGGTGAAGTCGCTGCGGACGCGAACGGCGCCGTCGGCATAGGTGAAGAGCGCCACGAGATCGGGGCCAGTCATTTGCTTCTCAATGAACGTCTGGGCGGCAGTGAGTGCGCGAAAACGATCAATCGGATCCAGAGTGGACATGTCGAAATACAGGGCCAGGAGACGCCGGTCCTGGTAGCGATTGTCGCCGGCGGGAACCGGAGTGATGCGGGTGATCGCGGGTTGGAGAGAGGCCGCGAAATTCGGAGCCGGAGACGGAGCGGGCGGGGGGAGCGGTCGCAGCACCGTGTCGTCGAGCTTCTCGAACTCGAAGACGCTGATGGTTTGCGGGACGTTGTCTTCGGTCAGCGTGAAATCGTCAGCGGTTAGACCTTCGAGGAGCTTTCCGTTTTTGTCGGTGACGGAAACCGCTTGAATGACAAGTTGTGTGGAAACGCTCAGCGTAAACGGAGTCTGCGGAGCCTGCGCGGAGGAGAGGGTCGAGAAGTAGACTGCGCCAAGTAGGATAAGGAACGTTTTGGGAACCACGTTGCCCAACCTACGGTTGTTTTTCATAATTCGTCACCGCGTCGCTTGGGAGGCAATCATAACTCCCCTCCTGGAACAGGGCGTCAATATACTTGACGGACTGTGAAGCAAAACTCCCCTCCTGGAATAGGAGGGGTGCCCGAACGAAGTGAGGGCGGGGTGGTAGATCCAGTTCCCGAAAAGATTCTTCAATATGAGTCTGATCTACCACCCCGACTCGCTGTCGCTCGTCGTCCCCTCCTGTTCCAGGAGGGGAGTTTTGTACAATTCCGCATCTCGTCATCAGAACCTTATCCTCAGGGACGGCCGTAACGATCGCATGGGATTTCCTCTCGTCGGAAAGCCAAACTGTGAGCTCGTCACCGTAGTGTTCCAGTCTGGAAAAGTAACATGATTCAGGACGTTGGTCGCCTCAACTCGCAGGTCCATGCTCATTCGTTCGTTGATGCGGAACGTCCGCGTCAACGACGCGTTCAAGCTAAACTGAGCTGGCCCGGTGATTGAGTTACGTCCTGCATTACCCCATTCGCCTTCCTTCGGAGCTGCATAGGCCGCAACGTTAAGAAATCCACCGTTCCTTTCGGCATATAGCGGAATTCCGGTCACGTCGGGCCTCAGTGTTCCGGTGATGCCAGTCCCCGTTACAGGAACTAGAGTCACCGGTGTCAGGGGCGAGCCGCTTCCGGCGGACAGCTGCGCCGTGAGCGTCCATTCCCTGAAGGCATTTCCACGCCACCCGGACCAGAACCCGCCGATGCGTGTGAACGACCCGGTTGTGTACTGGGTCTGCACCGCGACAACATGCCGTTGATCGAAATTTGAAAGCGCCCGTTCGGCGCGCCGGTCGAGCCAATTTTGCGCGATGGCATTACCACCCAGCCCGGCGTCATCAATCGCCTTTGCAAAAGTGTATTGAACGCTGGCCTGGAAGCCGTTGCGCTGACGGCGGCGGAATTCCACCGTGCCCGCATGGCGGTTGCTGCTGCCACGCGAGCTCAGATAGACAAAACCCGTCGGACATTCGGCGCAGCGGATGGTGGCTCCTGAAGGATAGGTATTGGGGACAATTCGTTGGGACACGTGCGTTCCCTCGATGCCCAGATAGCTCAGCGAGAATTGCAAGGCCGCCGGCAGGTCCTGTTGAATGGACAGGTTCCAGTTATGAGCCGTGCCCACGCGGAAATCTGGATCGACTGCGAATGTCGTGGCGGTTGTGGCACTGCCAGACGGCGGGGCTCGAAAGCCATCGGCCAGAGTCAGCGGATTCTCGGGTGTATTCTGGACACTCAAACTTCGCGATAGAGGCGCTTGTTGCGCCATTTGATTGGCGATCGAACGGTATACATTGGTCTCGCGGTACAGCCCGTATCCGGCGCGCACAATCAAAGAAGATGTCGCGCGCGGTCTCCAGGCCAGTCCGAGGCGCGGCTCGGCACCGGCCTTGTCGGTTCGAATGAGAGAGTCGGATGGCGTCGCCACTACCGGTGTCGCTGATACAAAACCCGGAGCGATATCGAGATTCACCAGTCGCCCGTACTTCTCCACGATCGGAGCCTCGTATTCCCAGCGCACACCGAGGGTCAGCGTGATTGACGGCCGCACGTGCCAGTCATCGTTGATGAATGCATTCCCGAACCACTGGCGAAAGTATTTGTCCGCGTTTCCATAAGCAATGGCACTCGCCGTGGGAATGCCCAGAAGGAAGTCTGCGAAGTCACTTCCCGTTTCCGCGCCGGTGAAGGTGAAGCTTCCGCGCGGGTCTTGTTGTGAAAACAGATTGAATTGCTGCCGGCGATAGTCGGCGCCATACGTAAAGCCATGACGTCCGCGAATCCAGCTGCTGTTGTACGACACACTGTGCGACATGCTTCGATCTGATGAATACAACCCGCTCGACAGGCGTGCGACTCCACCGGCGAAATTCAGCGCGGGCGGTCCCCAATTTCGAGGATCCCTGTCGTTGCCGGAAATTCCGGCAATGCCGGAGACATCGATTCGATTGGCAAAAAATGGCAGATTGTCCGTCACCGTTCGATTGAACTGGTACTGAATCACTGCGGAGTTTCGCCGCGTGATCCGGTGGTTCCACGAAACAGTGGCATTCACCGAAGAGAATCGTCCCGCATCCGTGAAACCGAACAAATCCGGGTCGTCCGAACGCGTGCTTTGATAACCACCGTTAATGGCCAACCGGTCGGTGGCATGCAGCGTGAAGTTATTCAATGCGCCCTGGATGTTGTCGCCATGGCTGACACCCACAAGCGGAATCTGGTAATTGTAGCGACCGGGCGCCGTGAGGTTCGGTAATGGATACAACGCAAGCAAAGCCTGAGCCTGGGAACTGATGCGCTCCGTGGGGACCACATTCCCCGAAAACGGAATGCCGGTTACCGGATCGAAAATAGGTGCGGCCGTGAGTGAGAGATCGCCCAGGCGTTCCGCCGTGGTGGGCATTTGCGCTGTCTCCAGGCTGGCGGTTCGGTTTTGCGTTCGGACGTAGCCGGCCGAGAATGATCCATTGCGGAATAGCCCGGGAATCTGGAAAGGTCCGCCGACAGTGAATGCGCCCTGCATGCTGTTGTAAGCGGGCTTGGGTGTTTCCTGTCCGGTAATGGAAAACGAGCGTGCGTCGAAGAGAGAGTTGCCGCCGGTGTATGAAATGTTTCCGTTGTATGGCGAGCGCCTGCCGACCCGATTGTTGCCGACCGCTCGCGGCAGCCCAAACCGCGTCGACGCCGCATTGTTCACCGTTCCATTAATCAGGAGTCGATCTGCTGCCTCGTCGGCGGGCACCGAAGACTGCAATGCAGGCGCGGTGGGCGTCTTGGGGAATCCTGTGGTTGACGCAC
>Ga0070690_100001599_pt1 | contig 11892 bp, 11 predicted proteins | sample KBSS33HmetaG_FD_64671 | JGI IMG/M metagenome (GOLD analysis project Ga0070690, IMG submission 64671) | Switchgrass rhizosphere microbial communities from Kellogg Biological Station, Michigan, USA - KBS S3-3H metaG | ecosystem: Host-associated > Plants > Roots > Rhizosphere ... | reverse complement strand
CGCGAGGAGACACCGGCAGCGGGACCCAACCACCTGGTTGTGAGCGGCCCCTGCTATAGCGCCGCAAAATTCCGCCTCCCCGATGGATACTTTAAAGAGGCTGGCCTGGACGAGCGAGGGTCGACCACGTATGGCCGAGACCTCGTAGCGGCCACCGATGCCGTTGTCTTGGACGGCGCTTCGCCCCAAAAAGCATTCGGCAAGGGTTTCACCGTCATCGCGGTCTGCGCCGGCAGCCAAATCACCTCCTTTACCGCCGCCATGAATCAGGCGGCCGGCACGCCCGGCTCGGCCAGCGGGGATCGCCGCAACGATGCCGTGGCTTGCAGCGCATATGAACTCAACAGGACCTCGGCGAGTCATCAGAACGAACAAGCCATCGGAACATTCTATAGAGAACTCGCCGCCGGCAAGCCGTCCACTCGCCAACGCGCCGCCACATACTGCGTGGGCGCCGTAGCCGGACTCTTGAATGGCAACGGCCAAGACAGACCCGGCGAGGAGGTATATCTCCCGCTGCCCCCCGGTCTAACCGGCTGGGAACTCACCCCCGGCTAACCGCCGACGCCTAACTATCTAATTCTTTTTTGAGCCGTTCGACCAATTCCACGGGCGTAGGGTTGAGACCATTCAGTATTGCCAGATATAGGCTGGTAAAGTCGCCCATAACCGCCGTCCAGAGTAGCTGCTGCAAGATGGTGTCGCCCTGGGCCTCGACCACTTCGGGGGCTGGGCGCTTGCCGGACAGCAGGCGCGCACTCAGCTCGAATCGCTTTTGGATGCGTGGGTGCTCCAGTTTGGAACGCAAGTCCACCACCGCGTACGGCTTGTCCAGCGGGTGGCTGTCCCAGCCGACAAATTCGTTGTGGTTGAACTCCGGCAGCTGATTCCACCAGGCGACGTTTTTGGCGTTCTCGTTCATACAGATTTTCCATTTGTTGGCGGCTGGCGCCAGCTTGGGGCCGCTGTAGACCACCACGCTCTTGCCCATCAGCTCCTGCGCCAGCTGCTTGGCCGCGTTGTTAGCTGTTGGCACGGTTGGAATCCAGGCTTTAACTTGCCCCCCCAGCCACTCGCCCGCAGCGCGCAACTCCTGCAAACTGCCCTCCGGCACTAGGCCGAGCGGCTCAAACAACTGGATCAATCCAGCCAGGCAATAAAACGATGACATCCGTGGCTGAATACCGCCGGGCACGCGGATCAACGGATAGCCCGCCTGCTCGGCCCGTTCCGCCAGCTTGCCCCCGGCGGCCAACACTACAATCTGCGCCTTCCGCTGTTCGGCCTCGGCCAGCGCCGAGAGCGTTTCCTCAGTGTTGCCCGAGTAGCTGGAGGCGATAAACAGCGTATGCTGATTCACGTAATGAGGCACGCTGTAGTTACGCGAAATCTCAAACGGCACCGGAAAGCCCGGCCAGGAATTAAAAAACACCGCATACAGCGCCGAACCGCCCATCCCGCCCAACACGATATTGCGAATCTCGCCCGACGGTTTGAACTCAAAATCAAACTGATACTGCAGATACTCGCATTGATGTTCGGCCACGCCCAAGGCATCGTCCGCATCGCGTTCATGAATAAGTTTTAAATCGTCTAGCATAGAATTGATACTCCTTGTGCTTATCACGGGCCAGTAGTATCATAGTATAAAGCTAGTAAGAGGGTAAAACTATGTTTGGAGGGCAAGACGACGGTACGCAGACTCCGCAGGGCGGACGGCCCGGTTCGCCCGCACCAGCCGCGTCGGATGATACATTGCATGGCGTGACCGATTTGGTTGCCACAGATGCGACACCCGCACCGGACAGCCCAGCTCCGGACTCAGACATTCCAGACAGTTCGGACGGTGGCTTTATGCCCACACCCTCGGAACCACCGCAGTCCAGCGTCCCGGCCCCCACCGAAGAGGCCGAAGACGTGGCCGCGCCCGAACCTACTCCCGAGCCCGAGCCTCCTCACGACAATCCCATCCCCGATCCCGCCGTTTCCGATGACCCGACTCCCAGCACTCAGCCTTCCAATGACCAGCTCGACGACCTCCTGGAAATCAAACAGCAGGCTCTGCAGCAGCTCACGCCGCTCGTTGGCCAACTCGACCAAACGCCCGAAGAAAAATTCCGCACCACCATGATGCTCATCCAAGCCTCGGACAACGAGTCCCTGCTCAAAGAAGCCTACGAAGCCGCGGCGGCAATCAGCGACGAAAAACTGCGCGCCCAAGCCCTCCTGGACGTCATCAACGAAATCAACTACTTTACCCAAAGCAAAACACAGGGTTAGCTACAGTCTCACGTTTCAACAAACAACGTGCTAGGGTCGGGCCTGCGCATGCGTACGTAGGGTGCCCACCTAAATCTGTCGTCGAGGTAGCTAAATCGTTGCAAAGTGCTGACCGTGGAGTCGCTAAATTGCCGCAAAACACGCTCAAGCGAAGTAGGGAGTTCTAGATCGGTGTCTCGCGGAAATATTTCCGGATTGGTATTGCCCCACTGATAGCTAACAGGTAGATAGGGATCGTGGGCCGATGATCTGCGGAAAGTCATGCTTGAGTAGCCGCCTGGGTTTTTCGGTACACCAGCACTAATGTCTAATGAATTACCCTCCACCTTTAGATCTCCGTATATCGTATGGCCGGAGCCGGTAGCTATAGCCTCTCCCCAATCCTCTGGGCCAAAAACGACGCCCACCGCAACATCACCTAAACTAAGCTTTTTCCTAAGATCTTGCACTGAACCACATTCGGCCGCCAGGGCTGTTTGCGCCAATAAGTTAGCCCACCGCTCGGGGCCCTTGGCGGACTCTACGAAGACTGGATTATCAGGAACTGTGATTGGCAGCTTAAACATCTCAGATGGCACCGACACGGACATAGCAATTTGTCTCTATTAACTTTTAATTATAACATCCTTGCTGCATCATGACAACTATCTACTCCTTGTGGGTGTGAAGCCGCAGGGCCTGTATACTAGATGGGATGATTCTGCACTGGTTGGATTTGGTGGGTACGTTTGCGTTTGCCTTTTTAGGGGCACGTATGGGAATTGCGCTGGGTTGTAACGTGTTGGGGGTGATGGTGTACGCCTCGCTGATGGCCGTGGGCGGCGGGACGATCCGGGAGGTACTGCTGGGGCACACGCCGTTTTATCTGTATGACCGGGCGTATGTGCTTGCGATTTTATTGGCTGTGGTAGTGGCGATGGCAACCTACAAGCGATTCGCGGCCGTGCGCTGGCTGATCGCCGTGCTGGACGCGGTGGGCTTTGCGGCGTTTGCGTTCATCGGCGCGCAAGCGGCTGTGGCTGCCGGCCTCGGCCTGGTGGAAATGATCTTTTTCGCCGTCCTGACCGCCTGCGGGGGCGGCATGCTGTGCGACGCCTTGGCGCACCGCCCGCCTCGAGCCTTCCACGACAGCTGGTACACCGCGCCCTCGGCCCTGATCGGCTACACCTGCTGGCTGATGGGTAGTGCTCGCAGCAGCCTGATCAGCCTGGCGTTGGTCGCCGGCGGATTCGCCCTCCAGCTGATCGTGGAGCACAGGCAATACAGATTGAAACTGCGCCAATTCACCAGGTTCACTGGCCGCTGGCGCCCAACCCAACAACTCCTAGACACCGAGGCCGAGGCGTAAAACGATGATTATACAAGCTCTGCAAACTCCACCCATAACGTCTAAGTCTCGCACACTGCTACAGATACTCGACCAAGCGGTTCAAGACATGCCTCAGCGCAGCGTTCTGGCCATAACCTCGAAGATAGTCTCGCTGTGCGAGGGGCGGACTGCACCGATCAAGGGGACTAGCAAGCAGAAACTTATCGAACGCGAATCTGATTTTTACCCGCTCGCGACCAAAAACAAGTCCAAGATACACCTGACCATCGCGCACGGCCTGCTCACTCCCGACGCGGGGGTGGACGAATCGAACGCGAACGGTATGTACGTGCTCTGGCCGTCGGACGCGCAGAAAACCGTTAACCAGGTACGGGCACATTTAGCGCGGCGATTCGGGCACCAAGAGCTGGGTGTTATCATTACCGACAGCAACTGCCAGCCCCTGCGCAGGGGTGTGTATGGCGCGGCGCTGGCCTTTAGCGGTATCAAGCCGCTTAAAAATTACATCGGCCAGACCGATCTATTCGGCCGGCCGTTCAAGGTTTCGCAGTCCGATATCGTAAGCGGACTGGCAGCCGCGGCCGTGCTTGCCATGGGAGAAGGCGCCGAGTCCACGCCGTTGGCGCTCATTAGCGAGGCCACCATGGTTGAGTTCGTTCCCCGGAATCCTACCGACGAAGAGCTCGCCTCGACTACAATTTCTCTGGAAGAGGATTTGTTCGGCCCCTTCTTGCAGGCCGTAGCATGGCAAAAGGGCGGCAGGCACAAGGGCTGAGGATCTGTCATTCGCAGGCTCATCGGCACCTGGCTAACAACAAAGGCTCCGGCAATCCGGAGCCTTTCTCGTGTTGTTTGTTTGATTTTATTGTAGCACCTACTGCAAGGCTGGAAAGAGCAGCGTCCGGTTTGCCGCAGGCAAATTCGGCTTGCCCAAGCCCCAAAGGATGCGCCCCAGAAACCACGACAGTGGTTGTCTCAGGTCTTTACATCCCCATCATGCCGGACATGTCCGGAGAGCCGGCGGCGGAATCTTTCTTTTCGGGAACTTCGACGACCAGGGCACCCATGGTGATGCTGGTGCCGGCGATGGAGACAGCGTTCAGTAACGCTTCCTTCGTCACACGGGCGGGATCGATGATGCCGGCGGCCTTGAGGTCGACCAGCTTGCCCGGCTTGTTCACGTCTACGCCAAAGCCGGCCTTGCCGGCCTTAACTTGCGGCAGCCACTCGTCGGCATTCAGGCCAGCGTTGGCCAGCAGGATACGGAACGGCTGCTCCAGCGCGCTCTTCAGGATCATCTTGCCGGCGGCAACGGCGGCGTCGTCGCTGGCGCTCGAGGTGATCACGGAAGTCAAATTTACAAGCGTCACGCCGCCGCCAGGCACCACGCCCTCCACCAGGGAGGCCTTTACCGCGGCTACGGCGTCGTCCACGCGAAACTTCTTTTCCTCGATTTCGGTTTCGGTGGCGCCGCCGACTTTAATAACGGCTACTTTGCCGCTCAAAGCAGCGCGGCGCTTCTCGAGCTGCTCGCGGTCATATTCGCCGGAGGTTGCGGCAATCTGGGCGTTAATTTGCTTAATGCGGGCGGCCACGGCAGCGGCCGGACCGGCACCCTCGATGATGGTCGTGTCGTCCTTGCCCACGATCACTTTGCGGGCGGAGCCGATCATACTCAGCTCCGCGTTCTCGAAGGTAATCCCCCGCTCTTCCGAGATAACGGTGGCACCGGTCAGGATGGCGATGTCTTCCAAAATCTCTTTGCGGCGGTCGCCAAAGGCCGGAGCCTTAACGGCTACGGTGTTAAAGACGCCCTTCAGGCGGTTTAGAATCAATGTGCCGAGGGCTTCGCCGTCCAAATCCTCGGATACGATGACCAAATCTTTTTTGCCGGATTGCGCCAGCTTTTCGAGAATGGGCAGGAATTCCTGTACCGAGCTAATCTTTTGCTCGGTGATCAAGATGGCCGGTTTGTCGTAGACGGCTTCCATGCGGGCGGTGTCGGTAACCATGTACGGGCTGACGTAGCCGCGGTCGAAGGTGAAACCTTCCACGACTTCACTTTCGAGCATCAGGCTTTGGCCTTCCTCCACGGTAACCACGCCTTCGCGGCCGACTTTGTCCATGACTTCGGCGATGAGGTCGCCGATTTCTTTGTCGCCAGCGCTAATCGTGGCAACCTCGGCGATGCGGCTCTTCTTACCCTGAATGTCCTCGCGCAGACCCTCCAGTTTGGCGAGCACGTCCTGTGCGGCGGCCTCCAGGCCTTTGCGCAGCAGCATCGGGTTGTGGCCAGCGGCGATCAGCTTGTTGGCCTCGTTTAGGATGTGGTAGGTCAGCACCGTAACGGTGGTAGTACCGTCGCCAGCGACGTCGTTCATTTTGCTGGCGGCTTGCTTGATCAGCTCGGCGCCGACTTTGTAGCCCAAGGTCTCGTCATCGACGTCAGCAATGTCCAGACCCTTGGCCACGGTTACACCGTCGTGTGTCACCGTCGGCGCGCCGTAGCTCTTGCTGATCACTACGTTGCGGCCCTTGGGCCCCATCGTCGTTTTGACTGCGTTGTACAAAATCTCGGCACCCTTCAGCACGCGCTTTCGGGCGTCATCATCGTAAAATACTTTCTTTGCCATTATCTTTTCTCCTTCTTTTCGGTCAAGTGTTTCTCGATGCGTTCCAAAGTCTCGTTAAGTTTATTCATACTGGTTTCGACCCGGGTCGCCCATACAATCGCCATGATTAGCACAACTACTGAGATTAGACCATCTATCATATTATTTCAGCGTTGCGAGGATGTCCTCTTCTTTGACAAGCAAGTACTCTCGGCCGTCCACCTTAACTTCTGTGGGGCTGTAGCTCTTGTACAGAATGCGGTCGCCCACCTTGACTTGCCGGGCGGCCGGACCGACGGCCACTACCTTGGCTACTTTGGGCTTTTCGGTCGCCTTTTCGGGCAGATACAAGCCGCTGGCTGTTTTGGTTGGCGCCTCTTCGGGCTGGGCGACGACGTAGTCGCCGAGTGGGTTGACACTCACGCTCATAGAATAACTCCTCCTTACCTTTGCTAGTAAAGAACGTTAGCACTTAAACATAGTGAGTGCTAACGCATCAGCACTCACTATAGCCAAGCGCCAACGCATCTGTCAAGCCGGACGCCGAATACATTAAGATAATAAGAACCGGCAGCAGAAACATGCCTGCTGCCAGCGTCGTTATTGCGTTTGAACTTTAATTGCCGCGAAGCTCTTCCATCCGTTGCTTGACTTCTTCGTCGCTGGGTTTCAAGGCGCGCATTTCTTGGCGCAGCCGGTCAACCTCTTCTTGGTACACCTTACGAAAATCTGGATACATCTTCTCCAGCTCCTCGAAGGCTTCCCGTTCGTCCTTTTTGCTCAGCTCCTCAAACCGCTGAGCATCTTCGGCGCTTAGGACCTCGGCCATGCGCAGCCCGACCCGTATGTGCACAGCCTCCAGCAGCCGGCCCATCACCACGTTCCTCTGTTGCTCCGGCAGCTTATCTATGCCGAACTCTTTTACTAGGTCTTCTAGGTTAATTTTCATGTCTTTCTCCTGTTTGTTTTATTGTAACGCTAACTGGCCGCGTCTAACTAAGGGTTGTCTTCGTCCTCTTGCTGTAATTGATTTAGGATATTTTGGTTCAGATGGAGCTGAAGTATAGCGGCGGCGTCAACTCTCGGGATAGACGTTGCGCGATTGACCATCCTAACGAAAGCCAGCTGGTTGTTCTGAGGCAGACCTCCAATGTAGCCTCTGGTCTGATTACGCTGTAAGTACTGACGAACTCGGGCTACGCGCTCCTGCCTGTCCTCTAAGAGACTCTGCTCGGCCAAGGCGACCGCTGTTCTTTGGGGATTAGCCTCCTCGGCTTCCCTTAGATCACGCGCTACGGTCAGCTCTGCGGCCATTCCACCACCTGCCGCGCCAGCCAGCGGGTCAAGAACCCAGTCGTGACCCATGAGGTTGAAGACATGTTCAGCCGGACCGCTCGCACCGCCAAGTTGAGCGTGCTGGGCAAGCTGGTTAATCGCCTCCTGATAGCTCATCACATGACTGGCGTTAGGACCCAAGCCGTTGAAGAACTCAGCCTGATCGGCGCCATGGAGACCGCCGTGGTGCACGGGGATGACATTGAACCCGCCATGGCCGTTAGAGGTAATCTCTACCACACCATTGGGATCATTGACATTAAGATTGTAGTACCACTTGCCGTTGTGCTGCACAACTTGGTGGATGTCGACGTTTACACCGTGGGCATGAGCGGCCTGCGTGTTATGCAGACCATCCCGCAGGAAGTGCTGGATAGCATCGGAGCCGTGGGGCTGACCCCCCGCCTTTAAGATGTTGTCGGTGCCGTTCCATGCGTAGTGGCCGGCGTGGCCGCTACCATGTTCAACGGCCAGTTGGTGCAAAGAAGTGACATTGTAGTTTTCCAGGCCAGGGACGTTGTGGAGGGCGTTAGGATCGCCGCTCTGGATGGCGTGCTGGATCTGGTCGGGCGTTACGCCGGCAGCACCGTGGTGCGTGCCCACTACTGCATCATGCACATTGCCAGGAACAGTGTCCAGATGGCCTATCCCATGGACCAGCCCGGCGGCACCGGCACCCATAAAGATTCCTCGACCGATGTCTCGGACAGTTTGGGCAAAGCCTACGCGCCTGCGGTTGGCGGCCATCTCGTGAACTTCTCGTTGGTTTCGTCCTCTCGCGCCAGCGCCGTGGCCGTGCAGCGCGTCGTAGACCATTTCGTGATAAATAGCGGGGTCTTGGCCAAGCTGTGACGTCTCGATGTTCCGCAACAGTTCGTTGTTGTTGGCTTCTACACCACCACGTGTGGTGCGAAGTTCGCGGGTGGCGTGCGCTTCCTGACGTCCCTGAAGGTGGCGCAAACCGCGGCGGATAATGGGCGATACGAAACCGCCGATTGCGCCACCGATCAGCACGGCTTCTGTGGCACCGGTAAGAACTCCTACCGCGATACCCGCGCCGGCAGCGGTGTACATCGCTCGGCGCACCCATCTATTACCTAGGGCCCTGGCTACTCCTCGAGTAAACCGGTTTCCGCGCTCCGCTACTTCTACGGGCGCGATCCGAGCCTCAGCCCGAGCCGTGTCCACGATACTCAGCGACAGTTCATCATTAATGAAGTGGTTGCGGATGTCGTCCTCTTCCTGGGGGGTAAGGGTCTGGCCTGCTGCCAGTAAGTGGTCTATGTGGTCATTCGCCAGCTGGGCGGCTCGATTGGCAGTTATGCCTTGTAGCTCGGTAAAGGCGGCGTGGAACTCTCCGTTTTGGGCATGGATTGCATCTTCATTTTCTGTATAAGCACTATAAACATTCCGGCGGGCGGCTGCCAAACGGTCCACGGCACCAAAATAGCCGCGCAGTTCGTCTTCGGTGCCCTCAAGCGGTCTGCCGTGGGGACCGAAAGCTGCACGCAACTCTAGCAAATTGCTGGGTGCCACCTGCATGGGTTGCGGGGCCTGATTAGGGCCGCCTTGCTGAGGCAGATGGATCACTGGGGCTACGTTGCCTGGAGCTGTCATGTAATTTATTCCTTTACTTAATAGTTTTTATGTTTTTGTTATCAGATATAAGTAAAGCACAAGCGGTGCTTTTTGTCAACTATAAAAACACTCTATTCGTTTAAATACAAATGGGTGTTGTTCTACTATTATTTAGCTATTACCGATAACGTCGTCGAGCCAAGTGCGCATTATTTCTTCGGAGGGAAAGCGCAGTGCCGCGCCCGGCAACACGTGCACGGCCTCGGACCAGCTGAGGTGCAGATAATCCAGCGTTTTTTGAGTGAGCCGATACGTTTGCGTGAGGGTGAGGTTGGCCTCCCCCAGATCGGCGGCGTAGCGCTCCACCATAAACCAGATGGCGCCGCTGCGCGTCTGCGGGTCATATTTGCCGGGCGTCAGCCAGCGCTCCTGCGCGGACGGCGGTGGCTGCTGGTGCGGCAAGCCGGAATCTACCGAAACTATTGGCTGAGGTGGCGGTGGGGCGAGGTTGATCATGGGCGTGGGCTCGGCGGCTTTGTGCTGCGTAATTGGATTGGGGCTTAAGAAAGCGACTACCGCCATAGCGGCCACGGCTGAGATTTTTTTGAGTCTGGCTGCCCACTCGCGCGGGCGGCGGTGGCTACGAACTTCTCCTCTAAAAGGCGTGGATGGCTGGAAGTCGCCGTTGGAGTCGTAGGCGCGGCGGGGCCGCGGAACGTAGGGCGGTTGTATATGGGGTGACGGGGCGGAATTGACCGGCGCGTTTACGACGGCGCGGGCGATGACAGTGCCAGCGTGGGCCAGCGGCACCAGATGATACTCTTTGTCGCTGGTTCGGCTGGCGGGCCGGGCTGGAGATTCGGGCGGCGCGGGCGACGGGCTCAGCCGGTGCTGGCCGGACGACGGATTTCCTCCTGTTTGCAGTTGGCGGCTCAACTCTAGCCGGGCGTATGCCATCTGCGCCAGCTCGTCCAGCGAAAAACGATCCGGGTTAGCCAGACCGAGTGTCTCGCCCAGCCATTCGCGGATGCGAGCCGCTCGGCCGCGCTGGCCGTCGAACTGCGCGGGGTCGATGAGTTCTAGCGGCAGATCGAACTCGTCGTGCTTACCGCTGAACAGCTCGTGTGCGCGGGCCAATCCCCTGCTCTCTGCCTCGCTAAACTTCCAAGCATCCGGGCTGCGCCCGTGCCACACCAGCTCGGCGTCGGCCCGGTCCAACGGTTCGCCATCAGGGCCCATAAAAGATTGCTCTACGTCGTAACCAAGCGGGCCGATCTGGCCGGCGACGTTCCATACTTCGGCCAAGGCAGCCTGATCGCGAATGGCACCACTTCGCAAGCGTTCGGCACAAGCATGCAACAGCTGGTGGAAGTTCGGGCGAAGGATCGACTCCGCGTGGGGGATGCCCTGCGCGGGTCTTTCCATGGTAAGCGTTCCTGTGGCGATAGCTGCCCGCCTTTCTGACGTGTTACGCTGAACGGTCAGGGTCATTATCCGGCTAGCATCGCTCGGCTTCAGTGCAAAATGACACAGGCTAATCGCGTTGGCCAGAGAACCACTGCAAGATAGCCAGCTTGTGCGGCGTGTCGTAGTACGTTTTGTGCCCGCCACCCGGCAGGGGCACGGTAACGCTGACGATGCCCCAATGACCGCTGGACGGGCTGCCCCAAGTGCTGACGTGAGCGCCGTGGCTGTCCGCTTGGCCGATCATCGCCAGCAAATCGGGCGTGGCGTGTAACGCGCCAACTTGATGCGCCAGCGCACCCCATTCGTAAGTTTCACCCCCATAATTACTGGGCTGCAGGCGGTCAAAAAAATCGGTGCGCGGAGGCGAGGGCTCTGGGACGGCGGACGGCGCGTGCTGGATTTCCTGATGAGAATGATGGGCTCCCAAGAGCCAGGCCGCGGCGCCCAGTACCGCGAGACCTCCGAGCGCGGCCACCACTTGGCGCCGCCGGCCCTTCTCTGGATCGCCAAAATACAGTCCGGCGAGCGCACCGGCATAGCGCCAGGTGCGGGCCATGCGCCGGAGCGGGCCAATCCGCTCGGGAACTGCAGGTGGCGATGGTAGCTCGGCGGACGGAGCCACAATCAGCGCGCCGCTAAGCTCGTCCTCAAACATCGGCCGCACCGGCGTTGCAGTGCCTGGCTCGGGGCGCGGCTCTTCCGGCTCAGCCACCGGCACGCGGTGCCGTCCAACATACGTTTGGTAAGCCTGCTCGTCCGGCGCCTTGGCCGGATCGTAGGCTTGCACTTGCACCTGCAGCCAGTACAGCTCGGGCTGCGACTCCGCCGAGGCGTGCCTGGGCGCATACTCAAGCTGTTCGCCGCCGGACTGCTCCGCCCTGTGTTTCGCCATTCGCGTTCTCCTCTATCGTTGCCGCGCGATCCGAGGTAGCTGCCAGCGGTTGTAAGTCTCTAGAGATCAGTATTTCTTCTGATTGTAGATGCCGGCGGCAGGCATCGCTGTAAAATTTGTCGCGCCCCGTGCTATGCTAACAGGGATGATTGTTCTGGGAATCGAGAGTAGTTGCGACGAAACGGCGGTCGGCATTGTCCGGGACGGCCGAGTGCTGCTGGCAAACGTGGTGGCCAGCAGCATGGACATTCACGCCCAATACGGCGGCGTGGTGCCGGAGATCGCCGCGCGCAGCCACATCGAGGCGATTATCCCCGTTATCCAGCAAGCCCTCACCCAAGCCAGCCTGGACTGGGACGATATCGATGCCATCGCCGTGACACAAGGCGCAGGTCTGA
>Ga0070690_100001598_pt1 | contig 11895 bp, 11 predicted proteins | sample KBSS33HmetaG_FD_64671 | JGI IMG/M metagenome (GOLD analysis project Ga0070690, IMG submission 64671) | Switchgrass rhizosphere microbial communities from Kellogg Biological Station, Michigan, USA - KBS S3-3H metaG | ecosystem: Host-associated > Plants > Roots > Rhizosphere ... | reverse complement strand
GCGGCGCCGGCCGAGATGCCGACCAGCAGGCCCTCCTCGCGCGCCAGACGCAGCCGGTGCTCCTCGGCTTCCGCCTCGCTCGCGCGCCGCACCTCGCTGAGCAGCCCGCGATCGAGAATATCCGGCACGAAGCCCGCGCCGATGCCCTGGATGCCGTGCGGTCCGGGCGAGCCTCCGGAGAGCACGGCGCTGGCGGTCGGTTCGACGCCGATGATCGCGACGCGCGAATGCTGCCCGCGCAGCGCCCGGCCCACGCCGGTGATCGTGCCGCCGGTGCCGATGCCCGCCACGAACGCGTCGGGGACCACGTCGCCGAGCTGCTTCAGGATCTCGGGGCCGGTGGTCGCCAGGTGAACGCCCGGATTGGTCGGGTTCTTGAACTGCTCGGGCATGAACGCGTCGGGGTTCGCCGCCGCGATCGCGTTCGCCTCCTCGACCGCGCCGCGCATCACCCGTTCGGCGGGCGTCAGGTGCAGCTCGGCGCCGTACGCGCGCAGCAGCGCCATGCGCGCCGGCGACATGTTCTCCGGCATCGTCAGGATCAGCCGGTAGCCCTTCACGGCCGCCACCAGCGCCAGCCCGACGCCGGTGTTGCCGGAGGTCGCCTCGACGATCACGGACCGTCCGGGGACGATCCGCCCTTCGCGCTCGGCCGCCTGGATCATCGCGAGCGCCGGGCGATCCTTGACCGATCCGCCGGGGTTCATCTGCTCGCACTTGCACAGCACCTCGGCGGCGCCCGGGCCGGGCATGCGGCGCAGGCGGACGAGCGGCGTCCGACCGATGCGGTCCAGGATGCTGTCGTCGATCCCGGCGCCGCCGCTCATCAGATGAAGTACATCGTCGCCGGCAGCGCCGCGCGCTTGACGCCTGACGCCTCGGCGCGCGCAACGAAGTCCTGCAGCGTCGCGTGCTGGAGCACGTCCACCAGGCGCGCGCGGACATCGGTCCAGACCGCGGCGGGCACGTCGTCGGTCCCGGGCGCCGGCGGATTCGCCGGCGCATCGAAGCCGAACATCTCCTCGAGCGGACCGCGGACGGCGTGCATCACCTCCGCCAGCGAGATCTTCGCCGGCGGCCGCGACAGCACATAGCCGCCGCGCGGGCCGCGCCGCGCTTCGATGATGCCGGCCTTGCGCAGGTCTTGCAGGATTTGCTCGAGGAAACGCAGCGGGATCTTCTGGCGGTCGGAGATCTCCTTCGCGCCGGCGGCCTGGCCGAGGCGGTGAAACGCCAGGTCGTAGAGCGCGCGGATCGCGTACCGGGTGCGCGTCGTGATTCTCACGGCGCCACCGCCTTCGAAAGGTCCAGCGAAAGCCCGGCGGCGAGCTCGGCGGCGAGCTCCACGACGGCGCCCACCACCAGCAGGCCGGGCGCGCCGGCAGCCGCCTCCGGGATCTCCACCGTTCCGAGCGCCGCCAGCGTTCCCGTCCAGTTCCAGCTCTGGGCCGTCGCTGCGCCGACGATCACCGCCGCCGGCGTATCGGACGCCCAGCCGCGCCCCAGCAGCCGCTCGGCGATGCGCGCGCGCTGCCCGAGGCCCATCAGCAACACCAGCGTCAGCGCGCCCGGCGGGAAACCGTCCAGCAGCGGACCATACGTGCTCTCGTGATGGCCGGTGACGACGGCGAAGCTGGACGCCAGCCCGCGGTGCGTGACCGGAATGCCCGCCAGCGCCGGCGCCGCGACCGCCGCCGACACGCCGGGGACGACCTCGAACGGAATTCCGGCGCGCGCCAGCGCGAGCGCTTCCTCGCCGCCGCGTCCGAACACGTAGGGATCGCCGCACTTGAGCCGCACGACGCGCAACCCGCGCCGCGCGTACTTGATCAGCAGACGATTCAGCACGTCCTGTGAGATGGACTGGCGGCAGGCGCGCTTGCCGACGAAGAACCAGCGCGCGGCCGGCGCGAGCGCGCGCAGCTCCTCGGACGCGAGCGCGTCGTAGAGCACCAGCTCCGCCTCCGCGAGGCGCCGCGCGCCCCGCAGCGTGATCAGATCGGCGCTCCCCGGCCCAGCGCCGATGATGACGACCTGTCCCGTCCGCTCGCTCACGGCGCGACCTTACCGTTTCTCGCGGCGATCGCGTCGGGCGTAGACGGGCTTTGCCCGTCTACGCCCATCGCGGGGGGGACGGGACCCTTCGAGGGTCCCGTATAATAAAGGTCATTGAGCGCGCGCAGCAGCTGGGGGCGGCGCTCCGTCATCGGCACGCCCTCGGCGCGCCACGCGGCGCGCTGGCGTTCCGCCGTAGCGGTCCACGCCTCGAGATCGTCGGGCAGCACGGCCTCCAGCGCCTCGCGCAGCAGCCCCGCCAGCGCCGGCGCGCGGCCGTCGGTCGACACGGCGACGGTCACGCCGCCCTTACGCAGAGTCCCCGCGCCGAACGCGCTCGCCGCCGAAGGGTCATCAACCGCGAGCACGAATCGGCGCTGGGACTCCGCCGCCGCCGCCACCCCGCGGTTGACCTCGGGCGTCGCCGCTGCAACAACCAGCCACGCGCCCTCCAGGTCCGCCGCCTCGAATGAACGGCGCTCGACCGAAATCTTCCCCGCCGCCGCCAGCTCGGCCAGCGCAGGCTCCACCTCGGGCGCGACCGTGAAAACATCCGCCCCCGCCTCGCGTAGCGCCGCCACCTTGGCGGCCGCGACGGGCCCTCCGCCAACCACCAGCACCTTCCGTCCGGCGAGCTTCAAGAACAGCGGGAAGAGCGACATTGTTGACCGTTTAAATCGGGATTGTCAATTTCACGAAACATGCCTCATTTTCAGGCCTGTTTCGTGCGACTCTAGCGGCACAGGGCACGCCGGTCAAGGCGCCTTGCAAGCTAATCTTTACTGTTTCAGTGGTAATTAACCTGGCGAGGTCCCGATTCCGCTATGCTGCTGCCCGCGATGCCCGCTCACACCGCCGCTCTCGAAGACGACTTCCGCCGCCTGCTCGACGCCTCCGCGGAGGACGTGATCGCATGGGGCGTCGCCCGCTTCGGGCGCAAGCTGGCCGTCTCGTCGAGCTTCTCGATCGAGGACTGCGTGGTCATCGACCTGGCTTGCAAGGCGGCGCGCGCCGCCAAGACGGACGGCATCCGCGTGTTCTCGCTCGACACCGGTCGGCTCCCCGACGAGACGTACATGACCGCCGAGCGCGTGCGCATGAAGTACGGCCTCGAGATCGAATGGGTGTTCCCGCAGCGGGAGCAGGTCGAGAAGCTGATCCAGATCAAGGGTCTCTACAGCTTCCGGGACTCGCTCGAAAACCGGAAGGAGTGCTGTGGCATCCGGAAAGTCGAGCCCCTCACTCGCGCGCTCACGGGCCTCGAGGCCTGGGTGACCGGCCTTCGTCACGAACAGTCCGGAACCCGCACCGAAACGCCTGCGATCGAGATCGACGACGCGCACAAGGGCATCGTGAAGTTGAACCCGCTCGTGCGCTGGTCGGCGGCCGAGGTGCGCTCCTACGCGGACACGCACAAGGTGCCCATCCACCCTCTTCACGATCGTGGCTACCCGTCGATCGGCTGCGCGCCCTGCACCCGCGCGATCAAGCCGGGCGAACACCCGCGCGCCGGCCGCTGGTGGTGGGAGGATCCCGACAACAAGGAGTGCGGGATCCACATCGGCGACGTGCCGAAGTCCGACTGAACGGCGCGCGCGACATCCGGCCCGGTTGCGGCAACGCCGTGTTGTGACAATCGCGTTTTTTGGAGCGCGGCGATCCGCACGATACAGTCGCCTCCGTATGGCGGGACGGCAGTCTCTCCGCGTGAGCTCTCGCCCCCCGTTTTGCTCCGCGAAAACCACCGTTGAAGGAGGAGACCATGGGAGTACGGACGAGGATTACGCAGCTGCTACTGACGGTCGTATCGGTCGCATCGGCGGCCACCGCTTACGCGCAGGCGCCCGGAGCGCCCCCGCCGCCGCCACCGGGCGATGTACCGCCGCCACCGCCGCCCGCCGCCTACCCACCGCCCGCGCCGATGGCCCCGCCGCCGCCCGCCGCCTATCCGCCGCCGCCGCCCACCGCCGAGGCAGGCCCGTCTGACCTCGACCCGTCGGTGCGCCGGTTTGCGATCGGCTACGCCGGCATCAGCCAGGTGCCGGTCGGCAGCCCGATGGCCCCGGTCCTCACCGTTCCGGCGATCGGACTGCGCTACTGGTCCAGCCCGACGATGGGCGTCGATGTCGCCCTCGGGTTCGGATGGGCGGGTGGATCGAGCGACATCTACGGCACGAGCACCGACAAGGACAGCGTCTTCGGCTTCGTCCTCCAGGGCGGCTTGCCGTTCGCGCTGTCGACCCACCGACATGTGAGCTTTCAGGTCATTCCGCAGGTCGCCTTTGCTTACGGAAAGCAGACGATCACCGACCCGAGCGGCGCCGGCAACGATACGGATTACGCCGGGATGCGCCTCGCCATCGGCGCGCGCGCCGGCTTCGAGGTGTTCTTCGGCTTCATCGGCATCCCGGAACTGGCCCTCTCCGCCACCGTCGGGGCGCAGTTCGAGATGGTGAAGATCACACGGGATACGTCCACCTCGAACGACAGCGACACGACGCTCACCTTCACGACGACGGTGGAGAACAATCCCTGGGATATCTTCACCGGGAACATCGCGGCCAGGTATTATTTCTAGGCAGTCATGAAGCCTCTGGTTGTCTTCGCCGCGATCGCCTGCGCGCTCTCGGCGTGTTCGTCCGGACTTGGCGGCGGCGCGTCGCTCCCACCCCCGAGCGGAACGGAGCCCACGAGGACGGGCACCGAGCCGACGGGCGGGGGCACAGAACCCGGGGTGAGCGGCAACGACCCGCCGCCCACCACGGGTGGAGGCCAAACGATTGCGCAGCTGTGCGCGCAGTTCTGCAATCGTGCAGCGGGGGCGTGTGGGGGGGCCGGGGATGCGGCCCAGTGCACGGGCGATTGCACCGATGAGATCACGTCCTCGGGCACCTGCCAGCCTCTCTGGCTGGAGGCCCTGCATTGCCTGGTCACCCAGCCGCTGACCTGCGACGGCACCAACATCATGTCCCCGAATTGCATGAACGCGCTCCTGGCAGCCGCCTACTGCGACAGCTCCACGACGCCCCCGCCCACGACAGGCGGCGGGACACCGACCGGCGCCCTCTAGGGCGCCTGTCAGATTTCTCCGGCGCGGGATCATCGCTCAATCAAGTTGCAAGCCTCCTCAGCGCGGAGGGCGGCGGACTTGATTGAGCGACGATCGTCTTGATGCGAAAGCCCCTTAAGGGGGATAGGCACTTCCGCGCCCGCGGCGCGGAAGCGCCTAGTGTCGCTCGGCGCCGAGGCGCAGGCGGACGTGCAGGCTGCGGGCCTGCGCTCCGGCGACCTTCGGCTCGTCGTCGAACGCGACCTCGCTGCGGGCGTGCGCGATCAGGCGGCCGAGGCGAACGAACGGCGACTCGTCGCTCGCGAGCAGATCGGCGAGAACCAGCTTGTCGCTGCCCCGCCGGGCGCCGCGCAGCGGATCCGTCATGCCGCTGTCGGCGAGCAGGAAGGCGTATCCCTCGGGGGTCGTCGGAATCACGCCCATGGTGTCGCGCGCGAGCGCGCGCACCACCGACGGTGAAGCGCCGGGCGCGCCGCGCAGCAGCGCCTCGGCGGCCGCCATCGACCAGCGCTCGCTGACGGTCGACCGGCCGGCGGCGGCGATGAACGCAAGCCGCCACCACATCGGGCCGCGCTCGCGCATGTCCATGTCGAAGATCCACTGCGGCCCCTCGCTCCCCGCGGCGGAGCGGGTGTGCGGCTGCTTGCCGTCGAGGCACTCGTCGATGCGCCGGCGCAGCGACGACTCGCTCAGCGACAGCATGAGCGCGTTCTTGCAGAAGCTGTAGTAGAGGGCGATGTCGCGCGTCTCGTCGCCGCCCGCCGATCCGGCGCGCACGGCCACGAACGGCACGTCGCGCTCGCGCCCCGCCTCGCCCCAGCGGATCGCGCCCGGCGCCGCCTGATCGAGGACGGCGCGCGCCCCGGCGAGGAAGGCGACCGCCGCGGTCATGTTGCGGACCTCGATGCCCGCGTAGATCGGCAGCTCGACCAGGTCGCGCCACGATCGGTCGTTCACGCCGGTCGACACCTCCTTGCGGATCGCTTCCCGCGACGCCGGCGTGGCCGTGTCGTCCATGCCGACGATTGCCCAGTCACCCATCCAGTCGGCCTTGAGCGATCCGACCAGCGGCAGCTCGTGCAACGACCGCGTCAGGAGGTGGCGGATCTGGGCGTCGGGCCCGATCGCGATCGCCGTGCGCAGGCCGCCGCCTGCGCTGCCCTCGATGCGGGCGTGCCCGACGGTGCGCAGCATGTCGGCATAATCGGTGCCGGTGATGATGGGCAGGACGCGCACGTCGATGGACAGCGGCCTGCGGGCGTCGGGCGCGAACGCGAGGCGGATCGCGACGGGATCGATGTTGGTTCGCCAGAAGCTCTGATACCCATTGACGAAGATTTCGTACGCGCCCCTCTCGGAAGGCGTCACCTTGGTGACCGCGGGCAGATCGAGCAACGGCGTCAGCTCGCCGACCGCGCCCCACGACGACCGCGCGGCGCGCCCGGGCTGCCAGTCGATGCGTTCGCCCCCCGCGTGCGCGAGCTCCTCCCGCTTGAGCAGCCCCGAGGCCACGACCTCGTCGGCGCTGGCGGGGACGCGCCCGTACACCCAGCCGTAGAGGAGCGCCGCATAGCCGGGACGCGTGAGCTCGGAGAGCGCGATCTGGCGGCGCGCCTCCAGCACCTTCTGGCGCGGGCCGATCACCTCGCCCACGAAGCGGTCGCTGAGAAAGGCGAGCACGTCGGCCGGCGCGGCGGCGTCGCGCGCGAGCATGTACTTGAAGTCGGGCTCGTCCGACAGGCGCGGCTCCCGCCCGGCGATCGCGTCGATGACCCGCTTGGTGGCGACGAGGCTGTTCGACACGACGTCGAAGCCGCCGACCGTCGCGCGGTGGCGGCGCACGACGCCGTCGTTCGACCGCGTGACGGTGATCGGCGTCCCCTGGTGGTCGATCGTCGTCGATTTGAGGCCTCCGTGCGCGGCCCCGAACGCCGCCAGCGTCCCGGCCAGCGCGGCCTCGAACGCCGGGCGCGCGCGCACGCGGAACACGAACGACAGGTCGGCTCCCTCGCGCAGATAGGGATCGCTGCCCACGACCGCCAGGTCGTCGACCACCGTCGGACCGAGCAGCTTCGTCAGCGGTCCCTGCCGCAGGCCCAGCTCGGCCTCGTACCGCTGCGGCAGATCGTAGTCGGCGCCCTCCCCCATTCCCGCGAGCGCGGGCGCGAGACCGGCGTCCAGCTCCTCGCGCAGGCGGATGAGATGCGCGATGGTCCGGAAGCGGACGTAATAGAAGCCGGCGGGCGCCGCGGCGGCGAGCGGCTCCGGCGCGCCGGATCGCCCGAGCGCCGCCGTCATCGCGGCCCACGGGTGCGGCTTGAACGAGGGCGGCTTCAGCTCGGACACCGCGACCGTCGCCGGCTCGTCGCTGGGGGCAAACAGCCCGCGCTGCGTCTGCAGCGTCTCCTGCAGCGAGGTCATGCCCGTCGTCGTGTCCATCAGGGTCGCCAGCTCGGAGGACGAGTGGCGCGGGGCCGTGACCCGCGGCGCGGTGCGGGTCCGCGTGGCGGGCGCCGGCTTGGCGGCGGCGGATTTCTCGTTGTCCTTGCCCTTCCCCTTGCCCTTCGCCTTGGCCGCGGCCTTCGCCTTGCCCTTCCCCGCATCGTGCGGATCGGGATTCGCGTCCGTCGTTTTCTGCGGCGGCTCGGGGAACAGGTCACGCACGCGCGCGGTCGCGAATTCGCCCCAGGCGGTGCCGCTGACGTGGCGCGCGAACGCGTCGGCCCAATACAGCATCGCCCGCGCATCGGTGGCCTGCGGTTCGGCGTCCGGAAGCGCGAACCGAAAATGCTCCGGCGTCCCGTTGCAGACCTTCGGAAGATAGACGTGCGCGATCTGGTGCTCGCCGCGCGCGGGCAGCGGCCGGCGAATGACGAGCAGCCCGTCTTCCCCCGCGCCGTTGCCGTTGCCGTCGGCGCCGTGGGTCGGCAGGTTCGTGAACCAGCCCGACCAGGGCCGGCGCGTATCGGAGCCGCCCTGGATGCGCACCTCCGCGCCGGAGTCGAGCCGCTCGCCCTCGCACCGCACGTGCTCGCCCGTGGAGATGATCAACGTCTCGAAGCCGCGGTCGACGTGGCGCGCGACGACCTTGCCCAGCGTGCGGAGCTCCGTGTGCTCGGTCGTCGGAAGCGGCTTGGAATTCGCGGGCAGCGGCGCGACCTCGCCCTCGTCGGGCGCGGCGGCCGGGTTCGGCGCCGCCGGCGCGGGGCCGCCGGTCGAACTGGAAGCGATCGGGCGCGCACAGGTCAGGTTGAGCAGACCAACGAGACCAACGACACCGACGAGACCGGGCGGACGCATGGGCGCGGATTGTTACACGGGATCGTATCGGCGCCGATGGCCCTCGAGGTTGCAGAGATGGATCAGCGCGGCGTCACGCCCTGAAGCACCGGAACCCCCGCCAGCGACACCACGAGGATACGCAAGTGGCCCTGCTCCTGGAGGAACACGAAGCCGATCGGCACGGCGCCGGCCGCGGAGTCCAGCACGCCGCTCGCCTCGATGCTCGTGGCACCGCCCGCGTTCTGCTGTCGCAGGCGGCTCAGCGTCACCGAGCGCGCGCCGGCGAGAATCGGCGACGCCCGGCACGCCTGCGCGAAGTCGGACAGCTTGACGGCGCGCTGGTACGGCGCCGCCAGGAGGGCGTACGCATCGGCGAACCGACCCGCCCCGACGTGGGCCACGAACGGCGAGGCCACGTTCGCCGCCGTTTGCAACAGCGACGGCCCGCGCTGCTGGCTCTCCTTGAGCGCGACCTCGGCGCTGACCTGCGCCTCCGCCTTCTTGCGAGCGGACGTGGTGACGCGGTCGACGAGCAGCAACATCCCCACCACGAACACGGCGGCCGCCACGACCGTGAGGCCGATGATCTTCTCGGTGCTGAGGCGGGGCACAGCCGCATTGTAATCAACCACGATCGCATCTGTCTGGTAAGTTGCGGTCGTGGCACCGGTTCGCCGTCGAACGGGATGGCTTTGGGCGATCGTCGCGGTCGCGGCGGCGTGCGCGCACAACCCACCCGCGCCCTCGACGAGTGCGGGCGGCGGCGGCGCCGCGCTGCCCCGGTTCTGCGCCGCCGACGAGTGCGCCGTCGTGGTCAGCCACAACGTCGACATCGAATCTTGCGAGTGCGCGGCGCGCCAGTACGACGAGACGCTGGGCGCGCGCCTGGATCTCGTGTTCGACATCCCCGCCGGCGGCGGAAAGGCGCAGGTCGCCGTCGGGCGCGCCATCGGATCGCCCGAGTCGCTGGAGCGCTGCGTGCTGGATCGTGCCGGCTCCTGGTCGTTCCCCGCGCCCGCAGGCGGCGCGACGCGTTTTCGAACGGGCATCATCTTCGCGCCCGACGACAAGGGCGCGTGCCCACCAGGTCCGCGCGCGTCCGTGCGGCGCGCGACCACCAGCAAGAAGATGATCAGCGAGGCGCTCGCCGCGCGGCGCGACGAGGTCAAGGCTTGCTACCGGGAGGCGCTCGGCGGCACCGCCGATCCGGGCCGGGTCGTACTGACGCTGATCTTCAACCGCGACGGCCGCGTCATTCAGGCGCAGGTCGACGAGGCCACCGTCCACGACGAACGCGTCGAGGCCTGCATCACCGACCACGCCTACGCCTGGCTGCTGCCGAAGCCCATCCCCCCCGGCGTCGTCACCGTCAGCTACCCGTACTCCTTCGCGGACGCGCCGACTCCGTAGTCAGCGCCCGCGCGCGGGAGTCCGCCAGCGCAGCCTCGCGAGGGGATCGCGGCACGCCTCGCGGGCCGTCAACGTCGTCTTCGACGTGCACAGCACCGATGAGACGAGGTGCGTGTCGCGCCGGATCATCCAGGTGCAGACGGATCGTCCCTGGCCCGTCGCGACGAACCCCGTCGCCGGCAGCCCGCCGACCGGTTCGCTGAACGTCGGGCCGACGTCGAAGCCGAGTCCCCGCTGCGTCTCCGCCATTTGACGAAGCATCTCCTCGACGTCGACCGCGTCCTTCAAGAACGCTGCGCTGACGAGCAGGCTCACGTTGTCGTTCCGGGCGGCGAGATTCCGCTTGGCGTCCAGCTCCAGCTTCCAGCCCTCGGGTGCGTCCAGGTCCAGCGCGGGGAGCTTGGTCGATGAGAACCGGCGCGGCGAAGCGATCTCCTCGTCGGCCGCAGCGCCGGCGCCGGGCGTCGCGGCCGGCGGCGCGCCCACCACGGGCTCGACGGGTCTCCCGAGGAGCGCGTACGCAACGCCGGCGGCGACGACGATGAACAATCCGACGGCGGCCACCTGCTTGCGAAAGACCCGCGCGCGCGGGGACATCGGCCGCCGCGCAGACCAGAGAACGCCGAGGAACAGCGCGGCGCCCAGTGCCCCGACCACCGCGATCACGATCGGCAGCAGCCGTTGCACCGAAGGGTTCGCCAGGGCGTCCAAGCGCGGAGAAAACAGATACCACGTCTGCCGGTCCGCACGCGCGTGCAGGCGTCGTTAATATGGAGGGACCTTGCCGTCCGAATCAGACACGCAGCCCAATTCGTTGAACCTGGATCGGGCCGCCGCGCCGGCGTTGGACACGGACGAGCGCCGGCGCCTGGGCCTCGCGTCGGCGCTGTTCGGATTCGCCGTCGTGGTGCAGCTCCTCGCGGTGATCGTCCGACACGTGCCCGACCTGATCTCCATCTTCCTTCTGCTGCCGATCACCGTTCCGGCCGGCGCCATCGCGGTCTTCCTCCAGCGCGGCCGGCGCCTGCGCGCCGTGCCGATCGTCTACGCGCTGCTCTGGGGAGCGTTTTCGACCTGGGGATCGACCGTGATGATGAAGACCGCCGCCGACATGGCTGTCATGCTGAACCTGAGGGCCAACGTCCCCGGCTGGTTCGTCCCGCTCGTGACAGCGCGTTCAATCGCTTTCTCTGCCGCGACGGTCGTGCTGCTGCTCGGACCGCCATCGAAGGGACGCCGGATCGCCGGCGCCGCAGTCGGCTGCGTGTTCGCCGCGTTGTTCCTCGGCGAACACATCTATCTGACCTTCGGGTCGATGACGCGCTAGAGCGGGCTCACAGATCGCGGTGCTTGAATGGGCGCTTGCCCGGACCGTAGTTGGCGGTCTCCTGGCCACTGCCGCGCAGCAGCCACCGATACGTCAGCAACCCCTCCACGCCGACGGGGCCGCGCGCGTGCAGCTTGTCGGTGCTGATGCCGACCTCGGCGCCCAGGCCGTATCGGTAGCCGTCCGCGAAGCGCGTGCTGGCGTTGTGGAAGATTCCCGCCGCGTCCACCTCGGCCATGAAACGATCCGCGGCGGCCTGGTCCGCCGTCACGATCGCCTCCGTGTGCTTCGATCCGTGCGCGGCGATGTGCGCCATCGCCTCGTCGATGCCGGCCACCTGCTTGACCGCGATGACGTTGGCGCCGAACTCGAAGCCGAAGTCGGCGTCGGTGGCCGGCTTCGCCCAGGGGACGCGTTTGCGCGTCGCCTCGTCAGCGCGCAGCTCGACGCCGGCGCCCTTCAACGCCTCCGCGCACGCGTCCAGCGCGGCGGCGGCGTCCGCGTCCCACAGCAGCGTCTCGGTCGCGTTGCAGGCCGCCGGGTAGGTGGTCTTGCCGTCGACCGCCAGCTTCGCGGCCATCGCGGGATCGGCGCGCTTGTGGACGTAAAGGTGGCAGACGCCGGCCGCGTGGCCCATCACCGGGATGTCGCTCTGGGACATGATGTGCTGCACGAACTCCGACGATCCACGCGCGACGATGACCTCGATGAGGCCATGCAGGCCCAGGATCGCGGCGACGTCCTCGCGCCC
>Ga0070690_100001595_pt1 | contig 11914 bp, 10 predicted proteins | sample KBSS33HmetaG_FD_64671 | JGI IMG/M metagenome (GOLD analysis project Ga0070690, IMG submission 64671) | Switchgrass rhizosphere microbial communities from Kellogg Biological Station, Michigan, USA - KBS S3-3H metaG | ecosystem: Host-associated > Plants > Roots > Rhizosphere ... | reverse complement strand
ATAAGGCCTTCGGCGATTCCAGCGTCGTCGACGATCTGACACTCGAGATCCATCGCGGTGAGTTTGTCGTACTCCTTGGTCCATCCGGCTGCGGGAAGACCACAACTCTGCGCATGCTTGCAGGACTGGAAACCGTAACTTCCGGCGATATCTTTCTCGACGACAAACGCATCAACGACGTCCCCACACAACATCGCGATCTCGCGATGGTATTTCAGAGCTATGCCCTCTATCCCCATATGACCATCGCGGAGAACATCGGTTATCCACTGCGTGTGCGAAAATACCCGCCAAAAGACAGAAGAGCGCGAGTCAAACGGGTCGCAGATCTGCTCGACATCGTTCCTCTTCTCGAGCGCAAACCAAGGCAATTGTCCGGCGGCGAACGTCAGCGTGTCGCTCTGGCGCGTGCAATAGTGCGTGAGCCTCGCGCGTATCTGATGGATGAGCCATTGTCGAACCTTGATGCGCGTTTGCGGGTGCAGATGCGCGGTGAGTTGAAGCGACTACAACATCAACTTGGGACAACTACAGTTTACGTAACACACGACCAGGCTGAAGCAATGACGTTGGCTCATCGAGTCGCTGTGATGAAGAGAGGAAAGCTACAACAGTTCGACACACCCATGAACGTTTACGACTTTCCCGCGAACCGCTTCGTAGCAGAGTTTGTTGGAAGTCCGAGTATGAATTTGATTGATGGTGGGATCGAAAATTCCAAGTTTGTAACTGAGGGGTTTTCCGTAGCGCTGACGAAAGATCTCGAAACCGGACGAAATGCGACGCTCGGCATACGACCTGAACACATTACGATCTCAACTACCCCATCGAATGGCGCGGCGGCTGCGACCGTCTACGTGTTAGAGCAAATGGGAAACGAAACACTTGTTGTGCTCGCGGCCGGAAATCTAAAGCTGATGGCACGCACCGATGCCGACTTCCGCGTCGCTCCAGAGACCCCAGTATGGTTTACGGTCGATATGAGTAGGGCTCACTTCTTTGATATCGACACAGGTACAAGAGTCACGTGAGCTATGCGCAGTCAGGAAGGCCGTTGAGATCTCCTTATTTATTCTAGTCCTGTAAATCTTGTAATCCTGAAATCCTGTCATAAACAAAAAAAGGCGCAGGCTAGAAAGCACCTGCGCCGTTGAAGCTACGGACTAAAAATCAATCTATGAAGCAGCTTTCGCCCCGGTGTCGGTCGAAGCTGCTGCCGGCTTATTCGGTTGCGGTGTGATGCGCAAATATGGTTTCGGTGCGCGCCATCCGCCTGGGAATTTTTCCTTCGCCGCTTCATCCGAAAGTGACGGAACAATAATCACGTCCTCGCCGTCCTTCCAATTAACCGGCGTCGCTACGCTGTATTTCGCCGTCAGTTGCAGCGAATCGATCACGCGCAGGATCTCATCAAAGTTGCGACCGGTGCTCGCAGGATAGGTGATCATCAATTTCACCTTCTTGTCTGGTCCAATCACAAAAACCGAACGTACGGTAAAAACGTCACTGATCTCTGGGTGGATCATGTCGTACAGCTCGGCGATCTTGTGATCTGGATCCGCTATCACCGGAAAATTTAGTGCGGTGCCCTGCGTCTCTTTGATGTCGTCGGCCCACTTCTTATGAGAATCCGTCGCGTCAACACTGAGGCCGATAACCTTGACGCCGCGTTTTTCGAAATCGGGCTTACATCTCGCAACATAGCCGAGTTCAGTGGTGCACACGGGAGTGAAATCCTTCGGGTGCGAAAACAAAACTGCCCAGCTATCACCGATCCATTCATGAAAGCGAATCGGACCTTCAGTGGTATCAGCAGTAAAATCGGGTGCTACATCGCCTAATCGTAAAGCCATCGTATCTCCTTTCGTTCCTTAGACCGTTCATCTCGGTGATGCACCGAGAGAGGGAGGTAAACTTGACCGGGTTGTATTAGGAATCCTGTGGCCTTGTACAACTAATACCCCGGCAAGTCAAACGAACGCCCTGCGTGGTTCGGTCGAGTCTAAAATTGGAGGGCGGCGCTTGTTGTTCGGATAAGTTCCTGTGATCTCGTGGATCGTCCGTTATTTCCGCGACATGGATCGATCCACGAAACCACACCAACCAGCACGAAATCTCGCCCCCCTAAAAATCCGCGCGCGACGCTGGTGGTTTCAACCGTTGCCCTTCAGTGGTATCATCCCGCCATCCCCCCTTTTAAAATTCTCCCAAAAGCCGTCGTAAGCATATGTCTCGGCCTGTTTACCAGCAGGAGCGCTCTACCTCTCCTACTCGCCCAGTCGAGCTGGACCTCGGCTTGTACCGCGAAATCTTCACTCACTCAAAAGAGGCGATCGCCATTATCAGTCCCGAGGGCCGTTACCTTGAACAGAACGGTGCTCATTTCAACCTGCTGCATTACACGGACGACGAACTTAAGGGCGCAACACCCGCAATTCATCTCGGTGAAGGAACTTTTCAAACCATCGCTCAGCAACTCGCTACGAACGGCCACTACAGTGGCGAAGTCGTCTCGATCACGCGTGAGGGCGAAGAACGAAACCTTGAGTTGTCGGCTTTTGCAATGCGCAACAGCTTGGGCGAGCCTCTCTGTTACGTCGGCATCAAACGCGATATCACCGAACGAAAACGAGCGGAGGCTGCGCTTCGCCAGAGTCAACAAGAACTCGCTGACTTCTTCGATAACGCGCCGATTGGTCTGCACTGGGTAGGAGACGACGGCACGATTCTCCGCGCCAACCAATCAGAGTTAGACCTTCTCGGCTATTCGCACGACGAATATGTCGGTCGGAACATCAGAGACTTCCACTGCGATGTGGAAGTGATCGAAGACATTCTCAATCGACTCGCGAATGGAGAGGTGCTACAGGATTACGAGGCACGGCTGCGTTGCAAAGACGGATCGATAAGAAACGTCCGCATCAACTCGAGTGTTTACCGAGAGAACGGAACATTCATTCACACGCGTTGTTTCACTTACGACATAACCGATCGCAAGCTCACTGAAAAGCGGCTCGCGCTCCAATACGCGGTCAGCAAGATTCTCTCCCGCTCGATCGACTTCGTAGATGGCACTCACGACATCCTGCAGACAGTTTGCGAAAGTCTTGGCTGGCAAGTGGGAATTCTTTGGAGCGTCGACTATCAGGCCGGAGTGCTGCGATATGTTGATATCTGGCATGAGACCTCGATCGAGGTAAATGAATTTGAAGCTGCCTCTCGGAAACGCACGTTCGAGAAAGGCGCCGGTTTGCCTGGCCGTATATGGTCTACGGCGAAATCGGCATGGATTCCGAATGTAGTGCGCGACAATAATTTCCCACGCGCGACCGCGGCCGCCGCGAGCGGCCTTCGAGCAGCATTTGGATTTCCCATTCTGCTCGGTGAAGAGGTCGTAGGCGTCATGGAGTTCTTTAGTCGTGAGATACGACAACCGGATGAATTGCTGCTCAATATTATCGGGAATTTAAGTAGTCAGATCGGACAGTTTCATGAACTCCGGCGCGCGGAAGAAAAGCTGGCACAGTTATTAGTCAGTGAACGAAGCGCCAGGGCTGACTCAGAAAAAGCCAACCGCCTTAAGGATGAGTTTCTCGCGACGCTGTCACATGAACTGCGTACGCCTTTGAACGCCGTTGTCGGCTGGTCGCGCATTTTAAAATCGGGTCGTCTCGATGAGGAGAGTAAGAACCACGCGCTTGATGTGATCGAGAGGAATGCGTGGGCACAGAAACAGATCATCGAGGACATTCTCGACGTCTCGCGCGTAATAACCGGCAAACTGCAGTTGAACTTTGGACCAGTGAACCTCGCGACCGTAGCCGAGGCCGCTCTCGACGCCCTGCGCCCAGCATTTGAAGCGAAACAGATCCAGGTGGAGAGTGAGTATCAACCGGACTTGCGAACAATTCATGGTGATGCTGATCGATTACAACAAGTCATCTGGAATCTTCTGTCCAACGCGTCGAAGTTCACACCGGCTGGTGGCAATGTTCGTCTAACTGTCCGGGAAGCGAATGGATCGGCTGAGATCCAGGTGTCTGACACCGGACCCGGTGTGGCTTCTGATTTCTTGCCACACGTATTTGAAAGATTCACGCAAGCTGACGGCTCAACAACGCGAACACATGGCGGATTAGGTCTGGGACTTGCGATCGTTCGACATCTTGTCGAGCTACACGGTGGATTAATCTCAGTCGACAATGCTGGAACCGGAGGCGCAGTGTTTACTGTCACATTACCGATACCGTCCGTCGAGCTGTCGAAACCGACCGAAACGATCGCTCAAGAAAAGCTGCCTGCCATCACGCCAGAGATTCTCGACCTCGCAGACCTGCGAATACTGGTTGTTGAAGATGACATTGATGCGCTCGATCTGATCACGTTGGAACTAACTGATCACGGCGCACTTGTCACCGCAGCGAAGAGCGCAGCTGACGCACTGAATCTTATAAACTCCACCCACTTTGATCTGCTAATCAGTGATATCGGCCTACCTGAAACTGATGGATACAAGTTGATCCAACAGATACGGAGTCGAAAGAACAAGAACGGCGACAGTGTGCCGGCGATTGCGTTGACGGCGTATGCGCGCACAGCAGACCGCATTCGCGCAATCGCTGCGGGTTACAACACTCATATCGCGAAGCCAGTCGAAACTCACGAGCTTGTTTCTGTGGTCAAGTGTCTCACTGGGCGGTATGGGAACAGGGATGCGGGATGACGGGGAGACGAGGAGACACGGGGACGGGGTGACGCGGAGAACCCACCTCCCCGTCCCCGGTCCCCCGTCTCCCCATCTCCCCGTCTCCCCGTCTCCGCATCTCCCCGTCCCCGCGTCCCTGTTTTCCTCTTCCCCTTTTTCCCAACTCATGAATAAATACGCGCATGAACCGGTGTGCATGGGCCAGGACGCCTGTATCAATTGCTTACCACGACGTCGAATGGGGGGTTCCTCTTCACGACGACAATCGGTTGTTTGAGTTTCTGATCCTCGAAGGCGCGCAGGCGGGACTAAGTTGGGAGACAATTCTCAACAAGCGCGAGAACTATCGCAAGGCTTTTTCCGCATTTGATCCCGTTAAGGTCGCGAAATACAACGACAAGAAAGTCGCTTCGCTGATGAAAGACGCCGGGATTATTCGCAACCGGCTGAAGATCGATTCAGCGATTAGCAACGCCAAGGCGTTTCTCACACTGCAGCGCCAACACGGCAGCTTCGATAAATACGTTTGGGGATTCGTCGGTGGCAAACCCATCAGACGCAAGCGCGGGCAAGCTGTGTTACCCCGAACAGAACTTTCCGATGCTCTCAGTGTTGACTTACGCAAACGAGGGTTTAGATTTGTAGGCTCAACGATTTGCTATTCATTCATGCAAGCCGTCGGGATGGTCAATGATCACGATCCGGCATGCTTTCGTTATCGACAGGTAATAGAAGGGGAAAAGGGGGAAAAGGGAAAGGGGGAACAGGGCAAAGGGAACTAGACTAAAACCAAACCTAACAGAGAGGACTTAGAAAATGAGAAAACTCGCCTCATCGTTGCTCACACTCAGCTTAATCTCATCTTTCGTGACTCCAACCTTCGCGTGGGGACCCGATGGCCACACTACCATCGGCAACATCGCCTCACTGCGAATCAATTCTCATACGCGCACCAAGATTCGCGAGATCTTAAAGCCACAGGAATCACTCGGAGGCATCGCCAACTGGGCTGATTCCGTTAAGACGCGTATGGGCCAACACGACTCTGATTCAGACACCGATGCCTTCTTGCAGGATAACCATAACGAGGGAAATGGGAACTGGCACTTCGACGACCTGGCGTTAGGCTGCACAAGTTACGACACTTGCACCGGGTTTACACCTGATGACGATGTCGTTCATCTCATCAACGCCTGCATTCGAGTCCTGCAGAACAATCCCGATCCAAACCATCCGATGAGTCAGCGCAACGCCTTGCGAATGCTCGTGCACCTCGTCGGGGATCTTCATCAACCGCTTCACGTAGGCTCTGGTTACATAAATGAGAATGGACCGCACAACACGATCATTATCGTGCGCGATCCAAGTCTGGTATCCGCGAGTACTCCGAGCGATCGTGGGGCCAACGCGTTGATCATAGACGGCCATAACAAGAATCTTCATTCGTTTTGGGACGGTGATCTGGTCCATCTGCTCATGTCTCAAAAGCACAAAACGAGTGCCTCAGCGTTGGCGCAATTCCTGAGAAACACAGTTACGCCTCAGCCCGAGTGGAGCGCACAAGGATCGGTTGAAACCTGGGCAAGTCAATGGGCCACAGACTCTCTTCACACATCAGCCGACAACGCGTTCGCTACGGTTCGTATAACAGGAAAGCGAGTGGTTACAACTCATAGTCATGGAGAGACCGTAACAAAAACTGTCTACGACATTCGTCGGGGCGTCAACTACAATACCAACAACGTTCCGGTTGTACGGACTCAGTTAGCTAAGGGTGGTTTTCGGTTAGCAAAACTGTTGGACGCCATCTTCGCGAATCAATAAGAGCGTTACCTATGAATAAGATTAATGTGCAGAACAAACTGTCGTTGATTAACGACTATTGGAACCCACGAATCGCTGGTGAACTAAATGGCCAGCAAGTGAAGCTCGTGAAGTTCATTGGGCCGTTCACATGGCACCATCATGAACAAGAGGATGAATTGTTCATGGTCATAAACGGGCGGTTCAAGATGGAATATCGCGATGCAGGAGTTGAACGCGAGACCTGGATCGAGGCTGGTGAGATGGTGATTGTGCCTCGCGGCCAGGAGCATCGTCCGGTTGCGGAAGAGGAATGCCACGTTCTTTTGTTTGAACCGGCGACCACACTCAACACAGGAAACCAGGACAACGAGTTTACGAAAAGACAGCTGAGCAAGATTTGATGGAAGGCCAGCGACTATCGGGCTGTGTCACAAACTCGATTTGCGTTAGCGCTTAGTTCGTGTTGATCCGTGTGATTTCGTGGATCGTTCGATCTCGGAAGCTAGGAGATGATCCACGAAATCACACGAACTCACGCGAACAAGAACGCATCTATCGAGTTTTGACACGGTCTCTTCATGTGGGTGGTCTCCAAATATTTCTGTAGCAAACCGCTGTTGGATTGTGCAAACATTACCTCACCACACTCGCTTGGAGGATAAATGAAATATCGCCCTTTGCTTCTGCTGCTGTTCTTCGCTTTTGCCTTACTTGTTTTCCGTGAGACAAACGCGCAAACAACGTCAACGGTTCGTGCCGATGTTAACTCCACCACTCAAAACATTGCTGCGGCCCTCGCTTCTCTGCCTGAAGCCGACACCCTGATTTACATCAACCCACGCCGTATCCTGAATGACGCACTACCACGAGTACTCCCGGCATCCGATCTCGCAGAGCTGCGCAAGGGACTGGAGGATGTGAAGAAAGATGCGGGCGTTGATCTATCGAACCTGGATTATGTCGTTGTCGCCATGCGTTTTCGTAAACCAGCCGCAGATCTCAGTTTCACACCACCCGAGGTGATGGCTGTTGCGAGTGGCGACCTAAGTGCCGATTCGCTAATGACAATGGTGCAGCTCGCATTACAGGAGAAAGCACGAGAAGAAACCCATGGCGCCAGGAAGATTGCCATCATGAGAATCGATCCGATCGCTGAGGCTGCGGAAAAAAATCCTCTGCTGAAGTCATTTTCAGAGATTGGTTTCACCGCACTGAACACCAACACAATTGCCGTCGGTACTGTCGGGTATGTCAAAGCAGCGGTAGACGCGGCTAACGGCGAAGGAAGAATTGCCAACTCCGCAATCGCTTCTCTCGTTCGAGATCCCAATGCGCTGATCAGTGCGGCGGGTTCACCACTCGCAGCGTTTGCGAAGAGTTTCGGATTGCTTGGGACACAAGAAACGCCCCGTGATCCTCGTTGCGAAACATCGTTCGGCAATTTTTATGCTGCCGTCACTCACCAAGGAAACGCGTTCGATGTTCGCGGTGCGATGAACGCGGATAATCCAGACACAGCGAAAATCATTAATGGGCTGCTGATGGGATTGATGCAAACCGCGAGTGCGTCTCTTCCTGAAAAAGAACGCAGCGTTCTGGACAGCATCAAGCTGTCGAGCAATGAGAGCGAGGTGGTTATTTCAGGATCTATTCCCGAAGCGACAATTGCAGAACTGATCAAGCAGCAGACAAGTAAAACCACCGTCACTGCTCCGACGGGCACAACCACCACTCCCGCGAAGAAGAAAGTGATACCGCGCAAACGACGTCCAGCAAAACATGCGTAAATCTGTTGCTGTCGTTGATAACAGTACGGTAGCGATGCATTTTGGATTCTTCCTCTGCGCAGCCTCAGCGTTCTCGGCGTCTTGCGGTTTCCGCTCCTTGCCCAAATGCGCAGAACCAGTTACAAATTACGCCCGTTACCACGTCTTCCCGCATTCTAAACATCAACTGGAGAATCTATGCGAAAGCTAGACAAACTGATGCTCATCCTGTCGGCGCTGGCATTGATTGCGTTTGCACTGACGCTGACTTCGTTCGGACGTAACCAGAACGCGAACTCGTCCGCCACCCAAAACGCCAATACGTCGACCAACCGGAGCGGCGGGGAGAGGTCGATCGGCGGAGGTGCCCAGCAGGACTTTTCTAAAAACACCTGGGAGCTACCCTCAGATGCTGACAAGACGAAGAATCCGATCGCGTCGAATACTGAATCCATAGAAAAAGGAAAAACGCTCTTCCTGGAACGCACGAAGGGCAATTGCGTTTTCTGTCACGGTGAAACTGGCTCCGGCAATGAAGCTAATCTTCCGCGGCTACGTCGTAAACCCGCTGACCTATCGAATAAAGAACGGATGACGGCAATGACGGATGGTGAAGTCTTCTGGAAGATCTCAAAAGGAATAACAGGAATTATGCCGGCAGGTGAAAAGCGGATGACTGAAGAAGAACGTTGGCACGTGGTGAATTACGTGCGCACGCTGGCGAAGGAAAAAGCACAATAAGCTTAGGGATGAAGGATGAGGGATGAGGGATGAAAGCACTCGATCCAAGAGACGCGCTTTCATCCCTCATCCCTCATCCTTCATCCTTAGAAGAACTTCTCAGCGTAGTCCTTAATTTCTTTTATTGAACCCTCCGAGATCATTTTGAAGACTTTGATTGGACACCCTGCCGGAATCTGAGGGGCCATCACCGAGTCAGTAATTACGAACGCCGCTGACCGCAAGCCCTTTTCCCAGCCACGTTCCCGCCCATCGCGAAACGTCAACGCATCAGGATGAAGACCGGCCGCGACGAGAAGCGTCTTACTCCAACGCAGGAAATCAGGCCAGCAGGATACGACAGCCACCAATGCGTCCGCAGGCGGACGCGTCTGGCCTGACATCGATCCAACAACCGAGCCGGAATGGATAATGAGCACATCCATCTTCTGCTTCAATCGATCGCTGACCTCCGACGCATGTCCATACAGGAACATCGGAACGCCACCGTCGAATGCATTCGGTTTGGCTGCTTCTGCAACGGTGATTCCCACGACGTTTACCCCCGTCGCGTGCGTAATCTCAGCAATCAGAATCGCGCGCAACTCCGGATCTGGTTCGCAGAGAACAAAATGATCCGGCGGCGCGAGTGCAAGCGAACGTTCGATCCCGCTTCTAATCTCTGCGAGCGAATATCCCTGTTGACGAGTAGCACGTAAAAAACGACCGATGAGCTGGTCCAGCCCGAGCTGACTTTCGTGTGCGTCAGTTTGAGTGCGAACGTAGACGCCACTTCCCTTTCGAAATTCCACCCAACCACGACGCGCTAATTCACGGTAAGCAGCACTAACAGTATTCGCATGTATTGAATAACGCCGCGCGAGATCGCGCGTGCTTGGCAGCCGCTGCTTCACTTTCAGATCGTTACTAATGATGCCTAGAACGATTTGAGTTACGAGCTGTTCATGGAGAGGCACGTCGCTGTTCTTGGAGAGCCAGAGCTTCATTTGCGGGGGATAATACAGTGTCATTGAGCCAAGAGGTAAGGGGTAGCGGAAAGAGGTAAGAGTTCTCGCCTTGGCCCTTGGCGCTTGGCTCTTTGCTGTTTCTGTTTGCTGTCCGGTTCATTTCCTTCTATAAAAGCTTCATGGAAACAGCGTCAGCTATCGCGGTCCTGACAGCGATGATCACGCCCGCCGTGTTGATTTCAGCCTGCGGAAGCATGATCCTGTCTACGTCGTCACGCCTTGGTCGCGTTGTAGATCGAGTGCGCGCACTGTCGGACCGGCTCGAAGAAATGACTGAAAAGGTTGTAGACGGCGCTGATTACTCTGAACGTCAAGCACTTATTTTTCAACAGCTCGACAAGCTGACTAGTCGTGCGCGAATTCTTCAACGATGTATGGTGACGTTCTATCTGAGCTTAGGAATGTTTGTGGCGACCAGCGTGGCGATCGGGATCGTTCCATTCACTGGAAACGCGCGCTATAACGTCGTGCCCGTTGCGTTGGGCCTGGCAGGTGCGACTTTCTTGTTTTACGGCAGCGTTCTGCTGATTCTGGAAGCACGACTCGCATTGAGTACGATCCATGCCGAAATGGATTTCGTCTGGCGGCGTTCAAAGAAAGTCGCGCCCGCCGAAATAGTCAACCAGCACAAACCGCATTTCGTTCATTTCCGCCGACATGAGTAACGCTGCTAGCCATCCGGGATACGTTGCATTGCTTCACGCCGGCGAGCTTCACCAGCGCGTCGATCGTTTAGAGCGTTTATTGGAGCGTTGCACCGTTTGTCCACGCGACTGTTTGAACAATCGACTCAACGATGAGATCGCCGCGTGTTATTCCGGTCGACTGCCCATCGTTTCTTCATACACGGCTCACTTCGGCGAAGAGCCACCGCTCGTCGGCACGCGCGGCGCGGGCAACATATTCTTCGGTAACTGCAATCTGCGCTGTGTTTACTGCCAGAACTATCAGATCTCACAAACTCACAAGGAACAGATCAAGAACCAGGTAACACACGAACGTTTAGCAGAGATGATGCTCGAACTACAGTCGCGCGGTTGTCATAACATCAACTTTGTCTCGCCCACGCATTTCGCTCCGCAGATGGCTCGATCGATCTTGATCGCTGCTGAAAATGGACTACAAGTTCCCATTGTCTACAACACAAACGCGTACGACTCAGTGGAAGTGCTCAGGCTTCTCGAGAACGTCGTGGATATCTATCTGCCAGATTTGAAGTACGCTTCTGATGACGCTGGTTATCAGTATTCAAAGGTGCCTGGATACAAAGAACACTCGCGGCGAGCGCTGGCGGAAATGTATCGACAGACCGGGGACGAGTTAGGTTTTGATGACAATGGATTGCTGCGTCGGGGTTTAGTTATCAGGTTGCTAGTGTTGCCAAACGATGTCGCGGAGATACACGAATCGTTGGAATGGATCAAAGATGAGCTGAGCCCGCGAGTGGCAATTTCATTGATGGCCCAGTATTACCCGACGCATCAAGCCGAAACAAACAAGCGTTACATGTTGTTGTCACGTCGCATCCGCGAATCAGAATGGATGAAGGCAACAAATGCTCTTGCGGAGTTGGGAATGGAAGATGGCTGGGTGCAGGAGTACGACGGAGCTGCCTTTTATTACCGTCCGGACTTTGAGGATCAAGATAAGCCGTTCAGGGACATCAGAGACTTCGAGAGTTAAGCAGATCCACCGATTTTCACAGATTACACAGATTGGCCTTGCCCTAAAAGTCGAAGATGCCACGGGCTTGTCCCGTGGTGGCGCACGGGGCTAAGACGAAGACAAGTAGAAGGTTCGTGATGCCACGCGCTTGTCGCGTGGAGCCTCACGTTTGTTGCTAGTTATGAAAACGTGAACCTCCACGGCGCAAGGCCGTGGCATCGAGC
>Ga0070690_100001592_pt1 | contig 11918 bp, 9 predicted proteins | sample KBSS33HmetaG_FD_64671 | JGI IMG/M metagenome (GOLD analysis project Ga0070690, IMG submission 64671) | Switchgrass rhizosphere microbial communities from Kellogg Biological Station, Michigan, USA - KBS S3-3H metaG | ecosystem: Host-associated > Plants > Roots > Rhizosphere ... | reverse complement strand
GGAACTGACAGACCCATGAATACGTCCGCGCCTTTGATGACGTCGTGCACAGTTCCCTTTTCCTTGTTCGGGTTCGTATTGCGAGCGTACCAGTCCTTGACCCAGTTCATCCGTTCGCTGCGTCCGGGATACAGAGCTCCAGCCTGATCGCAACCAACAATATTTTGGACTCCAGCCGCCATAATGATCTTGGTGCACGCGACCCCCGCGGCGCCGACGCCGTTAACCACTACTTTGATCTCGCTCATCTGCTTCCCAACAATCTTGAGCGCGTTTAGCAGTGCGGCCAGGACAACCACAGCGGTGCCATGCTGATCGTCGTGGAAAACCGGAATGTCCAGTTCTTCTTTGAGTCGTTCTTCAATCTCAAAACATCTCGGCGCTGAAATGTCTTCCAGGTTAATTCCGCCGAATGCAGTTGAGATCGCTTTAACGGTGCGCACAATCTCATCCGGGTCTTTCGTACTCAAACAGATAGGAAAGCCGTCGACACCAGCAAACTCCTTGAAAAGCATCGCCTTCCCTTCCATGACCGGCATTGCAGCGGCCGGACCGATATCACCCAAACCGAGGACTGCAGTCCCATCAGTGACAATGGCAACCGTGTTCTTCTTGATCGTAAGGGTAAAAGCTTTTTCCGGATCCTGATGAATCGCTTCACACACACGCGCCACGCCCGGCGTGTAGGCCATTGAGAGATCCGCGCGGTTCTTCAGCGGCATCTTCGAAACAACTTCAATTTTGCCGCCCAGGTGCATGAGGAAGGTTCGATCGGAGACATTAATCACTTCGACGCCATCGATGTCTTTCACCGCTTCAACAATTTTCTCGCCGTGTTCACTGGAAACAGCGCTGACGGTTATGTCGCGCGTGATGAAATCGTTGGCGACACTGACGATGTCGATAGCTCCGATGTCGCCGCCGGCGCGGCCAATCGCACTGGCGACTTCGCCCAAGGTTCCCGCGCGACTCGATAACTTAACGCGCAGGGTCAGACTGTAGCTGGCGCTGGGAGTGCTCTGCATAAGTGGAAAAGATGTCCCTTCGTGACCTGTGACTTGATTTGCATCAGACTCTAGCGCCCACACATGACTCGCGCAAGAGGGAGGCGCTTGCCCCCTTTAGTCGAGCTCGCGCAGTATTTGGGCTCGCAGGTTTGGGTCGACCGTGCCTTTGGCCAGCTCCAGTGAACGCCGGCCCAGCAGTTTATAAGCTGCAAGTGCTTCAGTGAATTCCGTTCCCGACAGGGCTCTCAGGTGCCGCTTCACGGTGTCGAGATCGCCCCGAGCAAAGGTTCCGGTCAAAGCGTTAGTGGGATCGGACGCTGAAAGGTTAGCCACCGTACTTTTCAGTAGAGACAACAAAACCCTGCGGGCAGTCTTCTGATCGAGACCTGCGCGAGTCAGCATGTCGGTCGCCACAGAAAAAAGCGCCACCATGTGTCCGGACGCCGTTACAGCAGCTGCATGGTAAAGAGGCTTGTATTTTGAGGCGATATGAAAGCTGCTGCCCTGCAGTCTATGCACAATTGATCGCGCGACACGGCTCGCGGCAGCATCGCCTTCAACGCAATAGGACGCTCCAATCAGCTTGTCGGCTCCCGTCAATGGTTCGCTCACGGAAACCAGGGGGTGAAGCGAGCCGGTGTGAAATCCTTTCTCCGCGAGTGCCGCCAGAACGTCAGCCGAGGAGAGGGCGCCGCTTGTGTGCAATACCGTCCGGCCCCGCGCTGGATTTTCCGGCAACTTCGCGATCACCGTCGCTGTTTCCAGTATGTGGTCGTCTGGCGTGCTGATTATCAGGACTTTACTGAGCGGAAGAGAATCGAGCTGCGTGGCTGACAGCGGCCGCGTTCGGCGTCCCAGCATTGTCGCGGCCTTCTTTGCCCGTGCGGCACGCCGAGCGACGACGGCCTCGACCTCGTACCCTGACCGCGACAGTGCTAGGGCGAGTGCGGCCCCAAGGCGACCGGCTCCGATTACCGAAACTGTCGGTCGTCTTCGCTTGTCTTTGGGAGCGTTTGGCATTCGCTGCGGCAAGGTCGGCAGGAAACGGCGATTATGTAGGTCTTTTGGAGATTACTGGACTATAATGAGAACCGTCTCGCCCCTGTCAAAATGTAATCTGCTGCGGAGTCGGAACCGTTCGGCTAGTCGAACCGCAAGTTAGAGATTGAAGCGCGCAACCTTGGTGCTAAACCCAAGCATCATAGACTGCGCGTCAGGAAATTGCTAAAACAGCTTCCAACATCCGTCTTCCGGCCCCATCTGTTTGAGCGATTCGCGCAGATTTTGCACAATTCAGCGGCCTCTGAACGACAGTCCTACGGGCTTCATTCCCATCGGCCGGTTTCGAAGTAACTGGAGGTTTTCGAGATGAACCGTTTCTCCCGCACCGCCACCGCCTTAGCGCTGGTCGCGTCGTTGCTGGGTGGCTCGCTCAGCGTGATCGCCCAAACCGCTCAACCCCAGGGGCCGGCAAAAACCAATACTGAAGCCAAGCAGGACCCAAAGAAGGATCAACAGGAGAAGGCCAAGCCCGCTTCCAATAAAGCCCTTTCACCGAGCGAAGACCCGAACATGATCGGAAAACGCAACATCAACAAGGGCATTATTGCAAGCATGAGCGGATCAACGGAAAAGGAAGTCAGACTCGGTCGCGAGCTGGCTGCACAGGTTGATCGCGAGGCCAAGTTTGTTGACGACCCAGTCATTACGGAATACATAAATCGGGTCGGCCAGAACATCGTCCTGCACTCCGACGCCAAGGTTGCATTCACAATCAAAGTGATCGATTCCGACGAAGTAAACGCCTTCGCTTTGCCCGGTGGGTTTTTCTACGTCAACAAAGGTCTTTTGTTGGCCGCAGACAACGAGGCAGAACTTGCCGGCGTTATGGCGCATGAGATCGCGCATGTCGCCGCACGCCATGCCGTGGAGAACAACAAGAAAGCCGAGCTGGCACAGTATGCAGTCTTGATTCCGTCGATTCTGCTTGGCGGCGGATTGGGACAGTTGATCTACCAGGGCGGCGGTTTCGCCACCATGCTCGGGTTTATGAAGTTCACCCGTGGCGCGGAGGAAGAGGCCGACAAACTCGGAGTTCAATACATGTATGCGGCAGGTTACGATCCAACTGCCATGGCGACGATGTTTGAAAAGCTCGAGTCTAAGAGCAAAAAGAAGCCCGGTTTCATTTCCAAGCTGTTCGCCACTCATCCGGCGCCGCCGGAAAGACGCGCCGCTTCCCTGGCTCTCGCAGCCAGGTTTCCTGAAAAGGAAGAGTATGTGATCAGTTCATCCGAGTTTCAGCGCGTTAAGTCTCGACTTCTCCGACTCTCGAATGCACGCGCAACTTCGTCCGGCGCCTTGCCCGGAGCCGAAGATGGAGCGCCCGGTCGCCCGACGTTGAAGCGCCGCCAATCGACTCCGGATGAGCCGACAACAACGACGAGTCCTGATGGCGAACAGAAGCCTGTCGAAACTAAGGAACCGCCGAAGCTTAAGAGAAACGACGGCTCTAGGCCGCCACAACCGTAACTTCAGCGCCACATCATGTGGGCTTAAGGCTCTTCGGCAGATGCCGGGGAGCCTTTTCTATGAACTACAAAACGTCTCGTACAGGTCGCCGATAACTCCTCTCAGATCGTCAACTTGACAATGTTCTGAGGCGTTTTGTATTCTAGCCGTTCGCGTTTTAGTACCTGAAAATAGAGATAGTTAACTATGTCAACATACTTTCCGAGCGGTAAAGGTCTTGCCGCCAAACGAAAATGGCACGTGGTGGATGCAGCCGGTCAAACGGTTGGTCATCTGGCCTCAGAAGTGGCCTCAATTCTGACCGGCAAGCGAAATCCGCAGTGGACTCCTTTCATGGACATGGGCGATCACGTGATTGTGATCAATGCACGCAAAGCCGTCCTGAAGGGCTCGAAGATTGATCAGAAGATGTACCGCCACCACACTCTTTATCCCGGCGGCCTGCGTGAGGTCTCGGCAAAAGACATGCTGGAAAAGAACCCGGAGCGAGTGATCGAACTGGCGGTTAGGGGAATGTTGCCCAAGAATAAACTGGGCAAGGCAATGGGGAAGAAACTTAAAGTCTATCCCGATGCCGAACACCCGCACACGGCCCAGCGCCCGCAACCCCGCCAGATCAAACCCCGTTCAAATCAAACAATCAAAGCTGAGTAAGGCAAGAGGACAATATAGCTGTGGCTGATATTCAATACTACGGAACTGGACGACGAAAGACTTCAACCGCGAGAGTGTACTTGCGACCCGGCGCCGGCGATGTCGTTGTTAACCGGAAGGCGTTCGATCGTTACTTCCCCAATGAGACTTTGCGGATGATCATCCGTCAGCCGCTGCAATTGACTGAAACGACTGCCAAGTTTGACGTTCTGATTAACGTCAAAGGTGGAGGCCCTACGGGCCAGGCCGGAGCCATTCGACACGGAATCACCCGCGCATTGCTCGAATTCAACGCGGACCTTCGCCCGGCATTGAAGCAGGCGGGACTGGTCACTCGCGATCCTCGTATTAAGGAACGCAAGAAGTATGGCCAGAAGGGCGCGCGCAAACGCTTCCAGTTCTCGAAACGGTAAATCACTTGAATCCATTGTCGGAGCTCGGATTGGTTGCTCTCCTACAGGAGAGTACGTTGAGCTACGGCGACTACATTAAACCAGTTCACACAAAGGAGACATAGCTTGGTTTCGGTTACGATGAAAGAACTTCTGGAGGCCGGCGTTCACTTCGGTCACCAGGTAAGGCGCTGGAACCCGAAAATGAAGGAATACATTTTCGGTGAGCGCAACGGCATTTACATTATCGACCTCCAGAAAACGCAACGCATGTTTCGGGAGGCCATCAACTTTGTTACCAACGCAATTGCCGAAGACCGCGGCAAGACAGTTCTGTTTGTCGGTACAAAACGACAGGCTCAGGACGCGATCCGTGAAGAAGCGGAACGTTGCGGTCAATACTACGTCAACCAACGTTGGCTCGGTGGATTGCTGACGAACTTCCAGACCGTCCAAAAGTCGATCAAACGGCTGCGGGATCTTGAAGCGATGCAGACTGACGGTCGCTATGAGAAGCTGACCAAAAAGGAACGCATCAAGCTGGATCGCGAACGTGAAGGACTCAACAAGAACCTTTCCGGGATCAAGTCGATGGGCCGCCTTCCCGACGTCGTTTTCATTATCGACGTACGTAAGGAAGAGATTGCGGTCGCAGAAGCGAATCGTCTGGGCATTCCCATTGTCGCGGTCGTCGATACGAACTGCTCGCCCGAGGGGATTGACTACGTCATTCCGGGCAACGACGACGCCTTACGTGCCGTTCGTCTGTTTGCGTCGCGAATTGCTGATTCGATTCTTGAAGGTCAGCAAATCGCTACTGAAGGCGCGGTCGCAATCAGCACTGGCGAGGAAGGCGAATTCCAGACAGCTCCCGAAGCTGACGGAAGCGGTGAAACCGTCGCCAGCCCGAGCGATGCCGGTGAGATTGAAGATACGACGATTGCCAGCGAACCTGATGCGAAGGCCGAAGCAAATGGCAACGCTCCAGACAGCCCGATGGCAACCGTTCCTGAAGTATCGGACGAAGCCGGCGCTGCCTCTGATGAAAGTACCGAGTCAGTTGTCGCGGCAAGCTGAACAATAGTTTAGATTTTTAACTAATCGGCGAGCGCAGCCTTTAGCGGACTTCCGCCGGGCTGCGCTTTTCATTACGACTCGACAACACGGTTGTCGAAGCAAGTCGAATATCAACGCGGGAGAAATTTGTAATCATGGCAGAAGTAACAGCAAGTGCAGTTAAGCAACTGCGAGAGAAGACCGGCGCCGGAATGATGGAATGCAAAAACGCCCTCGTCGAAGCAGGCGGAAATGACGAAGTGGCAGTAGACATACTGCGCAAACGCGGCCTGGCGTCGGCGAAGAAACGGGAAGGCCGGATCGCGGCCGAAGGAATCGTCGGCCAGTACATTCACATGGGCGGCAAGGTGGGCGTCCTTGTGGAGGTAAACTGCGAAACCGATTTCGTCGCTCGCAGCGAAGAGTTTCAACAACTCGTAAAAGACATCGCGATGCACGTGGCTGCAGCTGAGCCTCGTTATGTTTCGCAGCAGGAGGTTCCGGCTGCTGAACTCGACAAGGAGCGGGAGATTGCGCGCGCCCAGGCTCAGAACGATCCGAAGATGGCGAACAAACCCGAACAGGTGATCTCGAAGATTGTTGAAGGGCGTCTGCACAAGTTCTATGAAGAAAACGTGTTGATGGATCAGCCATTTGTTAAGGATCCGGCCAAGACGGTCAGCGAGCTGGTTACGGAGAAAGTCGCCAAAACCGGAGAGAAGATCACTATCCGCCGCTTCACACGCTACAAGATGGGCGAAGGTCTGGAGCGCCGCGAAGAAGACTTCGGCAGTGAAGTAGCCTCGATGGTCGGATAAGAATCCCGGTCTTAAGTCTTCAAAACTCAGCAGTCATCCATTCGGAGAAACTGATGGTTTCCGAGAAATTGCACTCAGATCCGGCAGGGCTCGTTTATAAGCGAGTCCTGCTGAAAATCTCCGGTGAAGCCCTAATGGGGGAGCAGAACTACGGGATTGATGTCGAAGTTGCCCGGACTGTCGCCGAAGAGTTAAAAGGCATTCACGAACGCGGGGTTCAAGTTGCAGTTGTCGTTGGCGGCGGCAATATCTTTCGCGGCGTTTCCAAAAGCGCAGGAAAGATGGATCGGTCCGCTGCCGACTATATCGGCATGCTCGCGACGGTCATGAACGCTGTGGTGCTGCAGGATGCCCTCGAGAAGGTCGGCGTCAACACGCGAGTGATGTCGGCAATAGACATCCCGCAGCTCGCCGAGCCTTTTATTCGCCGACGAGCAGTGCGTCACCTCGAAAAGGATCGTGTGGTTATCTTCGCCGCGGGCACCGGCAATCCATATTTCACAACTGACTCAGCCGCCGCGTTGCGCGCGCTCGAGATCAAAGCCAACATCATTCTTAAGGCGACTAAGGTTGAGGGAGTTTATTCGGCGGACCCGATGCTCGACTCATCCGCCACACGTTATGACTGCATTACCTATCAGGAGGTTTTGGAGCGCCAGCTCAAGGTGATGGACGCCTCGGCCATTTCCCTCTGCATGGACAATAACCTCCCGATAATCGTATTCAACATGCGCCAGCCGGGAAACATCGGGCGGGTAGTCGCTGGCGAAAACGTAGGCACGAAGGTCTGCCTGTCTAAGTAGTTTCGGGTTTCGGGTTTCGAGTTTCAGGTTTCGAGTTCGCGATGAAAACTTGAGCTTATCTGACTGAAAAAGTTGGTTGGTTGACGAACTCGAAACCCGAAACTCAAAACTCGAAACGTTATAAAACGGAGTGAGCCGATGAGCGAGAAGGATGTAATCAAAGAGACGAAGCCGCGCATGGACACGGTCATCGATGATTTTCGACGCAAGCTCGCCACTGTGCGCACCGGCCGCGCAGCCGTCAGCCTGCTCGATAACATCATGGTCGACTACTACGGAACCATGACGTTGTTGAATCAGATGGCCTCCGTTCATTCGCCCGAGCCGCAGATGCTTACGGTGCAACCCTGGGATCAGACACAATTAGGTGCGGTAGAGAAAGCGATTCGCGCTTCTGATCTCGGCTTAAATCCCTCGAATGACGGCAAGCTCGTGCGCATCCCCATTCCTGCGTTAACCGAAGAACGCCGCAAGCAACTGGCAAAACAGGTTCACGAGATTGCGGAGGACCACCGCACAGCAGTCCGCAACATCCGCCGAGATGCGAATGAGCGTCTGAAGAAGATGCTCAAGGACAAGACTATTTCCGAGGACGCGGAACGAGACGGTTTGGATGAGGTCCAGAAACTTACCAATAACTACATCGCCAAGATCGACGAGTTCAGCAAATCAAAAGAACACGAGATCACGAGCGTGTAGTAGAGAAACTCCGTCAGATAGCAAGAAAAGAGAAGCCACCCGGCTTCTCTTTTCTTTTGGAAGGAAGATAAGCCACAGATTTACACGGATTACACAGATAGATCTATCTGTTCTTATCAGTGGATATCCGTCTAGATCTGTGGCCAGTCCATACTAACTCGGCAGTTTGCAGGTGCAGAAGGCAGGCAGGACCTATAAACGCCCGTTGAATTACGCACCGGCGCCCGCCTCCTGTCTCTGCCGCCTGGCTCTAAGGAATCGCAAACACATCGTCGCCGATCGGGTTGTTGAGTTTCACATCTTTGACGTTGTAGTCCGCAAAGAAAGCACCCTGCGTCATCTCAAGACGTTGGGAAAACGTCATCGGAACCAGCACGCCGTCCACTTCCTTAAACTTCTTGTGTTCCGTCCCGAATACGTAGTTGTTGTAGTTGATCAGAAAACTCATCACGCGCCCGTTTGCAGCATCGATGAAGAAATCGGTGGCGTTCCCATCAGCGTCTGAGATACGAAAACCTCGCTGCTTCTTCTTGTCGGGGATTGCCGTGACGGTGTAACCCGGCTGATCAAACTTACTCAGCACTGCGATGCCAAACTTGTTAAGGGGCGGCAGCTCAACCCCTGGAACCGAACTGTACGATCGTTGTCCGTCGAACAACTGTTTGAAAGCGATCGCGGGGCGCGCGTCTATTTCGATCCGCACCTTGTCGCCAGCAGTGACAATGACAAAACCGCCCGGGATAGATTGAGCTGAGTTGGGAGGATACAAATCTACCGAGCCACGCAAGACCATGCTCGTAACCGCCTTAAACTTCTCACCACCTTGCGCTGCGAGGGCAGCTCGTGCGAGATCGATTGGCGCGGTTGTCGCGGTAATGGAAGCGGCTGCGGTAGCCGGCACAGCGATGGTGCTTGAGGCTGAAGCCGCAGTCGTGGGTTTTGCTTCACCCTGCGCAAGGGCTGTGACACAACTGCCAATGAGCAGCAGGAGTATGGCAGGATGAAAGACTCGCTGTTTCATAATTGTCCTTTTCCAATGAGTGACAAGAAACGAGTGACAAGTGGCTAGTCGGAACTCGTCACTCGTCTTTGTCCCTAGAAGTTGAACCTGAGTTGCGCTGAGACCCGACGGTTACCCGCGCCGCCGCCACCGCCGCCGCCGCCTCCTCCTCCGAAGCCACCAAAGCCGCCGCCGAGAGCCAGGCTTTGACCAAACGAAGGTGAGGACAAATTGCCCACCGGGGTCGAGAGATTGACGTTATTGAACAGGTTGGAGAAGTTCACAGAGAACTGCATGCTGTAACGCTTCCCTTCCGCGGTGCCACCACCGCCCATGCCGGGAATGCCACCGCCTCCACCGCGCGGTCCGGCCTGACCGCCACCGCCACCCATGGCCATCGACGGTCCACCTCCGGGAATGCGTCCTCCCCCGCCATCGCGGCCGCCACGCCCCCCGCCGGCGCCCGCCTGTGCTTGACCTTGCTGATTCTGCCTCGCCGCTGCGGCGCGACTTGCCGCCGTGCTGCCAAAGCTCCACGTTTTGCTGACACGCATGTTCACCGAGAAATATCCCGGCCCCTCACCGAAGTTTCGCGGGATCAAGGCCTCGCCCGGTGCCGGATTGCGGTTGAAGTTTCCAAAAGCCGTGCAGGCAATGCTCGGGTCATTGCAGTCCGCGCCCGCAGGAGCGAACGAAGGTCGTTCCGTAAACTGGCGATCCAGGTTTATGTCCTGCCCAGTCGTAATATTGAACGGACGGCCGGACGTCACAGTGATGAAGGGGTTCAGACTTACCTGCCACGGCAACGTAAGCGTACCGGCGAAAGTGAACCGGTGACGAACGTCGAAAGCGGCCCTTCCATATTCGCCGGTTAGGTCGTACGAATTTACCGGGAAGAGACCGCCGCCCTGACCGTCGGTATCGTTCTGAGTCTTGCTCAACGAGTAACTCGAGAAGAACGAAAGCGTTCGACTGAAGCGATTGTTGACACCGATAAAAAACTGGTTCTGGTCGAAACGTCCGCTCGACTCATACATGTAAATGTCACCGACATTGCCTTGCGGCCTGGTGCCTAGCGGATTTAGCGGCGTGATAGAGCCCGGCAGCGGCGCATTGATATCACGAGCCCGAATCACGTGCCGGATGTGAACTGAATAGAAGCCGACTGTTGCGGTGAAGCGATGTGGCAATTGTCGTTCAACCTGCACACCGCCAAGATAGACAGTCGGAGTTTGCAAGTTGTCGGCTACTTGCCAGGTGATCTGGCGACTCGGGGTCAGAGTGATAAAAGGCGGAATATTGTTGGGCGGATCATTGTAAAACGCGTCAAGCGGCGTGGGTAAAGCTCCCACGAAACTAAGCACTCCATTCACGTCTTGATAAATAGGACGCTCGGTCACGGAGAACTGCTGCTGGTTAGAACCGTTGAAACGATTTGCCTGAAGCGTGTTGTTCTCACTGAACCGGTTGTAGAAAATGCCGCCGCCCGCGCGAATCACCATATTCGGCGGTCGCGTGGAATTTGCAGCGCCGGGAGACCACGCCATCGCGACGCGTGGGGCAAAGTTAAGCAGGCTGCTGATGTTGCTTTGGTTTTCATAGCGAACGCCAAAACTAAAGGTGAGATTGGGACGGACCCGCCAGTCGTCCTGGGCGTAAAGGCCCGCATCGATTTGTTTCACCGTCGCGAGAGGGTTGCCATTGGAAATGCTGAACTGCGAAGCACCCCCGCCTCGCGCGCGAATCTGCTCGGGCGTCAGAGCAAAGCTTGGGTCGCTGAAAAACAAACTTCTTCTGTAGCGCTCCAAACTATCTACGAAAATAGGCTGATCAAAGAGTGGCTGATTGTTGGCGTCGAGCGTGGGTACAAAACCACCGGTGAAGACATACGTGCCGCCAAAATTGTTTGGGTTGCTGTCGCTGATACTGACACCCCTTACCCTGCCGCCAAACTTGAGAGCATGGTTGCCTTTCTGCCAGGCCAGAAAGTTTTGCAGTTCCCAGCTTGTGTTGTCTGTAAGCACCTCGCCAACCTGCGAGCCACCACTAATAAAAGAGCCGCTCACATTCAACGTCGGGATCGTGTTGTTTCCGAAAAGCTCGTTGCGGTTACGCGTGAATTGAAAGCGCGTCTCATTGATCATCGCGGCGTTCAGCACGGCAGTTTCCGTCCCTTGAAACTGGTGCTGCGTTGAAGCCGTGTCATATGCCCTCTCTGGCAGGGAAAATCCACTAACACCAGCGTTTTGCAGATTGTTTCGATTGTAGCTATAGCGCGCTATTAGGGTGTTGTTGGCGTTCAACTGGTAATCAATACGCGGACTGAACGTCAGATTTCGTCGCGGAGTCACAACGCCGAAACCAAACTCAATCGGATTAAGGTTTGGGTCGAGCATCGTTCCTTTTACGAGTTCGTTGTCGTCCGTCTCGCGCCGCTGAAAATCGACAAAGAACGAAGCCTTCTTCGCCACGATTGGCCCGCCAAGATTTCCGCCGTATTGACGAACCTGATAGGCGGTACGGTTTGCTGAAAAAGGGTTGCGCGAATTGAGACTCTCGTCCTCGAAGTTGAGGAACATGCTGCCACGCATCTTGTCCGTTCCAGGTCGCGTCAGAATGTCGATGCGGCCCGAGGGCTGATCGTTCTCAGCCGCAAACGGGTTCTGGTTGATCCGGATTTCGCGAATCGATTCCTTCGGAGGCAAACGACCACCTGTGAAACCATCAATAAAGATCTGGCCGCCATTCGGTCCGACAGACGGACCAGCGAGCGCCTGCAGCGCAGCCGCCAGTTCCTCCGGATCGTCGGGCAAAGCATCCATATCCTTGCCGGTGATCAGAGTTTGATTAGCGTTGTTTGTAGACTCAGTGCTTAGCGGAGTTTCTGCAGCAACAGTTACATTTTGCTCTTCGATCGTTACTTTCAAATCAACGTCGAGAGTCTGTCGCTGGCCGGC
>Ga0070690_100001587_pt1 | contig 11927 bp, 8 predicted proteins | sample KBSS33HmetaG_FD_64671 | JGI IMG/M metagenome (GOLD analysis project Ga0070690, IMG submission 64671) | Switchgrass rhizosphere microbial communities from Kellogg Biological Station, Michigan, USA - KBS S3-3H metaG | ecosystem: Host-associated > Plants > Roots > Rhizosphere ... | reverse complement strand
TGAAGAACGGGCCGATTGAGCATATTTGCCCACCCCTAAGGTGTGCCATGTATTTTGGATCTTCCGTCTCGAAGGCTGGTAAGGAAAAACGACTGAAAGGTTGCATTCCAGTCGTTCCATCGACGTTACATGTGCGAATAAGCAGGAAACGAAGGGAATGGACTTCAGGAGTCAGGAGGTCCTGGATCGCGAAGCGATCCGATAGCAAGAGAAGGCGGGTGGCTCCGAAGAGGCCTCTCAAAGTTGCGGCTTTGGAACAACCCCGGCGCTTCGCGCCACCCTCCTGACTCAGGAGGGGAGTTCATCCCAACTACTTCACGATCCGCTGGCGTTGTAGTGGAAGATCTGAAGGGATAGCAGCTTCCGTTTTCTTGCCGGCCTCCTCGAACAAGTACTGTGCCAGTGTCGAAACCTCTGTGGGAGTAATCGTCCCGCCAAATTTGTTCAGATGTTGGGAAACAAAACTCCCGTAACTGCGCACAGCGTCGCTCGCCCGCAAATTCAATGCCTCGATTTCCGTTCGAACCGTCATGACACGGGGATGATTCGACGTTAATCCCCTCTTCGTCAGCTCTTCCAACTCCGCCCGCTTACTGGCCAACAATTCCCGATCGGACGCTGAGAATTGTAAAGCGAGCGAGCCCAAGCCCATCGCTGCCTGGGCGTTGTGACATGCGGTGCATGTCCTTTCGAAGATCTGCCTACCCGCGTTATTCGGCGGCGGATCCGATTGCGCCGACGGGCTGACAACTGAAAACATGCCCACCGTAACCAGCGATGCCTTAGCCAGATTGTCCGTGACCTTGATCTGTATGTCATACGTACCCTGACCGAAATTTCCAAGCGGGACGCTGTTCGTATAAGTCAGCTGCTGTCCAGAGCCCGTCAGATCCGTGGAACTCGAAGTTGATTTTCGAATCTCCTGCTTGTTCTGAGAAATCAGCATTTCAAACGTCGCAGAAGGTTTTCGAGAAACAGGGTCTACAGTGAGCCCATAAATCTCCTGCCACACATTCAAATTGTCCGTGGGTCGAAAAACGCCGCTTGCGTTGGGCTTCACTCTTTTTTCACCCAAGGCAAACATGTCGATCGCAAGCATACCCGCCGGCCTGTCCGTAACGCTGTATGCCAGAATCATGGAACTGGCCTGCAGCGACTGGTCCGGAATGCGAGGGACATCCAGAACGTAATCCTGTACACCGATTCTCTGAGCATTCTTGTCTTCCACTGTGATGTGGAGTTTGTACTTCCCTGGAGTCAAATAACGGGATTCCTGGAAAAGCGTAGGCTGGTCCAGACTTGCTGCAAAGGTGTTGGATGGAAGCTCCACCATGACATCCTGTGAGAATCCGGGGAGTCTGCTGTTGTCGATTCGATAGATAGTTCCTTCGATGTGGCCGTCTGCTCGCTTCGCTCCGTACACATCCTGGAACGCAAGATCGCGATTCATAAGTTCAATCGTAATCAAGGTACGGATCTGATTGCTCGTCACCCGGACGTAGTTCGCCTGAACCTTGAAGGGCAGCCTGTTATTGGAAAGTGGAGTCGTCAGGTTCGTATTGGGTTCGCTGGCTATGATTCGCGGCGCAACCTCGGTCTGTCCCTCTACTGCCGGAGCCGTACTTCGCGGTCCAGTTTCAGCAGACGATTGCTGCAACAACGCCACGTACTCGGAGGAACTACGGCTCCAGGAGATCACTTCTGCCACAGTTTTCAGTTTGATTGAGGGGTTCGTCGCCATCTGCTCGCCGGGAAGCAATTTCTTCAATTCTGCTCCCTGCTGTACATGCACCTCACCTTCGACGACTGCCACCGTCGTACCAGATTGTTCCGCACGGACAAGGAACACCGTCCCAACGACCGACACCATTGCGTCCCGGGTCTGAACATATAGGTGTCCCGCACCCTGTTTGGCTGCGTTCACCAGAATGCTGCCGCTATTGAGATGCACGCGAATGCCCTCTCCGGCGGATTCCAGTTTCAATTCCGACTGCTCGCGCATTTCAACGCGTGAGCCGTCTTCCAACGCGAGAAGCAGACCCACGGCACTGTTCGACTGAACGACCTTCCCGGCTTCGATCGTTTCTCCAACTCGATACAGCGAAGGATTCCCCGCTGCCTCAACCGTGGCCTTCGGACCGGCGTTGCTGCCGGCTTCGCGAACGAGTACCATCGACACGCCGGCAGCAACAACCACCGCAGCCGCCGCCAGTACCCACTTCACAGAACTTCGACGCTTCAACGATGCCAGCTCGGGCAGCGGTGCCGGGTTCTTCAGCCGAAACTGCCGAAGGTACGATTCGAATTGTTTATCGTGCTCGTCCATGTTCGCTCCTCGTTTTACTCCTCGCTCCTACGTGAAACTGATCGCGCAATTTCGACAGTCCATATCGATAACGAGATGCCGCGGTGTTCGGCGAAATTCCCAGCGCGGCGGCGACCTCATCGAAACTCATTTCGCCCCAAACGTGCAGCACGATGACTTCGCGCTGTTCTTCCGGCAAATCCTTCAACGACGACTGCAGTTCGAATCCTGATAGCTCCATCCCGGCCGGGCTCTCCAGCCACGTGTCTTCAAGATTCACTTCCCGCGATCGATTACGGATCTGATTCAAGGCGACGTTTCTCACCGCACGGTACAGGTACGGAACCGGTTCTCCTTCGATTTCCAGATCTCCCCGCAACATCCGTTCGAACACCTGATGCAATGCATCTTCAGCCGATGCAAAGGACGAAACAAACGAGCAGGCATACGCGAACAAGCCTCGGCTGTGGTGCTCATACAGCTTTCGGATTTGATCGCGATCGATCCGGCTACCCACTCGTCATCCTCAATTTCGCCTCCGTGGACAAGACACCGGAGAACGGCAAATTTGTCTAGCGCAGGAATTGGAGCTTGTTATACTGCCCGAAGTGATCCAAAGAACAGCAATCTGGATTCTGGCGACATTCGCACTGTGTACGCCCGCTGGGGTCGGCTTCGAACAGATCCGTGAAACAAACGGTGCAGGACGTGCGGTGTGGTCTGTCCAGATTCGCTCACACGAACCGGCACGCTTCGCCTCGCGAAAAATCCTTCGGGGTTGGGCGGATTCAGTCGAACGCATTTCCGTATCTCCGGATCCCAACAATGCAATAACCGTCCGGCTTTATTTCGGATCGCTCTACAACCGCCCGCCGCCCGCAGTCCTCTCCTTCAGCTAGCAACAATTCCAACAACCACAATTTGCTAAGGAGGGTGAAGTGCACCGTCTATTGGAGAACCTGTTTCGTCCGGCTTCTGCCGAAAAGGAAATTCAGACTATTAACGCGCGCCGCCAGGCATTGGCAGGCGTAAAGGACATCGCATTGAAGGCTGCAGCCAAACAATCTCGCAGTTTGACTGAAACCATTGCTGTAGCTGCGGTCGCAGCAGAACGCGTGTTAGGCCTTCGAATGTTTGACGTCCAGCTTCTGGGCGCTCTTGCGCTCGCAAAAGGCCGCATCGCCGAGATGCAGACCGGCGAAGGAAAAACACTTGCGGCCGTGCCGGCAATTGTTTGGTACGCCAGCCAGGGAAACGGCATTCATGTGATGACCGCCAATGACTATCTGGCCCGGCGCGACGCCGAATGGATGGGCGGTATATACAAATACCTCGGATTATCGGTGGGCTGCATCCAGCAGGACATGACGTCGGAGCAACGCAAGCGCGCTTATGCGTGCGACATCACGTACGGTACGGCAAACGAAGTGGGCTTTGACTATCTCCGCGATCAACTCGCGTTGTTCCGGGGTGATCAGGTGCACCGCAATTTCTACGCTGTGCTGATCGATGAAGCCGATTCCATTCTGATTGACGAAGCCCGAGTACCGCTCGTCATTGCCGGTGATGAGAAACCCTCGCTGTCGCTGGCCTATCGCGTGGATGAGGTGACACGCCACTTCCGCCGTCATTCCCATTTCACCGTCGACGATGGCGGGCGCAACATCGGGCTGACCGATGCCGGAATCGGCGCCATTGAAGCGGCTTTCAACTGCGGCAACCTTTTTGAGCCCGAAAACCTCGAGCTTCATACCGCCGTCCAGGATTCCATCCACGCGCATGCCCTGCTGCGGCGCGACGTCGACTATCTGGTCAAGAACGGTGCCATCGAATCCGTCGACGAATTCAAAGGCCGAATCATCCAGGATCGCCGGTGGCCCGGAGGTCTTCACACGGCCATTGAAGCAAAGGAAGGCGTCGTGCCCAAGAAACAGGGCCGCGTTCTCGGTTCGATAACGCTGCAGAATCTCGTCGCTCTCTATCCTATGGCATGCGGAATGACAGGCACCGCGGCGACACAGGCCAGCGAGTTCCGAAAGATTTACGATTTGGAAGTGGAAGTGATTCCGACGAATCGGCCAATGATTCGCGTGGATCATCCCGATATGGTTTTTCCGACGATGGCGGAGAAAGAACAGGCTCTCGTTGAGGAAATTCGCAAATTCCACAAATCCGGACAACCCATTCTGGTTGGCACCGCCAGCGTTGAAGAATCCGAACGACTCAGCCGCCGGCTTGACGGCATTCCTCATCAGGTATTGAACGCACGCAATGACGAAGTCGAAGCGGCAATCGTTCGTCGTGCCGGAGAGCGCAATGCCGTGACGATCTCCACGAACATGGCCGGGCGCGGTACCGATATCCAGCTCGGACCAGGTGCGGCCGATCTGGGCGGTTTGTACGTGATTGGAACAAACCGGCATGAAAGTGTTCGCATCGACAATCAGCTTCGCGGACGTGCCGGGCGTCAGGGCGACCCGGGATGTTCCCGCTTTTTCGTTTCGTATCAGGATGAACTGCTGGTGAAGTACGGAATCAACGACGAGACGAATTCGACACCGGCAGAGATCCAGCGCCGGATCGAAGGTCAGTTGCTGGACGTCCGACAGTTTCTCAACAAGTACGAACGCGTCGCCGAGGGTCAACGCCTGGCGATTCAAATGCGGCGACAGGATTTGCTGGACGGTTCGACTCCCTGCGGGTCCGAGTTGGAGAGACTGGCATCGCTGATTACGATCGATGATCTTTGGGCGGAGTACCTTTCGGCGCTCGCCGAAATTCGATCGGGCGTGCACTGGGTGTCGCTCTCCGGCGGAGCACGCGATCCGATTCAGTCATTTCTTCGGTTTGGTGGTTTTGACGCGTTTCGGGAATATCTCAGGAAGATTCACGCACTATTCAAGGATCTGGTGGCCGCCATCGACGAAGAGATCCCTTTGCGGCTGGCTCACATGGAATTGAATGGCATCGACCCGACGCAGCGGGGCTCGACCTGGACCTATGTGACGACGGATCAACCGTTCACAACATGGGTCGCAAAGGCACTACGGGAGCTGCTTAAACGAAAAACACAGTAATGTCAGCGGCGTTTCCAGACAGTGAATGTGCGTCCGTCGCCGCGATCGGACTGGAATTGTGTGGGACGAGGCTTGCCCGGCGCGGCGACGCAGATTCTCAACATGCCCCCTTCGAATACATAGATTCCCTGTTGGGACTTCCCCTTGTTCGATCCGGCCGTATTGACGTAATCGATGATCTTCGGAGCTTTCGACGCATCGCAGGTGAACTCCATTTTCATCAGGAGTTGAGGACCGGCATATACCGACGTCTCGCTGCCGTGTGTGATGCGTTTCACCCATTCGACCGCTGATGGATCCATAGCAACGCCATCCATGACCGCGGAAACCATTTGCCACTCGCCTTCAAATTCCGTTACCAGCGAAACTTCGGCCCTTGCTGTTGGGACAGCGGCATTGGAAGATGGCGGCATATCCTTTTTCGAAGAGGCCGCTGCACTGCGAGTGAGCATTTCAAAAACGAATCCGCTGCCGGCCGGCGCGGAAAACTCCGTTGGACGTACTTCGCTTCGTGTGGAGAGGCAGATCTTCCACCGGTCTCCATTAAGCTCGTAAATCCCGAGATTCGTATTGCCGTTTTCCGGCCCCGCATCGAAGTTCATATTGAGCTGGTGGGGATTGGAGGAATTGTTGAGTGTGACCGTGCCCTCATAGACTGTTCCCATGCCACGGCTGCTGAACCGGTTTCCCGTGATTTCGACTCGCGCGTTGGAAAGCATGCCGCCGGAAATCGTCTGACCTTCCATTTCCAGTTCCGTAACCGCCCAGGTGCCCTGAATCAGGTCCAGATCATCTCCCATGAACGCGTAAATATAGAATTGCGGGTTGGGACGCAAGTAGAAACCTGGTGAATAGGGATGCGAGGGGTCTGACCCCTGTTGATATACTCCTCACTCTTTGAGGAGGACGTTCGTTATGAGATTTCAGAAGCTATTGCATTTGTCGCGTCTCGGCCTGGCCGTGATCATCGTTCTAACAGTCGCTTTGCAGATTGGATTGGGCCAGCAGACGGTTCCGATGCAAAACGGTATTCCAGTCGCACCTCGCGGTCTGGCGAATAAGCCATTGCCGAAAATGCCGATGGAGTTCGACACCGCCGAAGGTATGAGGATCCGTGTCTCGGCGGCGGCGCGCAATCTTGAAAATCCATTTGGGCTCGCCTTCCTGCCGGACGGCAGCATGCTGGTGACGGAACGCGCGGGGCGTCTTCGGATTATCCGCAAAGGTGTTCTGGATCCTCAGGCGATTGCGGGCGTACCGATATCGAGAAATCTTGGCGTGTCGGGCGAACCTGGCGCGGTTCACGGTTTCATGGATGTTGTTATTCACCCGAAATTTTCGGAAAACCAGTTCGTCTACATCTGCTACACGAAGCCCCTCGATGCGACCCGGAATGCGACCACCATCGCGCGAGGGAAATGGGACGGCAAGGCGGTGACCGGATTGAAAGATATCTTCCAGGCGGATGAGGGAACGAGCACGGCCCGTATTGCATTCGGCAACGACGGGAAGTTGTACATGACGACGGTCGGAACGCAGGGCAACATTGCGCAGGATCCCAACAGCCAGTCGGGCAAGGTGCTTCGACTGAACGACGACGGCAGCGTACCGGCTGACAATCCATTTGTGGGGAAGGCCGGCGCCAAACCGCAGGTGTATACGATCGGACACAGGAGTTCGCTTGGGCTGGCAGTGCATCCCGGGACCGGGGAAATGTGGCTCAATGAAAATGGTCCGAATGGCGGTGACGAAATCAACATTCTCAAGCCTGGCAAGAACTACGGCTGGCCGATCGTCAGTTATGGCCGCACGTATCAGGGACCGTGGCAATCCGAGCATCCCGGGAGCGAAGGCTTCGAACCGCCTTTGGTGTATTGGGTTCCGTCAATCGCGGTCTCGGGGATGGCGTTTTATACCGGCGACAAGCTTCCCAAATGGAAAGGGGACGTGTTTGTTGGTGCACTTCGCACGGGAGAAATTCCAGGTACCGGCCACCTCGAACGAATCATGTTTAATGAAAAGATGGAGGAGGTCCGTCGAGAATCTCTCCTCGTCGAGTTACGCCAGCGAATTCGCGACGTTCGTCAGGGACCGGACGGCTTCTTGTATGTGCTGACCGATGAGAAAGACGGCGCCGTTCTCCGTATCGAACCGGCCCCCGCGAAATAGAAAAAAGGTCTGACGGGTCTGGCGTCCTTTTCGAACTGAAGATTGCTGCAGAAAATGGTGCCAGGCTCGTCAGACTCCTTTTCCGTCTTTATTTTGTTTTGAAGCCGGCGGCAGGATCGAGCTTCTTCCCATCTTCGCGGACGGCGGAAACCCAAATCGCCGCTTTCTGGCCATCCTTCATCGGACGTCCGGTGATGGTCAGCTTCGTACCCACTTTCAAATCACTGGGCTTGATGCCGGCGCGCAACAGGGTGCTTGGTCCTTCGGCCTCAAAACCCCAGACCACGGGTTTGCCATCCTTGCCGGTGACTTCAACGAGCAGCCACGAATGCGGATTGGTCAGTTGCCATTCCTTCACTACGCCTTCCACCGTAATCGTCTTTGTTGGTTCGAACATGGCGGCGGAGTGATGCGCGAAGCCCGGCGGGACACTCATGATCATGGCGCCCAGGCCCAGTAGTGCTGTGAACAATGCTCTTTTCATGGTTTGCCTTTCTCTGCGCCGGATTTCTCGCCGAAGTTCAGATCTCGAAACTGAGTGGTACCGTCTTTCGTCTGGACGACGCTATTGTTCGGGTTCTCACCGCAATTCCAATATCGAATGCGCAGGTTCTTGTCTGGATCGTCCAGTTTGACGTAAGTCTGCTTCACATACCATGGCTCCACGAGCGCGGGAGGATCATAGACCCAAACATCGACGCCCATCGTCTTATCGTCCATCTTTTTCCAGATCTCCACCGTCTCCACCTGATTGGTATAGTCCGGATTCGACCGCTGATAGATGCCTGCCTGCAGTTGATTCGTATGAACCACCAGCTGTGGACCATCCCAGAATCCGATAGAGTCGCCGTCGGGGATTGGAAGCCGATCTTCTTCGGCGACGTGCGGACGGCCGTCCGTGTAGACACGTCGGACGTCGTTGACCATCTCGTTGATCAACCATGTCTGTTCCGGTGTCACGACGAATTCCCGGAGAAATGGCTCGGTCAACCAGCGGGGCATTCCCGGCGGAGAACAGGTGGAGATCGGATCCCATTCAATGCCGTGCTTTACATCTTCAATGCGCTTCAATAGTTTTTTCTGATATTCGGGGGTCAGCTTCGCCGTAGGGAGGCCGCCATCCGGCTGATCGGGATCGAAAGTGAAGCCCTTGTCTGCTGGCCTCGAGTAGACGCCAGACCAGTCCGGAAGGCCCGCCGACGACAGGGGCTGGCCACCTTTTGCTTCCTCCCGGAGTGCCTGATAGAGGTCGGCGGCGGTCTTATGCTGACGTCCAAGTTCGGCCTTCTGCTCTTTGGTTCGTTCGGCGATGCGTGGGGCAGCTGGACCTGCAGGTTTCGGCGATGACGCGGTGCAGGCAGACAACACCGTCGACAGAGTGAGGAAGGCACCCATCATCGCACCCATCTTCGTTCTTCCATGTGTCATAACAATATTCCTCCTCGCATCCGTCCACCGGGACCTGGGGCAGTGGACTTTTAACACCTTTTGGCGCGTCACTCAAGCGCGTGTGGACGGCCGGGCGGAAATCCGTCATCATTTCAGCGCAGAAGAGGTAAAGATGCTTTCAGTCCTGGTCACCATCGTCGGCCTTCTTGTCCTCGAAATCGTACAGAGTGTCGACAACGCCATTGTCAACGCCCACATGCTCAAGAGCATGAGCGAGAAGGCGCGGAAATGGTTTTTGGTTTGGGGCATCCTGACTGCGGTTTTTCTCGTCCGCGGACTGCTGCCTTTGCTTATTGTATGGATTACCGCGCCCGGCATTACGCTGTGGCAGGCCGTGCTGGCGACCTTCGGCAGTGATCCGCTCGCACACGAGGCGATGGAGAAGAATTCGTTCATCCTTCTCATCGGCGGCGGAATGTTTCTTCTACTGCTGTACTTTCACTGGCTGTTCCTGGAGAAGAAGGATCCGTATTTTTTCATCGACCGGATCGTGAAGAAACAGCATGGGGGTTGGTTTTTCGCACTGGCCGGGTTGATGCTTGTTGGAATCATGTGGGCAGTCCGCGACCAGCCGCTCGCGATGATTGCCGCAGCGACGGGCAACGCCGTGTTCTTCATTCTGTTCGGATTTCGCCAGATGGCGGAGCAACAGGAGCTCGAGATTGAGAAGGGGACAAGCGACATTGCCAAGCTGCTGTTCCTTGAAGTTCTGGATCTTTCCTTCAGCATTGACGGCATTTTCGGGGCGTTCGCTTTTACGACAAATGTTGGCCTGATTCTAATCGGAAACGGGATCGGTGCAATTGTCGTGCGAGAACTCACCATCAAGGGTATCGACAAGGTCGGAAAATACCGTTGGCTGAAGAACGGGGCCATGACTTCCATCGGCCTTCTTGGAGCGTTCATGATTGTCGAAGCCCTGGGAATACATCTGCCGGAGTGGTTTCCGACGGCAGCGACGCTCTCCATTGTCGGAATGGCATTCTGGTCGTCCCACCAGTTCCTCAAAGCCGAAGCCCAACAAGCGGCATAGAAATCGGGTCTCCCACTTTCCCCTATTTCGTTTGACTCGGCTTGTCTGTCCATGATTAGAATGCGCCAGTTTTTCGAGGTACAACTTAACCAATCGCCTATCGGCATACCCGGGGGAAAAATCATGAGGGGATCTTTCGTTATATCCGTGCTTTTCTGCGTTTTGTCCGCAGGCGCTCTTTCCGCGCAAACGGGAAATGGCTCAGTGAGCGGACTTGTGCACGACAAAGCGAATGCCGTCATACCAGGCGTCACGATCACATTGACGGGCACGGATACCGGTGTCGCATCGACCGTTTTGACCAACGAAACCGGGGCGTACTCGTTTGCTTCCGTACTGCCTGGAACTTACAAGCTGAGCGCGGAATTAGCCGGATTCAAGGGCTCCCTCCTCACCGGTGTGAATGTGGGCACCTCGGCGCAAGTACGATTGGACTTTACGCTGGACGTCGGCGGTACCGCCACCTCCGTTGAAGTTTCTGTTTCGTCCCAACAGTTGTTGAGCGAGTCATCCGCATCCGTCGGACAGGTACTTTCCGCGGACCATGTTTCAGCCCTTCCTCTCGTCAGCGGAGAAGTGCTGGATCTGGTTCGGATCATGCCGGGTATGCGCGTCGATCCGTTTGGCGATCAATTCAGTACGTTTACCGGACTACAGACGAGCACGATCAACACAGTTCGAGACGGTCTCAGCGTGACCGATACTCGCAATGCGAACGGCATCTCGGGAACCACCACACTGAATCCGGACCTTGTCGGCGAGATCCGAATCATCCTGACGCCAGTCGACGCGGAGCTGGGACGCGGCAATGGACAGATTCAAATTTCCACGCGTTCGGGAACCAACAAGTACACCGGATCTGCAGTATGGAACGTTCGAAATTCGGCATTCAGTGCGAATAGCTGGGTGAATAACAGGAACGTCGACGCGGTTACCGGTCAATGGAAGCCCATTCCACTGGATTGGCAGAATGATCATCAATACACCATCAGTTACGGCGGACCGATCATCAAGAACAAGACATTCTTCTTTGCGTTGTGGGACCAGAACATTAATAACAACCGCACACTCGTGACCACCAACGTATTAACGGATCCGGCCAGGCAGGGCATTCTGCGTTACTGGTCGGGTTGGAATCCAGGCAATGCGTCGCAGGCAATCCCCACTTTCCCTGCCAGCGCCACCGCCGGAATCTACCCTTCAATTGATGCAACGGGACACCCGGTGGCTCCGCTGTCCAATCCGGATGGCTCGGCCTATACCGGGAGCCTTCAGTGCTTCAGCGTGTTTGGAAACAAGAAGGCCGACGGCAGCCCATTCACGTCCGCCGATTGTGTCTACGGAAATGTGACGGGAACGGCTCTCCTTCCTTCAGGCACGGCGACGGCATGGGACACATTGCGGCCATCCTTCGATACTTCCGGATATATTCAGAAGATTCTTGGCTCGATGCCGCATGCAAACTTTTACTCACCTTCACCGGCGGGAAACACGATCGATGGCCTGAATCTGGCGCAGTTCCAATGGGTCCGGGGAAAAGGCGGCGCTACGGGTGCGGGAGCTCAGAACGGTACGAATCCGATGAACAGCGCGCGAAAGCAGATCAACGTCAAAATTGACCATAACCTGAGTGCCAAGCATCGCCTCGCAGTGGGCTGGAGTTATGAGCACGACGACAACACCGACAACGTTTCCAACTGGCCCGGCGGGTTCAATGGGGTATCGACGCGACGTCCCCAGGTTCTGACGGTCAATTTCACTTCCACGCTGTCTCCAACGCTGGTCAATGAAGCACGTTATGGAATCACCTACGGTGCTCAGACACTGACGCCGCCCTGGCTCAGCAGCGATTCATCGGTGAAATCCGGAGCGCAGGAATTTCTGATGAATGGCG
>Ga0070690_100001586_pt1 | contig 11929 bp, 9 predicted proteins | sample KBSS33HmetaG_FD_64671 | JGI IMG/M metagenome (GOLD analysis project Ga0070690, IMG submission 64671) | Switchgrass rhizosphere microbial communities from Kellogg Biological Station, Michigan, USA - KBS S3-3H metaG | ecosystem: Host-associated > Plants > Roots > Rhizosphere ... | reverse complement strand
TGCAGCATGGCGTAGGCTTGCTCGCGGCTCATGCCGATTTTGGCGGTGGTGATGGCTTGCGGCGTACCGACACCTTGCGAGAAGCCCAGGATCACGCCGTTCTGATTGGCGGTCACCTGTACGCCATCGCTGTAGATAACGCGCGGGTCGACGGCCATGATCATGACCATGGTTCGCGATTGGTTCTCGGACTGTGGCCCGGAGCGGTCGTCATCGTGCATGTGCGGCTCGTCGTAGCCGGCGAGCTGCCACAGATTGGCGGCGTCATCGTCCTGCATGCCGAAGTGGTTGATTAGTAGCATTAAGATGTCTTCCGAAGGGCGCTCGCGGCCTTGTTCGATGCGCTGCAGGGACTGCTCGTCAATTTCGACGGCGCCGGAAACCTCGGCTACGCTCTCGTGTAGCTTTTGGCGGATGATCTTCAGCTTCTCTCCCAGGCTCTTGAATGGTAGTTCTTTGGGCTCTTCAGCCATTTTCCTATTTTATCGTCAATCTGTAAGCCGCGCAAGATGTCGCCCAGAGTTGCATCACTTCTCCTAAACATGTATGGTCAGTTTATGACATATGACGCTTTGGCTGGGTTTCGTGTAGAGAATTCGGCCGTAATTGGCGACAGAGGTCGGCCTCAGCTGGGGACGACCCTGCCCGCCGACCGTGTTCGCGCCCTTGCCTGGCTAACGGATGGGGTGCTCCATACCGCCCTTGATCGCGAGCCGGCCCAAGGCGAGATTAACCTACACCGGCGCCGGTTAGCGGACGGACGGCTAGATACTACGGCAGGCCTGATGCTAGTGCCCGACCCGAATATCACGACAAACTTAGAAGGGACGTTTCTAGATTTATTTATCAAGCCCCCGGCCGCGCTGTCTAGGGAGCAGGGTATCTCGCATGCGCATCTGGTGGCGAGCGCCATCGGCGCAGCGCTCACCGAGGCGAGCGTCTCCGACGTGCGTCTGCACCAGCTTGGGCTGGAACTGACCTACGATCGTCAGATCGGCACGGGATTGCTACCCCGTATACATCTCCCCGCCAGACAAACCGTCCGGGTCGGGGTAGGCGAGAGTAACATGGTCCGCTACGGAGCCGACGAACTCGCCCTGGCGGTGGCCCGGGCCTCACTGTTGGTGGCGGCAGACGCCTCCGCAGGCGTCACGGACTTTAGGACGCATCCTTTCGGAACGCAGCCCGAAGGAGAGTAATTCGGTATACTGCTAGTATGGACATTCGGCACAACGTTTCGCTGCGCGAGTACTCGACTATGCGCTTGGGTGGTACGGCGACCCATCTGACAGAGGTGAACAGTCGGGACGAGCTGCGCCAGGCCGCGGCTTGGGCGGAGGAGCGGCGCCTGCCCGCCGTAGTGATCGGCGGTGGCAGCAACATCATTTGGCGCGACGACGGGTTCCCCGGCCTGGTGATTGTCAATAAAATTATGGGATTCGAGATGCGCCAGGAGGGCCACGATTTTTACATCACGGTTGGTGCAGGCGAAAACTGGGACAGCGTGGTGGAGCGGGCGGTGGCCCAGGGCTTGACCGGCGTCGAGGCGCTTAGCCTGATACCGGGCACCGCCGGAGCTACGCCCATCCAGAATGTCGGCGCCTACGGGCAGGAGATCGCCCGAACTCTCGTGAGCGTGGAAGCTTACGATTCGGAGACTAGGCAGATGACGACAATCGTGGGCGAGGATTGCGCCTTCGGCTATCGGACCAGCCGTTTCAAAACAACTGACCGCGGTCGGTTTTTCATCACCGCTGTGATGTTGCGCCTTACGCGCGCTAATCCCGAGCCGCCGTTTTACCCGGCCGTCCAGCAGTATCTGGTGGGACACGAAATTCAACAGCCCACGCCGGCCATCATCCGCGAGGCGGTAATCGCCATCCGGCGCGCCAAGTTGCCGGATCCGGCGCGAGTTGCTAACAACGGGTCGTTCTTTGCCAACCCTGTTGTGGACCAAGCCGCCTTTAACCGTCTGCAAGCCACCTATAGCGACCTTCCCAGCTGGCCGACTACCCATGGGCGGGTCAAGCTGTCGGCCGCCTGGCTGCTGGAGCAAGCCGGTTTTAAGGACGTGCACGACGAAGCCACCGGCATGGCCACCTGGCCGACCCAGCCGCTGGTCTTGGTCAACGAGCGCGCTACTTCTACGACACAGCTGCTGGCCTTCCGCCAGAAAATTCTAGACGCTGTCGAGCAAAAGTTCGGCATCCGGCTGGAACAAGAGCCCGAAATTCTGCCCTAACAGGCAAGCGTTCCGACAAAATTCCGGAACATGCTTGTGCCGGCGGCCAACTCTTGCTATAAAAGAACCTTGTGCGCCGCGCCATGCGGATGCATTTTTGTTTGTCTAAAGTCTAAAAGGTATACGCCCATGCACCATCCAGGAATTCCGCCAGCACCAGCAAGATTCGAGCAAACATATTTTGGAGACGGGGTGGGCGAGTCCCCACAGGAGATTCCCCTCGGACCTCCGATCCTCCCAGTAAGGGTTTGGGAGGTGGCGCCTCTTGACAAGGCGCCCGCTTCCGGTGGCGCTGTTGAATGGAGCGGATTTTATGCTCATCCCTCTGATCTAACAGATCATTTGGTGGGCATCGATCTGGACGGCACCGCGAATGCGGCTCTTGGCAAACTTGAGGATAGACCTCTGCCGGGCGAACTGGTGGAAGACGATGACGCAAGCGAACAGGATCCTTTCCCCTGGAATGGTGAAAGCCGGCCAGCAGACTTCGGGCGAGCGTTGTCTTTGGCATACCTTGCGCTCCGCGAAGGCGATGAGCATAGAGTCGTCTCTCATCGTAAAAGGAGTTGAAGCGAGTGAGTCACGAGCAAATCAATAATGGCCCGGCCGTACTGGAAACCGCTGCGCCCAGAAATACTGAGCTCGCCAGGTATACGGCCTGTATTATCGGACCGCGGTTGTTAAATCACATCGCGCACGTTGCCAGAACTGCTCAGGGTGTTGAGTACTGGTCTGGTGCGCCGGAACGGCTGCCTGGCGAGCCCAACGATCCGGCTCCACTACGCCAGCGAAGGCTCGCTTTGGCTGTCGCCCTTAACGCGGGCACTGAGAGCTACGAGAGTTGGGTCGGCCTCAGAAGGCAACTCAGGGAGGCCGACCTTGCACTGGCGCATGCCCAAAGCGGTCTGTACCGTTCAAGCGAGGCTGGAGCGGAGGAAACGACATTTCCCACGGAGCTGCCTGTCCGGCGCCACGAGATTCCGGTGGCCGCCGGTGCAGCTGTCTTTGCCGGGCTGCGCGAGCGCGATAATGATAACCCCTCCACCCGGCAGACTGCCGAAATTTTAACCCATGCCGAAAACGTTTTGAGCGGGCCAGTCAGCGATGTCCCTACAGAAGTTCTCGAAAGGACGCTGGCTGCTCTACGTAGGCTTTAGCACTATCCTGGCAAGGGGAACTGGTGAGTGAAGGCTTCGATCTCTTTGTGGATGGCGGCGAGTTTGGCTTCCTGTCCGTGGGTGGTGAGGGCGCGGTCTATCCACTCGGCGACTTGGTCCATCTCGGCCTCCTTGAGCCCGCGGGTGGTGAGTGCCGGTGTGCCCAGGCGAATGCCGCTGGGGCTGAACGGTGGGCGCGGATCGAACGGCACGGTGTTTTTGTTGACCGTTATGCCGGCCAGGCCCAGTGCTGTTTCGGCCTCGGCGCCGGGGATGTCTTTGTTGGTTAGGTCCATCAGTAGCAGATGATTATCGGTGCCGCCAGTGACCAGCTGGTAACCTTTGCTCATAAGCCGATCGGCCAGGCGTTTGGCGTTTTTGACAACTTGCGCGCCGTATTCTTTGAATGACGGCTGTGCCGCTTCGTGTAGGGCTACCGCAATAGCTGCGGTCTGGTGGTTGTGCGGGCCGCCTTGCAGGCCGGGGATGATGGCGCGGTCGATGAGCGTGGGCAGATTCTCGCGGCTGCGCTCGACTGCTTTGAGCGGATTAGATGGCTTGCCGTCGCACAAAATCATCGCCCCGCGCGGGCCGCGCAGCGTTTTGTGCGTGGTTGTCGTGATGACATCGGCAAAGCCGACCGGCGAGGGATGCACGCCGGCCACCACCAGCCCGGCGATGTGCGAAATGTCAGCCGCCAGGTAGGCGTCGCACAGATCGGCGATCTGACGCAGCTTGGCCCAGTCGAAGATACGCGGGTAGGCTGTGGCGCCCACAAAAATCAGTTTGGGTTTGTGCTCGCGCACCAGGTCGGCCATCGCTTCGTAATCCAGCCGGCCGTCCTTGCCGGTGTTGTACTGGACGGAACTGAACCACTTGCCCGAAAAATTTACCTTTAATCCGTGCGTCATGTGCCCGCCAAAATACAGCGCCATGCCCATAACGGTGTCGCCCGGATCGGCCAACGCAAAATACACCGCCATGTTGGCCGGGCTGCCGGAGTAGGGTTGAACGTTGGCGTGCGATACGCCAAAGAGCTTTTTGGCGCGGTCGCGCGCCAGATTTTCGACCTGGTCTACCACTTCGCAGCCGCCGTAATAGCGCTTGCCGGGATAGCCCTCGGAATATTTGTCGGTCAGGCGCGAGCCCAGCGCCTTAAGCACCGCGGCCGAGGTGTGATTCTCGGAGGGGATCATCTCCAGCCCGCGGCTTTGGCGGGCAACTTCGGCGGCAATGAGTTCATGTATCTCTGTATCAACCATGTCGGTCTCCTCAAGTTAGGTTTTTGCAAATAGTGCCGCCCGGGAGCTATATCATGTCATCATTTTAGCAAGCGTTCGGAAGGTGGTAAACTAAGGAGACGACGTAAAACAAACAATAAGCGGGATCATTGTTGGCCGTATATCATATGTGATATGCTGTAAGGCACTATGGATACAACGAACGAAAAGATAGGTCATTTAATAGCGCAAATACGGCAAGAGCGTGGTCTCACGCAGGCGGAGTTTGCCAAGCGGTTGAGCACCTCCCAGTCGGCCGTTAATCGGATTGAGCACGGCAAGCAAAATCTCTCCCTGGAGACGATGGGCCGGATCAGCGATGTGCTGAACAAGCAGCTTATTTCGCTGAGCGGCAAAGGTGTCAATCTGCGCATAGATGGCGGGCACGAGCTTTCCGGCGAGATTACGCTGAAAAACAGCAAGAACGCGGCGGTTGGGCTGCTGTGCGCCTCGCTGCTCAACTACGGCATCACGCGCTTTACGGCCTTCCCCAAGATCGAAGAAGTTTATCGCATTATCGAGGTGCTGCAGAGCATTGGGGTGCGCGTGCGTTGGATCGGGAACGATCTGGAGATTAAGCGCCCGCGCGAACTCAAACTCGACCAAATGGATGCCGAGGCGGCGCGCAAAACCCGCTCGGTGCTGATGATGCTCGGGCCGCTGCTGCACGACTACAAAGAGTTCAAGATTCCGTACGCGGGCGGCTGCAAGCTGGGCGAACGCACCGTCGAGCCGCACCTCTTCGCGCTGGAATCTTTCGGCCTGAATGTGATGGCTACCAGAGGGCATTACAACGTCACCGTGGCCAAAAAATCCGCCGGCCGAATTGTGCTGTACGAAACCGGCGATACCGTCACCGAAAATGCGCTGATGGCCGCGGCGCGTTTCTCTAAAGAGACGATTATCCAGTACGCCAGCGCCAACTATTCCGTGCAGGACGTCTGCTACTTCCTCAAGAAATTGGGTGTAAAGATCAGCGGCATCGGCAGTACCGTACTGACTGTGCAGGGTGTGCCGCAGATTAAAAAGAATATTACGTACGCTTTGGCCGAAGATCCCATCGAAGCCATGTTTTTCATCTCCGTCGCTATCACCACCAATTCCAGCATCACCATCCGCCGCGTACCCATAGACTTCGTCAGCCTGGAGCTTTTGAAGCTGCGCAAAATGGGCGCGCGCATCGACCAAACCGACCGCTACAAAGCCGCCAACGGCCAAACCGATCTGGTAGACCTCACCGTTCACAAGCACAACGGCGAGCTACGCGCCCTGCAGGACAAAATCCACCCCAACGTTTTCCCGGCCGGCCTGAACGCCGATAACCTGCCGTACTTCGTACCCATCGCGGGGGTAGCTGCCGGGCGCACGCTCATCCACGACTGGATGTACGAAAACCGCGCCATCTATTACACCGAAATGACCAAAGTCGGCATGAGCGCCGAGCTTGCCGATCCGCACCGCCTGTTCGTCGTCGGCCCCACCAAGTTCACCCGCGCCGACCTAGTCTGCCCGCCCGCCCTGCGCCCCGCCAGCTTACTGCTCATCGGCATGCTCGCCGCGCCCGGCATCTCCACCCTGCGCAATATTTACACTATTAACCGTGGCTACGAAGATCTGGCCGAGCGGCTCAACTCTCTCGGCGCCCATATCCAAATCTTCCACGACATGTAAGCCCCGGATCGCCCGACCAGTCTGCCTGACGCGCCGGTGCTCACTAGGCACACTGGGTCGGGCAAAGGGCTATGAGGTGTGTAAGATATTCACATCGGCCTGATGATTCGACCAGATCAAAAACCCAATGCCAAGCGCCAGTAAAATCAAAAGGATGATAGTGCGCTGCCACTCCTTCATGACGCCTCCACCGGCTCAGCAACAATCACCAGCCGGCTCTTCGACGTCCACAGCGGCGTACATGTATACAGCGTCAGCCGTGGCTTCTGTGTAGCCGCCTCAACCGATAGCTCGCTGGGTGCCACCACTTTCGTCTCCGTCACCTTGTATATGTACGCCCGGCCGCGCCACGTCAGCGTAATCGGATCATTGACTTGTATTTTGTCCAAGTTGTAAAACACCGCCGCGCCCGCCGCATACGTAAACCGATGCCCCACAATCACCGTATTGCCGCCCCCGTCCGGCGTACTGGTGTTCGGCCGCCGCCACACCCCCAGGCGCAGTGCGCGCTTGTCGCCCTCGTGAATCGTCTCCTTCATGTCGATCGCCGGAATAATGAGCTGATCCCCGGCTGCATTAATTTGCGCCTGCGTGGCAGGAGCCTTCACCGGCGCAGCCGTATGCCCGACCAGTTTTTGCACCGGCGCAGGCGAATCGTGCCTCATCCACCATGTAACCTGCGGCCAAAATGGCGCCACTATGATAAATACCGCCAGCCCGGCGAGTAGACGGCTCAGCCAATCGTTACACGTTTTGAGGGAGATAAAAGAGAAGTTGATGTGGGTCGTGTCGGGCTTGGGCATCAGCTTAAGTATAGCGTAGTCGCCTGTCACCATCACCTATAGCTAAAAAATAATTTTGCCGGAGCCATAAAAACTATTGCAAAGTCAGTTAATGTATTAGATAATGCATGCTACATAACAAATAGCGTAATTAATAAAGACTAGCAGGGTGGAAATCCTGATAACGGCCAAGAGGCAGCGAAGGAGAGCGACCGATGTTAATGCGCCAAACCGTCAAACAAATACTGAGTAAAGCCAGATTACTTTTGGCTGCCGTACTACTGTTCGGCGCCCAAGGACTGCTGCCGGTCAGCGCCATGCTGCCTAAAGTCAGCGCCGCGCCGATCTGTGTGATCGACACTGCCGGCCCGAACGACGAGCCCGGCCAGAAAGATCTCAACAAACTCTGCCTCGACTACGCCGGTGCCCCCACCACCGTGGCTACCACCTGGAACTGGGACGAGACCGGCACCAGCGGCGCCAACACCATGGACGCCTGCAACCTATTCGATACCGACGGGGACGGCAACATCAACTACGCTGTTTGTGTAACTACCCAGGACAGTCCGGCAACGCTCCAGGCCACCACCACTTACTCTTGTGGTGATGCCAAGATCGACCGCTGTACCTCGCCTGCTACGCCCATCTCGAACGGCACCACCAGCTGCGCGGTCAGCCAAGTCACCAATGATCCATTCGCCGGCCCGCCCAACTCTGCCAAGGGCGACAGCTATCCCAAGGACACCCAGGGCAGCTGTACGGTGCAGCTTTCCGCTGTCGGCGGCGCTACGGCCAAGCTGATCGACGTTTGTTCCTACCCCTCCGAGCAGCCCAACTCCGACCCTTCGGACTGCGTAATCGCCCGCGATAACGCCGGCAAAATAGAAGTCGTCAAGCACCTGGTGCCGAGCACTGATGCCGGCCTCTTCAACCTGAGCAGTGACGGCCCCGATGCTAACGACACCACAACGGTCACTAACGTTGGCAACAACGGCACCACCGGTGAAGTGGTCGTTAAGGCCGGCACCGTAGTCGTTAAGGAAACAGCTGGCACCAACACCCAGCTCGGCAGCTATAACACCAGCATTGTATGTAAAGATTTGAATGGCACTGGCACCACCGTCGGGCAGAGTTCGCCCACTGGCGCCTCCAGCCGACAGCTCAGCTTTGCGCTGGCCGACCAGGCCGATGTGGTTTGCGTCATCACCAACACGCGGCAGCAAGCCACTCTCGTTTTGCAAAAAACCGTCGTGAACAACAACGGCGGCACGCTCACACAGTCCAACTTCCCGGTCGCCGTCAGCGGCAACAGCGCTCAGTGGGGTTCCAACAGCGTTGCGCCCGGCAGCTACACCGTCAGCGAGACCCAACAGCCCGGCTACATCGCTGGCGTGTGGGGCGGCGACTGTGACGGCGCGGGCAACGTCACCCTGGCCGACGGCCAAACCAAAACCTGCACCATCACCAATGACGATGTTGCGGGCCAGATGAAAGTTGTCAAGCATGTCGTCAACGACAACGGCGGTACCGCCGCGCCCGGCGACTTTACACTCTCTGTTAATGGCCAGGCCAAGACGCAGAGCCAGTACTTCAGCGCCAACGCCGGCAGCTACACCGTGACCGAAAGCGGCCCGAGCGGCTACACGCAAACCGGCATCGCTTGCGTCGACGACAATACCCAGCAAGCAGTGGCCCACCCCGTACAGCTGGCCCTGGCTCAATCGGTTACCTGCACGGTTACCAACGATGACAGCTCAGCGTCGCTGACCGTTATCAAGCATGTTGTCAACGATAACGGCGGTACCAAGACCGCCCCGGACTTTACTATGCACGTTAGCGGCACCAACGTCAGCTCGCCCTCCTTCCCCGGGAATGAGAGCGGCACCGCCGTCACCCTGAACGCCGGTAATTTCTTGGTAAGCGAAGGTAATCTCAGCGCCTACAGCGCCACATACAGCGGCGACTGCTCCGGCAGCATCGCCGTGGGCGAGCACAAAACCTGCACCATCACCAACGACGACAACATTCCGCTGCTCACGCTGCTCAAAACGGTTGTCAACAGCTACGGCGGCACTCTGCAAGTCTCTGACTTCCCGCTGTTTGTCAGCGGCACGCAAGTGACCAGCGGCGCGGCGACAGGCTTCAACGCCGGTAACTACACTGCCAGCGAGACCCAACAGCCCGGCTACATCGCTGGCGTGTGGGGCGGCGACTGTGCCGCGGGCGGTAGCATTATGCTCAGCATCGGCGACAACAAAACCTGCACCCTGACCAACTACGACCAGCCGGGCACCCTCATCGTCAAGAAAATTGTTGTCAACGACAACGGCGGCACCAAGGCCGCTCAAGACTTCAGTTTCAAGGTGAACGGCGGCACCAGTCAGGCCTTTGAGGCCGACGGTCAGAACGACCTCACCGTAAACGCCGGTACCTACAGCGTAGTCGAGGACAGCGCTGCGGGCTACGCCGCCACTTACGACAATTGCATCAATGTTCAGATCCCCAACGGCGGCACCGCCACTTGCACCATCACCAACAGCGACAAGGCCGCACACATCAAAGTTACTAAAGAAGTGGTAAACGACAACGGCGGCGCGGCCAAGGCTAGCGACTTCACGCTTAAAGTTAACAACACCATGGTCGCCTCGGGCGTGAGTAATTCCTTCGACGGCAATGTCGAATACACTGTTAGCGAGGCCGATGGCCCCAGCGGCTACGACCAAACCGGCCTGGTTTGCCAGGATGTCACCGGCGAGGCACACACTGCCGTCGCCAATCCGTTCACCGCGCAGCTCGGCCACTACTACAGTTGTGTCATCACCAACGACGACCAGCCAGGCACCCTCATCGTCAAAAAAATTGCTGTCAACAACAACGGCGGTGCCAAAGAGGCCCAAGACTTCAGCTTCAAGGTGAACGGCGGTACCAGTCAGGCCTTTGAGGCCGACGGCCAGAATAACTTGAGCGTGAACGCCGGCGACTACACTGTTGCCGAGACCGCCGCGCCCGACTACGACACCAGCTACGAAGACTGTGTTGACATACACATTGCAAACGGCGGCACCGCCACTTGCACCATCACCAACAACGACATCGCGCCCAAGCTGACCATCGTCAAGCGGGCGTACCCGGAGCGCGACAGCAACCAGGAGTTCGCCTTTACCTCCGAGAAGCTGGGCGACTTCAGCCTCACCGGCGACGGCACCGCAAGCAGCAGCAAGCAATTCTCCAACCTCCTGGCCGGCCACTATACTGTCACCGAACTGGACACCACCGGTTGGATGTTGGTTGACAGTAACTGTGAAGGCACCGATGACTTTGACGGCGACAACAACAGTCTGACGGTCAACCTGCACATCGGCGACGACGTCACCTGCACATTCGTCAACGACGAGCAAAACCACATCACCGGCGCCAAGTTCAACGACCTCAACGACAACGGCGCTTGGGATGAGGACGAGCCGGGTCTGGAAGGTTGGACCATTCAGCTGCACGAGATCTGCCTGGAAGTGCCGGAGATCGACGCCCTCAACCTGCTTGACCTGCAGACCGGCGACGAGAACTGCAATGGCATCATCGCAACCACGCAAACCGACGAAGACGGCAACTACACCTTCCACAACCTCGACCCCGGCTTCTACCAAGTCTGCGAAGTGCAGCAGGACGGCTGGATGCAAACTTTCCCAACCGATCACGATGGCTGTCACCAACTGTTCATTCAGGGTCCCGGCGAAACCTCTGGCGACCACAACTTCGGAAACTTCAAGAAGGGCGAAGTAAAAGGCGTTAAGTTCAACGACGTGAACGGCAACGGCAAGCAAGACAACGGCGAGCCGACGCTTAAAAATTGGGAGATTACCCTCAGCAAAGAATGCCCGGCCCAGAACCCGAGCAGCGAGGACGAATCCGAGTGCGCCCAGGCCGTTATCGGTAGCATCAAGACCGACGCCAGCGGTAGCTACAGCTTTGGCAAGCTAGAGCCCGGCATGTACAAGGTCTGCGAAACCATGCAAGCCAACTGGACGCAAACCTTCCCGGCTACCACAGACGGTTGCACGCACTTTACGGTCGACCAATCCGGCGAGGTAGTTGTCGCGAACTTCGGCAACAAACCTAAGCCGCAAGTATTGAGCGAGACCACACAGCTGGTCAACACCGGTTCGCCCGCAGCCGTGGGCCTGACGGTCGGCTTGACCATTCTCGGCGCGCTCGGCGGCCTCCGCCTGCTGACCCGCCGCAATAGTCACGCCCGGCAGTAAAGTACTGAGCGCAGAGAGAAAATCCCGCTTCTAGTGAAGAGGCGGGGTTTCTGCTATAATCACCTCTGTTAGGGAATAAGACGTCGAGCGGGTGTAGTTCATCGGTAGAATGCGAGTTTTCCAAACTCGAGAGGAGAGTTCGACTCTCTCTACCCGCACCAACACGCACAGGCCTGCCGTAGGCTACAGTGGTGGCTCGTGCGCTGGTTATCTAACTTTACGGGCGACGCTTTGCCCGCAACTACAAAAACTTGCACTGCAAGTCTTTGCCCCGGTAGCTCAGTTGGATAGAGCAAGAGACTTCTAAGCTCAAGGTCAGAGGTTCGAATCCTCTCCGGGGTACCAAACTTGCCTGGCCTTTTGGGACCCAGGGGTTACGCGCCCGTAGCTCAGCGGATTAGAGCACTTGTCTTCGGAACAAGGGGTCGGCGGTTCGAATCCGTCCGGGCGTACCACAAAAATGCCTCAGTGAAAGCTGGGGTGTTTTTGTGGTCTATCTCGAGTGAATTCGAACCGCCGACAGAGATTTTACGAAGTA
>Ga0070690_100001582_pt1 | contig 11942 bp, 9 predicted proteins | sample KBSS33HmetaG_FD_64671 | JGI IMG/M metagenome (GOLD analysis project Ga0070690, IMG submission 64671) | Switchgrass rhizosphere microbial communities from Kellogg Biological Station, Michigan, USA - KBS S3-3H metaG | ecosystem: Host-associated > Plants > Roots > Rhizosphere ... | reverse complement strand
TCGTGCCGAGAATCAACTCGCCGTCCTCGGCATAAAAGCTCTCCTCGCTCTGCCGCTCCGCCTTGCCGAAGTTGTAGTAGTAACGGGTGATCTGATCCAGGATCAACTGGCGGTCAATCAACGATTGCGCAGTGATCTTGTCTTCTGCATGCGTCGCCGGCGCGCTTGCCAATGCGCCGAAGCAAAGCCCCAACACGACTGCCCAGACTCTCGCCTGACGAATGGAATTCAGTTTCATGAGCATTCTCCTGTTAACTTGACCAGCGTTCTTATTTGGAAACAGGCCTCAGAGGCCCACCGATCCGTACTTATAGACCTTAGTGCGCACTTGAAGCAAATCTTTACCTTGCACAATCCGGAATTGAACAGCGGTGATGGGAGGGACGCGATATCCAGACCAGCCGGCCGACCTCGGCCGTAGCTTCCGCGTCCTGCGAGACCTTCCCGCCGACATCTGCGTCCCGAATCATGCGAGGGAGTGGGACAGGTACCGGAAGGTCATTGAAAGCACCACTGCGAGGTATCCCGTTAATCCTTTCATCGACCCCGCGGGCTCTCGCACTTACATCGACACCGCCGAAAAGGAATTTCGTGCGGATCGCACGTATTGATAGCCAACATGGCAGGACGGCGCCATCGTCCGCATTGCGTCCGAAGGTGATCGCAGATCAGATTCATGAGTCACGACAAGGATCTGTTGTCGGTAAATCGGACTTAAGAAATCTGCGATCGACTTTTTTGATCAGTCGAAACAGCCGATAAAAACAATTGGCTGCAATCTGCGTCGCTGGCGTCCGTTAAATGGACATTTCCTTTTTTGCCGGGACTGGACGGTGCGTCCGAAACCCCAATGCTGTTACTTTAGCGTATGCGATTTTGGATGCCGCTGATGCTGAGTATGTCTTTGCTTCAACTTGGCTGTGCCCACAAAAACGAGCAGCCCTCTCACAGGGAAATTGGATATCTGGTAAATCCCAACGGCAGCCCGGTCGTACGGATCGACTACGATGTGGAAGCTCAGGGAAAGACGACGGACTGCTTCTTTTATGCGGCGGTTGGAACCGGTGTAGAGATTCTTGGCAAAAAGGCCACACCTGAAGGTTGGCAATTTGAAGCACGTAATATCCGAGTCCTCGATGGCCCATTCTCCGGGACCAATGGTTACATCGCCAGGGAGTTCATTCAAAAGGATCTTACCGACAAGTATGATTCCGATCTGATAGAGAAGACCACAGAGGCAGCCCCGTGCAGTGCTTTCTCGAGTGTAAATATCGGGAAGTTGAAGGCGATTAATTCCAAAATCCATTCAAGGAAGATGCAGGAACTTCGCCGCGGACGATAGTGCCAGTTTGGCGCGCCTCCAGGTCTATTGCTGAGAAATTATTCTCATAGACAAGGGGGGGAGCAATGCCAGCGTTGTCGACTCTTTGATCCGGTGGAGGACAATGCCAGCATGTTACGTTTGGAAATGTGACTGCGGGATTGAATGGAAGACTTTCCGCAGCGACGACGACAAAGAGCAACTGCACGTTTGCAAGTGCAAGCTGAGGCGCATGGTCACTGGCGTGATCACCCAGCCAGACATGGGATGAAGTGCCACTGTCTCAGTTCAAGGAACATCTGCCGCCTGGAGCGTGACTTTCAAAAACAGGACACGGCAAGTGAGCAACGCGATGAGTCGCCGGCACACCCAAATCGCGCGTTTGCGTAGACGAACAATACGACCCTCAGTAGAACACCGCAAATACAGTCGCAGTCATATGGAAATTGCGCGATCGACTCCAGAACTCGAACATTAGGGCATAAGTGGGCCTCGTTCGCGCGCAAAGGCGGGCGGACGATTTCCAGCTACATCGACAAATTGGTACACTGCTCGATCACCGCTCAGAGGCGAATTGTTCGGAATCTAAGAGGGTACGAATTGCGAGTTGAGTACCCGTTTGCAAATCGCATCTATGCTAGTCTAGGGCCCCAACAATTTTGGTCATTCGGAGGTCTCTTATGAACACCGCTCAAATGTCTGCACGATGGAAGGCTGCGTAGCGAAGTTGGCGAGTTCCAGTTTAATCGGTCGTTAGTTTCTTCTCCGCCACGTTACCACCCGTCTTCCAGGAAAATCACAACATTAACTTCTTAGAATCATTGGGAGGTCGACGTGTACCTGCACGCATTGGGATGGAATACGTTTTTTCAGAATCATTGGAATTCAGAACCTCGTCCGTTCCTTCAGCCGGCGAGAGTCTCCGAACAACATAGAGCCGCGTTTCGGGTGGTCTCCGAGAGTGGTGAATTGTTCGCAGAAGAGACGGGGCACCTTCGCCATACTGCGGTCGATCCCTCCGCACTTCCCTCCGTCGGAGATTGGGTCGCAATAAATGTGATGCATCGTGAAATGAAGGCCGTGATTCACGGCATTCTGCCACGACGAACGAAGGTCTCCAGGAAAGTCGCCGGCCGGCGATCCGGAGAACAGGTCCTGGTAACCAATGTCGATACAGTTTTTATCCTGACGTCCCTGAATGGTGATTTCAATCCGCGGCGTATCGAACGTTATCTCCGGGGTATTGGGGAAAGTGGGGCAAAACCTGTCGTTATCCTAAGCAAATCCGACCTGTCTTCTAACCCGGATGAGTCCGCAGGCGAAATGGCGGCAGCCGCACCCGGCGTCGATATTCATGTGATCAGCGCTTTGACCGCAAAAGGCATCGAGGGACTCATGCGTTATCTTGGCCCGGGCAACACCGCAGTCCTGCTGGGTTCCTCGGGGGTTGGCAAGTCCACACTTGTGAATCGTCTGCTCGATGCCGAGGTTCAAACAATCCTGGATGTCCGTTCCGGCGATGACCGGGGCCGCCATGCCACCACGCATCGGAGGCTGTTCCCTTTGCCTTCCGGTGGAGTACTCATCGACACGCCGGGCATACGGGAGTTTCAACTTTGGGAGGCGAATGAACCCCGTGGCGTCTTCGATGAAATGGATCAGCTCGCCATGAGTTGCCGTTTTCGAGACTGCCGCCACGATTCCGAACCCGGCTGTGCCGTAAAACAGGCGATTGATGATGGAATTCTGGACGCGCAGCGTCTGGCAAACGCGCGGAAGTTGAATCGGGAACTCGACCACGTTGGCAGACGACGGGATCTTGCACCTCAGCGGGAGGAACAGCAACGCTGGAAGCGGAATCGGAAAGCGATTCGCAAGGAAGATCAAATTTTCAAGCTATAGAGGAGAGAACGAACATGCCACTTAAAGTTCTTAGCACCGATGAAATCCGCGACATTCTCGTAAAACGCGTTGATCACCAGAAGCAAGCGGTCGGCATTGTCGTGGGTGTCATCGAGCCTGATGGGCGCCGCGTCGTGGCCTATGGAGACCTTGCCAGGGAGGATCCGCGAACACTCGATGGTGATACGATTTTCGAAATCGGATCCATAACCAAGGTTTTCACTTCGTTGCTATTGGCGGACATGGTGAACCGCAAAGAGGTCACCCTCGACGATCCGGCTGCCAAATTTCTTCCCGAAAATGTCAAGTTGCCCGAGCGAAGCGGCAAATCCATTACGCTGCGCGATCTTTCCACGCACACGTCCGGGCTCCCCAACCTCCCCAGCAACCTGAAGCCGAAAAACGCAGCCAATCCTTACGCCGACTATAGAGTGGACGACTTGTACCAGTTCCTTTCCGGCTACACGCTTCCGCGCGATCCCGGTTCCGAATTCGAATATTCAAACTTGGGCGCTGGACTCCTCGGCCATGTTCTCGCGTACCGCGCCGCAACGGATTATGGGAGCTTGATCGGAATGCGCATCACGCGACCGCTCAGCATGCCGGACACGGATATTACGCTTTCTTCCTCCATGAAGCAGCGCATGGCTACGGGTCACAACGCAATCCTCGCGCCAGTCGCCAACTGGGAGCTTCCGACGCTTGCCGGTGCAGGCGCGCTGCGATCCTCCGCCAATGACATACTGACCTTCCTGGAAGCATTCCTCGGCTTCAAGGAATCACCTCTCGCGCGGGCAATGAAAGCCATGTTCGAAGTTCGCCGTCCCCTTGGCAAGACAAAGGCCGAGATCGGTTTGGCATGGCATATCCTCGGAGACTGTGCCTGGCATTCAGGAGGCACCGCAGGTTTCCGTTCATTCGTCGCCTACGATCCTAAGCAGCGCATCGGAGTCGTTGTACTGTCCAATTCCAGTACTCTCTCCGGTGTCGATGACATCGGTGTTCATCTCCTTAACCCCAAGCTGCCGCTTGCCAATCCCGCGCCTCCAAAGCAGCACACCGAGATTCATATTGATCCTCAGTTCCTCGAAAACTACACGGGGCGTTATCGATTAGCGCCGGATCGCATTCTCGAAATCACCCGCGATGGCGATCGTCTCTTTGCGCAGGGCTTCGCACAGCTTCCTGACAATCGGCCAGGCGATCTGACCGGCGCGACTGGCGGGCCGAAGTTTGAACTGTTTGCCGAAAGCGAGAAGAACTTCTTCGCCAGGGTGCCTGACATCCAGATCGCTTTTGAAACTGGCCCCGACGGCCGCGCTACGAGTCTTACTCGATACCGAGCCGGCCAAAGCCATGCCCCAGCAGCCCGGTTGCCCTGATTCCCTCATCCATCCAGTCTTGACAATACCGTTCGAGCCTGAAGTGCCACGAATGCATAACTCACTGCCAATCGTTCAAATTGCCGGAGCACACAAAAATGAGGGGACAGTCCCCTCGTTCCCCAATTTCCTGGAAATGAGGGAACGAGGGGACTGTCCCCTCATTTCCATAACTCACGGCCAATCGTTCAAATTGCCGCGGGATTCTACCGAGAATGCGGAGAGGCGAGTCGTTCGCATTTTCAAGATTGCCGTCTAGATCGAAAAAAAATTCCTTCACCACTTCAGATTCAATTTATCGCCTCTTACATGGCCTGGATTTTCCGAGCATCGACCGCCGCAGCGCAGGATCCCTTGATAAATTCGAGCAAACATAAGCAGGCTAAAAAGACTAAAGGCGATTAGCCGCAGCGGGATGGATCCTCCAGCCAGGTCATTTATCGACATATCCTGCTGTAGCGGTTTCCCTGTCGGTGTCAGAATACTTTACAATCACTGAGAAACGCCCTAACCCCTTTCCCACCTGCGATTGTTGAGGAGTGCATCGTTCACACAGACTCAAAGTCGGCAAACTTTTACAGTAAGCTTTTTGGCCCAAAACCATAAGATTCTGCTCGGTTTGTTTCGTTCGCGTCTTATGAACTCAGGTCTTGCTGTCGGGGTTCTTTACAGTTTTGATCTATAAACCGCTGTTAAAAGGACGCCCTCAATTCCGCTGAGAAAAAGGAAATGGCATCAAAGTATGGAAAATAAAGACGGTTGAATCCGTGGTAGAAAAACAGGCGACGCAGCCTGGGTGGCATTTTATTTGCTTTCTCTCTTGCGAGTACTCCAACAGACAAGCAACCAACGTCGTGGCCACACGCGCGGATCACCTCATTCTCTAGCAGTATTCTCGAACGGTTGGAGCCGGGACACTGTGGGATGGATAACACTCCGTCGCGTACCAGCGTCGATCGCGCACCGCGCTTCGATTGCGAACACAAGCTTCAGGAAAGGATGCGGACATGAAGATTACTCGCCCCCTCATACTCCTCATCGCCTCGCTGGCTCTCCTGCATATCACCACAGGAGTCGCAATGGCGACCCCCATAACGTATCAGTACAGCGGGACGTTCGACATCGGTCCTCTCGCGGGGACGGCCTATACCGGCACGTTCACATACGATACAGCGGGTAACCCCAACCTGCAGACCGGGATCCCGCTGACCTTCAGCGTTCCCAGCTTCTTTGACACGCGGCAGATAGAGGCCCACCCCAGTGGCTTGCCTCTCTTTACTCTGGTGGATGCCCGTCAGGCAGGCGGGTTTTCTTTGCACATCAGTATTACTCACCTGGTATCCCCAGAGCTGAATATGCCCCTGCCGCCTATCCAGTTTGCCTCGGTGTTCTTCTCGCCTGATCCGAACTTCACGGTAGTGAGTATTGATAATAATACCAGCGTTACTCTGGCACCGGCGAACGTGCCGGAACCGGCCACAGGACTTCTGCTGGCCATAGGTCTGGCCGGACTGCTTGGCTTCCGCTGGCGACGACATCGGGCCTAAAAGTTCCGATCCGATATTCAGGGTTGGGCAGTCACGACACACCGCCAGCGTACTGGATCGTGGCTGCCCTCTTTGAAGAATTCAAGTCTGTCGCCCGAGTCAATTTATGGAGGCTCCGGCAAGGGCTTCGGCATACCCGGCGGATTGGAATTGACATTCGTGGCCGCCGGTATCCCCCACCTGTTTCTCACATGAAACTCGAGTTCGCGTTCATCCTGAAAATCCCGACCTCAGGATCGCGGGCCTGACGAGCCCCGTTGTCTTCCACTCTCGTACTTCCTCCATTCGCAGTGATCACAGGTTGTGCATTCCCACAGGATGCGGATCATGACGTCGAACGGATTGTTGACGCGGTGCCGCACCTTCATGATCGAATCGCAATTTGAACACTTTTCCGAATCCGGGACTTTGATCGCTTTCAGTCCAGTCTTCACTGGGGCAGCCTTATACCGTTGCGCGATGAACTTCACAAATGAGGTGAGAGTGGTTTCGCGAAGTTCTCCATATATAGAAGGAGGGACGCCGAAGAGTTGCCAGACCTGACCATTCTTATAGGTGATTTCCAAAATACGGTTTGCTTCGCTGTATGCCAGTGTATCGATCTTCGGATCAAATACCTGGACGCTCGGGGCCTGGATGGGATCCACAAAATGCGGACACTCCTCGACCTTCTGCTTGCACTCTTTGCAAAACACCATTCGCGCGAAAACCTCGGGCGCGAATATACCGAACATACGTTCGGTAGTCAAAGGCAAGACTTCGGCACCAAAGTCGACTGGACGTCTGCCTTTGAGGAATCTGCGCGGAAGACTTTCCGATGACCGGGCACTCCGCTCATGGAAACGAAGTGGTACCTGATTTCCATTCTTGCTTCAGCTCCCCACCGGATCAGCCTGACGAGCTACGGAACGCCGCGTGCTGAGCCTCGCTGGGAGGTCATCATGCGTGCGATTTGGAAAGGCGCTATCAGTTTCGGTTTAGTGAACATCCCTATTTCCCTGTTCTCCGCGACGCGCAAGGAAGATGAAATCAGCTTCAGGCAATTGCGGCGGTCGGACCTGAGTCCAATCAAGTACAAGCGCGTTGCGGAAGTCGATGGGAAGGAAGTTCCCTGGGAGGACATCGTGAAGGGGTACGAGTATCGGAAGGATGAATTTGTGGTCCTTACCGAAGATGACCTCAAGAGTGTGAGTATTGAGTCCACTCAAACTGTGGACATCATGAACTTCGTGCCAACTGCGGTCATCAATCCGCTACTGTTTTACAAACCCTATTACATGGAATGCGGCAAGGGCGGGGACAAAGCCTACGTGGTTTTACGAGATGCATTAAGGGAGTCGGGAAAGCTTGCGATTACGAAAGTCGTACTCAAAACTCGACAGCATCTCGCTGCAATCCGGCCTGAGGGAGATGGGCTGATGCTGGAGTTGATGCATTACCCGCACGAAATAATTGAGTCTTCCGAATTTAAAGCGCCCAACGCCAGTAACGTCACAAAGCCGGAAATGAAAATGGCACTCCAACTAGTCGACAGCATGACGGCGGATTGGAATCCCGAAGCCTACAAGGACGAATACCGCGAAGCCCTCGAGACCATGATTGAGCGCAAGACAAAAGGCGGAGGCAAACCTGTCGCCGCGGCTCAAAAGAAGTCGACGAATCTGATCGATCTGGCCGCAGTTTTACAGCGAAGCATTGAGGAAGCCGCGAGTCAGTCCAAGAAAACCAAGCCTTCCAAGAAAGGCGCTGCCTAGTTCGGGGCACGTTCAGTCGCTTTGGCGATTTCAGTGATCGCCGCGCGTCTTCCTGGTGGCGGCGCGCCGTTTCGTGCTCAGGAACCGGGCGGGTTTCTTGCTGCCGGGCTTTCTGGAAGATGTCGATGTGGAAAGTGCGCCAAACCTGAAATCCATTCGCTAAAGAACCAGGGCGGCACGCGCAGCTTCCAACCGCAACGTTTCGACCTGATCATACTGTTCCTGGCCTCGATGAATCAGCCGGGGGTAGTCCAGGTTTCCAGGTTCAACATGAGATCCAAGTGCGACATCCAAGGCCTTCCAAAGCGCGACTTTCCCCTGTATTCCAATAGCCAACTGTTCAAGTCTTTCTAAACGCCGGAGAGGTCCGTTGGGTTCATCATCCACTTCAAGCTTTAATTCGGACAATCCTTCGGCAATCCAACTTCCGGCTTTACGAACGCGGCTTTCGACGATGTGCAGTCGATTCATTAGAACTTTCAGCTCGTGACGATCTTCGTCCAGTTCGCTGCGCAGGCCCGCAATCGCGGGAGCCGCGCTGGTTTCCGCAACGAGATGATCCAGGATTTCGATGGCAACGTGAAAACCCGTCAGATGGTCGTTCAAATAAGTCCCAAGGTGCTCTCTTGTCATTTCCGTTTCCTTTTGGTTCGATCGACTTCGCTTAAGCCGCTCGGCCCTCCGGCAGCCCCGGATGCTACACCCTTCCGGCCGTTGGGTTCCCTTGATCCCTGGAACCGATGCATGCGATTGAAGGGCCGGATCCAGAAGTTCCCGATGCGGAGGCGATCAACGCAATGTTGAAACCTGCCCTGCAGATTGTTTGGATTCGTTGAAGACTTCGACGCGAAGTTCCGGGGCTACTTAAAGCCAGCAGATCAACAATAACTCCCTGATTCCAATCCGACATTCTTCAATGAGAACTTTTTGGAATCGATTTTAATCTTCGGTTCGATACCGAACTGATGGGTCCCGTTGCTTTCCATTATTCTCGCTTCAATCGCCCCATGCATCTGAGGTCCGACCTTTTCCTAATGAAAAAGCGGATGTTGACGTCGGATCTCGCATGGGGACGATTACGGTACCGGTATGCAGGTACGTCATCCACGAATGCGAGGGCGGCGCTCGGCAGGAGCCGCCTCCATTCGAAGAGTTGGTAGCCAGTCACGGCTGCACGTCAAATGAGGGGACAGTCCCCTCGTTCCCTCATTTGCAGGAAATTGGGGAACGAGGGGACTGTCCCCTCATTTCCCCGGCTGTTAATTGTCCGTCAGGACATATGCTCGATCACACTGACGATGAACATGACGGCCATTGCTGCCAGATAAAATAGCAACGCAAGCACCAATATCCGACCCACCATCACGATGCTCCAGCTGCTGGCGCGTTTAAGAAAGAAGAACTTGAGGGTGCCAGCAGATTCGGTATCGATATGTGACGAGCACTTGTGAGGCCATATCTTTCAACCTGCAACGGATGCCAAACCTATTCATCAAATAGCAGCAGTCACCTCACTCTTGCTCCATCGGGAGCCTCGCACGATATCGGTCCGGTCTCGGTTCTAAGGGGTTTGCCAGCGTATGTGACCTTGGTCGCTTGGATTTCGAGCGGCACCTGTTCGAAATCTCGCTTGGAAATATTCATCTTTGGAGTCCCGGAAATACCTTCAACGGTCGCAACGTCGCCCAGACGCGCATTTCCGGGGTCAACGAGGGCAACCGTGCCGTCCTCTTTATCCGTCGCCAGAATCATGCCTGCGCTTTCAATGCCACGTAGTTGAGCCGGTCTCAAGTTCGTCAGCACGACTACTCTCGTTCCCAGCAAGTCCTCAGCCTTTAAGTGAGCGCGCAAGCCGGCGCAGATCGACCGCTTCTCGAATCCGAGATCCACGGTCATCGCGAAAAGGGTGTCGGCGTTCGGATGCTCTCGAACTTCCTCAATGCGGCCCACCCGCAATTCAAGTATAGAAAAGGGATCCCTGGATTCCCCGGACGCTACCGTAAGCGTCGGTTTTTCGCGGCGTGGAAAGAGCGGTTTTCCCAGCGCAACCTTGTAAGTGGCCGGTCCGTTATTTAGTGTCTCAATCGGGCCGATCTCGAATCCGAGCGATGCGCCAATCGCTCTTGCTGTTGCCGGTAGGATCGGGAACGCGAGGTGAGCAATAACACGCATCGCCTCAAGCACTGCAGCGAGGACATTTTGCAGCGCTTCGCCGTCGGACAACTTCCAGGGCTGCTTGTCATTCAGGTACGCATTCGTTTTGCGAATATAGGACCATAGCGCTTCAACGGAGCGGTGGTGCTCGCGGGTGTCCACGAAGTCAAAGTACTCGCGGAGAGTCGCCTGGGCCGCCAGATCCGCAGGGTGGCCGCTGGTGCGAATCGTTCCGCCAAGGCGCGACTGAACGAGTTTCGCGATCCGCATTACAAGGTTTCCGAGGTCATTAGCCAACTCCGATTGATAACGTTCCTCAAGGTCTTCAAGAGCGAATTTCCCGTCCAGGCCGCTCGAAAACGTGCGAAGGAAGTAATAGCGCAGCACGTCCACCGAAAATTCATTCAGGACGTCGAGCGGGTCGACGACGTTCCCGACATGCTTCGACATCTTCCGCCCGTCTTTGTCGAGCATGAAGCCGTGCACGTAAACCTGACGGGGCAGTGCGTAGTTCGCGGAAAAGAGCATCGCTGGCCAAATCACGGTGTGGAACCAGATGATGTCCTTTCCGATCACATGGCAGTCCGCGGGCCAGAAGGCTTCGAAGACATCCGTGGGTTGCTTGAGGGCCGAGATGTAGTTCGAGAGCGCGTCGATCCAGACGTAGAGTACGTGGGTGGGATCGTCCGGCAATGGGATGCCCCACATGAATGTCGAACGTGAAATCGAAAGGTCCAGCAAGTCTTCCGAAAGCCTCGAAAGAATTTCATTGCGCCGTTCCGCGGGATAAATAAACTCCGGATGCGTCTCGATGTGTGAGCGCACCGCATCGCGATATTTGCCGAGGCGGAAGAAGTAGGATTCTTCCCGGATTACGGTTGTTGGGTTCCCGTGCACCGGACATTTGCTGCCGACGAGTTCGCTCTTTGTGTAGGCCTTCTCGCAGGAGACGCAGTAGTCCCCTTCGTAAAAGCCTTTGTAAATATCTCCGTTCGCCCTGATTCGGCTATAGATGTCCGTGGCGAACGCGTGGTGGCGCGGCTCCGATGTCCGGATGAAATCGTCGTAGGAGACTTCAAGCCGGTCGTAGAGATCCCGGAACTTCGCGGCCTTCTCGTCCACAAATGCCTGTGGCGAAATCCCATCGCGCTGCGCCGCTTCCTGAATCTTCTGTCCGTGTTCGTCGAGGCCGATCAGGAAACGCGTCCTTACGCCACGAAGTCGGTTGGCGCGAGCATAAAAGTCCGCCACAACTTTCTCATACGCATGGCCCATGTGTGGGACATTGTTGGGATAGTCGATGGCGGTCGTGATGTAGAACGTTCCCTGAGCGCTGTTCATGCCGACATTATGGACTATCGGGTATTCGGCATGAATTTGATCCGCTTCAAAGGACTTCACCCAGTTCGCCTCGTAACCAGGCGATGCTTCGCCATTCCAGAGAATCTATGCTGCAGCTCACCTCCGTTGCCAGGCGCACTGAGATCAAGTATTGCGTTCAGGGAGTTTGTGGCGACACTCGGACTTGCACTCCACCCAGCGTCTTCAGACGCTCCAGACGCTTCGGTTCATCCTGTTTGATCCAGGGATCGTCATGAAGAAGTTCCCATGCCCGCGCGAAGAAAGGGGCCGCTTCCGACTTCTTCCCCAAAGCCAGAAGACACTCTCCAATTTCTTCTCGGGTGTATCCCTCATTTTCATTGTTGCGGCGCTCGGGCAATTCCAGCAGTTCCTTTTGAATCTTCAATGCTTCTTCCACACGACCCATACGCCGCATTGTCGATGCCATCGACCATCGCGCGATCCCCATTTCCTCTGCTTTGCCCAGACCTCTCCGATAGGCAAAATCCTTTTCAAACATGTTCAGCGCATCCTGATAACG
>Ga0070690_100001581_pt1 | contig 11943 bp, 12 predicted proteins | sample KBSS33HmetaG_FD_64671 | JGI IMG/M metagenome (GOLD analysis project Ga0070690, IMG submission 64671) | Switchgrass rhizosphere microbial communities from Kellogg Biological Station, Michigan, USA - KBS S3-3H metaG | ecosystem: Host-associated > Plants > Roots > Rhizosphere ... | reverse complement strand
CCAGAAAGAGGGCGAGACATTTCATTGGATCCGCGGCCCGCACGTCCTGAAAATGTGGCTGAAGTATTTGAGTCGAAACCACCAGCGACAACAGTCCCTCCGAAAACTGCGGAGCAATCCACGCCGTTGTTCTCAGCCGATGAAGCACAACGATTCCGGTCTCGATGGGACGCGGTGCAGACGGAGTTTGTGGACGAGCCCCGCAAATCGGTACAGGAGGCGGACAACCTCGTCGAGTCCGTTATCCAAAGGCTGTCCCAGATATTTACCGATGAGCGCGGTCATCTGGAAACCCAGTGGGAAAGTGGCGACAACGTTTCGACCGAAGATTTACGTTTGGCTTTGCAACGATACCGTTCGTTCTTCACGCGGCTGCTGTCGGTGTGAGAACTCACGTCCACGGTCTGACAGTGGTGAGGAGGTAGCGCGCTATGAAACGAAAATTGTTTCACACGGTTTTTCCGCTGACGCTCTGCGTGATGGTCGCCATAGTTTACGGACAAGTGACGCCGCCGGGCGCGCCCGGCGGGGCTGCGGAAGGTCCGTTGATTGGAAGCTTCACGGCACCCACGGCAGATTCCTCCGTAGACCCTGTGATACAGGCCATTGAGATGAATAATGCCCAAATCACGCTGGCTAAAGTCGCGGCCGAAAAAGCTCAAAACGCAAAGGTCAAGGCCTTCGCCGATATGTCGATCAAAGAGCATATGGCCGCATTGACACAGTTGCGGAGTATCCCGAGCGTTATCGTGACCGAAACAAAGCCGACCGCCAGACATCAGGCGACCGCGGACCGGTTATCGCAAATCTCCGGTATCGAATTCGACCGTGAATACATGAGGGTAATGGTGTCGGAACATCAGGACGCATTAAAGTTCTTCGAACAGCAGAGCAAGGCGGATTCTTCGATACCGGCGCCGGGCAACACCTCTCTGGCCCGAGTGTCTCAGGACCTGGCGCAAAAAGTTCGTGAGCATTTGCAGTTGGCACAAAACATTTTGAGAGAGCTGGAGACGTCGCCTTCCAAGGCGAATACGAACCAGAAGGGGAATACAAACTCCAATACAATCCGGGTCCGCACATCTAATGGGAACCGCTAACGGACGCGGCAGGGGAATTCGCATTCCGAATTCCCATTCGGCTGTGCCTGTAGGATCGTACCTGCTATTTAAATCCTCTGCAGGCGACGTGAGAGAGCCCGGGCGACCATGCAGTGGTCATTCGACCATTTGGATTGGCGGAAAGGTCCGGCAGGAAATCCCGCGTCGGCGACTTATTAATAGTAAACGCGTCAAAAGAGAGGTCGGCCAAAACATCAAAGTCCAAATCCAACATCCGCATGACCATTCGGCTTCGCAGAAGTGCAGGAGGTAATCATGCGTCCCACTTTCAAAATGGGTCATGTTCTCGGCATCGAGATCGGACTTCATTATAGTTTGCTGCTCACGGCGTTCCTGGTTCTTCTTTCCCTTGCCGGACAGTTTCACCTGACAAATCCGCAATGGACGTCTCCGCTGATTGGGCTGGCCGCTTTCGCGGCAACGTTGTTGTTCTTTGCGAGCATCCTGATTCATGAATTCTCGCACGCGGCTGTTGCGAAAAGCCGCGGCATGTCCGTACGATCCATCACCCTTTTTGCATTAGGCGGCGTCGCGAATATCGAACAGGAGCCGGCAGATGCTCGTTCGGAATTCTGGATGGCGATCGTGGGTCCACTGACGTCCGTCTTTATCGGAGTGGCTTTCTTTGGTGTCGCGCTAATCACCGGGTGGCGTCCAGGAGCTGACACGCCATCATCGCCTTTCGGGGCGGGCGTGCTGTGGCTGGGTTACATCAATATCGCGCTCGCGATATTCAATATGATTCCGGGCTATCCACTCGATGGTGGCCGGATACTGCGCGCCATTGCATGGCGAATCACCGGGAGTGCCGTGCGCGCCACACGAATCGCAGCCACTGCCGGACAGTTCATTGCAGTCAGTTTTATTCTGCTTGGCATGGCTCGCCTCTTCATGGGTGCTGGTCTCAGCGGGCTCTGGATCGCCTTCATCGGGGTATTTCTTGGTCGGGCCGCTGCCGCCAGCTATGCCGAAACTGCAGCGTCTGCGGCACTTTCCGGAGTCCGAGTGGGAGACGTGATGTCGGAAGACTGCGGGTCCGTGGATGGCAATATAAACCTTCGAACGTTTGCGGATGAATTTCTTCTGCGCACCGGCCGGCAATGTTTTGTCGTTACCCAAAACGGCCGTCCCCTGGGGCTGGTATCGGTTTCTGATCTGAAGCGGATTGAGCGTCAGCGATGGCCGCTGATTACTGTTTCGGACATTGTCGTGCCTTTGGACCGCGTCCGCACGGTTTCTCCGGAAACAAATATCAAGGACGCATTGGGATTCCTGATGCGCGACGACGTGAATCAACTGCCGGTGATCTCGAATGGGGAACTGGTTGGAGTGATCACCCGCGGAAACGTCGTCCAATTTCTAAAAACGCGAGCCGAACTGAAAGCTGCTTGAGCAAGGCAGGTGTCTATGCCGGGTATCAATATTTCACCGGACGTTTGGACGACATTTTTGGAAGATTTCAGTAAGCGGCACGTCGGATGGTGGGTGGCGATCGAAACCCATGATGTCGAGACGAAGGAAACAGTCACCTCACACATGTCGAGATTGCGCTCGATCGAACTGGATCTGGAGGACGAGAGCAATCCGCGCATCAACGTGACCGTTGCTTACGACACCAAAGAGATAAAGCACATTTTGTTCCGCCCTTCACAAGTCACATTGCATCTTTCAGAGAAGGACGATGAGGATTACCTTTGGGTCCGATCTGTCAATACCAGGACCGCGATTCGATTACTGGGTGAACCTGCCAGGCCATTTCGTGATCTTCAAAAAGGCGCGAATTAGAGCTTTTCCTGGCACGTCGATTGCACTGGAGTTATTTGAAAGCGAAGGAGTCCTGCAATGAAGCCGAATGTTCGAATACTGCTGATTATCGTTGCCTCATCGTCAATTGCATTGTCGTCCTATCGCCAGACCAATCGACCTCAGGACCCGCCGCCGAATCCTCCGACGATTCCGCCGACGGATTTGCCACCGGTACCCAGAGTTCCAGTGCCACCGCAGCCGCAGCCGGGAGTCCCGCCGGTTCCCCAGCCCGCTCCGCAGCGTCCGCCTGCGAATCCGCAGCCGGATCCCCAAAATCCGTCGCCGAGTCCCCAACCGGGTGAACCAAAACCAATCCCTCCTGCGAATCCGCGACCGGATCAGCCACGGGAACCTCTGCCCCCGCCGCAGAATCCGCAGCCGAATCCACAACCAGACGGGCCAGTGGAACCGAGGCCCAGTCCGCCTGCGAACCCGCAGCCGGCGCGGCCTCCGGCACCGAATCCACCTCCGCCGCCACCGCTGCAATAGGCAGGTACGTGCGAGGCGGCGGCGAAACCGAACTCATAGTGGCGAGAGCGAAATGGATATCCGATTTCGGAATCGTGCAGAGGCGGGCGCCGTGTTAGCTCGGAAACTGGAGCGATACCGGGATATGCCCGGGGTTCTGGTGCTCGGACTACCGCGAGGCGGCGTACCGGTCGCCGAGGCGGTTGCGACAGCTTTGAATGCTCCGCTCGATATCCTGCTTGTCCGAAAACTAGGTGTTCCGGGTCAGGAAGAACTCGCGATGGGAGCAATCGCGAGCAACGGGATTCAGATCCTCAACGACTCCGTCATTCGATACATGGGCATTCCCGAGTCTGTGGTTGAAGCTGTAACAAAACGGGAAGCGGAAGAAATACGGCGCCGCGAACGGGCATACCGCGGTGTCCGTCCTGCAGCGGACCTTCCGGGCAAAACCGTCATTGTCGTCGATGACGGTTTAGCGACTGGTTCCACCATGAAAGCGGCGATCGCTGCACTGCGCCGTCAAGAGCCCGCCAAAATCATCGTTGCAGTTCCGACAGCTTCGCCTGAAACCTGCGAGGAGTTGAAATCGGAAGCCGATGAAATCGTCTGTGCCATCACGCCAGATCCCTTTTATGCCGTCGGTTTCTCGTACGAAGATTTCGAGCAGACGACGGATGCCGAGGTTCGAGCGTTGATCCAGAGTGCCGCGAAACGTTCGCCCGGAATCGATTGAACACTTTTCAGAGATGCCTTCCGACACGTGTTCCTCATGCGTCCGGTTATACAGTGCAGCGTCAGACGTAAAATGCGTCTCCGTCATGCCGGATTCGAAAGTGCATGATTTCTGAGATTCAAATCCAAAACTCGGAAACTTTAGAACCCACGGGCGCGCCGGCCTGCGGCCCAAAGCGGATAACATTCTTTTCGAATCCGCCCCTCGGTTCGATTTTCGGGTTTTCGAATTGATTCTCAGAATCGTTCGCCTTCTCGTCAAAGGCAGCCCACCGCAGCCTGTGTCCCGAAGGCCCGAAGTAGTTCGCACGCACGTGCGAACTACTTCCTATGGGAGAATAGGCCGCGCCGGCAGACTACTCCGTTATCCGCCCGGTGATCGGCGCAATGCCGCGCGCTTCCGACCAAAAGTGGGTGCAAGAGACGTGACGCTTCAACGACTAGACAACGTTCTCATCGTGGTTGATGACATTGAGGCTGTGAAGGCTTTCTTTGTCGAGCTTGGTATGGAGTTGGAGGGCGAGACGACCGTCGAGGGCCTTTCGGTAGATCGTCTCATCGGCCTTCAGAACGTTCGTGCTACCCTCGCGCTGCTGCGCACTCCGGACGGCCACGGTCGGATCGAGCTGGACAAGTTCCACACGCCCGAAGCGATCAGAACGACTCCCGAGAACCTTCCGGTGAACGCACTCGGAATCCGCCGCATCATGTTCGCGGTCGATAACATCGACGACGTCGTCGCGCGCCTGCGCGCCCGCGGCGCCGGGCTGGTCGGAGAGGTGGTGCAGTACGAGGACAAGTATCGGCTCTGTTATGTCCGCGGCCCCGAAGGCATCATTGTCGGGCTTGCCGAGAAACTCGGCTAAGCGGGACTGGTCGCAAGCGATACCCGGGTCGCAACCATCCCGTTCACTCGCGTATAACACGGTACGACTATTGGCTTTTTGTAAGGCTGTATAACTTATCGAGAGTGATCGGAAGGTCGCGGACGCGAATGCCGGTGGCGTGAAACACGGCATTGCAAACAGCCGCTGCCGTGCCGGTAATACCGATTTCGCCGATACCCCGCACTCCGACGGAGTTGAAAACCATATCCGGCATATTCAACGCCGAGACATCGATTTCCCCGATATCGGCATTGACGGGCACGTGATACTCCGACAGATTCCCATTGGCGACGCGTCCGGTGCGCTTCCACCAGCGTGTTTTCATGCAGTGCGAGGCTGATCCCCGAAACAATTCCGCCGATGAACTGACTTCTTGCCGTCTGTTCATTGATAATCCTCCCGACATCATAGACCGCCACAATCCGCCGAACCTTCACCGTTCCCAGATCGGAATCGACGGCTACCTCCGCAAACACCGCACCGAAGGAATGTGCTGAAGCCTTCTGCTTGAGCATTTCGTCCGGTTCGACTCTCGCCACGGCTTCGATAATTACACCGGCATTGGAATCAAAATTGGCACTGCGACCTTGAAGTTTCGCTTTCAGTTGGGTGGCTGCCGCCTGAACAGCGGGGACTACGCTGGCCGTTGTCATTGAACCCGCGAGGTTTGTCCCTCCGGCAAGAATCTTTGTCCGATTCGAATGAGACAATGCATCGATGACTCTTTCCTGCTGTGTTGGGCGGTCATACTCGAACGGAAACATCAGTCCCTCCCGGGAGCTGCAATGTCATTGCCGGCCGTTTGGTGATAAACGCTTTGTATCGCTTTCACAATCCCCGGGTAAGCGCCGCACCGGCAGATGTTGCCGCTCATTCGTTCCCGGATCTCTTCGACCGTGAGTTCAGTACGCTCCAGTGCCGCTTCATGAAGCAAACCAACCGCCGAGCAGATCTGACCCGGAGTGCAGTAGCCACATTGAAAGCCATCGCATTCGATGAACGCCGATTGAAGAGGATGCAATTGGTCGCCTTCCGCCAGACCTTCAATCGTGGTGATCGTTTGGCCGTCATTGCTCAATGCCAACGAAAGACAGCTGTTAATTCGCCGTCCGTTCACCCATACGGTGCAGGCGCCGCACTGACCATGGTCGCAGCCCTTTTTGGTCCCCGTAAGCCCGAGAGTCTCGCGCAGGAGATCGAGCAGCGTCATTCGAGTATCCACCATTAACGAATGCGGTTTGCCGTTGATGCGGATGCTCATCGAAACACGACCGTCTGAAGCATTCTTCGCCTCGCTCGCCGCAGGCACCCCAATGACAGCCGCTCCGGTAATTGCACCGGCTGGTCTTTACAAAATCCCTCCGATTCAATTCCCGTGTTTGGTCACTCATAATGCCTCACGTTGCCCGCAGACTGGATTCGATCCATCATGCGTCCTTCATGGACTTGCCCACTAAACGCCTGGAGCAGGACCCGGCGGATCGTCGATAGCCTTTGGCGGCTCTTTTTTCGGCGGTTCCGTCGTGGGTGGATCGACCTTGGGAACGATCGGTTGGGGCTCCGGCGGCTCCTCGGGGCCCTTGGGCGGAACAACGGGAGGTACTTTGGGCGGAACGTCTGGCTGCGCTGGCGGTTTGGGTTCGGTAGTCACTTTGAAACCTGCTTTCCAGTTCACGGATCTGCAAACGACCTAGTTCTGTCTGCAACATCTCTGAACAGACCGTGCGATACCTTGAACTTCAGACAGGCAAGATGGGTACCATCGATGTATTGCGCTTTTGGAAAGAAAAGCGAATGGCAATAAATCCCCGAACCGCCGCCACTGATCGCCGATCGAAGGGATTTCTGGTGCCACGAGTGTGGGATCCCTCTCACTCCAACTGTAGGAGGCATTAAAGTCTCGCACGTCTTTCGCAGCACCGATGGGCACAGCCGATGGACACAGACTTCCATATAAGGTTCCATGCGGGCCATCGGACAAACCTCAGGTGCCCTTATCCGCGCTGCGTTTCATGCGTATCGCGATGAAGAAGATCGGCAGCGAAAGCAATTGGGCTGTCACGAGAAATCCGGCGAGAAGAGACATCGACCGGCTGTAAAGGAATCCTGATGTAACGCTCCTTTAGCCATGGTCCAATTGCAGTGAAAAAGGAGCCAGACGTGTCGTTCAACCTTTTTCGTGGAGAACTTTTCAATCCGATCCCGAAAATTGTCAGACGACAGGGGGCCTCGTTTATTTCGTGTACAGCCGTTCCAGATCTTCCAGGGATCTCGGCCAGTCGTCCTTTAGAAGTCGCGACATCGCACGGTCTGCAAGAAGCCGTCCGCCCGTCTGGCACGAGGCGCAGTAATTACATTCATTTTCGGCATAAACAATCCGCTGCACCGGAGCGCTGCAATCCGGACACGGTTTTCCATAGCGACCGTGAACCGCCATCTCCGGACGAAATGCTGTCACATGGGAGGGAAATCCATCGTTGGACTGCGCACGGAGTCGAGCCACCCACTCGGATAAAACTTCTCGGGCCGCACGAAACAGCGACTGAATCTCGACATCACTCAAAGCGGAAGTCCGCTTCAATGGGGACAGCCGCGCACGATGGAGGATTTCGTCCGAATACGCATTGCCGATTCCACTGAACAAACGAGGGTCGGTCAGCGATCGTTTCAACGTGTGATTCTCACTCCGGATGGTTTTCGAAAATTCGCGCTCCGTGGCATCCAGAACTTCCAGTGCGCCTTTATCCATTAGGTTCATGGCTGGCATACCGCGAACGACATGAATCGATGCCCGCTTCTTCGATCCGGTCTCCGTCAGAATGAGTGTGCCTGAGTTGAACTCGAATACCGCCAACGTGTTCTTTCCGATTCGCCTGGACTCGAGATCCGTCCATTGCAGCCGGCCAGCAATCATCAAATGCAGCACCAGGTAGAGTTCGTCTTCGAACACAAACACGATTCGCTTGCCGAGACGACGGATCTCCAGGACTTGTCTTCCGTTCAGAGATGAAATCGGAGGGTCCACGGTTCGAACCAGAAATGGGCTGGACAAATGGATTTGACGGAGTGTCGACCCGGCGATGCGCCTCTCCAGAGCTTCAATATAGACAACGATATCGGGCAACTCCGGCATTCCACAAATATATCGGACCTTGCAAGCTGAGAAAGCATAAAGCGAAGGGGCGCCGCCAAACCACGAGATTACGCAGACTTCCCATGCAAATTGTCACCGTGCTATGGTGAGTTTTCATGTCGCGTATTCAAAAATTTCTCACGGCTCATGTGCTCATCGCAGCGGCTGCTCTTGTTTCCGGTTGCACACCGAAAGTACCGCCACCGGAACGAACGATCGAAGCTCTTTATGAACCCTATGTTTCGCACAAGGCCGAACATGGGCAATCCACTTGGGAAGAGGCACAGGTATATTCCAGGAAATTCAGGAAGACAATCGATCGCGGGTTTGAATACAGCCTTCTACTCAACCAGCCGGTGATTGACTACGATCCAGTCGCGGGTGCTCAGGAATTTTCGATAACAAATTTGCGGATTGAAGTGGATTATCCTTCATCTGCCGGCAAGGCACATATTCTCGCCCGATTTGAAAACGGCGGCCGAGGGACATTGGTTGGGTACGACATGCTCTTCGAGGACGGATCATGGAAAGTGGATGGAATCCGAAGCGGGAAGGTCGACTTGCGAAAATCCATCGATGATGCACTCAAGGCAATTGGAAATCCCGACGAAATGAAAGCTCCCGTAGAAATGATCTATGCCCGATATCGTGACGGCGCGGAGGTCCAGCCTCTTCATACATGGGCGCCACTGACGGATGATCTTCGGGACAAGCTCGCTGACGCGGAGTCCAGGTCCGTGATTCTCGGCTTCGATCCGGTGTGTGGCGGACGGAGGGGTGTTCCCTCAAATGTAAAGCTCGAAGCGGTCAGTGGCGGAGTGATCGCCAGATTCCGTGTGGATCACCACGAACGCGTTGCGGTCTTTGATGTGGTTCAGAATCAGGGTGCATGGATGATCGACGACATCCACAGCCCGGTCAAACCGGCGTGGGATCTGGTTCAGAAGCTCGCCGCTGTCGGAATTCGCTGAGACCGGCCTAGCGCCAGTATTCCTGCCACCGCCGATCGACCAGCCGTACGATGGTTTCATCCATTTCCAGTGGTCGCGGGTAACCGGACTTCCACGTCGCATCGATTCCAATGACACCGCGATAAACCGGACGTGCTCCGACGAAGGTCTGCTCGCTGAAAACCATGTCGCGTGCCGGATCAAATCGCGTGAAAATGCCCCATTGAAGGTTCTCGTCGTCGTCCAGATTCACATCGGAACTGACCGCAACAACGAAGCGGACTTTGGGCGCGCTCGCGATCACCGATCTCAGAACCTCACGAGGTTCCTTCTGGACAGTGAGAATCAGGAAACCTCCATCAAGGAGCTTCCACTTTTCGATGCGGGAATCCAGCCGGCTGAATTCCTCCTCTGAATAAATGTCAGACGCATGCAGGACGTCACCGCATGCGTCAATGACCAGTTTGCTTCCGACGTGAAGCTTGAACGACGTGAAATCCAGAGTGTCGAGCGGAGCAAACGGCAGCAGCCACATGTGATCTTCCGAATCGAACCTTGCGCCAATATCCCGAAGCACGCCGCGGAAATCCCGGGGATCGCGATCTGAACGAACCAGAACCATCACTTTTGTGAGGGACAGCTGACCCGTCCCCAGCAGGGCCATCGCGGTTTTGAGCACTTCCTTCGGATGCCGTTCCTTCACCGACACGACAAGCAGATTGTGAAAACCGGCTCCGACATAGGCGGAGAGATCCACAACATTGGGATGCATCAGTTGGATCAGGGGCCCCAGCATTTCTCCAGAAGCGATACCAAGGAACTTGTCTTCCTGCGGGGGCTTACCGACAACGGTGGCTGCATACATCGCATTGCGGCGCCGCGTCACCGTCCGGATCTTGAACACGGGAAAGTCCGATGCCTCCGAATAGTGGCCGAAGTGATCTCCAAATGGTCCTTCGAGTCGACGAACTCCGGCAGGCACGGTCCCTTCCAAAATAATTTCCGCGTTTGCCGGAACCATCATGTTCAAGGTTCTTGCGCGAACCAGCGGGACACTTTTTCCGCGCAGAAATCCGGCAAATCCGATTTCGTCGACATCTTCCGGCAACGGCAGTATCGACGACATCATCAGAATTGGATCGGCACCAATCACCACCGCGACTTCCAGCTCGGTGCCTGCCTGTTCCGCTTCCCAATAATGACCGCGGCCGCCCTTCATGCTCTGCCAGTGCATCCCGGTCTCGTCCTTGCCGAATACTTGAAGGCGGTACAGACCAAGATTTCGGCGTCCGGTCTTCGGATGATGAGTGATCACCATTCCCCACGTGATGAAGCGTCCTGCGTCACCTGGCCAGCATTGAAGGACAGGCAACCGTGTCAGATCCGGTGCCTCGGAAACTTCCTGGCTGATTGCCTGAGAAGCCGTCGACGGACGCATGTTCATCAGCCGCCGGAAAACATGTCGCCCCTGCCATATTCCGGACAGGGAAGGCGGGTTTAACCGTTGAACCGACTGCAGCAGTTCATTTCCGATTTCCGCAGGATCCCTGCCGAGCGCCATGCGAATCCTTTCCATCGTTCCGAATACATTCATCAACAGTGGCGTTTCCGCACCTCGGGGATTCTCGAACAGGACGGCGGGTCCGCCTTCGGCGACAACGCGCTGCGCAATTTCTCCGGCTTCGAGGATGGGGTCTACTTCGGCCCGCACGCGCTTCAGCTGTCCGTGACGTTCAAGAGCATGGACAAAGCTTTGCAAATCTCCGAATGGCATAACGGGTGACGATAGCACGGGCGATGGGCGCGGGCACAGACCGGAGGATACTCGGTTCCATTCGAGCAAGGAAAAATTCCCTGATTCGAGCACCTATTTACCTGCGGAAATCGGCTCCGGATGAGGCCTGAGCCTTGATTACGCGAAGTTTAGCGGAAGTCACAACTATGGAATCAGATGTGCCCATGTAATCCGCGAAGGGGAGGTGCTAGGAAATGAGATATTCAGTAACTACGAAATTGACAACAGCTGTAATAGTGCTCGCATTCGCCAGTGGATGCGCTTCGAAAGGTTACGTTCGTAACCAGGTGCAGGCATCCAGTGATCAACTGACGCAAAAGCATGATACCGATGTGAAGCGCGTGGAAACCAACGTAGCTGAACTCTCGGATCAGGTTGGAGAAAATGCGCGTGTAACGAAAGAGCATACCGGCCAGATCGCTGCCAACTCGACAAAGATCAATGAAACTGCAACGGACCTTCAGTCCTCGAAGACTGAGATTCGCACCGAGATTCGCACCGTCGATACCAAGGCGGGCGGAGCCATGACCGCGGCGGAGGCCGCCCGCGCGGGCCTCACCGAAACCGGCAAGCGTGTGGAGGGGTTGGCGAGTCAGTTTGAGAACCGCAACAACTACACTGTCGCCGCAGAGGATTCTGTTCATTTCGCATTCAACAGCGCAAAGCTTAAACCGGAGTTCCACACAGTGCTGGACACTCTGGCGCAGAAGGTCAAGCAGGATCCCAATGCAGTGATTGTTCTGGAAGGCCGGACGGACTCTACTGGTGACGCCGATTACAACATCAAGCTGGGCCAGCAGCGGCTGGACGCGGTGTTGCGTTATCTGGTAGTACAGTCCGACATCCCGATCCAGAGAATCTATCAAATGAGCCTCGGCAAGGAAAAACCCGTGGCCGATAACAAGACAAAAGAGGGTCGGGAACAGAATCGAGCAACCGTCGTTCGCATTCTTTCGCCGAACGCGACTGGAACAGTCGCTTCGAAGTAACATCGCAAACTTTCTGGCAGCGCGATCCCATCCGGGCTAGGATGGGATCGCGCTTTTTT
>Ga0070690_100001578_pt1 | contig 11953 bp, 10 predicted proteins | sample KBSS33HmetaG_FD_64671 | JGI IMG/M metagenome (GOLD analysis project Ga0070690, IMG submission 64671) | Switchgrass rhizosphere microbial communities from Kellogg Biological Station, Michigan, USA - KBS S3-3H metaG | ecosystem: Host-associated > Plants > Roots > Rhizosphere ... | reverse complement strand
TCGCCGGGCCACGACGTCAGCTGACCGCGATCGAGCTCGACGATCCGCGTCGCCAGCCGCTGAAGAAACGCGCGGTCGTGGGTCACGAACAGCACCGCGCCGGCGTAATCGGCGAGGAACGCCTCGAGCCAGGCGATGGCGTCGATGTCGAGATGGTTGGTCGGCTCGTCGAGCAGCAGCAGATCGGGTTGACCGACGAGCGCTCGCGCGAGCAGGACGCGGCGGCGCCAGCCGCCCGAGAGCGTGTCGACAATCGCATCGGCCGGCAGGTCGAGGCGCGACAGCACGAGATCGACATGATGATCGCGGAGCCACGCCTCGTCTTCGGCGAGATGATGCGTGTGGCCGTCGGCGACGACGTCGAAGACGCTGCGATCGGCTGACAGCGGCACGTCCTGCTCGAGCCGGGCGATGCGCAGCGCCGGCTGACGCCACACGCTGCCCTCGTCCGGCGGCAGTTCGCCGCTGATGATTTTCAGCAGCGTCGACTTGCCGGTCCCGTTGCGGCCGATGATCGCCACCCGCTCGCGCGGCTCGATCTGCAGGACCGCGCCGTCGAGCAGCGGCGTGTGGCCAAACGCGATCGAGACCCGATCCACCGAAACCAGGGGCACCAGGCAACGGTACTACAGCCGCATCTTCGGCTACGATCGCCGCCACCATGCGCATGCGATCGCTCCTTGTGCCGATCACACTCGTCTGCGCGGCAACCGTCGCCGCGCAGCCTCGCCTGACGCTCGATCACGCCGCGATCGCGCGGCGCCTGGTCCAGCAGCTCGCGCTCAAGCCCGGCGAGCGGGTCCTGTCGATCGCCCATCCAGGCGTGTTCGAGGACCTCGTCCCCTGGATTCGCTACGAAGTGATGAAGAGCGGCGCCACCGACCTCGGCGTGGTCGACGTGCTCCGTGAACCGGTACCCGAGGCATTCGATCCCGCCGTGCTGGCGAACGGCGCGCGCGAGGCGCGCCGCTATTACAAGGCGATGTTCCGCGACGTCGACGCGGCGATCATGATGCCGGGCGCGACGACGGCCCACCCGGCGTACCTGGCGATGCAGGACTGGCTGAAAGACGACCTCACCGAGCATCGCGGCCGGCGCACGATTCACTTCCACTGGATCGAGAACGGCAGCGCGTATCCGATCGCCGGGCAGCCGCTGCCGCCGCGGCCGCAGATGGACGCCGTGTATCAACGCGCGCTGCTGCAGACCGATTACCAGGCGCTTGCCGACGTCGAGCGCCGCTTTGCCGAGGCGCTGCGCAGCGGCGAGGTCCACATCACCTCCGCTGCCGGCACCGACCTGCGCTTTCGCGCCGGCGATCGGCCCGCCAACCTGCAGGACGGCGACGCCTCGGCGGCGCGCACCGCGCAGGGCAAGGTGCTCGTCGACCACGAAATCGAATTGCCCGCCGGCGTGGTCCGCGTCGCGCCGCTCGAGGACAGCGTCGACGGCGTGATCGCGTTTCCACCGTCGCAGTGGGACGGCCGTCCGGTCGAGGGACTCAAACTCCGCTTCGCGAAAGGGCGCGTCGTCGATATCGCGGCCGTGAGCGGACGGGACGCCGTCGAAGCCGAGATGCGCCGCGGCGGTGACGCCGGGCGGATGTTCCGCGAGATCGGGGTCGGCTTCAACCCGCTGCTCGCTGTCCCCGAGCGCGAACCATGGATTCCTTATTACGGATACGGTGCCGGCGTCGTGCGCCTCTCGCTCGGCGACAACACCGAGCTCGGCGGCGCCGTCACCGGCGGATACGTGCGCTGGAACTTCTTTACGGATCTCACGGTGACCGTCGGCGGCACGACGTGGGTGCGCAACGGGAAGATGTAGGATCGATTGGTGCGCGTCGTCCGCCGCCGATCGCTCGTCGCTGCCGCTCTGGCGATCGCGTGCGCCGCCGCGGCGTTGGCGCAGCGGCGCTTCGACGATTTCGGGTTTGGCGGCTATCGCGGGCGCGTCCCCGAGATCCACAACATCCCCTACGACGGCCGCTTCACGTTCGTGCGCGTCAAGTACGAGACTGCGCCGGGCGGCTACTGGGCCGGCGGACGGCCGTCGTGGGTGCACGGCTTTCCGCTGGCCGAGCAGAACCTGATGCGCATCATGACCGACATGAGCTACCTGAACCCGCACGTCGAGGAGATCAACGTGCTCACGCTCGACGATCCCGAGCTGTTCAAGTACCCGGTCGCCTACATCATCGAAGTCGGCTGGTGGACGTTGAGCGACCGCGAAGCTGCCGCACTCCGCGCCTACATTCAGAAAGGCGGCTTCGTCATCGTCGACGATTTCAAGGTCCTCGGCTGGCGTGGCATCGACACCGGCGGGTGGGATCCGTTCGCCGAGAACATGAATCGCGTGTTCCCCGGCGTCCGCTTCTTCGACATGGAGGCGTCACATCCGATCTTCCACTCGTTCTTCGAGCTGAACGAGCAGAAGCTCGACGACGTGCCGCAGGCGTACAACAGCGGACGGCCGGTGTTCCGCGGCGTCTACGAGGACAACGATCCGGCCAAGCGGCTGGTGATGATCATCAACTACAACACCGACGTCTCGCAGTTCTGGGAGTGGTCCGGACGCGGACTGCGCCCGGTGGACGATACGAACGAAGCCTACAAACTCGGCGTCAACTATCTGATCTACGGGTCGACGCACTGATTGTCCGCCCTGAAAGGGCGGACCTACGCTGTCGCAGGGGCACCCTTTCAGGGTGCCCCCGTGTCGCTACTTCACGAGCGAGCAGCTGCTCGACACCATCTTCACCGCGTTGACGGTCAGCTGACGGACGACGATCTGCGTCTGCGCCGTCGTCTCGACGGTCGGCTTCGCGCCGCCGCTGGTCCCGCTCGTCCCCTGCGTGTTTGCCGCGCCTTTGCTCTTGTCGGTCGATCCGGTAGTGACCTGCGGCGCCGCTTCGACGCCGGTCACCTGCACGGTGTGGCCAATATGCCCTTTCAGTTCGTCGGGCTTCGCCGCGTTCAGCGTGTAGGTGATCGTCTTGGCGACCTTGTTGCCGGCAGGCGTTGTCGCGGTCGTGCCGGTGGGCGCTTCCTTCGCCGCGGTGTCGTTGGTCGCCGTCAGCGTGAACGTGTTGTTCGGCCCGGCGGCAACGCAACCAGTCACGGTGACGTTCTGGTTCGCGTTCGGCGCGTTGCTCTGCTGCGCTGGCTGCTGCGCGGTCTGCGCGGCCGCGGCGATCGTCGTGAGCGCCGCGACGGCACAAGCGAGAACGATGTCCCTTCTCATCTGCTGTCCTCCAGTACGGATCGGCGTAGCAGAATCTGCGCCAGCACGCCCGGTGCCGACGATTACGATGTAGGCCCGTGAACGCAACGCCCACGATGCTCGCGCTGGCAGCGACCGGCTGGCTCTTTGCCGCGGTAGCGATGGCGGCGCTGTGGAGATGGCATCTCCATCTCCGCAAGCCCGGACTTGCCGAGGCGGCCTCGCCGCTCATCACCGGCGCGCTTGCGGTGATCTACGCCAACGCTGGCCAAGGCGCGTCGGTCCACGGGTCGGCGATCGCCTGGATGATCGGGTCGTGGGGTGCGCGGCTCGGCGTCTACCTGTTGTGGGACGAGGTGTTCGATCAGCCGGCAAACCTCGACGTGCGCGAATCGTTCGCGACGTTCGAGTGGCGTGCCCTCGAGGCGGTGTTCTTCGCGATTCCGGCACTCCTCGCGTCGTTCAACCGCGCGGCAACGCTGTCGACGGTCGAGCTCGCGGCGGCGGGCGTGTGGCTCGCGGCCTTTGCCGGGGAGACGACGGCGGATCGGCAATTCGTACGGTGGCGACGGGGGCGCGCGAGTGTAGCCGCCGACACACCGGAATCTGAAGCCGACCGCCGACAAGCGATCAACGGCACCTGCCGCGTGGGTGTGTGGCGTTACGTGCCGCGCGCTCACGAGCTGTTCGAGCTGCTTACCTGGACGGCGCACGCAGCGTTCGCGTGGTCATCGCCGTCAGGGTGGCTCGCCGCGGCGTGCCCGATCGCGGTCGCGTATCGTCTTGCGACAGGTGGCACGCGTCGTGCTCAGCTTCGATGATTGTGGCACCGGATTCCCAACTTGCGCCGAGCTCGAGCGTAACGCCGCCAGGCCGGATGAAACGCGCAGTGCTGCTGTGGTCGTCGCTCGCGCTGCTCGCGCTCGCGATGGTGGCAGTCGGCGTCTTCGTCGCCAACGTGCCGCTGTCCTCCGACACGCTGCGCCATCGCATCGTCACATCGCTCGCAGAGCGGCTCGATAGCGATGTCGAGCTCGGCGATTTGGACCTGCGCGTCTACCCGACGCTGCGCGCGGAAGGCACCGACCTGCGCATCCGCAGGCGCGGCGCGCGCGCCGATCTGCCGCCGCTCATCGCGATCAAGAAATTTCATGTCGACGGCAGCCTCTTCGGCATCTGGCGCAAGCATGTCGATCACGTCCAGCTCACCGGACTCGACATCAACATCCCGCCCGAAGCAGAGCGCGATCAGCAGGAGAGAATTCGCGACGAGGCGCCGCGGCCCCGCGCCACGGTCGGTTCCGACAAACGGGAACCCGGAGCGACCGACAAGCCGGAGACTGCCGAGACCGCCGACCACCGGCGCGACAACCCGCTGGAAGACGACGGCGTGGTGATCGACCGCGTCGATACCGACGATGCGCGGCTGGTGATCATCCCGGACAAGAAGGACGCCGAGCCCAAGGTGTGGGCGATCCACCACCTGACGATGCACAAGCTCGGCGCGCCGAAATCGTGGCCGTTCGAGGCGACGCTGACCAATGCGGTGCCGCCCGGCGAGATCGACGTCAAGGGCGGATTCGGTCCGTGGAATCGCGACGACCCGGGCGAGACGCCGATGAACGGCCAGTTCACGTTCGCCAAGGCCGACCTGAGCGTGTTCAAAGGGATCTCCGGCACCCTGTCGTCGCGCGGCAGCTTCGACGGCACGCTCGAACGCATCGCCGCCAACGGCGAGACCGACACACCGGACTTCATGATCGCCGTGGGCGGACACAAGTTCCCGCTGCACACCAAGTATCAGGCGCTGATCGACGGCACCAACGGCGACACGCGTCTCGAGAACATCGACGCGACCTTCCTCAAGTCGCACATGATCGCCAAGGGCGCCGTCGTCGACGCGCCGAAAGACCAGCACGGGCGGATCGTGATGCTCGACGTCAACATGGATCGGGCGCGCATCGAAGACATCATGGTGATGGCGGTGAACACGGCGAAGCCGCCGATGACCGGCGGCCTGCAGCTCACGACCAGGTTCGTGCTGCCGCCGGGCGACGCCGACGTCTCGCAGCGGCTGCGGCTCGACGGCCGCTTCGTGATCGCGAAGACGCGCTTCACGAGCTACGACGTGCAGGGCAAGATCAATGAGTTGAGCAAACGCACCCGCGGCGACATCGAGGATCCGAAGAACGAGAACGTCGTCTCGAACTTCGGCGGCCGCTTCACGCTCGTCAACGGCCGGCTGGCGCTGCCCGATCTGACCTTCGCCGTGCCGGGCGCCAAAGTGGAGCTTGCCGGCGGATACGCGCTCAAGCACGAGACGCTCGATTTCAAGGGGCAGGTCGTCACCGAGGCCGCGATGTCGGAAATGGTCACCGGCTGGAAGAAGTGGCTGATGAAGCCGGCCGACGCGATCTTCCGGAAGCCGAAGAAGGATGGGAAGGGCAGCATCATCCCGATCAAAGTGACCGGCACGAGGAACGACCCGAAATTCGGCATCGACATCCGCTCGGTCTTCAACCGCCGCGGCTAGATCGAGTTGCACCACCTGGCGATTCGCGGGCCTCGAGGAGCCTCTCTTATACTTTTGCGCTCGTGACCGACGACGAGCTCGAATCGAGGGTTGCGGCGCGGCTGGCGGAGCTCGGCATCCCATTCGAGCGGCACGTGCATCCGCCGGTGGCGACGGTGGACGAAGCGGTGCAGCACTGGGGCGACATCGACGCCACGCACTGCAAGAACCTGTTTCTGCGCAATCAGAAAGGGAACCGGCACTACCTCGTGGCGCTTTTGCACGCAAAACGCGCCGACCTGCGCGCCGTCGCCGACCAGATCGGCGACGGCAAACTGAGCTTCGCGTCGCCCGAACGTCTGAAAACCCACCTTGGCCTCACCCCCGGGTCCGTTTCGCCGTTCGGGCTGATCAACGACACCGCCCAGACCGTCCGCGTCGTTCTCGATCGCGACCTGAAGACCGCCTCGCGCGTGTCGTTCCACCCGAACATCAACACGCGCACCTACGTGATCGCGACCGACGACTTCATGCGCTTCCTCGCCGCCACCGGCCATACCGTCCAATTCGTCACGATCTGAACGCGCGTCTTGGCGTCGCCGACGGTGCTGCGGCTGCGCCGAGAGCCGCGGCTACACCGTCCGTTCTCACGGCCCGGCGACTCCCGAAAGGGTCGCTACCGCGACGTTTTGCCGTGTGACCTGTCCTGTCACGCCTCCCTCCTACACTCGCACTATCAGGAGGCGAGATGGCGCGCGGCATTCAGCAGACCAGCACCGACACCCTGGCCGGCAGCGGCGGGACAGACGACTGGGTGACCTTCCCGGGCGGCGAGCTGGAAGGCAAACGCCCGAAGGCGGTCTGCCCCGCGTGCCGCGAGGCGATGAATCGCGGGTTCGTGCCGACGGCGCGGACGCTCTGCTTCCAGTGCTACCGCGCGGAACTCGAGCGCGAGCGCGCGCTGCGCGCGGCCGGCAACCTCGACACCGGAACGGAAGCGCGGTTCCAGGCGCAGCTGCCGTTCGAGCAGGTGAACCGCGCCCGTCTCGCCGCGCTGAAAGCCGCACGCGCTGAGGCACGCGCAGCCGCGAGCCAGGGCACGGGCGTGTACGTCGACAAACGGCGGCAGGCACAGATCGCGGCGCGCCACGCGCTGCAGCAGATTGCCGAAGGTTTGAAAGCGCGCCGCGTCGCGGCCGCGGCCGCCGCGCAGGCGCTCGAAGAGGCCACGCATGCGGCGGAGCTGCAGCTCCCCGACGCGTGGCTGCCGTTCGTGCTCTCGCGATGAACGGTCCGCGTGACAGGGAGGAGCGAGAGATGAAAGGCGCATACGTCGCATACGGGCTGCCGGGCATCGTGCGCACCGTCGCCTGGCGCGACGCCGCACCTCGTCCGAACCGCAAACCGCCGCGGCGGCGGACTTAGCGCTTGTACTCCGTGGACACCAGTGCGATACTCATGGCCATCGATACCGTTTCCATCGGCGCCACGCTGATTGTCGGCCTGCTTCTCGGCGCCGCGCTCGCCTGGCTGGCATCGCGGCCGGCCGTCGCGCGGCTGCAGAGCACGCTGGACAAGGATCGCGCGGTGCACGCCGAGCGGCTCAAAGCCTTCGGCGAAGCGGAAGCCAGGCTCCGCGACGCGTTTCAGGCGATGAGCGCCGAGGCGCTCAAGAGCAACAACCAGCAGTTTCTCGACCTCGCCGAGTCGCGCCTGCGCGAAGCGCGCACCGAAGCGGCATCGGACATCGACGCGCGGCGGCAGGCGATCGAGCATCTGCTGGCGCCGATGGCGAAGACGCTCGAGCAGGTCGATCGCGAGATCAAGGACGCCGAGCGCCGCCGCGTCCAGAACGGCGCCGAACTGCTGCAGCGGATTGCCGCGCTCGACACGGCCGGCCAGTCGCTGCGCGACGAAACCCGGCGCCTCACCGACGCGCTGAAACGGCCTGGCGTCCGCGGCCGGTGGGGCGAGCTCCAGCTGAAGCGGGTCGTCGAGCTCGCCGGCATGGTCGAGCATTGCCACTTCAGCGAGCAGGAAACCATCAACGGCGACGCCGGCCGCATCCGCCCCGACGTGATCGTCCATCTGCCCGGGGGCAAACACGTCGTCATCGACGCGAAGGTGCCGCTCGACGCCTATCTCCGCGCGCTCGAAACGGCGGACGAGGACGCGCGCCAGAAGCTGCTGGCCGATCACGCCCGCCAGGTGCGGACGCACATTGCCCAGCTGTCGGCAAAAAGCTACTTCGACAAGGTCACGTCGACACCCGAGTTCGTGGTGATGTTCCTGCCCGGCGAGATGTTCTTCAGCGCCGCGCTCGAGCACGATCCGTCGCTCATCGAGCACGGCGTCGAGCGCAAGGTGATCCCGGCGTCGCCGACGACGTTGATTGCGCTGCTGCGCGCCGTCGCGTATGGCTGGCAGCAGCAGGCGATGGAAGAGAACGCGCGCAAGATCAGCGAGAACGGCAAGCTGCTCTACGAGGCGGTGCGGACGCTCGGCGCGCGCTTCGATACGCTCGGCACGCGATTGAAGTCGACTCTCGAGGCGTACAACGACGCCGTCGGGTCGCTCGAGGGCAACGTGCTGGTGAAGGCGCGCCGCTTCAAGGAACTGCAGGCGGCGAACGGCGGCGAGGAGATCAAGACGCTCGAGCCGATCGACCGCGTGCCGCGGATGCTCCAGGCGCCGGAGCTGACCGACGGCCTGCCGTTCCCGACGGAGGAAGAGGCGCTGGCAAGAAACTAGGCAGAATAGGAGGCCGTTGCCGCGCCGCCGCAAACGCTCCGAGCATCACAACGTCTACGTCGTCTATCTGCGCAACCCCAGGGGCGACGGCAAGGCCGGCTATTACGTCGGGATGACGGGCCTCTCTCCGGAACAACGCTTCGAAAACCATAAGCGCGGCTACAAGGCCGCCGGCGTCGTCAAGCGATGCGGCGAACGCCTTGTTCCGCGCCTGTACGAACACCTGAACCCGATGCCCTACGCGAGAGCGAAGGACATGGAAGCCCTCCTCGCCGACAGCCTCCGCAAACGCGGCTTCCTCGTCTTCGGCGGACACTGATGCAGCTCTTGCTCTTTTTCAGGAACCCAGAACCCAAGAGCCAAGAACCTCAGAACCAAGAACCCCAGAACCAAGAACCCGAGAACCAAGAACCCCAGAACCAAGAACCCCGAACCCCGAACCCCGAACCCCGTCTTCTGTTCACGCGCCACCCACGCGCCCGGCGCTACGTTCTGCGCGTCGACCGCGACGGCGCCGTGCGCGTGACGATTCCGCGGTGGGGATCGAGGCGCGAGGCGGAGGCGTTCGCCGCCAGCCAGCGCGCCTGGGTGGAGCGTCAGCTGCGAAAGGTCGCCGCCGAGGCGGCGCGTCCGAAGCCGCCGGAACTGCCGCGGGAGGAACTTCTGGCCTGCGTCGCCCGCGCGAAGCACCAGTTGCCGCGCCGGCTGCTGGAACTCGCCGCCGCCCACGGCCTCAGCGTCTCGCGGGTCAGCATTCGCAACCAGCGCTGGCGCTGGGGCTCGTGCAACCGCAGCGGTCACATCTGTCTCAACTGGCGGCTCGTGACGATGCCCGAGTGGGTGAGCGATTACGTGTTGATCCACGAGCTGATGCATCTGAGGCGCATGGACCACTCGCCGCGATTCTGGAAGCTCGTCGCCGCAGCGTGCCCGCAGCATAAGGAGGCGCGTCAGTGGTTACGAGAACTGAGGTGAGCCTCACCGGAAGCCTCAAGCCTCAAGCCTCAAGCAAGCCTCAAGCCTCGACCTGAGTTTCCGCGTCGACGTCGCCACAAAGAAAAGCACGGACGAGAACCGGTCTCGTCCGTGCCTTCGTGCTGTGGCTGCAGCCTTGAGGCTGACTTTGTGGCTTGAGGCTGTTGTCGGGTCGCTCAGAACCCGACGACGACCCCGATCCTCAGAATGCGCGGGCTGAGGTTTTGCGCGATGGTGTTGAACGCCGTCGACGCGATGTTGTTGTTGCGAATCAGCACTGTGTTCGCGTTGGTCACGTTGAACACGTCGCCAATCAGCCGCAGATTCACCGTGTGGAGCTTGAAGGTGCGTGAGACGCGCAGGTCGGTGTCCCACACGTCGTCGTAGCGGAACGTGTCGATTTGCGGCGTGACCAGCACCGACAGTCCGGTGTCGGCGCCCAGCGCCTGGCTGCGGAACAGCGGGAACGGATAGCCCTGCCGGCCGAACACGTTGGCCGCCACTTCGATCCCGTACGGCGCCTGATACATCCCGTTGGCGTTGAACTGCCACCGCGCGTTGATGTAGACGTTGCCGACGCCGTTGCCGGTGCTCTGCGGCGCGAACTGGCCGCCGTCGACGAGCGGCTCGGTGATCGTCCGCGTCGGGTTGCCGTTGGTGTCGTACATCGCCTCCGGCTGGTAGTGCTCACGCGCGTTGTTGAACGCCACGTTCACGCGGCCCATCCAGCGGTTCGCCAGCCGCTTCACCGCGCCGAACTCGACGCCGTGATAGTCGGTGGTGTAGCCGTTCCAGTTGGTCAGCAGGAAGCCGTTGCCGCCGGCGGTCACCAGAGCTGGATTCGGGATGTAGGTCGGCACGCTGTAGGTGCTGCCGTCAGGCAGCGCGCCGGTCAGCGTCGGACCGGGCGTGTAGTCGGCGATCGTCATGCCGACGCGCGGCGTCACCGCCCACGACGCGTTGCCGAAGAGGTTGCTGGTCCGCGTATACGTGTAGTTCGCCGTGACGGCGAAGTTCGGCCGCACCTCGCGATCGACGCCGGCGACGACGGTCTGCGTGACCGGTGCCTTCAGCGCCGGGTCGATGCGATTCGCCGACGTCACCGCGGTCGGGTTCGCCGGGTTGAAGCCGTTGGCCGCGGCCACGAACTGATCGGTGAGGACTTCGTTGGACGAAGCGAGGTGATCGCCGTTGAGATCGTTCCAGCGGTAGACGGCGACGCCGGCCGTCGAGGTCGGGTTCATGTAGCCGACGCTCGCCGAATCGAGCTGGCCGGCGAAGCGGGCGTAGCTGGCGCGGGCGACCGTCTTGCGCGCGTCGTCGATCGCGTAGGTGAATCCGGCGCGCGGCGACAGGTTGTTCCAGGTGAACGGCGCCTCGTAGCCGGCGAAGACGATGCCGGGGACGAGCGTCGGGAAGGCCGGGTTCGCCGCAGTGTTGCTCGCGAGCGCCTTGCCGTCCTGGCGATCGAAGCGGATGCCGAGGTCGAGCGTGCTGCGCCCTTTCGAAATCGTATCGCCGGCATAGAGATCGAAGTAGCGCGTCTGGTTGGTGCCGCTGCCTTCGCGGAACAGCTGCGCGAACGCCACCGTCGGCGTCTGCGCCAGCGCGAGGATCCCGTTGCCGGGCCACAGCGTCGCGGTCGTCGCATTGATGCGGCGATACCCGACGCCGTACTTCACGTCGTGGCTGGCACCGAACGCGGTCAGGAACGAGTTGGCGTCGGCGTTCACCGTCATCTGCGGCCGCAGGTTCGTGCTCTGCACCGTCGATCCGTACGACCGCGCGCTCGGCAGGTCGCGGCCCGACGACAGGTCCATGCCGCCCTCCGGCGTCAGCAGGAAGCCGGTGTTGTAGTAGGCGTACTTCGCCGACACGAACATGTTCGGGGTGACGACGCGATCGTCAGCGAACTTGAACAGGCCGTGCAGCGGGCTGTCGGTGTAGGCGTTGTCCTGATGGAACGTGGCCGTCGGCGCATCGAAGGTGATGCCCGAGGTGCCGGGGCTGCGGTTGTCCTTGATCTTGATCCCGTTGAAGTAGAGGAAGCTGACGAGATCCTTCGGCGTCGCCTGCCAGTTCACCTTGACGTTCGGGTTCTTCACCTGCGTCCGGTCGACGAGGGTGCCGGAGCGGCGCACCAGGCGGACATCCTGCGCCGAGTACGAGCCGTAGAACCACGCCTTGTCCTTGACGATCGGACCGCCGAGATCGAAGCCGTAATCGGAGATCTGCTTGTTGTGGTCGGCGGTGTCGGGGGTCACGCCGGCGGCGACGAGCTCCGCCGGCACGTTCGACGCTTCCATCGATTCGCCGTCGAAGTAGCCGCGCGCGCCGCCGTGAAACAGGTTGGTACCGCGCTTGACCACGAAGTTGAGGCCGACGCCGCCCGCCGGCTGCGTGATCGGCTGGCCCGCGGTGGTCACGTGGATGGCGTCGAAGTTGTCGTAGTTGAAATAGGTCGGCGACGATCCGGTCAGCGTCATGTCGGT
>Ga0070690_100001577_pt1 | contig 11958 bp, 13 predicted proteins | sample KBSS33HmetaG_FD_64671 | JGI IMG/M metagenome (GOLD analysis project Ga0070690, IMG submission 64671) | Switchgrass rhizosphere microbial communities from Kellogg Biological Station, Michigan, USA - KBS S3-3H metaG | ecosystem: Host-associated > Plants > Roots > Rhizosphere ... | reverse complement strand
TTGGTTCCTTATCTTCGATCGGTTGCGCATCTGGGAGTGCGAACTCGGGGTAAAAAATCGAAATCAAACCACGAGTGAATTTGAAATCTCTGGTCTCCCACGAGTTCGCGAACCAGATGATTGACAACTTGTCGTCAGGAAAACGGACGATAAAAGACTTGAAGCCCTGCCACGCGCCGCCGTGAAAAACTATGCGACGGTTGTGCAATTGATCAGTATGCCAGCCGAAGCCGTAAGCTTTTCGGGTGCCATCATTCAAGCTTGCGGGAGTCCAGATCTGAGCGAGCGTGGACTGCTTGAGTGGCCGGTCAGTGTAAAGAGCCGCATCCCATTTGGCCAAATCAAGTATCGTGAAATAGAGCGAGCCATCAGCGGTGCTGTTAGTTGAAGGCGACACCCATTCCTGGTTCTTCAATTCGTTGTTAACGAGACGATAGCCGGCGGCCCGATTGGGGACGATGTCCGCTTCGGAGATCACTCGTGTTGCCGTCATTCCGAGTGGCTTGAAGATTCTTTCTGCCAGGAAGTCGCCGTAAAACTTGCCGGTAACTTTATGAATCAGGATGCCGAGCGTCACGTATCCAAGATTGCTGTAATCCCATTTCGCCCCCGGCGGGTTGTTGAGTGGAACAGACTTTATGACCTTGAAGTATTCATCCTCGGTGAGATCGCGCCGCAGATCTAAGTCAGGAGGGTATTCGCCCATGCCCGACGTATGGGTTAACAAGTGCCTCACTGTGATGTCTTTCCAACTTTCGGGCGCTTCGGTTAGATACTTGCCGATCTTGTCCTCGAGCGACAGCTTGCCTTCTTCAACGAGAAGCATCACAGCACTTGCCGTAAACTGTTTGCCAATTGATCCAGACTGAAAAACTGTTTCCGGTTTCACCGGTACCTGGTGTTCGACATTGCTTAACCCGTAACTCTTGATCAGCTCAATCTTTCCTTTACGAATAACGGCGAGCGAAACTCCGGGAATCTTCTGCCGCCTCATCTCTGTCTTGATGTAGGCGTCAATCTTTGCGGAGGTGTTTTGCTGCGCGCGAGAGGGCAGCACCAACAGGACAGTAACCGCTGTTAACGCAACCAAACTTCGAAGGTGATTTGTCGTCAACTGACTAGGCATGTCTCACGTCCATAGGGCTGTGCAACATAAGTCGTCGATCAAGATCGATGGCACAGTGAATTGCTTTTGGAGGCCGTTTCCCAAGGGCCTCCTTCGGATAAAAAGCCGCGGGCTTGCTGAAAACCATTCGGCCGTAGTGAACCAGACGTAAAACGGCTGGCCTATTAGCCCTGTCGTGCTGGCGTGTAAACGCGCCAAAAACGTTTATACCAATCATCGCTTAACCTATCGAAGATGCTTTTTGTGCTGACATCTTTAGCTTATCTCACGCCCCATTCCCAGATTCCATACAACACTTTCTTACTCAAGGGGTGATTTGCCTGCTTGAGCGATAAGGCTATTTGTCCTCGATGATGCGACTCATGGGAAATGAGGTAACCGAGAAAAGCTGTCGCGTGAGGTTTGAAGCCTTTGATTTTTCCATCCGCCTGCAGGCTCGTTGTGAGAAGTTGATTTATTGCCTTCCCCGAATTGGTGAGCGACTGTTGCAGCAATTGTTTTTTCGTCGCGTCGTCTTTCTCGATCTTCGTGAGCTTGCTCAACAATTCCGGCGCAGTCTGTTTCAACCACATCAGGCGGACATTGTGAATATGAGCGAACTGTTCACCGACGTTCCGGCCTTTTGAGCTCGACGTATCTTTGAGATGTTCAGCCTCGACAGCATCGAGAAGATAGAGGTTGATGCGGTTGTGGATCTCCCAGGTTTCTAAGAGTTGTTTGGCCTCCATGATCTTTTCGAGAGTGGCTTATTGGCCCGGAAACAGTTCACGCAAGAGAGTATCAACATCGTCCTTGTTGGTCTTGGGAAAGATAACGCGACCCCCAGTCGACTCAGCAACGCTTTTTAGGAATTTGACTGCGGCTCCCCGTGGGCCCTTTCCTATGAATCCAACTTCCTTGTCCAACGCTTGAACCAATCCCACCGCATAAACCTGAATGTTCGCTTGCTTGAGTTCGGCGAAGAGTTGCTTGGATTTTATCCGGCTCAGGCGATCCTCGCCGTCTGTAATCAAAACGAGAACCTTACGCGCGTACGAGTCCTTTTCGATGTTTGCCTTCGCATTCACCTGTTCGGCCATCGCATGTATGGCGTCAAAGAGGGTCGTTTGCCCAGGCTCGATCCGAAGGTTGCGGACATATCCGCGAAGCAAAGCTCGGTTAGATGTCCACCCACTGTTTGTTAGAGCCAGCGGCGGACGGTCTTCGGGTTTCCCGGCAGCCTCAAAACTGAAAACGGCGCTCGTTCCATCAAGGTAGGCGTGCCGCACAATCCCGTCGCCCAAATCTCTTACCCGAGCAAACTGCGATCTCATGGAACCGGAATTGTCGATCAAGACAGCGCTCAAGGTTTTGTTATCGCTCTGAGCAGATGCCGAGGTTGAAAGGCCTAGCACCAGCAAGATTAGGATCAAGACGTAAGACTTTGTTCGAGCCATTAATAACTCCCGACTAATTGGCTTGTCACAATTTGCAATTGGGAAGGGTGAATTGCCCCGTTTAGAAAATTGCCGACTGAAATTCGGAGAGCTGAAAAATCTCTGCAACAAGGCTGGCGGCGCGAGCTTCGTCAAATTCGCCGCAAGTATAAATAATGGTTGAGAGAAACTTCGCATTCGACCAAACGCCAATATAGATCCCCGAATCGATCAAAGGCACAAATCCGTCGAAGCCTTCATTGATGTCTTTGCCTGCGCCGGCAGTGCGATGAATGGTCGGATCGCCATACGTTCGGAGTCCGAGGTCGGACGTGATCCGCGAAAAGTATTCTCGCAAACTCTCCTCGTCGACGTTAGTCGTGAAATAGCCTTCGACGAGCAGTCGCTTTCTGAAAATCTCGGGCGCGATGGTAGTTAAAGGAGTGGTGTTCATATTTGCCTAAATACGGGCCAGGCAAATCATCAGTTTCGAAAAATGCCGACACATCCTTGATCGTGGCTGCTCTGGTTAGTAAGTATTGTCCTGATCTGGTTTGAGTAACGCAAAGGAAAGTCGGGCCCATGAAGTCGGTACCACCAGGCGGTAGCTCACATTGCCGATTGCCGATTGATGATTTCTGATTGGCTTCTTTCGCTAAGGGCTAGTTGGAAATCGGCAATCGCAAATCCGCAATCGATGCACCTCCTTGACTAATTCTGGCATTTGGAATAAAACGCCCGCGCTACATAAACAACCTCGTCAGGAGTTGAAATCATGAAAAAGACTTTGGCACTCGTGTTTTTATTGGCCCTTGCCCTTTCCTGCACCGCGCCGCCAACTAACAGGGACTTATCAGGAACGAATACGGCAGCAAACGTTGCGCCGGAAAAACCAGCTGCGGTGGCAATGACTGAAGCTGATGCGATTGCCAAAGAAAAGGCGATCTGGGAAACGATCAAGACCAAAGACTACGAAGCCTTTGGAAACATGCTAGCCGAGGAGCAGGTTGAGGTGATTGATATTGGGGTCAATGACAAAGCGGCATCAATCGCGGGGGTAAAGCAGTTCGAACCCAGCGAGGTGATCTTCAGTGATTGGAAGTATCTACCAATCGACAAGGATGCGGTTATCGTGTCGTACACGGCAAATTATAAAGGGAAAATGGAGGGCAAAGAATTTCCGGCGCAGACCGTTAGAGCAAGTTCAGCGTGGGTAAATCGTGCGGGTAAATGGGTAGCGATATTTCACCAGGAGTGTCCGCTGAAACCGCCGATGGCCCAACCAGCCGCTCCCAAGACCCCGGTCAAACCGGTCGCTTCACCTTCAGTTGCAGCGACGACAGCGGCACCTGGCACGGATCCTATTGCCAACGAGAAGATGGTTTGGGACCTTTTCAAGAGCAAGAACTACGACGCGTTTGCAAACCTGCTTGCCGCGGACTTCCTTGAAATAGAACCCGACGGTGTTTACGACAAGGCAGGATCAGTAAAAGGCGTAAGCATGATGGACGCTACCAAGTTTGTCTTGAGTGACTTTAAGACGGTTAACATCGACGCGGACGCTGCGTTAGTCACCTATGTCGCCACGGAACCGAAGATGGCTCCCAAGGGCGAACGTCACTCAACAATCTGGGTGAATCGTGATGGAAAATGGCAGGGCCTGCTCCATCATGGCGGGACTCCAGTGGCGATGAAGCCGGCAACACCGAAGGCGTCGGCATCCCCGTCAGCAACCGTGAAGTAGATTTAATCTCAAATCTCAAGTCTCAGGTCTCAAGATTTCCTTGTGACCTGGGACTTTTGATTTAGGGATGCCAGATCCCAGGAATGCTCGTCGCGCAAGCTGGGCACTGTCCCTTAGAGTTCACTCTCATCTGGCGAATCAAGTAACCGTAACGTTCCACTAGCAATTCATCGCACGCCGGACAATACGTGTTTTCCCAACGCCCAACGCGGCCCGGCAAGTTTCCCGCATAGACGTAACGCAGCCCGGCTTCGCTTCCGATCTCGCACGCTCGCACAAGCTGCTCAGCAGTCGTGTTCGCGTTCTCGGTCATGTGATAGTCCTGATGAAATGCTGTCACGTGCCAGGGAATGTCCGGCGAGACTGAAGCGATGAAGTCAGCCGCTCGCTTCAGCTCATCCAGCGAATCATTGAATCCGGGAATGACGAGCGTCACGATCTCTTCCCAGAAACCACGGTCGTGAACCATCTGCACCGTCTCGAGAATATTGTCCACAACCCCACCCAGTTGCCGGTAGTTTTTATCGTTCATCGATTTCAAATCGATCTTGTAGCAATCAGTCCACGGCCGCAGGTAATCCAGCACCTGTGGCGTGGCGTTGCCATTCGAGATGAACGCGGTGCGAAATCCTGCGGGTCGCGCCTTCTTAAAAACTTCGATTGCCCATTCCGCAGTGATCAGCGGTTCGTTGTAACTGCTGCCTACAAGGGAAGCGCCGTAAGCTTTCGCCATCGACACGAGTCGATCAGGTGTTACTTGCTGTGGCGCGGTGCCCGCCGCGCCGTCTCGGAGAGCTTGTGAGGTCAACCAGTTCTGACAGTAGGCACAGTGAAGATCACAGCCGAGCATTCCAAACGTGAGGGTGTCTGAGCCTGGTAGCACATGGAAGAACGGTTTCTTTTCTGTCGGGTCACAGGCGAGCGCCGCGACATAGTTCGTGGGAACACGAAGCCGCCCTGCTTCATTGAAGCGGACCTTACAAATACCGCGTTTGCCTTCATTGATGAGACAACGATGACCGCAGGCGAAACATTTCAGGGCGTTGTGTGGAAGGTGTTCCGTCAGCTCCGCCGCGCCTTCTGTCGTTAAGGCGTCAAGAACTGTGGCCAGGGGATTTGCTGTTTTACTACTCGCCAATCTGCTTTCTTCCTTCAACTAGTGTTGGGTGCCCTGTTCTTAGAACTTGGTGCTTTGTACTTTGATGTGTTTCGATCATAGAGCAGTTGTCGGTTTTGCCACAACGATCGAGAAGAAAGACTAAGAACAAAGGACAAAGTACCAAGTTCAAGATATTTAAATGATCATCGAAACCGTTACCGTCACCGCTTTTCAACAACACACACGCATCCTCGGCTGCGAGAAAACCAGGCGCGCGTTGTGTATCGATCCGGGGGACGACTCGGACGAAATCGTTCGAGCGATAGACAAGCATGAACTCGAGCTTGAGGTGATCGCTGTCACTCACGCCCATCTCGACCACGTCGGGGGCGTGACGGCCCTGAAACGGCTCCGGCCTAACGCGCGAATCATGATGCATCGCGCAGATGAGTTTATCTATGAAGCGTTACCGGAGCAGCCGGCGTGGATTGGTATCCCGCGATCACAATGGTCGGCGATGCGCATGGCCTTCGAGCAGCCACCAAAAGTCGACGAATATTTTGAAGACGGCGGGAAGTTACGCGTGGGTGAGTTGGAGTTCCAGGTTCTGCATTGTCCTGGTCACACGCCTGGACATGTTGTGCTGTTTGCGCCTGGTGAAAGAAAAGTTTTTGTCGGCGACGTTCTGTTTGCGGGCTCGGTTGGCAGGACAGACTTGCCCGGAGGATCGACTGAACAGTTAATGGCATCAATCCATGACAAGCTATTGCCGCTCGGTGATGATGTCGAGGTTTTTTCCGGTCATGGTCCGGTAACTACAATCGGCGAAGAGAGAATGAGTAATCCATTTCTCACGGGCGTGTACAAACTCGGTGGAGGGAGGTTCTAAATTACTTCTGGCCGCGTAAGCGACTGGATTTGAGTGCTTCCCACTTTTCCTTTTGCTCGTCGTTGAGCTGGCTGGGCAGGGCATCGACGGGGATGTTGTTCGTGGCGCAGAAATGACGCCAGAGGATGAAGCGCAGATCAAACTGCCCTGTCTCCTCTGAGATCTCGTTATCAACCGGCGGTGGCTCCGCTTTGTTCTTGGCCATGACGTTTCACCTGTCTGCTTGATAACGTGAAGTGTAACATTAGATAGCGAACAGCGAACAGCAGACAGGGAGCAGCGAACTCCAGATGACAATGTCAGACGCCACAAAGGCAGGGGCGTCAATTGCAAGCACGGTTTCGTAACCTAACCCTGTTTGCTGTCTGCTGTTAGCTGTCTGCTGTTAGCTGTCTGCTTTCACGATTGGCTGCTTAGATAGATCGCTCCAGTCGGAGCCGGCATGCCGCCTGAGGGTTCAAGGGTGATTGCGAAGACTGCCGAGTCCATCGCCTCTTTGGGCATGTGATCTGTGAGACTACCCACACCAGCTTCGTCAGTCATAAAAACTTTGCCGGGCATTGGCTTGCCACCGGCGATAAACCACAGTTGATAGGCTTTGCCCGCGGGTGGAGGTGGGAGACCTTTGGCCATCAGAATCGCGCGGCCGTTCTTATCGAAAGCCACCATTCCATGCGCCCCGGGCATTTCCTTCGTCCCTGCGAGTTCCGACATGCGTGCGCCGGGGGCGGTCACAATCTCGATCGCTTCGCGTTGTTGCGTCATCTGTTGCTTCGCTTTAGTTACCTGATCCGTGAGTCGCGCCAATTCCTGCCGGGCAGCCGCGTTTTGTCGCCAGAGAACGAACAGCGAACCCAACAAGACAACGAACACTAGGCCTGCGGCAATTGCGAACCAGGCTGGCACAGCCGCCGAACTCTTTCGCTGAGTTGGCAATGAAATGACTTTTGATGTCTCACGTGGCGAAGTACGTGAGCTGGAAACTCCAGCGGCAGTTCCAGGCTTAACAACATCGGCACGCACGGCCTCAATGATTCGAACACGCACTCCCGCTGAGGGAGCCATTGGTGCGGCGTCAAGCGCCAGAGTCGCGGCTGTCGCGTCCCACTCCGCTAATTCACGACGACACTCATCGCAATCGACCAAGTGCTGATCGAGCGAACGAGCTTCTGCCGGATCAAGCGCGCCGAGCCCACGCACCGCCAGCATCTCTTTGTACTCTTCGTGAAGTATCATTCTTTCTAACTAACCAAGCTCTGAACCAAGCAAGCCTCGCATCTGTTCCCCGAGGAGTTCACGCAATTTCATCATGCCCGTTCGCATGCGAGTCTTCACAGTGCCCAATGGCGTGCCCAACTGAGTAGCGATTTCAGATTGGGTCAGGCCTTCAAAGTAGGCAAGCTTCAAAGTGCGTCTTTGCTCTTCCGGGAGAGTGGCGAGTGCGCGCGCAACAATTTCGCGCTGTTCGGCATGAAGCGTGTCCGCGACTGCGTCCGACGCTTCTCCGGCTACTTCCTGCGCCGCTGAATCCGCGAGTCGCTGGCGTGATGCCAACACTCGCAGGCGATCAATCGCGCGACTGCGGGCGAGTGTTACCAGCCAAGTGAAGGGCCTTCCGCGTTCTTCATCAAAATCGGCCGCGCGCCGCCAGACCTGCAAAAACACTTCCTGTAAAACATCTTCCGCTTCCTCGCGGCTGTTTAATATACGGACGAGAAGGCCGAACAGGATTAGGCGATAACGATCGTAGAGCGCAGCGAGGGCCGCCTCGTCGCTTCGCCCCACTGCGTGAAGTAGCTCGATATCTGAAGTTTGTGCTTGTTCGGCGTGCAAGATGCTGGCCCGTATCACTTAATATATACGAGGCCCGAGGTGGGTCGGGATTGCCGGCAACGTCTCAAGTTTCAGGTTTCAAGTCTCAGGTTCTGTATTTGAGACTTGGAACTTGGGACCTGAGACTTGAGGCTGTTTAAGCTACGGTGATGTCTTCGCTCAGGTAGACGTCCTGAATAGCGTTAAGCAGTTCGACACCTTCGCTCATCGGGCGCTGGAACGCTTTGCGACCGGAGATTAGTCCCGTACCGCCGCCACGCTTGTTGATGACCGCAGTGCGGACGGCCTCGGCGAGATCGCTTGAGCCTTTGGATTCGCCCCCAGAGTTGATCAAACCACAACGACCCATGTAGCAGTTCGCGACTTGATAACGAACCATATCGATGGGGCTGTCCGTGAGAAGTTTTTCGTTCACGATCTTGCTGGTCTTGCCGTAGGAGCCGCCGAGCAGCTTCTCGACAGCGCCATAACCGCCACTGCGTTCAGGAAGTTTCTGTTTGATGATGTCGGCCTGGATCGTGACCCCGAGATGGTTTGCCTGGCTGGTGAGATCCGCTGAAGCGTGCATGTCGCCTTCGGGAGTTTTGAACTTCGAGTTACGCAGGTAGCACCAAAGAATACATGCCATGCCGAGCTCATGGGCTTGCGCGAAAGCTTCGCTCACTTCCGTGATCTGCCGCGTTGATTCGTCGGATCCAAAATAGATCGTTGCGCCTACCGCCACCGCGCCCATGTTGTGGGCTTCCTTCACAGTTCCGAACATCACCTGGTCAAACTTGTTCGGGAGGGTCAGCAGTTCGTTGTGGTTGATTTTTACGATGAAAGGAATCTTGTGCGCGTACCGACGTGCGACGGTACCCAAGACGCCGAAAGTTGACGCTACGGCGTTGCAGCCACCTTCGATCGCGAGCTTTACGATGTTGTCCGGATCGAAGTATTGGGGGTTGGGAGCAAACGAGGCGCCGGCCGAGTGTTCGATTCCCTGGTCAACGGGAAGTATCGAGAGGTATCCAGTACCAGCCAGCCGGCCATTGTTGAAAAGCGATTGAAGTGATCGCAAAACCGCCGGCGAGCGATCCGACTGGGACCAGATCCGGTCGATGAAATCGGGACCGGGCAGATTAATCTGATCTTTAGGAATCGTCTGCGACTTATGATCGAGCAAAGCCCGAGCGTTCTCTCCGAGTAGTTCTTCAATCCTATCGAGGGGTGTGGCGGCTCGGCTCAGTTCAGTAGCCATGGTCTGGAATCCTCCTGAGAAATGATGGCGGCGCGAGTAAATTGGCTGAAAACAAGGCCGAAATTATAACACACGGCCTGCGTCTGACCTGTTGTGGCTCCTGCCCAGTACTGAGTACAGTTTGAACTAACGCTTTCAGCGTTAAATTCAAGCAGTCAACAAAGGAAAACTACTAATCGGAGGCTGTTCGGACGTGTTGGTTCCCCTCAGACTTTCCGTGTTTGGCGGTTGGGGTTCGAATCGAATCGCGAAAGGCCTTCCGGAGTCTTGCCGAAACGCTTTCGGACGTAACTGCATACTGACGAAAATCAAAAGTGGTAACGAGAGCTACTCCCAGGTTCGCCGAAGTCAGAAAAATCTCATCGGCCTCCACCAAATCGGTCAACTCATAAACACCCTCGACTACGGGAACGAATTGTTGCTCAGCCAGTTTCATAAGTGCGCTGCGCGTGATCCCAGCGATGGCCCCGGTGCTGAGTGCCGGCGTGTAAACCGTTCCATCTTTTACCCAGAAGATGTTTGCCATTGTCGCGGCCGCAATCTCACCACGCTCGTTGAGCGTGATAGCCTCGTCGAATTCCCGCGATTGCGCTTCTTCCCACGACAGCACCTGTTCGAGGTAGTTCAAACTCCTGATACCGGCGAGCGGCGATCCAGTGTTGATGCGATAGGGTGAAACTGCGAGGGTCAAGCCTGCCGCAGGAACTTTCTGCGCTTCGCCCGTCATGATCAGCAGGTCAGTTTTCTTCGCGCCGGGAATTGTTGCTTTCCAAAAATCACGACCACTGCGTGCGAGCAGGATCACACGCGCGCGCCCATCGCTGACGCTGTTTACGGCAATCAGTTTTTGGAGGGCTTCGCCAACGCCGGCTTCCGTGCAGCCGCCGCAATCAATACTCAACTGTTTGGCGTGGTCCAGCAGGCGGCGCCAATGTTCGGGCCAAAGGAAAGGCTTGCCGTCGTAGATCGCGATCGTGGTGAAGACGCCGCGGCCGTAGAGCATTGCAGATGAAACCGGAGCCACGCGTGCCTTCGTGGCGGCAACCATGGTCCGATTGAGGTAGATGACGGGATGCACTATTCACCCGGTCCAACGTTCAAAGTCCAAGGTTCAAAGTCCGCTGTTCGCCCGGGAGTCAGCGGTAAGTCCTCAGCGGCGAGCGCAAGTTCGTTTATGGCAATCATACGGAGCTGGATGCCGGTCCACATAACAGACTTGGGACATTGGACCTTGGACATTACTCCATTCCAGCAGCCATCGCCTCTGCCTCGAGCTTTCGCGGCAATGAGTCTCGCCAGGCAGCTTCGAGTTCGGCGACGGTGCGGTCGATAGCGACTTCTCCGTTATTTTTGATGATGAGGCTAGCGCCGCTCGTTTGGCCTAATACAGAAAAGGGAACTTCATAGCGTGCGGCGATTGCTTCGATCGCTTCGCGCTGTGCGGCGTCGAAACTGATGATGATGCGGGATGGCGATTCGCTGAAGAGCTGGCTGGTTGTGGATAGCGGCTCTGTCATTTCGAGTTCAGCACCCACTGCTTCGCGGTTCAGAGACGAAAAGCAGCATTCCGCCAGTGCTACAGCAAGTCCACCATCAGAACAGTCATGCGCTGATTGCAGCAGACCTGCCTCGGCAGCTTCGAGACACGTATCCTGAACTGCGCGTTCAAGCTTCAAATCGATGCGTGGCACCGCGCCGGTGGCAATCAGTTCTGCGACCGAGCGGCCGTCCACAGTTGCGGCGTACTCGCTAACGCCGAGTTCATCTGAAGTTCTCCCAAGAAGACCTACCAAATCACCAGCGCGCTTGAAACCCGGCTGCAACACGCGCCGCACGTCCTCGACCAAACCAACCATGCCGATCACCGGGGTCGGCAAGATGCCACGGCCTTCAGTTTCGTTGTAGAAGGAAACGTTTCCCGAGATGACCGGCGTGTTGAAAATTGTGCAGGCTTCGGCCATTCCATCGATCACTTCCGAAAACGACCACATAACTTCCGGACGCTCAGGCGATGCGAAGTTGAGGCAGTTCGTGACGGCAATCGGCCGCGCGCCGACGCAAACGACGTTGCGTGCAGCTTCAGCAACGACCAGTTTTGCACCTTCGCGCGGGTTGGCTGCGCAGTAGCGCCCGTTGCCGTCGAGCGACATCGCAAGTGCGCGCCGCGTCTCCTTGATTCTCACTACCGCGGCATCAGCCCCTGGAAGCACGACTGTGTTTGTGCGCACCATGTGATCGTACTGCCGAAAGACCCATTGCTTGGAACTCAGGTTGGGTGCGGCGAGAAGCGACAACAACGCAAGGTTGTGGTCCTGGCCTTTGGTCTTTGGACTTTGGTCTTGGGTCTTTGTAGTTACGCTACCGGACGTTGGACCTTGGACATTGGACGTTGGACCTTGCATCGGTCGCTGGTAGAGCGGCGCTTCATCGGTGAGCAGCGAGACCGGAATATCTGCGACCGTCTCGCCGTTGTGGAGCACTCGCATTGTTTCACCTTCGCGAACGCGTCCAATCACTACAGCGTCGAGGTCCCACTTGCGAAAGATGTCTACAACCTCGCGCTCGCGTCCGGAGTGGGCGACGATCAGCATGCGCTCCTGCGATTCCGAGAG